>Ga0182095_1642694_pt1 | contig 61098 bp, 55 predicted proteins | sample 041ome_19_FD_127784 | JGI IMG/M metagenome (GOLD analysis project Ga0182095, IMG submission 127784) | Metatranscriptome of coastal salt marsh microbial communities from the Groves Creek Marsh, Georgia, USA - 041412BS metaT (Metagenome... | ecosystem: Environmental > Aquatic > Marine > Intertidal...
CGATGCGGCGAACTTTAGCTACGATCCGAAGCACCACGATCCTCGCGGTCAAATCGTTTACGGACGTATCAAGTTCACGCTTTAAAAGCGAGAAGTTAGCGTCACCAATAGAAGCCGAGCCATATGGTTGGTCGCGCGCCGGAGCTTTACACACTCAGAATCGATAGCTCTGGAGGTTTTGACAAACAAATGGAAACGGTGATGCAACCAACGGTCCATTCGCAACGGATTTCATTGACATCATGACGAGTTGCATCTTTTTGACTGGGTGTACTAATCCCTCACCAGGGAACTCATTATCGGGTCATCCCAGGCACCAGTCATGGAGGCCATCACATGTCCGTGGTCGACCAGCAGGGTTTGACCATTGATACCGTAAGACATGCTGCTGCCCAGAAAAGCTAGAGCGTTGCCCATCTGTTCTGGCGTATGCGCCTCTACGCCTGCTTCAGCACGGTAGGCAGCTCCGAACCCCAACCATTCATCTGCATTAGCCCTAGCCAATGGAGTGTCGGTAGGGCCCGGTAAAATGGCGTTGATACGAATGCCTCGCTTAAGATAGGAGAGCGACTCGCGAGCCACATAGCCATTCCACGCCTGCTTACTGAAGCCATAACTATCGGTTCCGTCGTGCTCAGCGATCCAACCCACACGGCTTCCCCAATCGCTACAGTCTAGGAATTCAAATACCTGCTGCTTGTTCTCCATCCAAGGCAATCCTGCAACCGAGGATATAGCGACTATTGCACTACCCCTGCGCAGCTTTCCGACTTTCTCCAACTGTTCGAGAACGTACCTCTGTCCGATAAAATTGATCAGCATGATCCCTGGAAATCCATCGGCGACACCGGCACAGCAAAAAATGGTGTCTATACAATCAGGCAGTTCTGACACCGCGGCGTCAATACTCTGCTGATCGCGCAAATCGAGGAGAATCGAGCCGCTAACAGGGTAGGTCACCTCGGCTAAGTCCATTACCCATACCTTGGCGCCCTCGCCCCTAACCGTTTTTGCTGCCGCTGCACCCATTCCCGTCGCACCGCCGATGATGGCGACATTCTTATCCTCGTAACTCAGAATATTGTTGCTCATTGCGAAACTCCCTGCTTATTATCGTTTTAGTCGACGCGCTGGAGCGCCTAGCAACTATCGCCCCTGAAAAGAAATACTCTTAATCTGGCAAAAATCGAGCAATCCGTGGCGCCCAAATTCGCGGCCATAGCCTGAGCGCTTATAGCCTCCGAATGGTGCGCTGGACAACATTGTCCCAGCGCCATTGTTGATGCCTACGCCGCCGGTACGTAATTGCAAAGCCATTTCGTAGGCAGTCCCGGCATCCTTCGAGTAAATATGCCCCGACAAGCCAAAATTTGAATCATTGGCGAGATTAATTGCCTCCTCGTCTGTGTCGAAGCCTATAACGGCAGCCACCGGTCCAAAAGCCTCTTCCTGTGCCAACGTTGACCGATTATCGACATCATCAAAAAATGTCGGTTCGAAATAAAACCCCTTATCTAGGCCTACTGGCCGCCTACCACCTGACACTAATTTCGCTCCGCTATCGAGGCCGCTCTGAACATAGAGCTCTACCTTGGCACGCGCACTTTCTCGGATCAAGGGCCCCATCATCACCGCTGGATCAGCAGGGTTGCCTACCTTGACCTGAGCAACGGCCTGCTGCATAGCGGCCACATACTGTGGGCGCAATGCGTTGTGCACAATATGACGGGTAGTCAGCGCACAGCCCTGACCGCAGTGCGTTATAAAACCGGTAAGCCCCGCCTGCACCGCACCAGCAATATCGGCATCCTCTCGCACGATGAATGCGGATTTCCCTCCCAGCTCCATATGGGTCTTCTTGAGAGTAGGTGCGGCTTGCCCAGCAATAAGGGCACCCACTTTATCGGAGCCGGTAAACGAAACCATGTCTACACGCTTGTCCGTGGTGATCAGGTTACCGGTTTCGATGCCGCCATTGATAATATTCAGGACGCCAGCAGGGAGGCCCGCGGCTATTGCAGCGTCGGCGAAGATCAACGCCTGGTAAGGCGTTAACGGTGAGGGCTTAAGTACAACTGTATTACCCATCAGCAGGGCATGAAAGATCTTTCCTAAGTTCAAAAAAAACGGAAAATTGTACGGTGTGATAGCAGCAACTACTCCGACCGGGTCGTAATTTATGACGCTGGTACCCAAAGCCTTTGTGCCGTCCATCGCCGGGGTGATTTCTACAGGAATCATTTCATTACGAATCAACAGAGCGTCGTCCATCAAATGCCTAGCGTGCTTCATCGGTAATTCGTACTGCATAAAATCCGACAGCATCAGTGTGGAACCCGCTTCTACGACAATCAATTGCACAATCTCCGCTTTTTTACTGCGCAAGTAATCGAGAAAGCGCTGCATCACCACCACACGTTCTTTGATCGACATGCGCGGCCAGATTCCTCGATCAAAGGCGATGCGAGCAGCATCAATCGCGGCATCGGTTTGCTCATTCGATGCCAGTGGTGCACGACCAATAATAGATTCATCCGCAGGGTTGAAGATCGCTTCTGTCTCGGAAATATCACGTATTTTCGCACCATTGATATAGAGGTAGTCAGGAAATCGGTTCATAGAATGGTCTCCCTGGTTCAGTGAATGCGATATGTAAACGTTACGGTTGAGGTTGCTGGACGCGCGGCATAGTGAACATGCAGTAAAGCGCGGGAACCACAGCGATCAGCATTACCAGGTATACTTGACTGTAATCGCCAGTGACGTCACGCAGATAGCCCGCAAACAACGCACCTACCGCTGACACTCCGGCAAAGGCATGGACCACTCCCATCACGCGACCAAACAGGGCCGCACCCCATCGTTCTGCGACAATATTGGCGATCAGTGGGGAGATGCCGCCCATTACCAGCGCTGTCAAACTAACACCCAGCAACAGACTCTGGAAGTCGCTACTAAAACTCACTAGCAGCAGGCCGGCGCTAATCAAAACCATGCAAAAACTGTACAAAAGTCCATGACTGAATCTGTCGCTCAGCGCTCCCGCTGTAACTTTACCCACCCCCATCACAATAGAGGCCACTGCGGTAATCCATGAGGCTCTCTGTTGGTCAATTGACAAATCGGCCGCCATGGCACCTATGTTATGGAGCAGCCCCACAAACAGCAGGCAGGGAACCAGATAAGCGATTCCCAGTTTGACGACCTCTGCTGAACGCATGACACCCAAAGTGGCACGTTCCTCTTTGCGACTTAGATTTTCGTTTTCTGAGGTCGCAATGCCACGAAGAATGAGCAGTGCCGGAAGGCTCACGATGACAACAACACCCAAAGCGAGAATTTGCAATACCTGCTGCCAGCTGTAACTCACAAGAAGGTAGGTCACCAGCAGCGGCATCGCGAGGCCACCGATGTTAGTACCTAGCACCACGAGCCCCATCGCCAAGCCACGTTTATGCGTAAAGAGTTTACCCACCAGGCTTAATGCCATTAGTGTTCCTGCTAGGGAGGCACCCACTGGCAACAAAAGGGCGTAAACCAACAGGACAGTATTGTAAAGAGGCAACAGGCTGATCAGTAACAGCCCTCCAGAAAAGAGCATCGATGCAGCGAAAACCAGTATCCGACTGGACACCCGATCAACGAGATAGCCACAAAATGGCGATATTGCCGCTGCAGCCAGCGAAGAAACCGTCACGACAAGCATCAAAGCACCCCGCTCAACCTGAAACTCCGCCATCCACGGAACAACAAAAAAGCCGAACGCGTAAATATTAATGCCGATAACAACCGATTGCATCAGAGCCGCAAAGGCGACGACCGCCCAGGGATTAACGCCACCCTCTAATTGCATCAAGAATCCCTCGATATCAGATTTTATTGGAGCCACTGGCCGCCAGCAATTCACGCACCTGTACAAGACTTGGCGCATGGCTGGAGAATCCACCGTCAGCCACCAGCGTTGAGCCGGTAATAAACCCCGATTCGTCTGATGCCAAGAAAGCGACCGTGTCCGCAATCTGCCGCGGCGTACCGAGGTCAGGCGTCAAATGATTTTGGCGAATAATTTCCATCACCGCCGGATTCATCGTAGAGTGCGCGTTCTCTGCAGGCGCCAGACCAATGTGGAGCGCATTGGCACGCACACCCTGCTTGCCATACTGAGCCGCGATACTCTTGCACAAGATGATCAATGCGGCCTTGGAGGCCGCATACGCTGATAGAGTCATGTCGCCCTGAACGCCGAAACCCGAGGTGGAACAGATGATCGATCCTCGCCGCAGCTTCAGCATTTCGGGAATACTGTATTTGCAGCACAGCATAGAACCACGCAAGTTAACCGCCATCGCCCTATCCCAGGCATCCACGTCCATATTAACAATATCGAGGTCTTTGGAACGTTGCTCATTAGACAGTATCGCTGCATTATTATGCAGTATATCGACGCGGCCATAGTGATCCGCCACACGGTTCACCATATCTTTCACATCATTTTCCAGTGAGACGTCGCAGCGCACCGCAATGGCGTCACCGCCATCACCGCATATGTTTCTTGCGATCAACTCTGCGCCATCTAGGTTGACATCTACAATGGCTAGCCGAGCACCATGGCTCGCCATCACACGGGCAGCTTCTCCACCTAATCCACCTGCGGCTCCAGTGACGATGGCAACGCGGCCTTCCAATTTCCTATCTGTCATTATCGTTATCCTGTGATAGATTTCGCCACGACGAGGACTGTTAGGCCCCAGTCATCTACTTACCGCTGAAATTTGCTGCTCGCTTCTCTTTGAAGGCGATAGCGGCTTCCTTTGCATCCGCTGACGTTTTAAGCAGTGCAAACAGATCCATTTCCAGCTCAAGGCCTTTCTTAAGCTCAAGATCAGGGGCGGCTCGAACGGCTCGCTTTACATAGCGTGTAGCCACGGGCGGGCGTCGAGCAATGAGAACGGACAAGGCCTCAACCTCCCGCAAATGCGATTCCGCCGAAGTAGCCACGCGCGTCACCAGGCCCATAGCCATTGCTTGATCGGCGCCAATCCGCTCACCGGTGAGCATAAAGTCCATGGCGCGCCCCATGCCGACCAGACGTGTTAGCCGCTGCGTACCACCACCACCAGGTATCAAGCCAAGACCCGTTTCAGGAAGGCTCATCACAGTATTAGGTGAAGCAAACCGAAGGTCACAGGCCAAAGCCAACTCCAGTCCCCCGCCCATAGTGTAACCGTGAATGGCCGCAATCACTGGTTTTTGTACCCCATCCAAGCTTTCGATCCAGCGATTTCCTTCCATCCGCCGCCGCACTTCTATCGATGTTTCAGCGCCTCGCTGTTCCTTGATGTCCGCACCAGCGCAGAAGCCGCGTTCCCCGTCGCCTCGAATCACAATAACACCGATGGTATCGTCTGCATCCAGTGCTCGCAGCGCCTCTGGAACCCCGAAACGGATCTCATCATTTATGGCGTTTATCTGTCCTGGGCGAGTCAGCACAATCCAGCCAACACCATCTGCGGAGGCTACGCTGACAGAGGCATTGACCACCTCATTCATCATGGAGCTCCTCAAACTCAAACATCTGGCCGCGCAGCTGCGATGGATCAACTTTCAACAATGCTCTACCGTCAACCGCCTCAGAGCTTTCCACCCACGTATACTTCACCCCCCGCTTGCTCAAGTCATCAGCTTTCGCCCGCAAGTCGTTGACCCCAATACGAATGTAATAAAGTCCTGGCCCCCAGTTGTTAAGATAATGGCCAGCATCAGAATCCCAGAACGTCGGCTGAATCAAGTCCAGGCTGGCACTACCCACGCAATTGAATCCCATGCGCGCGCGACGGTAACCTTCACTGTTGAGCTGATCGAGCGAAGCGGGCTCCCAGTCTAAGTTGGTGGAAAGACGCCAGAGCACGTCGTCCAAATTTCGTACCAGAAATCCTCTGGAAGTGATTCGCACCATATCTCCCGGTTTGGCATCGCGTGGTTGCGTCACTTTTGGTAGAAAAATTTCCGCCGGCATCTGCAAAGGCTCTGTACCCATAATCTCAATGCATAAACCACCATCGACCTCGGGAGAATAAACAGGTTTCTCAGGCGTCGTACCCAGCCAAAGTCGATCGAAAGGCATCTCTGCCGTGCGTTGCGCCATACGGAAGGGTAGTTCACGGCGCATCAGCTTATCGATCAGAGCGCTAAACTGCGGCATACGCAGTGTAATCACGACAGCGTGAGTCAACATCGGGCGATGGCGACCTTGGTAATCTTTCAAGCTCTCGAGAAAATCGTGAAAGAACGGGTCTCCCGGGTTGGGTTTGTCCAGGTGCCACTGCGGTTCCACGCGAGTCGGCGCGACCGCGAGAGATTTATGCACACGCAAAAAGTGCGCAATGTAGGGGTGATTATCGAACGCTTGACGCCACCGCTCGTGCTTATGTATGCCGAGCTTTTCATGCAACAGATCCGCCATACCATCTGGATCTTCCAACATCATGTCAGCACTCATCAACAAATCGAACATAGTTTTCTCCAATCTCTCACTGTCGCTGTTTGGGATCTTTATTCATCGTACTCATTAACTCTGCTTGTCATCGAGCCGTTCTCTAGCCGCTTGAATGAAGTCTCTCTTAAGCGTCGGAAAGTAGGCAATCTGGCCGCCCATGCCACCAGCAATATCGATCGAGGCCGCGCTTATAAAACCGGCGTAGTCGCTCGCAAGGAAAAGCACCATGCCCGTAACGTCCTCCGGTTTGCCAAATCGCCCGACGGGGACGACTTTCAACACCATTTCATCGAACTCCTCGCGGCTCACGTTAGCCGGCATCTCCTTGAAATGCCGGTCCCACTGGCCTGTGTCGATCCAACCCATATTCAGGCTGTTTACCAGAATGCCGTCTGCGGCGAGATTCATCCCCAGCGACTTCGATAGTGCCACACAGGAGGCTCTATTAATAACGGAGGGAATGCCTTCGGGAGTCGGTATTGAGCCCGCCAGCGCATTAATTTCGATAATGCGGCCCCAGCGTTGCTTTCGCATATGGGGAACAACGGCCTGCGTAAATCGAAAATGGCCCATTTGCAAGATGTTTGCGTGTTCAAGTATATCTTCTGGGCTAAGGTTATCGATATTCCCACTTCGACCCTGACCGGCATTGTTGACCAGCACGTCCACGCCACCCCAAGCCGCTACCACATCTCCGACGAATCGGTTCACAGCGTCGGTATTGGTCACGTCTACAGACTCCGCGATGACCAGAGCGCCCTGCTCCGTCATTTCGGCGCGCGCAGACTCGATAGCCACTTCGCCGCGCGCACAAATAGCCACGCGCGCACCCTCCTGAGCAAAGGCGCTGGCAATAGCCTTGCCAATGCCTCGAGAGGCTCCGGTCACGATTACACGCTTGTCACTTAGATCAATCTGCATCTTTCGCCTCCTGATGTTCCCCAACACGCGGTTGTACGAGCTCTTGGACGCGTTTCACTCTCACGGAACACGAACCTAGCATCGCTCGATCAGAGTTGCCGTGCCCATACCTCCGGCACAGCAGATAGCTTGCAAAGCGTAGCGCCCGCCGCGGCGTTCCAGCTCATTAAGCATCGAAGTCATGATGCGAGCACCGCTGGCACCAAGTGGGTGCCCCAGTGCTATCGCCCCACCGTTGACGTTCAACTTATTACTATCAACGCCCAGCTCCGTCTGCCAGACCAAGGGTACCGGGGCAAAGGCTTCATTGACCTCAAAAAGATCAATGTCGTTCACTGCTAGATCTGCTTGCCGTAATACCTTTCGGGTAGATGCAATGGGGCCGGTGAGCATCAACGTCGGATCAGACCCTACCGTAGTGAAGCTCACCACTCGTGCCCGCGGTCGCAACTTGTAACGCTTGCACGCCTCGCGTGAAGCAAGTAACAGCGCAGCGGCACCGTCAGAGATCTGGGAGGCATTACCGGCGGTAATACGGCCCTCTTCTCGAAAACTCGACTTCAGCGTCGCCAACTTTTCTAAGGTGCTACCTGCACGGATGGTCTCGTCAGCTATGAGGACATCTGGCGAATCCTCCTGCCAGTGTTTTTCCTGGAGCTGCGATACGGGTATAGGAATAATCTCGTTTTTAAAAAAACCCTGTCGCGCTGCTTGTGCAGCGCGCTCGTGACTGCGCACAGCAAACTCGTCCAGCTGGATGCGAGATAGTTGCCACTTATCTACCAGTCGCTCTGCCGCTTCACCTTGCCCGATCAAATCATAGCGCGCTTGCGCTAACCAACCGAACGGCTCGCCGTGAACATCACGATTGCCCCCCATGCGCACGCGGCTCATATTCTCTGCGCCGCCAGCCACGACCAGAGAAGCTGCGTTGGAGGCAATCATGCCCGCGGCCACGTGTACAGCGACTTCGCCAGAGCCACACTTTCGGTCAATGGTTAAGCCAGGAACATCCTGCGGAAAGCCGGCACCCAGCAGGGCTGTGCGGGCAATATTAGCGGACTGTTCGCCTACCTGGGTGACGCACCCGAAAATCACGTCATCCACGGCCTGTGCCAGTAGCATATTGCGCTCCAACAAGGCATTCAGAATATGCGACGCGATGTGATCAGCACGGACACTGGCAAGACCACCGCGGTAGCGACCGACCGGCGAGCGCACCGCATCAACAATAAACACGTCCGTCACAGGTTACTGCCCTTCAAACCAGAACCAGGCACCGCTTTGCCGCTCTCGTCATAGAGATAAACACCCTGCCCCACTTTTCGCCCCAGACGTCCGGCTGCTACCATTTTTGTAATCAGCGGACACGGACGAAATTTTTCGCCGAGCGTGGAATGGAGGTACTTGAGCACGGCAAGACGGGTATCCCAGCCCGTTAAGTCACCCAATTCCAGAGGGCCCATGGGATGATTGAATCCCATACGCAATGCGGTATCGATATCCTCAGCGCAGGCCGTGCCTTCCTGTAACATCCACATGGCCTCGTTGCCGAGCATCGCAGACATGCGGCTAGTCGTCAGCCCGGGAGACTCATTTACCAAAATGGATGTCTTATTGATCGCCCTGCACCAGTCGCGAGCCGCAGCAACCGTTGGCTCATTCGTGGCGATACCCAAAACCAACTCTACCAGCTTCATCTTGTGAACCGGATTAAAGAAATGCATGCCTATCACACGCCCTGGGTTATCCACAACGCTTGCAATTTCTGTGACGCTCAGCGCAGATGTGTTCGTGGCAAGTATCGCGTCGTTGCCGAGCAAATCAGCCGCCTGCTTCACCACCATTTGCTTCACATTAAGGTTCTCCGATACGGTTTCCACCAGCAAGCTGGCATGTTCAGTAGCATCAGAGAGTGTAGTGCTTGTGCTTAAACGCGATTTCGCATCGGTGGCATCTGCTGCCGCCATCTTGCCCATTCTGACGCCAGCATCGAGGATATCGTCGATGCCGCTGCGCGCCAACGCAAGCGCTCGCTCATTGGTGTCTACGAGCAAGGTCTTATAACCGCTACTGACAAAGGCGTGAGCGATTCCCGTTCCCATTAGTCCGGAGCCGACAACTACCACACTGGCGTTTTTATCAATCATCGTATTGCCAACCTACTCACGTTTGTTTTTCGGATACTCGATTACGCAGTGAACCGATTCCTTCAATAGTGGCTTCCACCAGCTCATTAGGATTGAGAAATTTGCCGGTGCCCTGCCCCACGCCCTCAGGGGACCCGGTAAATAGGATGTCACCGGGCGCAAAGCTGGAGCGTTGTTCAACAAAACGGAGCAGCTCCGGTACACCCCAAGTCATGTCGGCGGTACTGCCATCCTGGCGAACCTCACCGTCTACAGCTAGCGTCAATCTGACCAGAGGTGTGCCCGCAGGAAATTCATCACGCGTCACTACCCAAGGGCCGACGCCGGTGGTCTTATCCTGGCTTTTAGCGGCAAACAAATCCATACCGATACCTTTAGGGCCACTGCGTTGCAAGTCTCGGGCACTGACGTCATTGCCCACCGTGTAACCCAACACACTAGTGATCGGGTCATCCAGGTCAACGGGCGTCATGCCAATACAAACGACCAGTTCGACCTCATGGTCCAGTTCTTCTGTGAGTGGCGGGTACCGAATGGGATCATTGGCACCAATCAGCGCACCGTAAGCCTTTAAAAATGCAACAGGCTGCTGCGGTGCGCTCAGGCCGAAATCCGAAGCCAAATGTTTAGCATAATTCGCACCGGCTACAACGACACGATTGACCGGCTCTACCGGTGGTAACAGGCGCACCTCACTCAACGGCATAGCAGGGCCGTTAGGCTGCAAGACAGCTTCCGCCTCTGCTAAGTTACTAGCGTTGATCGCCCGAGTAAGCGCGGGACCCCACTCGCTAATCGTTCCGCTCACCGGGCGCACCGTCGCTGTGGCCGTATCAACCAAGGCCCAAAAGACGTCCCCTGCTTTTTCACAACGTGCAATTTTCACGGTTAGACGCTCTTAGCTGGTGATCCGAGTTTTGCCGGATCGAGATGTAACAGCTCACACGCATTTTTCCAGCGAATTTTCTGTAGGGCATCGTCGGACAGCTTCAAACCCTCTGTAAGGTCATGACGCACTGCATCGCTGCCGCCAAAATTTGAGCCGTAGAGCACGCGGTCTGCGCCAATAACATCCACTAAGGCCTGACGCATAGGCAGCTCGTGAAGTTCAACATCGAAATAGAAATTCTTCATGTAATCGCGAAACGGCTTTTTATTATGATAAACATCTAGGTTGGGGTTGGTGTTGGCAAGACGCCCAAGTTGATAAGGCACAAAGCCCCCACCGTGCGTAATGTAGACCTTTAAATCTGGAAAGCGATCGAAAACGCCGCCATTGATCATGTACCAGAAGGCCTTTGTCTCATCATAATTCATTCCGACTATCGAAGTGGTCTCGTAGCGATCAGTATTCGCTTGGTCACCCCACGTAACCGATTGATTGAAGCCATGGACGAACATCGGCAAATCCAAATCACACAGCGCACGCCAGACAGGGTCCATTTCAGGAGAATCAAACTCCAACCCGCCGAAGTTTGATCCGCCCGCACTCAAGCCCTTGGCGCCAAACTCTTTGCAAGCTCTACGAATTTCTTTAGCGGCCTCTTCTGGCACGTTCAAAGGCGCTTGCGCCCAGTACATGAGGCGGCTGGGATCGGCCGAACAGTAGTCCGCGAGCACCTCATTAGCCTTGCGTGAAAACGAGACAGAGAAGTCTTTATCGGTCCAGTACATGTAGCAATGTGAAGGAACGTTGACTACCTGTGCGTTTTGCCCGGCAGCATCCATACCAGCGAGCCGAACCTTCGGGTCGCGCCAGCGCTCCATATATTCACTGACTTCCAAAGTCTTGCCTTCTGCATGCGCTTTACGTAACGCCGCTTTACGTTCAGGCGCTCCCAGCGTCAATATCCAATCGCCAACACGCAACTTGATATCACCATCGGGTTGTAGCTCAAAAGCTGGCCCCCAATAAGGGTGCTGGTTGTAATAATCCGGATGGGGGGCGTGTGCGTGTAAGTCAATAAGCATAATCTGCTTCCTCTGTGAGACCCTCTGGATAGAGACCACAGGGTAGTTTAGTCATTATTGTCGTCGCCTTTTGAGTGCCAAAAACACCCGTTGCGACGTGGCTCAATAATGACCAATTTAAACAGTTTATGCAAATATGTTTAATTTAAAAAAATTCCACCCAATATACCACGGTTACTAGTGGGAACCGGACATCTTCATGCCTCACGTATCGCTATACCAGCGGGTCGAGAATTGTAGCCCGGGAGATGTAAACCACCGTCCACGTGAATGGTTTCTCCGGTAACATAGCGCGACATCTCTGAAGCTAGAAACAGGGCAACCGGCCCAATATCTTCTTCGGGATCACCACAGCGGCCTAATGGACGCATTGACGCAGCATGTTCCGCAAAGCCCGGATTTTCCGCTGCAAGCGCGTGAAACGTGGCCCCCATGGCGGTTGGTGCGATACAGTTCGTGGTGATATTGAAGCGCCCCCACTCAACCGCTGCACTTCGGCTTAGACCAACAACCCCCAACTTTCCAGTATTATAGTCCGCATGTAACCAAGCGCCTGTGTCCGCATCGATCGACGTCAAATTGATTATTTTGCCACCGCCACGAGCACGAAAATGAGGCAACGACGCTTGCATTGCCCACCAGGTTGCCTTGACTGTAGAGGTCAGTGTCTGCTCCAGTTGAGCGTCTGTTTTGTCTTCGAGTAAAACGTTTGCTGATGGAACAAACGCATTGTTGACCAGAATATCTAAACCGCCGAATCGGCTGACCGTAACATTGATCGCACTGAGGATGCTCTCCTTATTTAGGACATCCGTTTGAATAAAATGCCCCTGACCACCCAGTTCCCGCAGCTCTGCTGCCACCCTCTGACCGGTTTCTACGTCAATTTCTGCGATAATCACCGTAGCGCCCTCGCGGGCAAACCGACGCGCAATCCCGCGACCAATACCACCTCCAGAACCCGTAATCAAAGCCACTTTGTTTTCCAGCAGACTCATTTCGATACCTCTTTACGATTTTTATTGAACATTTTCAATAATATTGTAAACAATAAACAGACTCTACCCCGCATTGCCACCAAGACAATATCAGGAGCACAGAAGCGAGCATGACTGTTGACTACGACTAACACCGGCATCACACCACGGTGGAACTCGCTTTGGCTCGCATAAAGGTGAACAAAGCAAGCGGATCTGCCATCGGGGTCCCTCTCGCAGCCTATGGCGAGGCCCTATCGCACATTAAGGCAACTAGAGGAAAATTGATAAGTTCGGCGTTCCTAGCACAGCTTGGTCAATCAACACTTCACGGCGCACAAGCTGGAAGCCGCCTTCCACTGCGCGTAACAGATCGTTGCGCTGAGACGGGATAAGATCGAAGAAATCATCGTCGAAGCGGTTGCGTGTCAGTAGTAGATAATTGATCGATGCATATTCATCGGGTTTGTCCGTCTCGAAAACTTGGACATTAGACACAAACCGACGCGTCCGCGACGGAGGGTTTTCGGACCACGCGCTTTTACCGCTGAGACGCATAATTCTACCCATGATAGATGCGTAGTCATCATCCATATGCTGCACGGAACGGATGTAAGACGCCTCGATATCCTGCACGGTGCGGGTCTGGCGCACTGGCACAGTGTACTTCAGATCAGTGGCAAGTGAAGCGCCCCATTCTTGAAGGCGAAGATTATCAAGCAAGAGTGCCTCGGTGTAATAGTGTTGCAGGACCTTGTTGTAAATCTCAGACCCGATACCCACTGAGTTACCCATATGCGCCTCAGGTTTAGTTGTTTCCGTCATGGCTGAATCCTCAATATTATAGTGCACGAATTAGGTATGCATGGCCGCAGATCAGTCGTCAGCCATCATGAGTTCATACCAATACTTCCACCAATGCCACTGGGGATCGTCTTTGGTAAAGCCTTCATTAATAATTCCAGGGCCAGGCCAACCTTCTGGAGCCCCCGTTTCATAGATTGCTTGATACTTCATGCTCTGCTTGCTCGCCTGAAGCCCTTTTGATGCAAGCGTCATGTGCGGCCAAGTATCGGAGTCATCAGCCTCAACCATGCCGGAGGTTCCAAGCAAACGCACGCTTTGCTGGATCATTTGCTCTCTCAGTCTTGGTGGCGTGTCCTTCTCCACAAAAATCCAATTGGTGAACTCCAACTTGTCTGGCCCCTTGGGCACATACGTGTGCAACGCCAGTGAGCCGACTACCGTGCCGTCAGACTGCGGAATATACAGGAACTCAAAAATAACGTTAGGGAACATACCCCCTACTTGGGGGGGCATCCACGACATCACTTGCATCTGCTCGGGCGACAGGTTCTCTGCAAGCTGCTCGACCATATCAGGTGTCATACCTGGAGGCGGCAAGGCGCGTAGCTTTTCTTCAACTGATAAGTCGGAGGCATCCTTACCCGTTAGCTTCTTGATCTTTCTAGCCAGATTGATACAACGGAGCGCGTGACCATGTGGGGAGCTGACTTCTGCTCCATACATTTCCTCAGTTAACTCGCTACCCTGCGTTTTACCTGAGTCGGCCTTGTAGTTACCCACCTCTCCTAGCCATCGATGCAATGTCAATGTATGAAAACCATCGGCGGCAGATTGTTCTCCTGCCGTCTTCCAGTTGCCGCGCACAATGAATCGCTGCGGCGGTCCTGCGACTTCCAGCCCCTTATTAGTTCGGGTGTACAACATGTCGTAATACCATTTGGAATCGCCAAGAAACTCCTCAAATGAGGGTCCATCGTGATTCCACGTCGCCCAAATTAAGCCACCATACAATGCAACGCGCGCTTGCTTCAGGCCCAGCTCGTCCTTACCACGCAATGAGCCGTGCATGCATTGCTCAGCAACAGGAGAACCTAGGAACTCCCCATTGGGCTTAAATGCCCAGCCATGGTAGATACAGGTGTGCACTTGAGTGTTTCCACTTTCGTGAGTAGTTACCTTCATACCTCGGTGCGGGCAGACGTTCAACGACACATGAACTTTTCCATCGCGAGAGCGGGCGACAATCACAGAATCGTCTCCCATGTGCCGCTGCACAAAGTCACCGGGATTAGGTATTTCAGTGTCATGGCCAAGCAGAAGCCATACCTTACCGAAGACTTTTTCCTGCTCTATTTCGTAAATTTCCTGATCGGAAAGAGTACGCAACTTTACTTCTCGCATTTCCAGATCAACCAGATCTGAAAGTGGGGTGCCATCGCGGAGTACTGGACCCTTTGTAATTGACATTTTTATCTCCTGTTCAACCCAACTAAGGTAGCTGGTCCGCCAATGACACAGTTACCTTGCTTCTTGAAGTTCTCACCAAAATTATGCTTAAGGTTTTACAACCCGACTTTGCAGAATACCCAATTGCTCGATTTCAAGTTCCACCACATCGCCGGGTTTGAGGTAGCGCAACTGCTCCAAACCACAACCGTTACCGACCGTACCAGAGCCAAGAACCTCTCCAGGATAAAGCGTTTCTGATCTTGAAATATGCGCGATCACCTCTTCGAACGTCCAAAACATATCTCGGGTGTTGCCCCTACCCCATTCCTCGCCATTGACTCTGGCTACCATATCCAAGTCATAGACGTTATCTATTTCATCGCGGGTTACTAGGCAGGGGCCCATTACATTACCAGTGTCAAAATCCTTTCCTTTGGCCGGACCCAGCCTGCCCGGCATTTCCCAGCCTTGAGCATCACGTGCACTCATATCGTTGTAAATAGTAAAACCGGCTATATAATCCGAGGCTTTTGCGGCGGGAACATCCAACGCGCGCTTTCCGATATAGCAAGCCAATTCAAGCTCGAAATCTAAGGCTTTGCTGTAAGCGGGCCAAATAACGTCCTGATCTGGACCAACCACGCTAAACCTATTGCACTTGTAATAGATGGGTTGCCGACGAAAGGTCTGCAATACCTTATCGTCCTGTGTTGTATCCATAGCCTTCAACGCAGCTTCAGGATCGGGCGCTTTTGCCGCCGCACCTCTTCTGGCGGCTTCGTAGCATTGCACAAGATGCTGCTCAAAACAGGAGCAATCGCGCATTTGTGGCGGTGGTTGAATCGGCGCCATAAGTGCCACTTGCTCACGCTCGACAACAGCGCCCCGAGGCGCCCGGGACACCAGCGTCGACGCCGCCGCCAGAGCATCATCGCCTGACTCTACCAGTGCTAGAACAGAATTGAAGACCGGCGATCCATTTCCATAGACTGCTTCGGCAGCCATTGCAAGATCGACGATGCACCGATCGCTTTCAATAAATGCACCCGCGCGTTGAACACCCATTGAGTTGGCGTAGGTAACTAGCCTCATTTTACTTCCCTCGGGCAGGCTCTAAAGCGGTGATACCCAGTTTCATGTAAGTGATCGACCTCGTCGCGCTCTTCTGGGCTCAATGACCATATGCGGCGCTGTATCAGAAGCGTTTGAAGTCCGATTGTGTTCGAAAATACTAAACACTTTTGGTTATTCCGTCTACAAACAATGCTAGAATGGCTTTACGGTGAGTAAAAAAGGCTCATAGAATGAAAAGAAAACTTCCCGCTCTATCGGTCGAGTCCAGCCCTTTCTGGCAGGGTGGCGGAGACGGCCAGCTGAAAATCCTGTTCTGCAAGGCTTGTGAATACTATTTCCACCCTCCAGGACCCGTGTGCCCTAAGTGCACCGAGGATAACATCGCTCCACGCGAAGTGAGCGGCAAAGGGAGCGTGGCGACCTACACCATCAATCACCAACGCTGGCACCCGGATCTGGATGTACCGTTCGTCATCGCCATCGTGGAGCTGGACGAACAGCCTGGTCTGCGCTTCGTAACCAATATCATCAACTGCGAACCAGAATCGGTTCGCATCGGCATGCGCGTGAAAGTGACTTTTTTGCAGCAGGACGACGTTTGGTTGCCCTTGTTTGAGGCAGACCAATGAGCTTTCGAAAAGTGGGCGAGAAGGGCGTTGCCATTACTGGGATTGGCCAGTCTGAAGTCGGCCGGCCGTCTTCGAAATCGGCCATGCAACTGACCGTAGACGCTTGCCGTGAAGCCATTTCAGATGCTGGCCTGACTCGCAACGAGATCGATGGCGTCGTCAGTTGGCCCGGCGACAATAACAACGGTGATGCTTTTTCACCCGTTGGCCCCAATGCGCTCATAGGAACCATGGGCCTCAAAGTCAACTGGTATGGCGGCGGTTATGAAGGGCCAGGACCCATAGCAGGTGTTATTAACGGTGCGATGGCTATCGCTGCTGGATTGTGCAAGCACGTCTTGGTATTTCGAACAATCACAGAATCTAGCCGACGCCTTGTGGATAAGAACGCTGGGGCGTTGACGAAAAAGACGACGGGCCGCGACAGCAGTTTTTCCTGGCAGTGGTATACCCCCTTCAATGTCATGTCAGGTATCAACTTGATGGCAATGTACGCACAGCGACATTTTTATGAGTTTGGCACCAGGGAGGAACAGCTAGCCCAGATCGCACTAACTTGTCGCGCCAATGCGATCTTGAATGCAAAGGCCGTATTTCGTGACCCATTAACCCTGGACGACTACATGGCCTCGCGGTATATATCTACCCCGCTACGCTTGTTCGACTGCGACGTACACTGCGATGCATCTACCGCCATAATCCTGTCGCGAAACGATGTCGCAAAGGATTGTAAAAATACACCGATACGCATTGAAGCGATGGGTTCTGCTTTGCACCAGCCCTGGTCCTGGGATCAGATAGACCTCACGGGCATGGCGGCCCGGGACGCTGCGGGAATGATGTGGTCACGAACCGACTACAAACCCGAGGACGTCGGTTCAGCACAGCTTTACGATGGTTTTTCCATTCTGACTTTACTTTGGCTGGAAGCGCTGGGCCTGTGCCCTGAGGGCGAAGGCGGCCGCTTTATTGAGGGCGGCAACCGCATCGCACTGAGTGGAGAGTTACCGATTAATACCAATGGCGGGCAGTTGTCTGGCGGCCGCACGCACGGGTTAGGTTACATACATGAGGCGTGTACCCAGTTGTGGCAACGAGGCGGCTCACGACAGACCAAAGCCCATGATGTAACAATTGTCGCAGCCGGCGGAGGGCCTCTGGCCGGCTGTACACTCTTGGTTAAAGGGTAACGCGCCGCCCTCTAAGGAGTATTAAAAATACCCTCGCAGTCAAGCAAGAGATTCCAATCGAATATGGGCTGCCGACTGGCCAATTGACGTTTTCTCAAAGGCCATCACCTGCCGCTCAATATCGTTAGAGAACAGTTGTAGCAGAGCTGCGTTATTCTGCTCATCAGTGATTTGTACAAATGTCTCCAGCCGTGCCCGCATCTCTGATATTTCATCGCAAGCGCCTACAAAAGGCTCTGCATCTCGCAGAGCCAACTGCGTGAGCTCCTGCCCAACGCGATCTACTTCTGCGGCAAACTCAATGACACGCACAGTCTGCGCCTTGATCGACTCCGACATTGGAGTAGCCGTATCGATACGAGCCAGCAAGTCTCGGAGCATAACGTACAAATTATGATTGGCGCCTCTTACACTTTCCATCGCTGGCGGCGGCTCCAACTTGACGTTCATACTGTCAGCAAGTGCGTTAAGCAAAGTGCGGCGCAACGCTAGGCCCCATTCTAGGTATACGTCATGGGGATCACCAGGCTTGGGATTGACAACCGTGCCGATGAACTGCATGCAGGCCACTGCTGAAAAAAGCGCGTGATGGTATCGAACCACCTTGGGGTCTACCGCCTCGCCGCTAAGTTCTCCGTAATATTTGCATAGCGTGTCAATATCCTCACCCATGGGCTCGTAGGAATGGCGCATCGCCATTGTCGCCAGATCAGTCATAGGATCCCCGATCATGGAAAACTCAAAATCGTACAAGCAGGTAATCTTTCCGTCCTTGAACATGAACTGTCCTGCATCAAAGGCAATAAAGCTAGCCTGGGAACGATCACGCGGGTAATTGCTTCGCAGCCAACGAATGGCAAATTCAATAAACGGATCAGGCGCTGCTTTGTGCTTTTCGTATAGCGGCCAGTATGCCTGCAAACCGGCCAGCGCTATTTCTTCAGCGCCTTCGGGTTGGCGCACACCAATTTCAACGAACGGCTGGAGCGGAAGCCGGTGCATCGCTACCAGCGATTCTATGTACTGCTTCGCGACGCTGCGACGTTCGTCATCATCGGCAGCTGCTTGGACATCCCGTGTGCCGGGGGCGCATTCCATAATGATAGCGGGGGGCTGCTCACACATACCGTAGATATGCGGAGCAGGGATACCATTTGCTCCCAAAATTGACAGGATATTCGCTTCGCGTCGTAAATCCGGAAACGGAACCACATCGCTATTCCGGTCACCACGCGCATAAATTTTGATGATCTTCCCGTCTTTTTCTACGTCAACAAACCAGGAGGGGCGCCATCGCAATTGCCGCGACATGTCGACCACCCGCCCGCCGACCAAATCTTCGATTGAAGCTTTAAGGTTTTCCTCATCTTGCTTGGTAATTTCTACTGTATTCATAAAACGGCTCAGAGAAAAATTAAAAAAAAGCCGCCATATGGACTCCCATTGGCGGCACTCGGACGGATTTAAGACGAGACTAAAATCGGTACCGTGCTTCCAAACCCCAAAGGCGGGGTGCACCGTAAACGAATCCACCAACTCCCAGAGCTGTTGTTGAGGCCCCGCTGGCGATTGCGTATTCCTCATCTGTGACGTTATTGACATATAGAGAGACGTCAAACTTAGACCCCATCACACTATGAAAATCTGCACGGAAGTTAGTCAGATCATAGCCAGGAACCTTCACATCACCTTTGATAGCATCACCAGTGTCGTAGTAGTTCAAGTTCAGCACCATTTCATCGGCAAAATCACCCAGCGGTAACGCATAGCGAATATTCGCTTGAATGGTGTCGTCAACGAAGAAGAGGAAAGGATCAGCGCCACCACGCTGAACAATAGCGTCGATGAACGGATTTTGCTGAGCATCATAGCTATCAACACTTGAATCCTGGAAGGTGGCGTTAAACCTCAGGGTCAGATTATTCGTTGGAGCCAGCACCAGTTCTATATCGACACCATCTACCGATGAATCACCAACATTCAACACCAGCGCTCCACCCGTGGGATCATCGGAAGGGTCACAGTTGCCATCAGGTGTAGTCGCGGGATTCGAAGCATCGCAAGCTGAACCGGTTTGAACACCCCCGCCTATGTCGCCCTGTGCACCCGAGATTTCGGCCGAAAAATAGGAGATATTGGTTCGTGCGACCATCCCGCCGAAATTCCAATCTGCACGAACACCGATCTCGAAGTCATCAACGGTCTCAGGATCAAAAGTTTGATAGGACTGCAGCGTACCAGAGAAAACGGGACCATTGCCGCCACCCGCGCGGTAACCGTGACGAGCAACAAAATAGGCGAACAAATCATCTGTCGCCTGCCAGTTCAAACCGGCTGACCAGGTCACTTCATCGGAACTGCTTGTAATTACGCCAGTACTCTTGACATCCATTGGGTCGCCCATGCGGCACTGCGACTCAGAAATTACTGCCATTCGCTCGCCGCCTTGAAGCGCTTTATTCCCGGTGCCTACACAGGCCTCGAAATCGTCTTCTGTGTAGCGTACGCCGATTTCAACCGACAGAGCATCTGTAAGGTCGTACTCACCGTGAGCAAACACAGCCCTAGACTCATCGGTAAGGAAAAGATACTGTCCGTTGGAAGGTCCAAACCCGGCCACCAACGGATTAGGTATGCCTGCAGGAATATTGTGGTCAATAACCGCCGACAAAATGGTAGTCCCATTCTGCTGGCCGGCGCCATCGGGCTCCAGTTTCACAAAAAAAGCTCCGACAAGCCAGTCAAGGCGGTCGTCGAATGCCTTGCCCCGCAACTGGAACTCATTGCTTATTTGCTTTGACTCATCGATTAGCGTCGCCTTGACCAATGTTAAATTGGCTGAGTTGGTTAGCCCTGAACCAGGCGCACGGAATACTGCCGCATCGACAAATGCATTGCTCAAGGGCAGTGCCGGAATACCATCAATATTAGGCGCATATGCCAACTCGGTCGTTTGGTAACCAAAAATATTCACAATCTCCAGATTGTCGTTAATCGCGTACTCTGTACGATTAACGATAGTCAGACGATCATTCTGTTCATAGTTGGCAAAAGATGGCTCGTTTATGAACGGACCGCGCGCTTCTGCAAGCGCATATTGATCCAGCATCTGACCAGCTAGGCCAAATGCGTTCAATGTCCCGTTCGCTCCAACCACCTCGGACAGAGGCGCCGTAAAGCCGTCAGCCGTCAGTGACGTGTTGAAGCCAGCGTTGTCACTCTTGAACCTGTCGACGATCAAAAGGTTACTAAGCTTGTCGAACTCGGCCAATAGAGAGAGACGAACCGTGGTGGTATCGACGGCATCGAGGTCGTCCCCGACGCCGATATTCTTGGTGTAGCCATCCCGATTATTAAGGTCTCCGGCGATTCGCATGGCCAGCTTATCCTGGACGAGTGGGATATCCACCGCCCCTTGAATACGGCGCTGATTCTCGTCACCTACGGTAGCCCCCAGATACCCATTGAACTCATGGGAGGGTGCCTGAGGCGCATAGAGAATCGCACCCCCTGTGGTATTGCGCCCAAAAAGGGTGCCTTGCGGCCCCTTCAAAACCTGAATATCCGCCATATCAAATTGAGGTACGGCACTACCCCACGAGGGCTGCGGCACTTCGGCAAAATAACTTACAACAGCCGGGGACGACGTGCCCAACAAACCCTTGGACTGACCGCGAATCACGTACACAGGATTGTTGGCGCCGCCACTGCCCGCAAAAAAGACGCCCGGAACGTTCTGCTGCAAGTCAGTAAATGACGTAATGCTTGCTTCAAGGAGCGCTTGACTGGTTAACGCCACTACGCTGACAGGAACAGACTGAAGGTCTTCCTGCTTCCGACGCGCTGTGACCATCACTTCCTCAAGGACAAAAGAATCCGAGTCTGCACCCGAGCCGCTCATCATCTCGGTGTTGGAGCTCTGTGCATAGGCGGGAGAGGTAATAGCCGATACGCTGATGGCCAAAAAATTGGCGGCAAAAAGGGCCGATAGATTTTTATTCAACATAGTCACTCACTCTTTCAGTTATTATATTTTCAGCTCGCGAGGGAATGTTTTCGTATGCCTAGCGGCACCTTAAAAACGCAACCCACTCAAACACTTTAGTTATACGGGCTCCCCGACTGGGCGCATTTTTATCTTGGTTACACGAGACTTACACCTCAGCCTCACTAAGCGTTACACATTTTTGATTTTTGTTTAACATTTATTTTTGCTCCGCAGGTAAAGCAGGCCAAAGTTGTTTGACTCCTAGTAAAACGCCATTGCCGAAAAAGGCTAAGCGAAAACCTTGTTCTCGACGCGGAGAATGCGCCGACTTGCTGTTCTCACCAAGCATGAAAATGAACTATCTTGTTGTTTTTATTACAGTTAATGAGTTAGCATTTTCGTTGATGCCTGCACCGAAAAAACGCACGCCTACCGCCCGCCAGATGTGCGGTGGCCAGACGATAATATAGACAGTTTTTACATATCTGTGTAATGTTTTGGGGAAAGGTGCCAAAACGTCATGGCTCCGATAACGAAAAAGGTGCAACAGATGAAGGAAGATGGTATCCCCAAAGTCCACAAGGTATCGGCACAGCTTGAGCTCTGTTGCGGTTACGGCCTGTGTAACCAGGCTTGCCCCGAGATCTATAAACTGAACCCCGACGGAACGGTCTATCTAGAGACTGACACAGTGCCGGACGACTTGCTTGCCGCCGCAATTGAGGGGGCCAGCTGTTGCCCAGCACAGGTGCTGACCGTTGAAGTGATGTAATTACCAACATCAATAATGCGGATGAAACGACTCGATGGAAAAATCGCGCTCATTACTGGTACTGGCGGCGGCCAAGGGAGAGCTGCGGCTCTGCGGTTTGCTAGAGAGGGTGCAATCGTCTTCGGATGTGACCTGGATGAGCAAAATCATAACGAAACCATAGAAATTCTTGCTTCCGAAGGCTTTCGGATGCACGGTAGCGCCCCTGTTGACCTCGGTGACGTGGAGCAGGCAAGGGCGTGGGTTGATCTTGCGGCGAGCAAACACGGGCGGATTGATATTCTTTACAACAATGCATCAGCCACTCGCTTCGGCCCGATAGATGAATTCTCCGTGGATGACTGGCATTTCGTAATCCGCAACGAACTCGACCTCGTTTTCTATACAACACGACATGCGTGGCCCCATATGACTGAGCACGGTGGCACAATTATCAACATTGCCTCCACTGCTGCATGGTGCGGTTCGAGCGTTACCGGAAAAGCGGCTCATTCGGCAGCCAAAGGCGCAGTAGTTTCCTTTACTCGACAATTGGCAGTCGAAGGAGCCACTGTCGGCATCAGAGCAGTTAGTATTAGCCCAGGCTTCATAAGAACACCGGGCACTGCACCTTTCGTTGAGGATCCGGAAATTCGTCGGAAACTGTTGACTGGTGTTCTACTGGAACGCCCGGGAGAGTCCGAGGAAGTAGCAGCGCTGGCTGCCTTCATCGCGTCTGGAGAGGCAGCCTACATAACCGGCTCTGATATAGTCATAGATGGCGGCCTGTTAGCCACATAATCTATTTCTGAGCACAACGATAACAATCGGAGACCTGCGTGAATATTATTAGCATCGGCTACCTTGGCTTTGAAACGGCCAAACTTGAAGAATGGAGAGAGTATGGCCCGGAGGTCATGGGATTCCAAATTGCCAACTCACCGGAGGCCGATCCTGACTCTCTATACTTCAAAATGGACGACCGGCGGCATCGCATGGCTTTTCATCCAGGGGAAATAGAACGAATATCCTATATCGGCTGGGAAACACGCAATCGTCTCGATTTTATCGACGCGGTCGACACGCTGAATCGACACAAAGTCGAGTACAGCGTCGGCGATGAAGCGCTTTGCGAGATAAGGGGCGTTAAAGAACTTGTCCGCTTCCGAGACCCCGTTGGCTACCAGCATGAACTTTTCTACGCGCAAAAGTGGACACCGCGCTCATTCTCTCCTGGTCGACCGCATGGCGGGTTCAAGTGCGACGAGAGAGGGGTTGGCCATCTCGTATTGATGACGCCGGAATTTTCGCCCGAGCTTGAGCATTTTCTAATCGAAGTGATGGGCATGCAATGGTACGGCTGGGGCGCGGGGAAAGGCAAGACGGCGTTTCTGCGAGCAAAACTCAATAATCAGACAAGTCACGATATTGCTTACGGGCTGGCTCCAGGGCGAATGGGTATACAGCATGTGGGTTTGTTTGTAGACAGCGTTCGGGATGTGGGAGAAACCTACGACATCGTATTAGAAAAAGAGCTAGACCTGTTAATGACATTAGGCCAGCATACGCAGGACCCGCATATGTCCTTCTACCATTTCAACCCCTCAGGTTTCGCTTTCGAATGTATTACCGAAATAGAGGCGTGGCATGGAGACCCATTTGAATTGAACCCAGAGAAAATGAGCACTTGGGGTCACAAAATGGTCGGCTCCATTCTAGGTCCGAGTATCGGTAAGCCTGAGGACATCTACCCTGAGATCTACGGTGAGAAATAGTCTGGTCGCGATACCCGCATGACAATCTCAATCGGCGATTTGATCAGCCGTGAAATTCGGGGGCCTGCCCAACCAAAGTAACAGCAAGGGCCCCAGTAACGTCGCTAAGGTGCAGTAATACAGCAAAAGCTGGTAGTTTTGGGTTTGCAGGTACATAGCGGCAAACATCAGTGGTGCCAAACTGGAAGCGACGGTAATCAGAGCCTGGTGAAAACCGAAAAGGCGCCCGTAATCAACCAGACCAAAATAGCGTGCGATTAGAAAAGCCGCGATATCGAACTCGGCACCAGCACCCAACCCGAACAACACCACCGCGAAAACCAACAGAACGCTACTATCAGGGCCACTCAAGAAAATCAAGCAACCCAACGCTGGCAGGCACAAGCTAAAAGCGGCAACGCCAGGCGGCCATAGCCGATCCAAAAAATAGCCAACGATCAGGCGACCCGTAATGAGTGACAAGCCGAAAAAGCTAAAGATAAAAGCGGCTGAAGACGTCTCAAAACCGGCATCCCTGAGCATCGGAATAGTGTTCGTAACAATACCAACTACCGCTGAAACGACCAGTCCTAGGGCCACGTTACAAATCCAGAACTTTGGCGCGGCCAGGCCGTCTCTGAAAGCCAACCCCTGAGCCTGAAGGAGTGAAACCTTTCTTTTATGTGGCTGAGTCACCTTGGCAGCGGCATGCGAAGGAAGACGAAACCAAAGCAGCGACAGCGGAATGAGTAGCAAGTTCAAGCAGGCCAGCAAAACAAACGGCGCTTGCCACGAAAACTGCTCGATACTCCAGGCCATTACATTGGGAGCCACCACCGCGGTAATTCCCGTTCCGGACAAACCGATCGCCAGCGCTAATCCCCGGTTCTCAACAAACCACAGGTTGATCAGTTGAGTCCACGTCACTGCCAAGGCTCCCATACCAATGATTGGCAGCAGGGCAAACATTACATACAACGACCAAACCGAACCGCCTATCAGCTGGGTACAGGCCAGATATCCGACCGCCATCAAAAAAAGTGAAAGCACGGTGACCTGCACAATGCCAAAGCGCTTGTTCAGCCAACCCACGGTCTGCAAGCCCACCACAGCGCCACCATACAAGAAGGTGATGGCAACCTGCTGAGCGCTGCGGCTCCAGCCGAAGGTCGCCTCAAACGGTACTACTAGGGTGCCAAAACCATACAGCAGCACCGCATTGATACTGATTGCAATACCACCAACGGATAACAAGAGTACTCGCCAGGAATCTCTGAATTCCGTAAGGTTGATCCGTTTTTCACTCATTGCGCTTGCCTTTCTTGTGTCACGATCAACATTAATTTATTCGTCCGCCACGGTATTGCCAGCGATATAACCAAACGTCAAACTCAGGGTATTGTTACCGCCATGAGAAGGTGCCTTGCCGCGCCACAGCGAGTTCATATCCAATCCCACTGCATGTAAACCAGGTATCGGCTGACCGCCCGTGCCAATCACTCGGGCCTTCGCGTCTACTTTCAATCCGACGGTGGTGGTAGAGTCTCCGGGAAAGATTTTTACGGCGTAAAAAGGCGGCGTGGCGACCGGACCAAGGCATGGATTGGGTGTATGACTCATATCACCCATAGTGAAATCATCTTTGTCGCTGCCTCGCGCGAAATCATCATCTACGCCCTTTTCTGCATACTGATTGAATCGCTCCACAGTGGACTGCAGATTTTTCGCATCAATACCCGTTATACCAGCCAATTGCTTAAGGCTGTCCGACTTCAGCACATACCCCGCCTTTAACATTTTTTTCAGGCCAAAGCCTCCGGGGCGCACAAACCCAAGACCATATCTTTTTATAAATCTGTGATCACACAGCAAATAAGCCGGCACCGATCCGCTGTTATGCATCGGTTCTACCAGGTTAGTGGTGGACTCATTGCCAAACCGCTTGCCCTCGAGATTGACGGCTATGCAACCCGGTTTTCCGCGATCCAGAAAAAGGTGTGGGAACTTTCGCACCGAACCATCTGCCTGCTGCAATTTCGATACGACTAGCCAGCCGGCATTACTAATATTATCACCGTCAAACCCTGCTCCTATCGCGAGTGCGTTGCTAATCGCCACACCGGTATTTCCGTTGCAAACCATGGATACATGCTCATCTGGGAACGGTATAAACTGCCGTCGGAAATCCGGATTGGCGGAGAAACCACCGCTGGCCAAAATTACGCCTCGTGTCGCCATGACGCGCAACGGCTGACCGTCTTTCTCGATGATAGCACCAAGCACCTCGCCGCTTTGTGTCTCGAGCTGTAGCATTGGCGTAGATGACCAGAGTGTCACTCCCGCGTCGATACTGGATTTAAGCAAGCGAGCAGCCAGAGCGTTACCCATGGTTAGGCGCGTACCACGCTGGTAACGCAGCGTATCCCATAGGAATCGCGTGAGCAGCTGGGCTACGTGCCGGAATGATTGCCAGGATTGTTTGACATTGGCTATGTGCCGCATATCATCAAAACCGACCATCAGGCCAGCCGGAGCGTTAAATTCATGTAGAGGTTCGCGCAACTGCTGCAAGTACGTTCCAAGCTCACGGCCATCAAATGCGGCCGGGGCCAACAGACGACCAGATGTTGTTGCTCCGGGCAGATCCTGATACCAGTCTGGAAATCCGTCATGCAGCACAAACTCTACTGACGTGTTGTACTGCAGGAAATCGACCATTGCGGGAGCGGCTTCGAGGAATGCATCAAGTAGATCTTCCCGCACGGTAGTTCCGATGACAGATTGGACGTAGGTTTTTGCCAGCTCCTTACTGTCGTGCAGCCCAGCGGCCGTTTGCAATGAATTACACGGCACCCAGATGCCTCCGCCCGACCAAGCGGTAGTGCCACCAAATACAGAGGTTTTCTCCACCACCAGTACATCAAGGCCACGTTGTGCCGCAACAGTGGCTGCGGTCAGGCCCGCGCCGCCCGATCCCACCACAAGAACCTGAGTCGTTATCGTTTGCATAGTTATTCCAACCTGTCAGCGCATGATGTTGCTACATCAGTCTCCAATGAATTGCGCTGATATACGTGTGCTTTCTATCACGTGATCTCGTCGTACATGGCCCCGAGATTTCTCGTCCGCAGATAAATCAATATCGTCCGGATGAACGAGTGAAGGGCCGTCACTAAGCTTGGCTAGGCCAAGGGGAACAATTTCTTCAGGCGTGGGCAGCGCCCCTTCGGGCAATACCATACCGTGTGCGGCCATGTGCTCTCGCATTGTAGGCGTGTCCGTCGAGCCGATAACCAGATTGAGGACATCCACGCCCTGATCTTTCCACTCCGCCCATAGTGATTCACCCAAGTTAAGAATAAAACCCTTGGTAGCCGTGTATAAACTGAGTTTTTTGGTCCCACCAAAGGCGGCGTGCGAACCTACCAGAATCACTCCGCCTCGACCCCGCTCAATCATCTGGCTGCCAAAATGATGGCAGCAACGATAAACAGTCACGGTATTCATCCGCACGAAACCATCCCAGTCATTGGCAGACACTTTGAGAAAAGCTTCGGTCAACGGCGGTGCTCCGGCGTTGTAGACCAGCAAGCCGATTTCCCTATCGCCCACCCGCTCAATAATCTTGTCGACCGCATCTTCGGTCATTAGATCGATCCCCACCGACAAGGCCTCAATACCGTATTCCAACTCCAATTCTTTCTTTAAGGTTTCCAGCACCGCAGGCCGCCGCGAGAGCAGCACACAGTTCAGCCCCAGCGATGCAAGTTGACGCGCGAATACAGCACCCAACCCATGGGATGCGCCGGCAATCAGCGCCCAGGGGCCATACTTTTCTTTGAACACGCCCGGATCTATGCTCTGGGCGGAAACATTATCGTGATTCATAGTAAGCTCTCTTTATCATATCAATTGCCCTCTAGATTGTTGTGCCACGAATCGCAGATGTAATCTGAAAAATGGGGCTGGTGAATCAAAGATCCGCCATCAATCGAGAGGCATTGTCCGGTCATGTAGGACGACTCTTCAGAGGCCAGGTAAGCCACCAGGTTGGCCACATCCTCTGGTCGCCCCATGCGCGGTAGCGCTAGGTGTTTGCCAAAATTCTGCGCAATATCCGGCACGCTTTCCATGGTCGCCTGGGTCAAAATGATGCCAGGCGCAACCGCATTGCAGCGGATACCCTGGCGCCCGTACTGGGTGGCTATGTGCTTAGTCAAGTTGATGATTGCGGCCTTTGAAGTACCATATCCAATTCGCTTCAAATCGCCGACGATACCTGAGTTGGAAGCAGTATTAATAATTGAGCCGCCGCCCCTTAAGATCATGTGTGGTATTGCATATTTGCAGCCCAACAAATATCCGGTGAGATTGACATCTAGAATACGTTTCCAGACGTCCAGAGGGATATCGACTGCTGTCGTATCGTGATTCTGGATCTCGGGTATGGTAATCGCTGCGTTATTATGCAGCACATCAAGTCCACCAAAGCGCGCGACGGCCTTTTCAATCAGTTCCCTGATCGAATCGGGATCACCTGCGTCAAACTGCACAGCCAAAGCGGCGTTGCCTAATGACTTCGCTACACGCTCTGCGCCGTCCATGAGAATGTCGGCTATTACCACTTCACCACCCTCAGCGACAATACGTTGTGCGACCGCTGCACCAATGCCGCCAGCACCCCCGGTCACGATTGCTACTTTGCCAGCGAGACGATTATTCAGGTCAGCCTGTTTCATTTCAGAAACTTCCTCACGGCGGGCACCATAGGTGTCGTGCAGTTAATGCCGCCGTCCATGTAGTAGAGCGCGCCGTTAGCAAACACAGCCTCGTCAGACGCCAAAAACGTCGCCATAGCAGCCACATCTTCTGGCAGCCCTAGGCGCGGACTTTGTTGCATTTCCATAAATGCCTGCTGCATTTCTTCGGTGGCCCATCCTTCCATGGCAGCAGTGCGAATCACTCCAGGCACAATACCATTGCAACGAATCCCCTGCTTGCCGAAAGTCGCCGCGAGCGTCTGCACGTACCAGTTTACGGCCGCTTTAGTGGCGCCGTAGCTGAACTGAGCCACTTCCCCCTTGAGCGAACTGCTGGAGGATGTAAACAGAATACAACCCGAGCCTCGCTCCAGCATGTGCGGCATCGCAAAACGCGCAGCAAGCACACCTGCCAGTACGTTAGTCTGCATACGATGGTGAAATACCTGTGCATCAAAGGTAAAAAAATCGGAGTCCTTTTTTGACATCAGCGGATCAGTGCTGCAAGCATTATTGAAAAGGACATGCAGTTCACCGTAAGTGTCGATTGCGGCATCGACCATCTCTTTCAGCTGTCTTTCAACAGCCACATCAACAGTCAACGCCAGAGCCGTCCCACCATCAGAGACTATCTCAGCGGCAGCCGACGCTGCGGTCTCTGGGTTGATGTCGGCCAGTACGACCCTAGCGCCCTCGCGCGCAAATCGTAACGCGCTCGCGCGTCCAATGCCGCTACCAGCGCCCGTCACAATCGCCACTTTCCCCGCCAATCTTGCCATATCGTCCCCCCGCAATCTTTTTAAACCCGCTGTTTATCTAATCCAAATCTCGGAGCCTGATTGTGTATGCATGAGCTACAGCATCTTGCTTAATCACGACTTTCGGCCAGCCGTTGTTCTGGAGAAGCGCCGGATTTCCTAGCCAGATCGGCGGTATCCAGATATTCCCGCCAGGCGCTGATCAATCCTTCATCATTCAGTTCATACACCGCCACCATACTGTGTGGCATGGGCACTCCACGCACCAGGGCGTAGTCTGAGCGCTCCGTCATCACCACCCGATCAGATGAAACGATGTTGAGTATGTTAAGTTTGTTATGGCTGGAAAAGCTCATTTGTCGTTCGATTTCAACGCGCAGCGCGTCTTTACCACTTATAACCGGTCCACCTGGCACCCAAAGCTGCCACTGGGCGTCTTCGGTCATCATGCCCAGAATCTCTTCGACCTGTGGCCGCATCTCGGCGCTGCCATCGCCCCATAGTGCGCAGAACCTGCGAATAATTTCTTCTTGTTGTCGCGCCACAATTACTCCTTTAAGGTCTCTGCTATAGGCCTCGCACCTTCTCCCAGAACCACCTGGCGGCGAGGTTGCTTCCCATCCGTCAGTATTTGTATGGTTTCCATATCCTCGGCTGCGGTGAAAAATCGCTCTACCATGCCATAACCACTTTGACCCCAGCCGTCCATATTGGCCAACCAAGACTGCATGCCGTATACCGGCCAGCGACGAAATTGCTCCCAGGCCTGCTGCTCGCTCAATACGCCTTCGGCCTTGGTCGCCAGCAAGGCTTCACGGTAATGCCTAATCAGGTCCTTGGCGGATGATCGGCGCTCCTCGACAGTTAAGGCACCCAGCATGAAATACGTGATGTCCCGCCAGGGCGTTCCCTTTCGCACTAACTGCCAGTCATGCCATACCCGTTCACCATTTTCGCGCAAAAAACTGTTCCCCTGGTGAGCATCACCGTGGACCAGGCATAGAGGACCAATATACTCCCTTTCCTGAGCCGCCAGTTCATCAAAGGCCTGTGCGAACAATTCCGGTGTGTCATAAATCCACTGAGGAAGGATCGCTTTGTACTTTGGTTTGGACGTGTTCAATGTTAGGTAGTTGTACATGCGCAGCAGCTGATCCGTGTCTACCGGCGTGTCCATGGAACGATGCAGCCAACGCTGCTCATGCAGTCGCTCGCTATCCCACAAAGCACCGTGTAAAGTTGCCAATGATTCCAGCCCCGCAGCAACACCATCTACGCCGATGTGATCTTGACTATTACCGAAATGACCAGCAGTCAGCCCGAGATCTTCCATGATGACGATGCCACGGCCACCTCCATCGCCATCCCAATCTGCGTAGTACACTTTGGGTAGTGGCGCTGACACTTCATTGCGCATTAGGTGATAGAAACGCGCTTCCAGCTCGCAAATTTCGCCGCTTTCGAAGCCTTCCGACCAATTCGATTTCAAACATACCTGGCGCGGCAATTCGTCTGGAGCATTATTCAGGTGCCAATCGATACGCAACTTCGTGGTATGGCTGTTTTTGAGCTCTACCACAACGAACTTCTGGACCTTCACGCCCGGATAGAGGTTCTCAAGCAAAGACGTTAGAAATTCCGGCGTGACCGCATCCAGTTTTCTTGGCAGTCTACCTTGCCTAGCAGGATAAGGACGATCTGTTGTCACCGCAGTCGTTTTAGTCATACTCACCTCTAGTTATGTGATTGGCGCTGCGCTATTTTCAGTCAGCTCCGATAATTTGCTTCACCCTCGCGGTATCCCAGTAATAAGGTTGCACCAACGCCAGTAGACCGTCTCGCCATACCCACTTTTCCATTACCGAAGACACATACACGTCATTGGTGCTCCTCGAACGAGCGCGCAGATCAGCAAAAATCACGAAGCAGGTATCGTCGGGTGAAGCCACCACACCGCTAATTTTCAACTCCAGCTCAGACCAGACCTCGTTGATGGCTTTCTTGAGTTCTAGCCAGCCGTCAACGCCACGCCATTGGCCGCCATAGGGCAAGCTCTCGGGCGAATAGAATATGACGTCGGGATGCATCAGCGAACGCTGCATTGCCACCTGTCCTTGCTCAAACGCTGCGATAAAATGCTCAACCCTTTGGCGATTGGTTAAATCCGGCATGCACTAGGCCCTCTGCTGATACACCCGAGCATCAAATCAAATGGCTTGACAGGTGTGCAGCCTCTATTATTAGATGGTCTAATGTAAACATATAATAGATATCTGTTCAAAATAAATGTCAAAAACTCCTCAGATTACGGATTCCTATCCACGTGAATCATACGCCTGGTACGTGATTGGCGTCCTTTTTCTGGTCACTGTTTTGTCGCAAATGGACCGGCAGTTGCCGACTTTGCTCATAGGACCCATCCGAGCCGAGTTCGGCATCTCTGACACAGCATTCAGCATCTTGCAGGGCTATGCGTTCTCTATCGTCTACACACTGGCCGGTATCCCCCTGGGGCGCATGGTAGACCGCAGCCATCGCCGCAACATGATTCTTGTCGGTTTACTGTTCTGGAGCTTGATGACCATCTGCTCGGGTCTAGCACAAACCTATTCCCAGTTGTTTGTCGCGCGTATGGGGATTGGAATCGGAGAAGCGGTTCTGGCCCCCGCCGCCTACTCCATAATCGCCGACTACGTGTGCCCGGACCGCAGGGGTCGTGCGCTTGCGCTGTATTACATGTCGATTGGCATAGGGTCCGGGGCATCCCTTTTTATTGGCGGACTGGTGCTGCAGAGTCTTCCACCGGACGGATTCTCTCTTCCCGTTGTTGGTCAGATGGACAACTGGCGGTGGATGTTCTTATTTGCCGGTGTTCCGGGCATCGCGGTGGCAGTTCTATTGTTGAGTGTGCAGGAACCGCACCGGCAGGAAACACGATCTGCTGATGCCGCAGGGAGGTCTCAGCCATCAATTGCTGAAGTTGTCGCTTACGTGAAGCAGAACAGAGCCACATTCTCAAGAGTACTCATTTACCCATCCATCCTTGCAATAATCGGCTACGGCAGCCTCGCCTGGGCTCCCGCGCTTATGCAGCGTCGCTTTGCCGTGCCCACATCGGAGGCCGCTGTGATAATCGGCATACTTATTGCGGTCTGTGGCACCATTGGCACACTCATCAGCGGTTGGTTGAGTGATCACTGGCACCGTAAAGGCTTCGCTGCGGCGCGCTTTCGAGTTACCCTTGTAGGCCAGGTGATCCTCCTACCAACGGTATCTACATGGGCCCTCATGCCGCACCCTTACCTGAGCTGCGCACTTCTGGGCATGAGCCTAATTGGCCTGGCCATCGCGCAGACAGCCGCGCCGCCTGCGATTCAGGAAGTAGCTCCTAATCGAATGCGCGGGCAATTAATCGCAGTATATCTGCTTTTTGGTGGTTTGCTAGGTATTGGCCTAGGCCCCACCCTCGTGGCACTGATCACCGACTTCGTGTTTGGCGATGAGTCCATGTTGCACTGGTCAATAGCGCTCAGTGCGGCGCCGGTCTCGCTGCTAGGACTCTGGTTATGCTGGAGCGGCCAGAAACCTTATGAACAAACTCGAATGCAACTTGTCAGCGAGACTGCTTGACTCAAAGCTCGAGACGAGTGAAAGAGGCCGTAAAGCTTACCTAAAAGACTGAAACTTTGGTGCGCGTAACAGGACATCAGCCAACTCAGCAGGATGAGACAAAAAAACTTCGTGCGCAGCATCAAGTGTCCACTGATTAGCTACGCCTGCGCGCTCCGCGAACCTGCCCTGCCAAGCAGGCGGCAAAATAGGATCCGCTGCCGTCACTATATAAGTCTTGGGCACATCGATATTGCGCAGGTCGACCGACAGGGGCTCAAGCGCCAACGACATTGGCCAGTTATCCTGACTGCATTCCTGCAACAACCACTCTACGTCCTCGTCTGATAACCCAGGCGCAAACATGGCACGCATGAGCTCAAGCGGATCAGTGGTTGCGGGATCGAGTGGATATCCCACCACGGCAGGGTCAAGGCCCCGCAAACCACTGCCCATGGTCTGTACCACGCTTTCACCCAGTCGTGGCACACAGGCCGTCACGAAAACTAGATGACTAAACAGCCCCTCAGCCTGATAAGCCAGGTAAGGCATCACGACACCAGCCATGGAATGGCCTACGAGTACAGCGTCTTCAATGCCAGCCTCGCGCACCTCTGCAAGCAATTCACTGGCCACCTGTGACAAGGTGATGTCTCCAGCGAGGCGTGCCCGTTTCTTGCCACAGCCGGGAAGGTCGAGTGTCAGCATGTGACCGACGCAGTGGGGACGGAGCGACTCTATCAGCCGAGCCCAACACCACCCTCCATGGTTCCCGCCATGCAGGAAGACAAAATTAGTATTGGTGCTGGCGTTCATTTTGCTAAGCGTCCGCAGCTGAAACAAAATAGCGGGCAGTTAACCTGCCATTGTCAAGACAATAGGTTTCGAGCGTTTCTGATGACAACTCGCCTGTGCTTATCCGGTAATTTCGATGGTGAGTTACAGCCTCATTTCCCACAACAACAGCCAACACAATTTCGATACGTATATCCGGCTGTGTCGACCATATCGAATCCAGTGCTGTCTGCGCTTCCATTTCAGGGCGACCAACAATTTCCACTGACAAACCATTCGGTGACAGGTCGCGGTGACAAGCCAAGAATCCTTCCTTGTCGCCATTGTTCCAGTGCGCTACCTGCGCGTGTACGAACTTCTCCAACTGTTGATTATTCTCCATCACAGCGCCCCCCCAATGTCCAGTGTGCCGAATAGCCCTCAGACACTTATGTCTGCCAGATTGATCATAGTCGAATTTAAGCCCGTGAGGGCTCGACCGTAAAGTTCCTCTGACAATGGGCTGCTCAGATAAGTGTGGCGACTGCCAACGTTCAAGTCTCGCCACAACCTCTGTAAGGCGCTAACGCTTGCAAACGCTCCGGGACCAGCAATGTCCATAAGGCGACTTGTAGCTTTGCGCAGCAGTCCCATGGCGTGACCACAGTCGGCTTGAATTCGCGCTTTATCGAACCCGCTGAGCGTTCGTTGCTGTGCCGTTACATCGATATCAGCAATAGCTCTGCGCACGTGCATCCACGCGGAATCGATTTCCATAGCGGACTGTCCCAACTGCTGTACGAAAACAGCAGAGTCTGTTTTGCTGGGAAAGTCCCAACCGATAATCGGACGAGATTGCATCCCAGCGGTGACTTGTTCCAGGAGAGACTGCGCGGCACCAAGCATAGGTGAAAGCACCACCAGTGGGAACAGCGGTTCCTTCGGCCAATAGTCCCGCGGCTCAGCATTCGCCTGCATCTGAGCCAGCTCGTCGGCACTGGCATTTGCGGCTAATTTTTTATGTCCCAGCGGATCAAAAACCAGTTCGTGAGGCACCACCAAATCATCGGCAACGATCGTATTACTGCCAGATGCGCTGACTCCCGCGACCTGCCAAGTAATCTCAATGCGAGCATGAGGATTGAGGTTCAAGGGTATGACCGCAAACCCCTGACTCACACTGTTGCCCGCGTCATCAAGTATACACAAACCATTCAAGGCGTAGTCCGCGTGCATGCATCCCGACGCATAACTCCAGCGTCCATTCACTAAGTAGCCATCCTTCACTGGCCGCGCTGTACCCGTTGGGGCTGCCACGCTGCAAAAAAGTTCGTCACCGCGTAAAAAGACTTTTTCCCGAATCATCGGAGGCATAGCTGCCACCGACGCAGTCACGCTGGAAAGCAAACCAAATGCCCATGCAGTACCGGGGTCAGCCTTCGCTAGCTCAGCCACGGTCTCAGTGTGAGTGATTAAGGGGTGACCAAGTCCTCCCGCCCGGCGTGGAAACATAAACTGGAACAGGCCTGAACCCATGATAGCGTCAAAGACCTCTGCCGACATCTGGCCCGACACCTCAGCACTATCCGCATGTTCCGCAAGCAATGGCAGCAACGCCTGCGCGACCGACACCGGTTGATGGATGGCTTTAGGGGTATAGGAGTTCATATGGGACCTTAGGCGAGTTCTTAGGGTTAAAATCAATATATAACACTTGAATTAGGCTGTCTGTGCGACAGCTCGATTTCACTTTTACTCATAATCAAATATGTGTTTTATTCCAGAAGAAATCGCTGTTCAGCGACTAATCCAACTTCGCAATGATCTTTCGGTTAAGGCCATCAACCTGCGCCTGCCAGGCAGCAGAAACATCGGAGAACTCAAACTCCTGATAGTCTACTTTTAAGTTTTGCTCGGCAGAAATCTTTAGCAGGCGCCGCCAAATCCGCTCACGGTCCGCTGGTGGGCGTTGCCCCGTTCCTATGGTAGAAAGCGTTTTAAATAACAGGTCTGCCATATCAAGATTAATCTGGCGCCCCGCGCCGGTGCCGATAGTCATTATGCGCGCACCCCATCGCGCTGCCTTAATCGCATCCAGAAGAGGTTGTCCACAGACACCATCGAGTATGACGTCGTAACCTTCGCCCGCCACTGCTTTATGGGCACTAACATCGTCTTCGCTATTCAGGCAGACAACCTCATCGGCCATACCTGTGCTTTTCAGTCGCTCCAGTGTCTGCCGATTGCGGCCTGCCGCGATAACTGTACCTGCACCCAGATAGCGCGCCAGTTGCAGAGCAATTTGGCCCAAGGTGCCAGTAGCTCCAAGCACCAGTACGGTTTCGCCCTGTTTGATATTAGCCGCCTCCAAGGGGACAAGCGCTCCAGTGGCAGCTATACCCATCGTGATGGCTGTACGATCATCAACTTCATGGGGCACTTCCCACGCTTCCTCTACAGGAACGAGTGTTTTCTGTGCCCATGAACCGAACGGAATCACCGATCGCTCGCCGAAATACACCCGCCGGCCCTCCTCAGTGTAGCCTACACCCTCGCCGCGAATCACACAGGGGAACTCAACCCCCATTCGGTAGGCTCCGAGTATGTCCCATCCGCCGAGCCCCGTGGTTGCGACATCGATGAGTATATTTCCTTCGGTCGCTTTTGGTTCGGGAAAATCCTGCATCGAGGGAATCGCACCCTTCTCATTGATTACTGCTGCTCGCATCACATTTCCTTCTGGCTAGGTAAGCGATTAGTTGCTGAGGGTGCGCTACCTAATTTATCGACATTCTGCTCGCTCGTTAAATCGGTCCGTATTCTGGCAGCTTCATCCATACTGGCTTCCTTGACGTACCCGTAACCTCGGATATGTTGTGGTAGCTCAAGCAATGCCCGGGCGTTGTCGGCGCAATCTTGGTCCAATTGTATAGCCAACTGGTTGAGCAATTGTATGTAGTCCTCGACCAGCGCACGCTCTCGGCGTCGCTCTTCGGTTTTGCCGAAAACGTCTAACCAGCTCCCACGCAACACCTTAAAACGACGCATCAGCTTGAATACAACGAACATCCACTGGCCGTACTGACGTTTCACCGGATGACCGCGAGCATCATGCCTGGCGATCATCGGTGGCGCGAGATGATAGTTAATCCGGTAGTCAACACCCGGCTCCCCCTCAAACTGATCGCGCAATTGCTGCATGAATTGCACTGACGTGTGTAAACGCGCCACCTCATACTCATCTTTATATGCCATCAACTTGGCCAAATTCTTGGCGGCCACAATACTCAAGGTACTGCCGCCAAGTATCACTTTCTCCTTCGCTATGAACGCCGTCAAAGCCTCGCGATAGCGCGCTGCGTACGCCGCATTCTGATACTGTGTCAGTAATTCGATGCGCTCCGCAATCACTGTCTCGAGTGTGTCGGGAAAATGGAGCTTCACTAATTCAGTTTTGTGCGAGGGGTCGGGAATCATAGTCGCGTCATGGGCGGCGACTCGACCCCATTCGAATGCAAGCGTGTTGCTTTCGACCGCAACACCATTTAGCTCAATAGCGCGCAGTAGCGCCGCTCGAGACAGGGGTAGCCAACCTTTTTGCCACGCGTAACCGAGAATCAAGGGATTAGTGAATATACTGTCGCCTATCAGTCTCACTGCCAATTCTGTGGCTGACAGGAACTGGCATCGCTCGCCTAATGCACTTCGTAGATCGCGTTCGACACTGCTACTTGGATATTGCCACTGAGGATCAGACAAGAAATCCGCGGTCGGTGTGTGAGCGGTATTGATGATCGCTACAGTTTGTCCATGGCGCACTCGAGAGAGAGCATCTGCAGACGCTGAGACAATCTCGTCACAACCGATTAACACCTTTGCTTCACCCGTTGCAATGCGCGTCGCCTGAATGGATCCCGGCTCGGCGGCAATCTGAACATGACTCATTACCGCACCGCCTTTCTGCGCCAAACCTGTCTGGTCCAGCACGGTAACACCCTTGTTTTCCAGGTGCGCGGCCATCCCCAGAATGGCGCCGATTGTCACGACACCAGTGCCTCCAACTCCTGTCACCAAAATGCCAATTGGTTTATCCAGCTTAGGCCGAAGCGGCTCGGGAATATCAGCGGGCAACGATGGCTGCGCATTGTCGTGAAGAACTGGCTTGCGCAACTTTGCTCCCTCAAGAGTAACAAAACTTGGGCAAAAGCCTTTCACACAAGAAAAATCTTTATTGCAGGAATTCTGATTGATGACACGCTTGGTCCCGAGAGGAGTCTCCAGTGGCTCTAGGGACAGACAATTTGATTTAATCGAGCAATCGCCACAACCTTCACAGACCTGCGGATTAATAAACACCCGGCGCGGCGGATCTTCAGCCAAGCCGCGCTTGCGACGACGGCGCTTTTCTGTGGCGCAAGTCTGATCATAGATCATGATGGTAGTGCCGGCAGTATCACGCAGCTGCAACTGGAGCTCATCGAACTCGTCACGATGATGCACGCTTACACACTCAGGCAGACCCTCGCGGGAGGCGTATTTTTGAGGCTCGTCACTGACCAAGACCACTTTCTTTGCGCCTTCAGCCACGACCTGCTGGGCCACCATCTGCACTGTTAATACGCCATCTACAGGTTGCCCTCCTGTCATTGCAACCGCATCGTTGAATAAAATTTTGTAAGTTACGTTAGCGCCAGCTGCAATCGACGCGCGCACAGCCAACAGGCCGGAATGAAAATACGTGCCGTCACCAAGATTGACGAATACGTGGCTATCATTGGAGAAATGCATCTGCCCAATCCAACTCACCCCTTCACCGCCCATTTGGGTGAACGTATCAGTATTGCGATCCATCCACATGGCCATATAATGGCAGCCGATTCCCGCCAAAGCCCGGGAGCCCTCGGGTAAGCGCGTCGAGGTATTGTGAGGACAACCTGAACAGAACCAAGGTTTGCGCTCCACCGTCAATCGGGGCTTGGCGGCCTCTTGCTCCTTCGACTCTATAACGCTGATACGATGATTAATTGTTTCCATGACCTCCGCTGGCAGCCCGAGGCGCTCTAGACGCATCGCGATACTCTTAGCAATCAAGGCCGGCGATAGCTCGTAACAAGCCGGCAACAACCATTGCCCGCGAGGCACTGACCACTCTCCGCCGGCGTTATCGCGTTCATCAAACTTACCAAAGATTCGCGGGCGCACATCGTCACGCCAGTTATACAATTCCTCCTTCAACGCGTACTCAAGTATCTGACGTTTTTCTTCAACAACTAGTATCTCCTCAAGGCCAGTGGCAAACTGTCGTGCGTCTTGGGCATCCAGGGGCCACACACAACCGACCTTCATCACGCGTATGCCGATACGAGCGCAGGCTTGGTCATCCAGGCCCAGGTCTACCAAGGCCTGCCGTACATCCAGATACGCCTTACCCGCCGCCATAATGCCAAACCGAGCTTGCGGCGACTCGATCACGATGCGGTTGAGCTTATTGGCGCGGATGTAGGCCAGGGCAGCATACCACTTGTGGTTGTGCATCCGCGCCTCCTGATCCAGAGGCGGATCTGGCCAGCGGATGTTGAGACCACCCTCTGGCAGTTCAAAATCATCCGGCGTCACAATATCCAGATGATCGGGATCCAGTGTGACCGAGGCCGAAGACTCCACGACATCTGTCACGCACTTCATCGATACCCACAGTCCGCAGTAGCGACTCATGGCCCATGCATGCAGGCCATAATCGAGATACTCCTGCACGTTTGAGGGATACAGCACCGGAATACCACAAGCGATGAGCAAGTGCTCTGATTGATGTGCCAAAGAGGAAGATTTCGCAGCGTGATCATCACCAGCGAGCATAAGCACACCACCGTGCTTCGATGTTCCGGCCGAGTTGGCATGCTTGAGAACGTCAGCAGAGCGATCAACGCCCGGCCCTTTGCCAAACCACATCCCAAAGACGCCGTCGACTTTGGAGCCGTTCTGACTCAGGTTAACCTGTTGAGTGCCCCAGACCGAAGTTGCGGCTAGATCTTCATTTACACCAGGCTGAAAGACGATGTTATTTCTTGCCAAATGTGTTTTGGCTTGCCACAACGCCATATCAACACCGCCCAGAGGGGAGCCTCTGTAGCCTGAGATAAATCCACCGGTATTCAGGCCGGCTTTTTCATCCCGTTGTTTTTGCAACATTGGCAGCCGAGCCAATGCCTGAGTTCCACTGATATAGATGCGACCATTGGGCTTAAGGTATTTGTCATCTAGGGAGACTTCTCGCAAACCATCCGCGCGGATATCCAACTGATCATCTTTCATGAGTCACTCCGGGACTGACGAAATAATGGGGGCTTTAGGATTTCGATATGCATGCCAATGGCTGTCAGAGCGTCTTGGCAATTATGTGCTTCATAATTTCCGAAGTGCCTCCATAGATGCGTGCCACGCGCGCATCCACCCACGCGCGACTAACGCGATACTCGTTCATAAAACCGTAGCCACCGTGCAGCTGCAAAAATTCATCAAGTAATTTGCCCTGCATTTCGGATCCCACCAGTTTAGCCATCGCTGCTTCGTCTGCGGACAGTTCATCGCACATGACTTTTTCCAGGCAAGCGTCGACGAACGCGCGCAACATGACGAATTGTGCCTTAGCGTCGGCCAACTTGAATTGGGTATTTTGAAAATCGAAAACAGTTTGGCCGAATACATTACGACTTTTGACGTACGCAATCGTCTCTTCCATCATTGACTCGATCGACTGGGCAGCCCGAATTGCAATGATCAGGCGCTCCCACGCTAACTGATGCGAAAGATACTTGAAGCCCTCGCCCTCTTCTCCCAAGCGGTTTTTCGCGGGGACTCGCACATCGTCAAAGAACAACTCGGACGTGTCCTGCCCCTTAAGCCCTATCTTGTCCAGCAAACGGCCCTTTGCGAAGCCCTCGCGGTCCGTTTCTACACACAGGAGTGTAAGTTTTCTTTCGTTGGGATCGAGTTTGCCGCCGGTTATGACCAGATCGGCGTTGCCGCCATTGGTAATAAACGTTTTCTGTCCGGAAACCAGATAGTCCTCACCGTCGCTCTTGAAGTTCGTACGCATGGAGCGCAAGTCACTGCCGATGCTGGGCTCGCTCAGTCCCAGAACACCGATGATTTCACCCGATACCATGCCCGGCAGCCAGCGCTGTTTTTGTTCCTCGTTACCGTAGGCTACGATGTAGTTGGCAACAATTTCCGAATGCGTGGTAAAACCAACAGCCGTGGCATTAACGCGTGCCAGCTCCTCTATCATTACCGCAGAATGGCCGTAGTCACCCCCGGGTCCACCATACGCTTCGGGGACGGTACTGCACAAAAGCCCCCTTTCGCCAGCCTTTAGCCAAACGTCTTTCGGTACAATTCCGCCCTTCTCCCAATGCTCTAAATAAGGGGTAATTTCCCTGTCGATAAAGCGTCTGGCCTGCTCGCGAAACATTTCGTGGTCATCGCGAAATACCTTTCTCATACTCAATGCTCCAACTGATACGATTACTATTTACCCGTGAACTCGGGCAACCGCTTTTCCAGAAATGCGGACACGGCTTCTCTGTGATCCTGCGTATGATGTGCAATGGATTGATAAGCGGCTGACAACTCCAGAAGGGAATCAAGACGCATATGCTGACCCTCGCGCAACAGCCTTTTGGTGAGGCGAAGACCGTGTGCGGGATTGGCCGCGATCCTCTGCGCCACGGATAATGCTGCTTGCTCAAGTTTCTCACTTGGAACAACCTCAGTTACCAGACCGTATTCTAAGGCCGTTTGTGCATCAATCATGTCACCCGTGAGCGCCATCAGACTTGCCTTCGGCATACCAATGACTCTCGGTAAAAGCCAGGCGCCACCATCGCCAGGCACAATACCCAGCTTGACGAAGCTCTCCGAAAATTTAGCGCCTTCGGCGGCAATCCGGACATCACACATGCATGTCAGATCAAGTCCTGCTCCAATTGCGTGACCGTTAATAGCCGCTACAATGGGAATGTCGAGGTTGTACAACGCGGTGGGAATGCGCTGTATGCCATTGCGATAACTGTCCCGCAGCGCGACTGGGCTACCGGCAAAAATGCCCGAGCGGTCTCGCATGTCTTTAACGTTGCCGCCAGCGCAGAAAGACGAACCGGCGCCAGTCAGAATGATCACCTTTACGCTGTAATCCTGCCGCAGTTCGTCACACAGACTCACTATTTCCTGAAACTGCTCTGGACTGGTCAGCGCATTGCGTGTGTCGGGATCATTCAATGTGAGTTTGAGAATCGCGCCGTCGCGCTCACGCTTTAAAAATGGCTTCATTGAGGCAACACTCCTGAGGTGATAGAAGGCCAGTACTGTAGTGCTCCGGCATGACATACGGCGCGTCCAAGTTCGTCTGACCAATAGGTCGCTGAGCCATACTCGCTACGCCAAGACCACAGACGGCGTGTAAGTAAATGCAGGCTGTACTCGTGGGTAAAACCGATAGCACCATGGACTCCATGTCCAAGTGACGCTCCGACGCCAGCCGCTTCCGAAGCGCATATTTTCGCGGCCATCACAGGTAACGACGCCAGCGTATCAGTGGATTCGACGCAAGCAGCCTCAGCAGATACGCGCGCCGCCGCAACATGTTCGGCCATCACAGCCAGTTGATGTTGTACCACCTGAAATTTCGCGATCGGCTTGCCAAACTGCACGCGCTCATTGACATAGTTAGAGGACAATTGCAGCAGCTCCTGCAGTGCGCCAGCCATTTGAACCGAGCGTAGCAAGGCTCCCCCGCGTTTTAGCACATCACACTCAAGACAAGCCGCCAGCGGTGCTGAGAAAAGCGGGGTGGCGTCTTTCAAGACTAGGTCATCACGAGGTTCACCTGCCGTATTCGTAGACAGCCGCTGATCAGAGCAAGCGGCCGTGTCTATGACAACAACCAATGGCTCGTCACTCTCAACGATAGCAACCACCTGGGTCACATGCCGGCCCCAGGGTACCTGTCTCAGTAAACCGGATACCGTTTGACCATCCAGAATAAGCTCGGCGTCAGCTGCAATTGACATTGAGCCTCTCACCGCTTGGATTCCACACTTCCCCAGAACCCAATTCCCCAGCAGTGTCTCAGGCAACGGCAAGGGCAAACTGAAGCGGCCGCACAGGAGTAGTACAGGAAAGAGGTCATCCCAGCTTGCACCTGCGCCACCCTGGGCTTCCGGTGCACTGGCAAGGGCAAATCCTGATTCTTCAAGTACGCCCCATAACTCCGCCAGCCAAGTCCCATCTTCACCCCCAATCACACTTGCAGCCGATACATGATCAGTGAAAAGCTTCTCCAGTGCGGATTCGAATAGGTCTCTCATCATGAAATGTGTCCTCGCGGCGACTTCATCGTAAACCTAGGCCTCGGGCGATAATGCCTCGCAAAATTTCACGTGTACCACCACGCAGGGAGAAAGAAGGTGCCTGCTGCATCAGGTAGGCCAACACTCGCGAGTGGTCAGTGCCACCCGTTTTCGTAGGAAGAGTCTCGGATAAAAGATGAGCTATCTCGGGAATGTCTTGTTCGAAAACCGAACCCAGGTCTTTAACACAGGACGCAGCCCAGGAGGGATTATGGCCATCGTTCAGCTGTTTCGTCACAGCCAGTGACATATTGCGCAGGGTAAACAATCGCGCAGTCAATCGGCCAATCTCCCTTGACTGTAACCGATCAGGAGCCTTGCCAACGGCATCGATCAATGTGTGCAGGAGCGCCATAGAGCTGAGAAAACGCTCAGGTCCACTGCGCTCAACAGCCAGTTCGGCGGTGACCTGATGCCAGCCCTGGCCTTCACTACCAATCATGTCCGCGTCGCTCAGCTCAACGTTGTCAAAGAACACTTCATTAAAATGCTTACTACCCGTCAGATCCTTGATAGGCCGTACGGTGATTCCCGGCAGTGTCAGATCGATAATAAACTGCGACATGCCCCCGTGGCGACTATCGCTTTCGCTGGTGCGTACCAAAGCAATCATGTAATGCGCATGGTGCGCATTGGTGGTCCACACCTTCTGCCCATTGAGAATCCATTTGTTGCCCTGTTGGCGCGCGCGACTCTTAATGGAGGCTAAATCAGAACCCGCGCCGGGTTCGCTCATTCCGATACAAAAATAGCGCTCTCCCCTGCAAATAGCCGGCAAATGAAAATCGCGCTGCTCCGGCGTGCCATACTGCAGAATTTGTGGGCCGCTCTGGCGATCAGCAAACCAGTGTGCTGACACGGGCGCGCCCGCGGCCAGTAATTCCTCGATCACGACATAGCGTGAAAACGCGCTAGCATCGGCACCGCCGTATTGTTTGGGTAGCGCCATACCAACCCAGCCGCGCGCACCGAGCTTGCGACTGAACTGGGCATTGAAACCCATCCATGAATCAGCCCGACGCTCAGCGGCATAATCGGGTAGGGCCTGCTGTAAAAACTGCCGGACCTGTGTGCGCAATGCTTCGGCGTCAGCCGGGATACGACAATAGTTGAATTGATTGATGGACATCAGTTTAGTGCCACTTCTATGAGTAAACGGGCTCGGTTACCTGCTTCACAGGTGACCGAGCGAAATACAACCGAAGACTGGACTTACAACGCAGTTGCCGCGTCAGCTTCTTCAAACATCTTGCCGATATCCCCTGACGTGACGGGCCTATTCGGATCACGCTTCGGCGCCGCTCCGCCCATTCCCTGAGAGGGAGAGACATCCACGTGTGTAGCCTTGGCGCGCAACGCGCCGACCGTACAGTTCTCCTTGCCCAATATGGAGAAAGGGTCGAAAGAGAATTCACGCATGGCATTCTTATGTGAGATCTTGTCGATAAGCTCGTCTGACAAATGCTTAGCCTGCTCCCAGAATACGTCAGCCGAATGTGGCCAAGTGCAATCTGAATGAGGGTAATCGCTCTCCCAGGTCACCATATCCATGTTGAGGCTATCTGTATTTTGTAACCCAAATGCGTCTTCGATAAAGCAGGTAATCACATGCTTGTTAAAGAAGTCACTCGGCTTATGTCCGTTGAAATTAGAGTTAGTCCACGTATGATGATGATCGTGGGTAAAGTTCGCCCTTTCCAGAAAGTAAGGTATCCAACCGATTCCACCTTCTGAGAGCGCCAAACGCAAGTTGGGATACTTCTTCCACATTGGCGCCCACAGCCAGTCGGCTGCTGAGTTGGATACCGCGATCGGCATAGAGGTGATCCACGCATCAATGGGCGATTCATCTGATGCATGCTGCGCCTTTACGCCTGTGCCAATATGACAGCAAATAACGACATTGTTATCTGCACACGCCTTCCAGATGGGATCCCAGTGCTCATTGTGAATAGAGGGATAGCCATGCACGGTTGGATTATCGGACAGTGTCATCGCATGTACGCCCTGCATCGCCATGCGGTTGATTTCAACTGCGGCAGCCTGAGGGTCCCACCAGGGAATAATGATCAACGGAATGAATCGGCCAGGCGCCGCATTACACCAGTCGTGCAAGTGCCAATCATTGTAAGCCTGGATGGCTGCTAGGCTAACGGCCTTGTCAGGAATATTCTGGAATCGCTGCCCGGCAAAGCCTGGAAACGTGGGAAAGCACATTGATCCCAGCACACCGTTGGCATTCATGTCATCCACACGGGCCTGCACATCCCAGGTGCCTCGCCGCATGTGCTCGTAACCCAGCGGCTCCATACCGTACTCTTCCCTTGGGCGGCCGACGACAGAGTTCAATCCCATATAGCCTGTGGCCTCACCCTCAAAAACCCAGACGTCACGACCTTTCAAGTTTTCAACCTTAGGTTGACGGCCCTTGAATTTCTCTGGCATGTGCCTGTCGAATGCGCCACGCGGCTCGATTGCGTGGTCATCGACACTAACTAGAACGACATCTTCCTTTTTCACACTGTTGGCTCCTTCTCGGCTTGATTCAGGGGGCTGGGCGGAATGTCCACTGCAACCGTATTTGTTGTTTAATTACAACCTGCATAAAATGGTGTACGTATCAATCCCAAATGACGGGCACCGAATGCGGGCCTCGCAGCTGGGCTCCGACAATAACCGGCCGCGGTTGCTCGGGATCAAGACGTACATTAGGCAGCAAATCGAGTATTGCATTCAGCGCCACGTGCAATTCCGCCTTGGCAATAAACTGACCAATACAGGTATGGGGGCCAAATCCAAAACCAAAGGACGGCTTGAGATCACGATCAATGTCGAAGTTTTCACTATCGACAAATACCATCTCGTCACGATTGGCCGAACTCACAATACACTGCACCATCGCACCCGCGGGTATCTGCATTCCCGCCAGTTCTAGGTTACGGGCAGCCTGCCGGACCTTGAAAGTAGCAACGGGTTCAAAGCGCACGGCCTCATCAATAGCCTTGGACACCAGCGATCGATCCCGCCGAACTCGGTCCAAAACATCCGGCCGCTCCAAGAGCAAAACCATCAGCGAGCCAAATGTTCGAGTGGTTGTTTCGCCTGCTGCGGGCAACAGCGATCGAACAAAAGTAGTAATTTCGTGATCATCAAGCGCACGCCCATCATACTCGGCGAGTATCAGGCGGCTGATCAGGTCACTGCCTTTTACGCCTGCCAAACGCACCGCCCTCACTCTTTCAAGAATAGCGTCATACAATTGACGTGATGCCGTTAACGCACGTTCGCGTGCGGCGGCGGCGTCGGCCGGATTCACTTGTGGGCCGGAAAGAATGTCTAACGCCCACGCCGCATATTGCTTTATCTTGTCCGGGTCGTCGCTTGGAAACCCGATCAATTCGTAAATCAATCGCACTGGGAAATGCAGGGCAAATTCCATTAGGTCCGCCCTCTTCTGCACCTGCATTTTGGACAGATACTCATTTCGTATGACTGAGTCCATTAGGGTGGCTTTCCAGTCATTGACCACACTAGGCATAAACACGGGCTGCAGCAAACTTCGCGCCTTTTTATGCATCTCGCCATCCATGCCAGTCAGAATCAAACCGTCCATAAATGAGCCCAATCCTTCAGCAATAAAACCACTGGTAAAGTTTTGCGCATCGAGTAACACACGCTTTACTTCAGCGTGACGAAAAACAGTAAATGTGGGTCGGGCGGCGTCGTAACCCGCTATGTTGGGTACGCCATAGTTGCTCATGAAATCCTCAGCAATAATCGGCGAAGTGGCGCGCATCTCCCGAAAAATGGCATAAAAATCCACGTCATCGCCGCGATAGTTCGCAGCTACATCCGCAAACGATTGTTCCAAGCCGTTGCCGGATTCAGCATTCATACGACTGTTACTCCAATCAATTGATTCTTGCCATCAGCGCGCACGGCTACTGAGATGCACCTGCGGGCACCTACCACCCACAGCGTTTATATAAACACTTTTTATTGATGTGTTCAACTTAATTAGGTCTTTCTCTTTTGACTCTCGGTCAAATTCTCAGCGTCGCCCTTGGACTCCGTGGAAGAGAACAGACACTGCACCTGCCAGCTCCCAAAACCCAGAAATACAGCCATAATCCAGAGTAAAACGGGCGCGCCTACTGACGCACCTAGGGCACCAAACAACAGCGGCATCGCCAGCATAGAAGACTGACTGAACGTCGAACGCAGAGCGAGCGCTTCGCCATGCCTGTTGCCAGGAGTTACGTCATGCAGTGTAGTCAAGATCGCCGGCTGCACACTGCCCAGAGCCAGACCAAAGGCAAAAGCGCACATCCCCATTGCAAAGACTGGCTTCAACAAAGGGTAAATGCCAAATACGACTGCCGCCAGGGTCACAGAATAGGTCATCAGCATACGGCTTGATAACCACTTAGAAGTCAATGGGATGACTAGGCGCACAAAGACGGAGGCCACGCCAAACGCAGCAAAAATTCCGCCAACAGCAGTTGCGCTATACCCCCTTTCATGGCCAAGAATAGGTATTACAAAGCCATGAGCATCCCAACTCGCCACCACCACCCAATTGATAAATAACAGTCTGCGCATTCTAGTATCATTCAACAAGCCCCAGAGCCGGTCCCGCTGTCGAGAGTGTCCGCCTTCAGCGTGAGAAGGCGCCTGAATTGGAACCCAGTTCGAGGCAATCAGCGTTATCAGAGGCAGACACCCAAGCGCGGCAAATGCATAGCGATAGCCATAGAGGTCAATCAAACTACCACCTAGCAGCGGCCCCAAAAGACCTGCGGCAGAGGGTGCCAAGGCGACCCAGCTGAAACCTTGCAAGCGCATCGACGACGAAGTAGCCATTCTGCTGACCGTGCGTTGAATGGCGATCATACCGAAACCTGATCCAGCCCCACTGCACGCAGCTCCTAGACACAAGGCAAACAAAGAGTCACTGAGGGCAAGAGATATTCCAGCAATAATGGATAAACCAGCGGCCAAGCGCACGGGGGAGTGATAGCCAGCATGATCAGTGAAACGACCAAAGGTTATGGATAATACCGCCGGCACAATGGCAAACAGTGCCACCAGAAACCCCACTGTCATAGGAGTGTAACCGATCGACAGGGCCTGCAGTGGAATCGATAGCCGCATACCGTGCATACAGGCATGCAAACCCAACTGACACAGTACCAGTGCAACAAGGGTATATCCGAAGCCTGATCGCGCCGAAACTTGAGTGCTCACTGGCCAACCTCAAAGGCACCCAATACAAGACTCGCACGGCCACCAGCCATCATCAGAGCGCAGAACAAGTTTAGTTCGACGATCGCCGCATCACAAAAATGTGCACGCAGTTGCTCAAAATGCTCATCGCTAATAGACAAATAGTCACCGGCGAACAGCTCAGCAAACTGCAGGGCCGCCTTTTCACGCGGCGAGAAGTGATCGTTATTAGAAGAGAGGCAAGCGATATCAACCTCGCTGACTTCGGCACTTTTACGTCCGATTTGGCAGACTGAGCAGCGCGTGATCGAGGCGATTTTCAGTCTAACCAATTCACGCAAACGATCATCAAGCAAGCTTTTTCGGTAAAAGGAACGTAGGGTCTGCAACCACGGAAAGGCAATTTGCGGTCGATGCGCCCATATCTTTAGAGGTAACGTCGAGCTCAGTACGCGCGCTTCTCGGGCTTCCTCTATTGCGACTCTCAGGTCGTCCCGGATCTGCGCATCTTCTAGGGCTGGTACACGCGGCATAGGATAGTCCGGGATCGTTATCAATATCCGAATAGGTCTCCATTATATTTATTTTAAACACTTTATGCAATTGTGTTAATTTTAAGAGGGGCTCGAAAAACTCCAAGCGAGAGCAGCTAGACCTAAGGAGACGACACAAGCACTGGGCTCTTTAGCGAATAAAATAGCGCACGTGAAGGTCGCCGTTATCATCGAAACGGTAAATCTCTATGGTCTCAATGCTGTTCTCTGTGCCATTGATATTGTTGCGATTGTGGCAAGCGACTTCGGTGCCATTGAGAATCATCTCTACCTCTTCAATATCAATCTGTGGCTGGTTTTTCTGCCACATATTTTCCAGGATCTGCCAGCCATCACCACTATGTTTACCAACATACTCAATTGTAAATTTACCGAGAACGATATCGCGATAACTTTGAAAAAAACCCTCTCGGTCACCAAGGTTCCAACATGCTATCTGCTTGTGGATAAAGCCGGTAATCATGTCTGCATCAGGTGCGCCCATCTCTAACCCTCCCTAAATATCACTGCCCCGAACATTGCGTGCGGAACCGTTACGACGATCAGATTCTCCCCAGGCGTACCAACGATCCGGTTCGCGCGTGTCGCCCACCCGACGCCAACGACCCTCCTGCTGAGCCGTGATCGGAAAACCACCGACAAAATCGATCATTTCACCGCGGGCATCGGGCAAAAATTCCCATTTTTCATCCCCGTCCACTTCCACGTAAGCCGTTTCTGCGAAGTAACTGCCATGCTTGTGACGCACTTGGCCTTCAATATTGGTTGAACAACGAATCTCACCTTTCTCGTTCTGGAAAATGGCGTAACCCAGATTATCGTGCCCCACCATAAAAGAACCAATGTCCCAAGTACCGTCCTTATAGATCGTGGCAAAGGTCCACCAGATTACGTGCATTTTGTTATTCACCACCAGATCTTTTTTATAATGAATGGCACCACCTTCGGCCAACCAGGCCTGGTCGAGCGCAATGATCCCCTTGACACTTCGACCCTCGCACGTGCCAACAACATCGTACAACTGAGAAACGTAAAATGTACCCCAATCCTCGCCAGGCAAATACCACTGGAACCCTTCACCGATCAATCTACCCGAGATTTCCAGGAGGCCATCTTCACGCCAAGTCAAGCCCTTTCCAGACGCAGAGATTTCCCAGCCTGCACCCTCTTCACCATCCAGATTAGACCAATAAGCAGTATCGGCCTCTAGCCAGCGCTTGGGAAACATCGTCGTCGCGCGACCTTCCATCTTCGCTGTATCAAGCCGGATATTTTGCTCATCTACACGCGTGTTCAGGTACATGAACTTGGTTGGATTGGGGGTGCTACCAGGGGCATTGAGTGCGCGCGCCAGACAGTAGATATGCCCTTCTTCATCTCGCACAGTGCCAAAGGGCATGTGTTTGGTCAGCTTGAGCCCGAAGTGATCGCGTAGATCGGCGATTTTAGTCCCGCTTACTTTTTGTGGACCAACTAAGCACTGGTAAGCAAAATCCCCGCGCTGCGGAACCATCCTGAAATTGCGCATATTATTATCCTTTGATGTGATCGAATCGAAGTGATCAGTCCCAGATGACGTGAACTTCAGAAGCGCCGCGCAACTGTGCTCCCTGTATCTTCGGGTGCGGCTTGTCGGGATCTAGACGAATATTTGGAAACAAGTCCAACATGGAATTGATGGCGCAGTTAAGCTCTATTTTAGCGACAAATTGTCCAATGCAGGTGTGAGGTCCAAAGCCGAAACTAAACGTTGGTCGCTGCTTGCGCTCGAGATTAAACTCTTCCGGGTTTTCAAACACCTTTTCATCCCGGTTAGCAGAAACTACCATTGCCTGGATAAATGAGCCTTTTGGAATCTTCACTCCGTGTAGCTCCACGTCGCGTGACGTCTCCCTGACTTTAAACGTAGCGATAGGCTCATAACGCACTGTTTCGTCAATCAGTTTGGGAATCAAGGTTCGGTCATTTCGCACGCGGTCAAGCAGACCGGGAACCGTAAACAGCATCGTTAGAATACAGCTCAATGTTCGCGTTGTCGTCTCACCCGCGGCCGGGAGCAACGATCTGACAAACGTCACTACCTCATGGTCTGTAAGTCGCTGGCCCTCATAATCAGCACGAAGCAAGTGAGCGATCAGATCTTCGCCCTGCTCTACTCCCTCGTCCCGACGCTTTACCACGATTTCCTCGATCGCCTTGTAGAGTCCCTCTGCCGCCAACATACCTAACCGCTTGGCTTCTTCGACCTTGCTTGGATCGATCTGGTTGGCCCCCGCCATTAATAATGACCAGGAAGCAAATTGCTTGTATTGATCGGAGTCAGTAACTGGAAAACCCATCAGTGAGTACATAATACGGATCGGGAAAAATAGCCCAAAGGTCATCAAGTTAGCTCTTTTCTGCGCCACCATGGGCTCGAGAAAGTCGCTACGAATCACGCCGTCGATTTTGTCACGCCATTTATTGACTGTGGCTGGCATAAACGCGGGCTGTAACAGCTGACGGACCTTGCGGTGCTTTTCGCCGTCTAGGCCCAGAATAAATAGACCACCCTCAAAAGCGGCACCAAAGCCCTTGAGTATAAAACCGTTTGTGTATGTGTCGCCATCTAGCAGGATCTTTTTGACATCATCATAATCAAAAAGGGTAAACGTAGGCTTGGTGCCTTGTGCAAGCCCAGCATTGGTGGGTACACCGAATTGAGCTATAAAGTCACCTTCATAGATGGGCGACTTTTGACGCATTTCCTTGCAGGCCTCATGAATATCGATATCCGACCCTTTATACGTCTCCGAAACAACGTTGTATGAAGCTTCTAAGGGGATATCTAATGCCAGTGCGCTATCCTTCATTATTACTTTCCTTCGATGTCTCACGTCACATACAGAGTCGCCCTCCCGACCGCAATAACGCGCGTCTAAATCAGCCGGACTCTTACACACAGAGATCATAGATTAAGCAACTGCACCGCGCATGCGTTTGAGTTTTACATCGGGTACAATTGGAGCGCTTGAATCGGGATGACCTCTAATGCCAAATAAAAATCAGCAACCGAAGGCGTCAAGCAAAGCGGAAACCATGCAACGTATTCTGGATGCTGCGCGAATCGAATTTGCCGACAAAGGTCTGGATAAGACTCACATTCAGGCGGTCGCGGAGGCCGCGGGTGTCACCAAGCAGCTGATCTATCACTATTACTTGAGCAAAGAAAATTTATTTGCGTGCGTGCTCGACGAATCTTCCTACCTCGTCATGACTGCTATGGCGGATATTGATGTTGAGCACCTACCTCCCCCAGAAGCCTTACGTTCAATGATCTACCAGATGTTCGAGATGTTTAGAGCTGACCCAACACTGGCGTCTTTGGCCACTGAGGGGATTCGTTACCACGAGAATCACGATACCCCTCGCAATCGCATGATAGATATTGGGCCCGTATTAACCGAGAAGATGACCAGGATCATCGAACGCGGTATCGAAGAATCACTTTTCCATAATCAGATGCAGCCAAACTACATTTTTGCAACGGCTGCACTAATGATCAGTGGGACTTTCACCAGCCGTTATCTGATATCGGCTGTAGGTGGTTTTGATCCTACCTCAAGCGACGTTCTCAGCAAGTGGAAAACACATATTGCAGACTTAATTCTCAATGCGCTGGGGAAACGATAGTGCTACTGCGCCCGTTATTGCCTGTACTTCTTACGGAGGTAGCGAGACACCCTAGCCGCCGTTATGCGACCAGGCAAACCATTTACGCCGCCTCCCGGTGCGATTCCCGCACCACCGAAATACAAGCCTTCCACTGGCAAGGTATCGCCGCCTAATCCTGCCGCGGGGCGCATCCCGCCAGAGCGGGTTGCCAGCGTATCGATATGAACAACACACCCATTGTGTACATTGTATCTTGCTTCCCAATCCTGGGGCACATCGATATTGCGCGCAATTTCGAATTCTTTTAACCCATCCATATATTCGCTCGCCTGGTCAATGAGCATCTGCGCGACGTCATCGCGAATAGCATCCCAACCCTGGGTCGGATTCACCGGCATTGCCACAGGGTACAGATACGCGACGTCCTGACCTTCCGGCGCCTGACTGGGATCCATACCGGTGGGCGCAGTCATCCATTGGTAAGGCATTTTGGAGACTTCTCCGCGCGCCGCACAGCGGAAATTGTCGATCACCCCCTCAGCCGTACCCAAAATAATGCCACTCTTACGAAAACTCACGTCATCGGTACGCAATGATTCGTGCCTTTTGTAACTGATCTGCCCACTGAGGGCGACATCAACTTTGACCGGCGCTGCGCCTTGAGAGTTTGCGGGAGCCAAGGCAACACGGGTCAACCATTTGCGTTCGATTTCACCGCTTGTCACCATTTCCAGAGCAGGCTTGGGATGGATCGCGCCAATGACTGCCTTAGCGCCCAGAATGCGCCCATCAGCCAATCGCACGCCCTTGACTTTTCGCGCCTCGGATACTATCTCCTCAACACGAGTAGAGAGGATCAATTCGCCACCCACTTCCTTGAAGCGGCTGACAAAGGCATTGCTCAAGTTCTGCATACCCCCTATCGAGCGACCCAGACCGAAGCGTTGAACAAACCCCAGGAGCGCAAAGGCAATACCGCTACCTTCATTAGCGATAGGCCCCGCTGCGCCCAGTAAGCAACACAGTGCCGAGCGTGTGACATCGTGTTCAAAGCGCTCCATGATTGTGGTGTAAGCGGGGCTACCCATCAGAGCCATAATCTCGGGCTTGAGTTTGATGTTCTTCAACAATGCGGCTAAGGATTTCATCTTAGCGCCGAAGTTAAATCGAGCTGGATCAGCACGCATTTGCGGCAATGCCATGTCCACGAACGCGTACACAATTTTCATCAGCTCGAGAAAGGCGTCGGCATCATGCTCCGAGAAGCGACGTATTTCCGCGGCGGTCTCCTCTGGGCTACTACCAAACACGAGTGACGAGCCGTCAGGATGCAAAAAAACATACCCTGGCAACATTCTCTCCTGACAAAAACCGTGTCGCGCGAGCTCTAGTTCATCAGGTACCATCGGATGCACCCTTAACGACATTAAATCTAGCGCGCAAGGGTGAATCATGTGGTGCGGCGCTTCAGGTAGCGTGTAGCCGGAATTACACATGCCACCTGCTTTATCGAGCGCCTCTATCACCACCACTCTCTTACCCTCGGAGGCGAGATAGCATCCAGCTGTGAGGCCATTGTGGCCAGCACCAATAATCGCGACGTCATACTCAGCAGATTTAGACATTATTTTTCTCTTCTTGTGCGCTACTAGCAACCGTTTGGCGCACTGCTCAGGCACGCCGAAACATCAGGCTGTAATTGAAGCACAGCGCGCAGGAGGGCGTGAGGGTTTAACTTTTACCGAAAGTCAAACAGGTCTTTGCAATACGGACTTTACTCAACACGATTTGCAACTATCATCGACTGCACCATCCGCCGTATTTTCTTTGGCAGTGAACGACGCCTCTGTGGTGTGGACTTCACCAGTTGCTCGCTGAGAATGTAGCGAATCAGAAACTCGCAGATCAGTTCCCGGTCCAGTGCGACACCAAGCCTCTCATCCCAGGCATCAAATACAATGCGCAAATCTTTCTGCAGGCTTTCAATGGAATCGTGAAAAATTCGATTAAACCACCCGATTGCATATTGTGGCGCCACTGTCAGCAACTTCTTTGCAGTGCCAAGCTCCAAATATCGGTTTAAGTAGTCAACCAGGGCATTAAATCGCTCATCGGGATCATCGTAAGCTTCAAGAGCGCCACTGAGAGATGCATGGAAGCGCTCTCGTTTGTGCTTCGAGAAAGCGTCTAACAACTCATCCTGCGAGGAAAAATATCGGTAAAAGGTACCACGAGAGATACCCGCCACCTTACACACATCCAAAATCGATACCCGGTCTACGCCCGATGCCAGAATCACTTGGTCGGCGGCGTCGAAAATCGACTGTATGGTAACTTCGGAGCGCTTGTTGCGTCTGCGCTTGATAGGCGTGACGGTTTTCCGGTCCGTCTTTAGCTGTCGTGCTTCTTCTCTGGACTTTGGCGTCTGCGATGATCTTAAGACTGCTTCGGGCATCCGGGCCCCTCCGCATTAAATGATTCAATGTTATTGGTTACACACCAGGAAATAAGTATACGACTCCGTCTGACTCCAAGCGCCTTATTTACGGACTGGATAATCGCAATGGTCAGGCCGGCCGCTCCGGTAGTGTAACACTTTCACGATTTATGTCATTATCAAGCAGATGAAAAGCACTTTTCTCCTCAATCAAGGCGACTAAAGCGCCCGATCCATGCCCAGAATATGAGCGATATCAGCGCCTGGATCAACATCACCAGCGTAGGAATAGTCACCGCTCTGCTGACGCTCCCATAATTTGTTCATCAATTGTCGGTAACGGGCTCCAGGCGCGTCAAAGCGGGAGTGTAGGTCTTCAGGTGCGCTCTCCAATATGTAGGCTGGCGTCTGAGGTCTCATTACTGAGTTGTCCTGCGGCCCTACGATATAGGCCATCCGAGGCATAATACGGCGAAAAGGCATCGGTGCGTCATGCAGATTAAAAATTTGGTTCACTCTTGAGCGATACTTGCCACTTGGGACAAATGGCTGCACATTCGGCACGTCAAAACCTGGACTGAACCGCGGATACGATATGCACAAATTGCTACGCAGGTGGACATGTAAGGTTGAGCGAAAGTCCTGGTAACGGGCGCGAACCCCTCCGAACCAGCGCATGACCGGAGACACTGGCTTACCAAAAACGTAACGCGTGCGAGTCAGCGTCTCCGACGTGTAGCTGGTTTCAACAGTGTCACTTTGCGCCTCGCCTTCACCTCCAACGACCTCTCCATGGAGAAAATCAGCGTGCGTTAGATCCAATAGGTTTTCCACCGATAGTGGCGAGCACGCATCAAAGCGCACCGTTGTGCGCATGTAGCCAGGAATATTTGTCCCATCGCGGTGTAGGAAAGGAATCTGAGGAAGAAGGTCTAACGACACATTGTCGGGATTACCGTACCAGACCCAAACGTACCCATAACCTTCGGCGGCAGGGTAGAAGCCACATTCGTTTGTGAACTGTGTGTGTCGCGCTGATGATGAACTTTTTACAAAGGGATGAAAGCGGGCTGCCAAAAGCTTCCCATTTGCGCGCCATAAGTAGCAAGGTTGTGCGTGAATCATCCGAACAACCGGTCGAGAAGAAACGTGGTTGGCATGTGCAACTGGAAACCAGGTATCACGTAGATCAAACGCGGAGGGTAACCAGTCTCTTGCTGTTTTTCGCGCTGAAGTGCTTAGGTGATGTTTTATATTTGTCAAGCTAAGCTCCCGTCAAAAGCGGACAACTCCGGTTCAGAAAGCACCGCCAAGTCAGCGGATGGGCCAACGAGCGCTGTCGCGATCGCATCACCGTCCAATGAATCGAAAACTTTAACCGGATCCCGGCGCCTGAATCGCATTCGATACTTAGATGGCTGGTGCCTGTGAAATTCAGCGTAACGACAAAAGCGCCAGCAATAACGGGTCGTACCACGCCTTGATTCTGAATACGCCAACGACAGTGTGGCCAGAACTGTTTCACTGTCGGTCATTAATTCATAACGCACCTTGTTAACACCGATGCAGTGCTTTGTGCGAAGAATCAATGGGCGATCCACAGATTTAATATTCGCAGGCTTACAGGCCTCCCCCCACTCCGCCTCCCGGTCAACACTCACCGACGCACCGTCAGTGTCTACATCACCGAGGTAGAAATCCGTAAGCCTGACTCCGGGTATCTCGAAGAGAAGGTTTGGCGCATCAAAAAGAATATTCCGGTAATCATTAACGGACAGGCATGTCGTTCCGCTACCGTAGGATTCAGATTTAACCCCCAAAGTACTGGAAGCCTGAAATGGCGGCAGACCTGGGTTGTCTCCATCACCCACCCAAATACAGACGAAACCTAGATGCTCGACCACGCTAAAGGCGGTGACCCGAAGATTTGGCGGCACCCTCTCTTGCTCTCCCAGATTAGGAACCTGAATACAAGAACCGGTACTGCCATCAAAAGTCCAACCGTGGTATGCGCAACGTATTGCACCTTTGATTATTTTTCCCTGCGTCAAGGGTACTCGGCGATGAGGACAGCGGTTTTCCACAGCCTTGACTGCGCCGCCGTCGTCGCGAAACAGCGCAAAGTCATACCCACCGGATGAAATGGCGACGGGCTCAGTGTCGCTAACATGCTCCACCGGAGCTACTATCAGCCAATCCTGTGTTGATGTCATGGCGAATTGATCCATTTTGAAGGTTCAACTTAGACTGCATATACGCAACCCACTAGGCGGGATGTCCGCTTATGCAGTTTCTAGCTTTTGGACACTACGATATTACTGTCTTCTTGATCCCAGGTATGGCTGGTTTTTCCTTCGTCCCTGAGTAAATACTTCAACACCTTACCTTGAGGGTTTTTAGGCAGACTCGCCCGAAACTCTATATAGCGCGGCAGTGCATAATAGGGAACAACATCCACAGACCACTCGAACAAAGCCTGTTCCGTTAGCGTTGCACCCTCCCGGAGTACCGCCGTGACCTTAACGTCATCTTCACCTTTATCTGAGGGGACTGCATGAACAGCCACTTCTACGATATCTGAGTGATCAGAGAAAACCGCCTCCATCTCGAAGCTGGAAATATTCTCGCCGCGGCGACGAAGATAATCTTTCTTTCGGTCAATAAAATAAAAAAAACCGCCCTCATCAAACTTTCCAATATCACCGGTATGAAACCACATATTGCGCATCAGTTTTAGGGTTTCCTCTGGGCGACGCCAGTATCCCATAAACATGATATCGGGATGTAAGGGGCGAACCACTACCTCCCCTGGCGTATTGGCGGGTAACTCGCGATCAAGCTCATCAACAATACGAACGTCATACTCGGGGATGCGCTTGCCTGACGAACCCGGTGCCGCGTATTCCCCGCCGGGAAGTGAGGTGATTACGCAAGCTTCGGTGAGTCCGTATCCGTTTCCTCCCACCTGCCGAGCCCCAAACCTCTCTCGCCAGATTCTTTTGGCCTCTTCCGTAAATGGGTTCCCACGAACGGTATGAAGCTGGCCCACGCAATTGAGCATGTGCTCATCATCAGGAGCTTGAGCCAACAACCACCCCATACTACCGAGAATCGAGGCTATGGTAGCTCCCGATCGCTCGACTTCCGGCCAGAATTTGGAGACTGAGAAACGCGGCATAATAGTGACACGCGCACCGACCAGGATATTGGAAATAATTCCTACGCACAGTGCGTTCATATGAAATAGAGGCAGGGGTGTAATAGTGATATCGTCTTTGGTGGCAGGGCCGGCTCGGAGCTGCAGGCGCGCAAGGCTGCACATAAAGTTGTAGCTCAGCATGCAACCTTTAGAAGGGCCAGTCGTTCCCGAGGTGTAAATAATACAAGCTAGGTCTGAGGGTCTGGGCTTACTTTCAAATCCCTCGTTATTCGTACCGCGGCACTCATCAAGTGCCAAAACGCGCTTAGAGCATTGCGGCAGCTCAATATACTTTCCTCGCACCAAAATCAGCTCAAGATTGGGCAGCTCATCTACAACTGCAACGACTCGCTCTAAGTAGTCAGACTCGCAAATTAGAATCTTGCAATCTGCGTCCCTTATCTGATGCGCTAAAAAGGCTCCGCGCAATGCGGTGTTAATGGGTACGCTCACCGCGCCTAACTTATTGACCGCCAACCAACTCAAGACCGCATCCGCGTTGTTGTTCAACATGCTCACCAGGGTTTCGCCACCCTGTAAACCAAGGCCTTTTAACTCATGAGCCATGCTGTTCGAAAGCCTGTCCACATCGGCATAGCTAAACAGGTCACCGCCAAAATCGAGCAGGATACGCTTCGGGTGGTCTGCAACAGCGCGGTCCAGCGCGTCGATAACGGTGTCTTGTTGCCCCAAGGACCAAGTCTCAGGATTTCCCATTCCAGACATGCTCTATTTCTCTGTGAGGACGCCGCCATTATGTGCGACTGGATTTTTATAACGACATTCACGTATTTCCCGTTAAGTTATACATTTTTTGATATTGTGTCAAATATAAACTAATATCAGATCGGGCTCCCCGTGGTTATCGGTCCAGCAAGGCGCTCAAGAAGCCAACTTAGAGCTGTTATCGATACCGCAACGTAGACCAAGAGGACTCTTATGCGCGACCCTTATAAAGTTATTGTCTGGGGCCCAGGAAGAATGGGTGGAATCAGTATCTGGGAGGTCATCAACTCACCGGCCTTCGAACTGGTTGGAGTGCGTGTGTACAGCGAACACAAAAACGGAGTTGACGCCGGTGAACTCGTCGGCATTGAACCCATCGGTGTAATCGCGAGCAATAATGTTGACTACCTACTTAGCTTAGATTGCGATTGTGTCATTTACACAGCTCACGACGAAGGCACGTATCACACAGATGAAGAAATCCTTAGAATTCTATCAGCAGGAAAAAACATAGTAACGCCGCTACCATACCAGAACGTGCAGCTCTATCGCGAGAAGGGCTTCATTGAAAGGCTCGAGGCCGCTTGTACTGAGGGCCAAGCAACCTTCTACGCCGATGGCATAGACCCCCACCTTATTCCCAACCGCATCCTGCTCGGACTGACCGGCGGCAGTGCAGACGTGAAGTCAATCAAGTTACAGGAACACTGGGATTGCAGTGAGGCTGAGCAGGCCCCTCTGCAATACATTGGCTTTGGAAGAGCGCCAGAGGAAGCCGAGAAAATTGAAGTATCAAAAACGATGGCGAAAAATTTCATGAACGGAATCGTAGAAACTGCGGGCAAAGTCCTAGGTGTAAAGTACGACCGCGTGCTGGTCTCACATGACTACTACCCAGCTTCAGCCGATATCTCTAGACCGTTCCCAATCAAAGCGGGCACAGTTGGCCGAATCACACATCGAATGCAGGGATTTGTTGACAAAGTCGGACCAGATCCACTCTTCACTATCGAATACCACTGGCATATCGGTGACACAATGCTCCCCCAAGGTGTCGAGCCAGGCCAACACTATGTTGGCCTTATAGAGGGGAGGCCCTCCATGCGGATGACGCTGAACTATTCCGTCTCCAATCAGAGTAAGGAGCGTTTCTTCAAGCTGGGAAACATGGACGTTGAACCCAGCTACATCGCGACAATAATGCCATGTATACAGGCTATTCCCTTAGTTTTTGCTTCCGACCCCGGTCTAATGTCATCACTAGACCCCTCGATAAACTGGAAACGCGATTTTCGGGACCTTGTCTAACCCCCCATTCCCCAAAACAACTATTTTCAGAATCCAGGCTGCTTACAGCGGCCGCCTGGGGATATTCTACCAATCTCCGTATTTGGTCCTCCGTTGGCGTGTCGCCAAGGACTGCGCAGATAGTGCAGGTTCGAACAGACGCACGTAAAGATATTCACGCAACGCCGGTTGCTGGATGAGCTATGACACGCGCACCAATCGAAAGACAGAAATGACCGTTGCCGATTTTGTCATCAGCGGAGAACTGTTCGAGATGGCGGCCGGTCCGGTGGGCTTTGCTGCGGGCGCGCAGTGGCGTGATGAAAGCTACGCTGTGGTTCGCGACCCGCTCTACACACAAAAACGAACGATCCTGTTACAAGTGCGCTCATCCCCGTTGACCTGATCTTCGTGGGTGGCGCTCCGCCGGCAAAGCCGACGCCCAAATCGGCCATCCATGCCGATTTGTCGAACTCCACCGTTCGAACTCTTTACCCACAGCCCATATACGACAAAACCCCCATAAAGGGGGTTTTGTCGTATATGGCCC
>Ga0182095_1346418_pt1 | contig 58518 bp, 49 predicted proteins | sample 041ome_19_FD_127784 | JGI IMG/M metagenome (GOLD analysis project Ga0182095, IMG submission 127784) | Metatranscriptome of coastal salt marsh microbial communities from the Groves Creek Marsh, Georgia, USA - 041412BS metaT (Metagenome... | ecosystem: Environmental > Aquatic > Marine > Intertidal...
ATACGAAGAGAGAGTCTCGTCGTGTCAACAACTTCAAGCGGCTGAGAACGAGTGCTGGAACTCGCGTCGCGGGAAAAAAAAAAGAAAAAGAGAGAGAGAGAGACGTGGAAGAACGGTTTCGTCGTACGAGAGAGATGGAAAAAGCTTTTTGGAAGCGAGAACTTTTTCTTCAGTTTTAAACAACTCTTCGCGCACGCACACAAGCGCACACTTACGCGTATTCAAAAAAAAAAAACAAATGTCGTCCTCTTGCGCGCAAACACAAGCGACGCTGACGCGGCACCAATTCAAAGGTCGCGTCGGTAAGACGTCTCTGAAGAACAAAGCCTCGTGCTCGACTTCTTCTTCCTCTTCTTCCGCCTCCTTCTTGTTTTCGTCGTCGTCGTCGAGGAGAAGAGGAGGAGCGGTGAAGTGCTTCGCGATTTCAAAACCGTGGGACGTGCAGAAGCCCTGTAAGTTGGTTTTGGAAGATGGGTCGGTGTGGCAAGGGAAAGCCTTCGGCGCGGACGGAACGAAAGTCGGAGAGGTTGTCTTTAACACCTCTTTGTCCGGGTACGAGATTTTCTCTCTTTGTTGTTGTTGTTGTCGTCGTCTTCTTTTTACCGCGCATCAAAACATCGTCGGGCCGTCCGTTCGCGAGTGGTGGGGTGGGTTTACTTCAAACCCAAAAGATCGGCCGCCAACGTAACGTTCGAATACAGGAAAAAAAAACTCTTCAAAAAAAAAAGAAAGAAATCTCTCCTCCTCCTCCTCTCTTTTTATCTGTGCGCGCAAAAATATACGCGCGCGCGCAAAGACAAAACGAATGATAATAGTGATCAACGCGCTGACTTTAATAAACATCCATTCCTTCCCTGGATTCAACTACAAAACAGGTACCAAGAAATCTTGACCGACCCGTCCTACGCCGGTCAGTTTGTGTTGTTCACGTGCCCGCACATCGGGAACGTCGGCATCAACCAGCTCGACATGGAGTCGACGAAAGTGCACATGGGCGCTACTTTGGTCAGACACCATGCCTTGAACGTATCGAATTACCGTTCGACGCAAACGTTGGATTCATACTTGAAAGAGCAAGGCGTCATCGGGATTTCTGATATCGATACGCGTGCTATTACTGTGAGATTACGCGAGAAAGGTTCGTTGAACGGCGTGGTCACGACGGATATGAGCATCTCGGATGACGACTTGTTGAAAATGTCCAAGGGCTACGATATTGTCGGTAAGGACTTAATCGGTGAAGTATGCGTAAAAGAACCGTACAAATGGGTCGACCCAACCGTGGGCGAGTGGGAATTCGCGGAAAAGGCGAAGAACAACAAGGACAAGTTCAACGTCGTTTGCTTTGATTTCGGCATCAAGAATAACATCATGCGAAGATTGGCTTCGTTTGGTTGCGAGTTGACCGTCGTGCCGGCAAACTACTCCGCCGAGGACGTTATGAAATTGAATCCTGACGGTATCTTGTTTTCTAACGGTCCCGGAGATCCTTCCGCTGCCCCGTACGCTGTTGAGAACTGCAAAAAGTTGCTCGGCAAAGTCCCGGTGTTTGGCATTTGCATGGGTCACCAAGTTTTGGGACAAGCCTTTGGCGGCAAGACGTTCAAGATGAAGTTTGGACACCACGGAGGTAACCACCCGGTGAGAAATGAATTCACCCAATCGGTCGAGATCTCCGCGCAAAACCACAACTTTGCCGTGGATTTGAACTCGTTGCCGAAAGAGGTGAAAGTTTCGCACTTGAACTTGAACGACGGCACGTGCGCCGGCATGGTTTGGGAGGAAAAGATGGCCATGACCATCCAATATCACCCGGAAGCGAGTCCTGGACCGCACGATTCTGATAACTGCTTCGCCCAATTCGTGGATATGATTAGAGCAAACAAAGGCATGGCCGTTTCGCGATAAAAAAAAAGGGTCCCTTCATCATCTTTCCAATCGTTGTTAAATATCACTTTTACTATTTTCATGATACGTTTTACGAGTCCCATTTCACTCTCTCCTCTCTCTCCTCTCTTCCTCATTTTTGCTTTTTTTCTCACGCACACGCACAAACACAAACACACGCGCGCGCTCACGAACACCCGCTGCTGGTAACCTCGAGAAAGAAAGGGGAGATGAAGAGTGCGATGTCGCTCTCCGCCTCGAAAAGGAAAAAGAACGTCAACAACGGCGTTCCCTCAGAACCATCAGAAACGAAAACAAAATCAACACCAACAGAAAAATTCGACGAAAACAACAACAACAAGAGGAATTCGGAAGCGTCTTCAACTTCTTCTCCTCAAACTACCACCATGAACAATACTCCTCAAAGGACCTTTGCGAGAGTGCAATCCACGGACGCGTTCTTCTTGGGCAAAGGGGACTTTCTCAAAGTCGGCGAGGAACCGTTTCAACCAGATCCGGACGATCCGTCCATTAGACCGGTTCGAAGTGGTTTTGAGCTGGATAAGAAGTCGTTCGAACAACAAAATGACTTGAACGTCGACGAGTTGGACGGCGGCGCGCCAAACGAACGAACGAAAGCGCCCGAGCAGTTGTATTCTCTGCAAAAGCAAAAGAGCTTAATTTTACCATCATTATTGAACTGTTCTGGGGTTGTACAAGATGCGTGCAATGCCATCGTGGACGACTCGTTCAATCGATGTTTTCAAATGAAAGACCAAAGGCCGTGGAATTTTAACTTTTACTTGTACCCAATTTGGGTGATTGGTTTTGTCGTCAGGCACTTCGTATTGCTGCCGCTACGATTCACTTGGTTGGTCTTATCGTTAATTTTGTTCTTTTTGTTGTTTTTTATCGTCCATTACACCTTACCGGAGAAGAAAGCGCAAGTGGTGAAAAGAAAGTTGTTGGAGTATTTAGCCGCAGCTTTCGTCATGTCGTGGACGGGCGTGATTAAATATCACGGACCGAAACCAACGAGGAGAGGTGGGTGCGTGTATGTGTCTAATCACACGTCCATGATTGATTATCACGTGGTCGCGCAAGTGTCTTTGTTCGCTTGCATCATGCAGAAACATCCTGGATGGGTAGGTTTCATCCAAAACACCGCGTTGAAGGCGGTCGATTGCATCACGTTTAATCGAACCGATATCAAAGATAAACAAGCGGTGTCGAGACGATTGAAAGAACATGTGAGAGATCCCACAAAGTTACCGCTCTTAATTTTTCCAGAAGGCACGTGCGTGAACAACGAGCACTGCGTCATGTTTAAGCGAGGTGCGTTTGATTTAGGCGTCCCGGTGTGTCCGATAGCGATTAAATACGACAAAACGTTCGTCGACGCGTTTTGGAACTCGCGGAAGCAAAGTTTTACCGCGCACTTGATCAAATTAATGTCCTCGTGGAGCGTCGTCGCGGACGTCTGGTTCATGGAACCGCAAACTATAAGAGAAAATGAAACGAGCATAGAATTCGCCGAACGCGTTCGGGCGATGATTGCCAAAAAAGCCGGCTTGAAAATGGTCGCTTGGGACGGGATGTTGAAATATTATCGACCGCATCCTCGCGAACGTACCGCGAGACAGAAAATTTTCGGCGAAAGATTTCAAACCATTCTCTCCAGTCTTGGATTCTGCAACAGTCACAGCAGTCGAGAGATGAGTCAATCCGAGTGAGGAGAGAATTAAATGCACTAACATAATAACCACATAGAAACACACGTAGAAAAGAGTTGTATAAAAACGAATATAGAAAGAGATGAACGGATGATATTATAAATTACACGCAACTACTTTTGCGTAGGCAAAGCGGCAATCGCTTGTATCTCCACCAACAACTGCACGCCTTCCTGTTTATACACCATGTTACTCTCCACGCACGCTCGCACTGGTTTTGCATCTTTAATCCATTCATTATACACCTCGTTCATCCCGGCGTAATCGTTCTTGATGTCTTTCACCCAAATCATGCACTGCAACAAGTTCGTCTTATCCGTCCCGGCGAGTTTTAACAACGCGTCAATTTTATCGCACGTTTCTTTCGTTTGCGCTTTGATGTCTGGACCTCCGCTCCCAACTTGACCGCTTAAATACACCGTGTTGTTGTGAATGACAATTTGCGATAATCTCGGGTCCTCCGGACCTAAACGTTGGATGTTAGCGTTGTTGCTCGCCGACATAACTCTCGATTGATTTATTCTTCTCCTGCTTAGTTGTTGTTGTTGTTGTTGTTGTTGTCTCCGACAGAGACGGCTACGGAGAAGAAACGAGGACGACGACGACGATGCGGTCGAACACGCGAACATTTACTACTACTGCGCGCGCGCGTGCGTGTTGTGAGTGCGTGAGTGTGCGTGAGTGTAAGTTTTCTGCGCGCAGATATATATATTATATCTGTGTGTAAAAGAGTCTCTCTCTTCTTTTTTATGACAACACGCGTCGACGACACAACGAGAGCGAAATCTTTTTTCTTCTCTTCTTTTTCCGCCCAATAATTTTATTTTAGGCCAACTTTCGCGACAAAAAAAAAAGAGGAAGAAGAAGACGATGATGTTGATATCGTCCAGCCGCGTCGGTGGCGGTACGGTCGCTTCAACGTTTACGGCGAAAAGAAGAACGACGACGACGACGACGACAAAGATGAAGAAGAAAAGAGCACCAAACCTAGTACTCGCGCGGAGTTTTTTCTTCAACAACAACAACGAGGACAAGGAAAACAAGAAGAAGAGAGAAGAACAAGAAGACAGCGGAGATTTCATCACCAATCTCGTCGGGAAACTCTTCCCGGGAGCGTTGGACGACCCAGAACCAGCTGGATTGAAAAGAATGACCAAAGAGGAGTGGCCGGACCAGTGGCCGGCGAATTGCGAGGAGTTTTTAGAACCGATTGGAGGTGTCGACGATACGCGAGAGTTGCGTTTAGTGCGCAGAGTTTTAAAACAAACGCAGATGGAAACGAAAAAGTTGGGCATCGCGTACGACGCGGAGACGCACGGATGGAATGGCTCGAGCTTTCACACGCAATTAGATGGCCAAGGTTGCGGTTTATTAATCGCGGAAACTACCGACGGTGTCGTGTTTGGAGGTTATAATCCTAAAGGGTGGGTTGGTTACGGAGAGTGGGCAGACGCTATCAGCGCTTTTTTGTTCGTGTACGCCAGAGGAACAAAGAAAAATCCAACAAAGTGCGCAAAGATTGGAGGCTCTGGGATGGCAATCATCGACGAGGCCGGTAAGTCGCCTCAATGGGGACCAGACGGTTTAAAGATTCAACTTGAATCGAAAATGGCAACGAGTCGACTCGGTACGTACTATGGGAACGACTCAGACCCAGACGTCTCGACGAGTTTGTTCGGAACGGTTGGAAGCGGCAAAGGTTCTTCCAAAAGCACGACCGTGCGCTTGAAAAGTTTGAGGGTGTATGTGAAACTCGAAGACTCAGAATTGGAAAAGAATTACAAACCAAACGTATTGCAGTTTCAAGAAGGCGAGCTAGAGAAACTCAGAGAAAACGATTAGTAAGTTAGGTACAAAAACGCATGGAGTGTATTATTATTAGTTTGTAGACAAAAGGAGCGCATTTTGGACAGGTTGAGATGTATTGTTATTATTATTATTTTATTATCACTATTATGACCTCACTAACTAAGATTCAATGACTTTTTGCTACGCTTGCTTTCATTCATACAGTTCGTTGCGCTATTATACGTCACGTTATGTTTTATACCTCTTTCTTAAAAAGAAAAGGGAAACACCATTTTCTATCTAATCTTCTCATCGAATTCTTCTCATCGAATTTGGCGCGAGGAGACTTTTATCCTGGTTTCTTATACAGTGAGTCGATGATTTCTTTTCGCCGTTTTTCTTGGGCTTCTTTTATTGGATCGACGTCTTCCTGGGAAGGCAGATTGCCGCGCATCTTTTTCACGGTTTCCATGCGAAACGTTTGAGATGAAAATCCGCAATCTTTTTGAAAATTTCCCAGCTCTTTGCCGCCGCGCGAAGTAAATCGCTCTTGTTGATGCCCTTGTTCGGCGTCGTTATCTTGTCTATTTCGTCGTCTTTTCTTCATTTCGATATCTTGATCGAAAGAACCGCATCCGAGACTATCACTCTGCCCTAAAGGATCGCTCGTCGTTTTTGTCTTCTCGTTTGTGATTCTCTCGTACTTCTTCACCGCTTTCTCCACCGATGCCGTCGCTTTCGAGCGACCGTTTGCGAGTTTGGTCAGTGATGCAATACACGCGCGCTTATCTCCTCTGAATGCGCTCACCTCGTGAAACTTGGTGCACTTTTGGCAAAACCGAGAATCCACTCCTGAAACCTTTACCGATTCTTTTTTTAAATGCAGAACGCACACCTTCACTCTGATCGAGTACAACGACACGCACTCGAGTCCGCAATCATCGACTTTACAAAATACTTTGTGCTTCACAACTCTATACTTTGTCTCTTTCGCTTCGTTTGATCTGAATTTAGCGGGAATAAAATTGCCATCCGCGTCGTGTTGAGGTTCTCCAAGTTGCCGAGCGACGCTTTTTGCAACGCGTCTCGGCTTACTTCTTTTCGTCACGTCGGCGGTAGCAGCCCACGCGGTGATATCGCCGCCGCCGCTATAACCAGTTGTGCCAGTCGTGCCAGTCGTACCAGTCGTACCAGTCGTCGTCGTCGTATCGCTCATGGAGCGAATGTTCGGCACGTTTTCTCGCTCCATCTTTTCTTGTTGTTCTCTTTGGTGGTGGTGGTGGTGGTGGTGGCGGTTGTATTTCGTCTCGTGACTCTTCTCCGAAGAGTGTCCTCGTTGTACCAATTCGACATCATCATCGCCGTCCTCCTCCTCCTTTTTATTCCGCATCTCCTTTTCTTGTTCTTTTTTCTCCTCGGAGGAGGAGCGCGAGTCCAATCTACTCATCTTCACCGTCTGAGTGCTCATCTATCTATCTATCCGTATCTCTTTTAGTTCGCGCTCATTTTGAATATTATAAAAAGTTTCCGTCGTAAATTTCGACAATTTGTTCTTTCTGTTTACCGTTGATGCGAGAGAAAAGTGAATGCGTCTTCAAAAATAAAAGAAGGTTTAGTTTTGCCTTCTTTCCCTCTCTCTTCTTCTCTCTCAAAGCGCGCGCGTTCTGATGTCGCGAGACGACTTTTTGCGAGTGGTTTTTTTATCGACGATACGCAATAAAGGAAGGGGGGGAACTTTTGATGACTTCGTGTGTACGGGAGTACGGGAAATTTATTTATTCTTTTGTTTTGTGATATTTGAATCGACAATTGAGCGCTTCTGGGCCTCCTTTTCTCTCTCTCTCGAGTGTAAAGTGGAAGAAAAGGTTTTCGCTGTTTTTGTGTTTTTTTTTCTTCAAAAAAAAAAGAAAAGAAAAAATAATGCGTCGCGTCCTTTTTGCGCGATGCGTGACGCTGAACGCTCACGGCGGAGGTGGTGGTGGTGTTGATCGCGCTTTAGGGGTCGCCGCCGCTGCCCCCACGACGACGACGGGAAGATGTCGTTGTCCTTCGTCGTCGTCGTCCTCCTCCTCCTCTTCCGCGTCGATTTTCGATCGACAACAACAACAACAACGTCGATCGATGGGTCTTTTTGCAACCTCGTCTTCTTCTTCTTCTTCTTCTCCCTCTTCTTCTGCGTCGTCGTTGATGAGAAAGGAGATGAGACTGATGTCTGCTACTTTTACCACCGCTTCGGGTGACGACGACGACGGTGAGAACGAGAGCGCGACATCGTTAACGACGGAAGGAGATACGACAACGTCGCCAAAAGAAGAAGAGGAGGAGGGAAAGCTTCAGAGCTCTTCTGGTGCAGCAGCAGCCACTGCAACTGCGACGACGACAAAGCGAAGCTTTAAAAAATTCGTTCCGATGACCAAGCGCGCGAAACAAGAAGGTTTAACGGACGATTCCGGGCACTTAGGTCTGCGAAACCTTCCGCACGGCGTCGCTGCGAACGATCTGAGGAAACTGTTCTCCAAGTTTGGCGAGATTCGCTCGGTGAAGTCGATTTGCCCAGACGTCGGCAAACCTAGAGCGCATATTCGATTCCGATTTCTGGCGGATGCCGAGAAAGCTCTGGAGGCGTTACAGAGCGAGGAAGGAATCGTAATTGGACCGAGCAAGTCGCCCGGGGAGAAGAGGTGGGAGGGACGGCGCAAACGAAGAGAAAAAGAAGGAGAAGCAGAGGCAGCTGGCGAGGGAGAGGGAAAGGAAATCTCTTCTTTATCTTCCGAAGAAGAAGAAGAAGAAGAAGAAGGCGTCAGCGGCGACGATAATGACGATGGTATGAGAAGAATTAAAGGAGAAATATACGACCCAACGAAACCGAAGCGAAGCGAGGTAATTGCTGAAATGAGGCGTGAGAGGAGAGAGCGCTCTTTCGCTGGAAGAAACACAACCTTCAGAACCGAGGGGTCTGAACCTTTGATACGAACGTTTCAAGAAGAAAATGAAGAACAAACTAGAATGGTCGTTCACAAAGATCCGCTGGAAGGTATTGATACAACGGGCATGACCCCATTAGAGATTCGAAAATTGACTTTGCAAAAAAGACGCGAACAACGCGAAGAACACTTTGCGAAGCAAAAAAGAGTAGCGGAAATGAAACAGAAAGTCATGAAGGATATGAGAAGCGAGCGTTTAGCGGATGGAGCCATGAAAGCGAGAAGTTACGTGCCAAGATACAAAAGAGACGAGAATGGAAATGTGCGCAGTGCAAGTGATACCGATATGTCGTTGCCTTCGTTGCAAGTTCGTGATCAAAGAACTCGAAGAGACGCTTCGTTTGGCGGGAAAACTTTTGAACTGAGAAAACGCAACGGAGCGGCGGGCGCTGGTCAGAAGAAAGGTAGGCGAGAGAGGAATCCTGAAAACGATCGCATAAAGCTATTACTTCGGGAGCGCGTCGAAGCGGCAAAGAAGATGCAGACGGATGGTGTTGAACTTGATTACGATATCTCGAGACTCGAGAAGGACATGCAGATGCAATTCGGGGAGTATACAAGTTGGCCGATGGGTATGGACCAGAAGCCGTGGACTTTCGGTGAAAAGGATCCGAACGAAGACGTATCGCCGGGGGATTATTTAGATTCAAAGAAGGCGTTTGTTATGGAGCAATTGAGCTTGACCTCCGATTCGCAGTATGAAAGCTTAAAGAAGGACGCTTTGGAGGAGTTTGAAAAAATGCTCGCAAAGGAGAAGTATCGAACGGAAAAGTTCGGAGAATCGCCGGCAGAGGACGTCTTTGAGCACAGAAAAATGATATTTGATATGGCCAATGAAGCTGTTGATAACGAGAAGAACCCTTTGTATAAGTTTGCGAGAAGAGCTGCTTCCATTTTGGATGCCAACCCGGGATGGAGTTTTGGGAAGAAGAAGAAACTTTTCGATCGATTATCGATTGATGCGAAGCAATTCGACGACTGGGAAGAAGAAAGTAGCACAAACCAGAGGCAATAACTAGTTTATCATAAATAGAACGTTTTAGGCACTTGTAGACATTTATTAATGTTTTTGTAATGTGAACTTTGATTAAATAAAACATATAATAGTACCAGTATAACAAAACATTTGCACATAGGAAGTGAACTTTCTTCAACTATCGTGAGCAGGCTTTCACTTACTTACTCAGGAGTGAGCGAACGGTAAACTTTTTGCTCGCAGGAGCTTCTTTGACTAACCCACCCTCGACATCTCTGTTTTGAGGGGACAAATGACCCGTAGTAGAAACTGCATCGCTTGCACCATAGCTAGATTTAGTTTCAATACCGAATCCACCGCTTTCTTCAGCGGAGAAAGCCCCTTTCGCATTGGATGCTTCTCGGAAAAACGGCGCCTTTGGATCAAACGTGATACCATGGTTGAACTTTGGTCCGTATTTTTGCGCGGTTTCCATCAGAATAGCCAACGCACAAATCGTCAAGCACACTGCGCCGAGCATTTTATACGACGAGGTATCAAACGCTTCCAATTGTTCCTTCCTGGACTTTGGCTTCTCGTCAGTGGCCCCCATCGCTGCCTCATCGTTGTCGTCGTCGTCTTCTTCCGCCGCAGAGACTTTGGAAGATTTTCTAGAACCATACTTCTTATCAAACTTCGTACCTTCTCTTGCAGCTAACACATCCTCATAATCATCATCTGACTCTTTTGAGTACGAAGAAGCTGCGGTGTCGTCTGATGAGGAAGAAAAAGGACTCCAACCACCACCAAACAATTTCGCAAAAATACCCTTCTTCTCTTCCTCTGGAACGTGTTCGTACTCATCGTAGTCACCATCGTCGTGGTGAACGATAATTTTCCCGTGTTTTCTACTCGATGGCTTCTTGTTCAGCTTTTCGATTTTTCGAAGAATTGCTTGTCGTTCTTTCTCCGCCTCCGCGCCGTCTGAACTCTCTGTGATCATAGGCTTGACCGATTGCTCCGAAGCTTTGTTGTTCACGACACCGTTTTTGGGAGTGAACTTCTTCGAGTGATCGCTAACATCCATCGGGACATCGAATGAAGACGATTTATGCTTGCCGAGCGCCGGTAATACGGTTGAAATCCAAGATTTCTTCTCCTGCGGTAAGCCCAGCGTTGGGATCGCCAAAGGAGGTTTTGGCGCCAACTCTTTTGGTACGCACGTAGAAATCGGTCCGACGTTGATAGTACCTTCTCGATCTCTGCACGTGTATCTATTGTTGAAAGCCCAGGCTCCATCGAAGATTCTTCCCCACTCGCCGTTCTGAACGGCATCGGCAGCCAAACCTTTCCACGTGTGAATAGGTTGCTGGAAGCTCTTTGCTCCGGTGAACATATAAAACATATCTTTGACCTTGCGGACATCCCAACGCTCCAAAGGTTGATTAAAATCTTCGGCGTGCGCAAACATAGAACGCATAGTCGTAACGTGCGACACATCCCAGTTGATGATATCCTTGTTGAATCGGCTCGCTCTTTGGAACATATTCGACATATCTGTCACTTTACTTGTGTCCCAGGCCCCGATCGGTTGGTTAAACGAGGTCGCACCTTCGAACATGTTATTCATAGTAATCACGTTGCTTGTATCCCATTTTGTAATATCTGCGTTGAAGTCCTTGCGATCTTTGAAGAGATTTTCCATGTTACGAATTTGGCTAGTGTCCCAGTTTGGCATCGTGCCCCTTCGAGAAGTCTTTGCGTATTCGTGACATTGACCATCAACCGGTGCTTCCTTCAAACAATCTTCAATACCAGCTTTAAACCAGTTGCACGCAGACACTGGACCGTCGACGGACATGCCTGGGCAAGAGAAACTTTCGAGGAAGCTCTGCGCATCCTCAAAAATTTCGTGCGCAGCAGCTTCCGCTCCTGGACCTTTCCACAAGGATAAGTCAAAGTTGAAACTTTGCGCGTGTTTGAACATGTACGACATGTCAGTCACTTGTCCAACATCCCACTTCCCGATATTTTGGTTGAATTTAAGCGCTGCGTAAAACATACCTGTCATGTCTTTCACATTCTTCGTGTTCCAACGACTTAAATCTTGGTCAAAAGTTTGCGCTTCGTAAAACATGTGCTTCATGTTGGTTACCTGCGAAACGTCCCAGTTGGACAAGTCCTGGTTGAACTGCCTTTTGTACATGAACGCGCCAGCCATGTTCGTCACCTTTGACGTATCCCATTCTGAGATATGTCCAAAGTACGAATCCGTGCAATCACCTTCCGGAGACTGACGAAAGCACGCCGCCAAAGCCGATTTGAATTGCTCAGGGTGTGAGAATCCCGGATGCTTATGCACTGGTTTCTGTTGTTCATCATTGCCGAGCATATCTATGTAATCGACTTTTGGCTTGTCATGGACGCGAGGATAATCGTAATCAATTGAACCATCCGGTTTTCTGTGCGTAATTTTTTGGACCGGAGCAGCTTGTTCTTCAGCCATCGTCGACGCTTTTTCCTTTGCGAGCCACGGATTGACGTCTTTCTTCGGCACGACTTTCTTATTCGCTGCTTCCTGCTCCTCGAGATCGTCGTCGATGATTTGTGCACCCTCACCAGTTTTCGCGACGTTGTCTTCGTCTTCCCAAAAAGCTTCGTCTTCATCGTCTTCGACGACTTTTTTCACGGGTGCAGATTTGCTGGAGGCAACAGCAGACATTTTAGCGTTCGGGGCAACCATACCGGCTGACTCCTTCACGTCGTCATCGACGTTGTCGTCTTGGGACGGCCAAAACGCTTTCGGAGCTTCCTTTCCTTCATTCATTTTCACCACGGATTCTCCATGTTGTTTCGGTTGGCTTTCTTGCGCTTGCTTACCCATCGACTCCTTCACGTCGTTCTCAACATTGTCGTCGTTGTCGTCGTCGTCGCCCAAATTCTTCGAGTCTCCATCTTCGGACGGCCAAAACGCTTTCGGAGCTTCCTTTCCTTCATTCATTTTCACCACGGATTCTCCATGTTGTTTCGGTTGGCTTTCTTGCGCTTGCTGTCTAGGAGAGGACAAAATTTCACCCTCGGTGATGAAAGCGCCCTTTTCCTCCTCAAAGTTTTCTCGCTGTTCCTCCACTCGGCGCTGTTGCTCTTGTCGTTCGTTGCTGTTGCTATTGGCAGTGGTTTGAGCAAGTGCTTTCTGTACGATCAAGTCTGCTTTCATCGTCGCTTCCTCGAGCACCTTCTTCGCGACGCCTTCCGCTTTCTTCTTGGCGTTTTCAACCACGCGATCGACAATTTTTTGCGCGTGTTCATCCGCGCTCAACGCATTTGCCGCTTCCTGGTGAACATCCGTGTTTCGCTGTTGTTGTTGTTGTTGTTGTTGTTGTTGTTGTTGTCGCTGTGGACGCGGCGACATAATCGGAACAGGTTGTTCTTTCAGCTGTTGCTGCTGTTGCTGGCGCTGTTTCTCTTCCGCGCGTTCTTTTGGATCCGCGAGCGCTTTCGCCGGAACCGGCCAGCTCGCGTCGCCTCCGCTGCCGTTCGCGTTCTCGTCGTTACCAGTTGCGGCAGCAGAAGCAGAAGCAGAAGCAGAAGCAGAAGCAGAAGCAGAAGATTTCTTCTTATTCAGTTCCTCTTGCTTCTCTCTCTCCGCTTCTTCTTGTTCCTCTTTTTCTTCCTTGGAGCGTTGCTCTTCTTTCGCCGCTTTTTGCGTTTGCGACAAAGATTCCTCCAAAGCTTTCTTCTCCCTCGCGGTCGCTTTCAATTCTTCCAAAAGCATTTGCGTTTGCACGACTGGCAACAGCGCCTCCTCTTTCTTATTATTATTATTATTACTGTTGTTGTCGTTGGTATCGGCATTCGGCGCAAGCGTCTTCGTTTCTTCTTGTCGTTGTTGTTGTTGTTGTTGTTGCTGCTGACGACCGTTGTTATTGTTTTTAATATCGTCGTCAAACTCGTTCCCGACTTCGTCGTCCGCGGAAGAAGATTCGGATGCGCGCCTCCTCGCGTCCACCACATCGATTTCGTTATCGTACGAACCACCACTGCTTCCGTCGTCGCCGACGTTCTTCGCGACGACGGCGGCGGCGGCGTTGAGACCGCTACCGACGACAGAAGAAGGCGAAGATGAAGAAGAAGACCGCGGCGCGACGACGACCGGTTGGACCGCACCGGACCAGGCGTGCGTCTCTCGGACCAATCCAGAAGAAGTCGCGAGTAAACAACACGCCGCTGTTGCCGCTGATTTGAACACCATCGACGTACCACCACCGCGTCCAACACTTCGATGACTTTTTCGACGAATCGATCGCTGCCGCTGCTGTTGCTGCTGCGTTCTTCTCTCGCTCGACGAAGACGACGAAGAATCAAGAGTGGTTGTACCCATTATTCTTCGCTTAGCGCGCGTGCTTTGACGTGTAAATTTATGCGCTTCTCTTTCTCACGCGCGGGTCGGTTCCCGCGGCTTTTTCTTCAAAAAAAAAATCTGTAACCCTAAACAAAGCAAAAATTGCGTCGTAAAAAGTTTTGTCCTTTACGTGAAAGTTTGCATCACGAGTCTCGCACGTACGTAGAGAGTACAACAACGTATAGTATGGCATCCCCTTCCTCCTCCTCGAACAACAACAGCGGCGGCGGCGGCGTCGACGTGGGGCGAGTCGCGAAAGAGTCGGAGGATGACGACTCTTCTTCTTCTGACTCTGATGACTCTTTGGAATTGTCGCGACAAAATCTCCGAGAACGTTCTCAACAAAACCAACACGAAAAGCAACGCAAAGAAGAAAAGCTATCGCTCACCGAACGACGATTGAAAGAGACGCAAAAGACTCTGGTGAAAGAGCGCAGGCAGAGAGAAATCACCGAGGCGGTGTTGGAAGAGACGACGAGAGCGTTGGACAGCGTGAGAAGAGCGTCGATAGTTTTAACAGCGAATCAGAACGGCAACGCGCCCTCTTCCTCCTCCACCACTGGTGGAGGGAAAATCGGCGTCACCACGGTCGGACGAACGTTAAAGCTCCTCTCTAACGGAGGCAAAGGAGCGGAAGAGACGATTGAGAGCTTGCTGAGTGAAGTCGAACGGTTGAGGAACGAGTTGGAGATGACGTCGCTGAAATACGACGAGCAAGACGCGGAGTTGGCGGCGACGAAGCAACAACTTCGAGCGAAGGAGGCGTACATCAAAGATCGAAGACAAAACGTGGTGGAATTGAAGATGGATATTCGCGAGGTGACGAGCGACGAGCAGATTGAGTTTATAGATCAGACGAGAGAAGTGTTGAGAGCGGCGGCGCATTCGAGTTTGCAAATTGAAGAGCTCAAGAAAATGGATCGCAAAAGGACGCAAGCGCTGGCGAAACTGGTCGAACACATGCAGATGCAACGAGACGCTTTGCAGTTAAAATTGAACGATTTAGGATTTAAAGACACTTCAGAAGACGACGCAATGCACGAGGCTATGATTGCGAAAAAGTATCAAAAGCACGCGAACGAAGGAGGGAAAGAAGAGCCGGTGAAAACGCCGAGCGGGAAAACGTTTTATGTCACGCGAATGAAAAGCTCTCTGTATGAACGCCTGTTTGGAATTCATATTTAACGAGAAGAAGAAATGGATAGCAATAGTAAAAGTAGTAATAGTAGTAGTAAAGCAATAGCTCGGGAATTTGAACGCATTTCTCGTTAAATTACAACACGCACGTCGCGTAAATCATCGCGTGCGTTGTTTGCAGCAATAAACTCGAAAACGCCGTGCTCGGATACTTGTTCCAACAATACTCCACGCACAACATGACGCACCCGTTTCTGACGCATTCAAACAACATGTCGTCATCTTTGTGGCAACGTGACAACGCCGTCCGATTAAATAAAATCAACGGTAGCAGATTGAAATACCACGAGTAAAATTGATAGTGCAGACTCCGAGCGCACATGACGCCTATGAAATTGCCTTGCGCCAACATCAGCGCGGCTGCGTTTTCACTCGGATACTGCGACGTTATTTCCAAGTTCTCATCATTATCCTCATCCTCATCATCCACGCGACCCTTTTTGCTATTCCTACTCCTATTAATGGTGTTTATTCTTCGTCTAGTAGTGCTAACGTTTTTGCCACGTAATGCGGACGTCATGTCTCTCTTCGCCATGCGAAAGAAGTTTCCGAAGAAATCCCAAAAGAACCTTTGCTCCTTTGCTCCTCCTCGAAGATTTCGCCGGAACCATTTTCTGTGCGCGGCGACGAAGAGCGCCGTGACGTGCACTAAGAGCAATCTTCGCGCCAACTCTTTCGAAACGAAACGATCTTCGCTCAAAAATTTAAAGTTTACCGTCCATTTGTACGTAAAAACGCGCGTCAGTTCAAACGCTCTCGCGAGATAACTCTTTGGAAAAGTCAACAGAAACGGCAACGCTAACGCGATTTGTATGCCCACGAAAACTATCAGGCAAAAAAGAATCTCCCAAAGACTCTGTCCGTATCCGACTAAAAGCACCAGCGCCGGTGGGAGATACAACAACGCGTTCATTTTGATCGAAGTTGCGACTGAAAGCCACGCGAAACCTCTCAAACACGCACTCGTCGTAATCCTCTCTTTTTCCTTCTTCTTCGCCGCGAGGCCTAAATCCATAAACGCCAACACCGCCAGGTGACAGAAAATCGCGCACACGCCGTCGTTGAACATTCTCAGCGCAAATATCGAGTGCATTCGTTTGCTCAAACACGTGATGACATAAAATGCGATCGGAACTTTCCGACTTCTTTGCAAAATACGCAAAGCTAACCACTGATTGAAAACGTACAAAAACGCAAACAACACTTGCGCGTTTCTCACCTTCTCTCCGCACGCCCATCGTATGAACCCGTAACAATACACGAACCCGGCTGGATACACCAAAGGACCCGTCTGCCCTCCTAATTTCACGTAATCGTACTCTTTCTGTTTGAAAAATCCGTCCACTTCTTCTCCGTACGCGATCCAATCGATTTCCGTGTAATCGACGTATTTTATAATCAAAAGACTCAGCGCGAGTTCTCCGACACACAAGAGAGGAATTATTTTAGAAGACCAATACCGACGATAACGACGACGACGACGAAAGAAGGCGACGTCTTCTTCTTCATCATCTTCTTCTTCTTTGTCTTCTTCCGCGCTCGCGATGAACATCGCGAGAAGAAACTCTTTCATAATATTAATACAGCTACTATTAAGAAGAAGATGAAGAAGAACCGCCGGTGAGGCTTCTTCCTCGTTCGCGCGATTCGTTGTCGTCTCGGCGTCTTCGAGAACGACATCGTCGTCTCTCGTCGTTTTCTTCTTCTCCTTCTTCAGTTGTTGTTGTTGTTGTTGCCGCCGCTGCGTCTCTTCCTCCTCTCTTTCCCCTATTCTCCTCCTCATCTCTCTCGTCTTTTCTCGGCTGCTGCTGCCGCTGCCGCTGCCGCTGCTGCTGCTCGCGCGCGCGCGCACGGCAACGCGCGTATTTGGGGAAGTTTTTGGTGAGTGTTCGTTATTTTTTTTTTTTCTTCTTCTTCTTCTTCACAACTCAAACGCACTCTTGAGGTCGCTCGATGTTGGCGTCCTCGTCGTTTACCACGATCAGTAACGCCTTTTTCGTCGTCAACAACGCGTCATCGGGAGAGAAGAGAGAAATAAAAGTGTGCACGAAGAAAGAGTGCAAACGACTGGGATCGCAAAAAACGTTGGAGTTTCTCGAAGAGCGAGGCGAGAAATTTAACTTGAAAGTCACCTCGGTGAAGTGCTTGTCTGAATGCGGGATGGGACCGAACGTGGAGCTGCCGTGCGGAACGGTTTTGAATCGAGTGAAAGGGGAGGAGAGTTGCTTGAAAGCGCTGGCGAGAACTCTGAACGAAGGCGAGGAGTGCGATTTCGTTGCCTGAGCCTAGTAAGCGATGGTGGTGGTGATGGTGGTGGTGGTGGTAGAGAGATGGCGATGAAAATGTAAAACTACTGTATGTACGAGTTATGAGTTATTTTCGTCTAATGTCCGCCGCCGCCGCCAGAGCCCTCTAACAATCCTCTCTCCTTTAACTCCTCTTTCAAAATCTTCGCCCCCGTGACCATGAACAGGGTTTGCCAAATGCCTAAACCGATTCTAGGGACGATCCCGCGAAACAAACCGCCGACGCCGTTCTCTCTGATGATATCCTTCATCACGCTCACCATGCTCCCGGTTTCTTGTCCCAAACTCCCTCTGGTTTGCGCTTCGATTCGAGCGACTTCAAAAGGATGGTTCCAACACGCCATCGTTCCGCCAATTACCCCGCATATAACTTCTTGTCCTTTAGTCATTTTTACTTCTTTGGAATCGACGTCCGGGTACCACACCGCTTTCGCTCGCTCGCGGACGATTTCGGTGAAACCTTGACGACTGGCCCAGTTCGTCGCCTGTCGAAACGCGATGGCGGTTCCTCCGGGATAGAACCCTTTCACCCCAGCTCTGGCGTACGTTTCTCGTATTCTTTCTAAGCTCGATTTTCCAGACGGGTCGTTCACCGCTCCGGTGACTAAATACGTGCACGGACCCATGACGGAGACTTGGGCGATCCCCCCGCCGGCGCCGGCCACGACCCCGGCTAACCCCGGATCGACGTCGTTCTTCAGCAAAGCGTCGTTTAACCCCTCTTTCGCGTACATCAATATCGCGCCTTTGGTCCCACTTTCGACCATTTTCGCCGACGTGCCTCTCCAAAACGCGCTCACGCCTCCAGTTTTGTACACGTTTTGTAAAGCTTCCAGAGTGGTCTCCGTGCGGTGCCGGCCCATTCGAGTTTTCCAGACTTCGAAAGGCATCCCCAAAGAGGCGGCTTCGGCCATTTGGATGGCTGGACCGATGATGATATCAATCACGGGCATTTCTCTTTCTTTTTGTTGTTTCTTTCTTTCTTTGTGGGTCTTTGATGTTCTTTGTTGTTGTTGTTCTTTGTTGTTGTTGTTGTTGTTGTTGTTGCTGTCGTCGTCGTCGTCGTCGTCGTAAAAAAACGAAGAAGAAAAGAGTTTTGAGTTGTTGTTTTTTGTGCGGAGCGCGAGTACACTCGTGTGTAGTAGTTTGAAGAGTATGTAGTAGTGTTTCTTCTTTCCGTTTCCGTGTCTTGTCTCTCTCTCTCTCTTGTTTCAAGTAGTGAAAAAAATTTTACTAACACACACACACTTATCAACTCTCTCTCTCTTTGCTAATAATAAGAAATCTCTCTCTCTTTTTACTAATACATCGCGCGAACACGCAACACAACGCCACTCTGGAGTTATCGCGCGCCGGCGCACATTTCCTTCCGCGAATATCTTTTTTATCAGCCTTCTTACATCACGGCGGGTTCTTTCTCGCGAAAGAGTTTTTCCCGCGCGCGGCTTCACGTCGGATTTTTTGTATTATTCTTTCAAAAATCCTCTTATTCTTTCGCTCTCGCGAAAACTTTAGTATTCGCACGCGACGCGACGCGCGTGTTCGTGTTCGTTACTTCGCTTTGCGTTTTCCACTTCAGACTATGGGAGTGGAAACAATCGCAAAGCGAGCTTATCCTCACGCGGAGCCGCAACATCCGGCATCTTGCGGCGTTGCAAAACCGCCGTTACCCAAGGCGCCGTCGACTCTTTTACTTCCTTGCGTGACGGGTCCTTTCGCCGCACGTTCTAATTTATCCGCTTCCAACTGTTTCAACAGCGCTTCTTTCGCCGAGCATCCTCCGCTACTCGCCGCCGCCTTTGATCGCGCGGCAACTCTGCGTCGAAACGCCGCTTGTAACTCTTTCTGCAACGTTTCTTTTCGTTCAGTCACCTCTCTCACGTCGAGAAAAGTTGGTTGAACCGCGTCGGGCAACTTCAAAACTCTCTCCTTCTTATCCTCTCCTTCTTCTTCTTCTACCACCCACCCGTGGGTTAAAAAACATTGCAGCGCGATTTCGCTCGTGCATTTCCCGCTCTCAAACGCGGCTTTAATTTTCGCGTTCGTTTCAAACTTGACTCGTCTGTATTTCTTCTCTCCAGGGTTCTTCGCCACGTTTGCAAACAGCCTTTCGACCATTTCTAAAGCCTCGACTGATTCTACCAAACGCAACGCTTTTTGTTTCTGTTGTTTTTAGATTTGTGTGTGTATTTTCGCGATTCAAAGTGGAATTTTTTGTTATTGAAGAGGTCAAGATGTTTTCGAGAAGGTTTCGCGAAGAGAGAGACAGACGCGCGCGCGCGCGCGGTCCGAGGTGCCTCGACTTGGGCGTCACTCATCCATCGATGAAACGGCACCCTCGTGCGTCGTTTCGTGGAAAATCTTTACCACGCTAAAAAAAAAAGAACAAAAAGGAAGAGGAACGCGCGTCGCGATGTGTGCATAGAAATACCTCGGTGAGCTCTTGCACGGAGTGCCCGGGAGCGTATCCCGCGTACACCATGTTTTCTTTTCTATTCGCTCTTTCTCTCTCCCTCTCGCTCAACAATCGAAGAAGCAGTTTTTTTTATGTGGGTGTGGTGTGTCGTCTTTCTTCGAAGTGCTTTGTGGGCCGATGAGTGGCTCTCTGCTTACTCGACGCATAAAAAATGAAGCGAGTGTTGTTGTGTGTTTTGTTATTTGTGTTTGTATTAAAATAAATCGCGTAATAGCGTAATAGCGTAATAAAACTTCTTTTACTAAGTAGTATGTGTCACAAAAGTATCGTTATCATTATTATCATTCTCATCGTTATTATTACTGATGTTGAAATTATTACGAACTTTGCAGGAATAAGTACTCCTCCTCGTCGTTACGTAGATCGCTTAATTTCTCTCTCTCGGCATGGAGAGCTTTTCGGTCCACGTGGGATCGTACTGGTCCGAATCCACGTTGAGTTGCGGGTTCGCGATTCGGGAGACAGCAACCATCAGAATGACCCACATGACGAAGTACGACATGCCGAGCAAGAGGAAGCCGCCCCAGAGAATTTTGAGCGCATCGACGACGGCAGTCAACGTTGCGGTAATATCCGCGGTTTCCGATTGAACAAAATCGCACGTGATGAGTTGCCCGATGGAATCTTCGACGGCGAGCACGTACCCGAGATCGTCGAAGAGCGTCGTAAACTCTTCGTAGGCGTCGGAGGCGACTTCATTTCGGCCGCAGATACTTCCGGCGAAAATCTGCGCAGTGGTAAATGCGCATTGCGAGTATTGTCCACTACCCGCAGTCGGGTCGATTTTACCGGTATCCACGCTTTTTGGAATGTAAGCGTTCCCGGTGTACTTTTGCGTGTCCAAGTAATGATTTCTGCAAACCGGATCCGCGTAGTAGAGATCGGACTTATCGTTTTGATTCAAATACCACTGGCAATAACCAGACACCGATGATTGAGTGTAAATTTGAGAAACTTGTTGGCAGTCGGGGCAAATTGAAGGATCGGTCGCTTTTGATTGGATGTCGTTGATGATGCTGTAGTAGTTGCCACGTAAATCTTCGTTGACACTCGAGGCGGAGCTGTATCGACTCGGGCAAAGAGATTCGTCGGTCGGAAACGCGTTTTTAATGTTTGCATCCAGGGCAAAAGCATCGAAACCGAGAGCGATGTCGTCGATCAAAGTACCAACGGTACCAATAGCGCCAAAAACGATCCAGCACACGATCATGACTAAAGACAAAGTGAAAAAGAACATCATCAACACGGTCGACCAGCCGAGGCATACCAAGCCCGTGGCGACGAGAGCCACCACGAAAACGATAGACGCGACAATCATGAAAGATAATTCAATTTTGTCCGCGACGTCTTTGATTGATTTGTTCAAATCAACCACGGACGATGAGATATCGATGCTACTCTGTTGCAAATCTTTGAGATCTTGCGACTCGTCTTGGGATGCCCTGCTGAGCGCATCGACCCAATCGTTGACGATCAACTCGAGCGACTGCGTCGTGTTTACGAGTTCGTCGCCAAAGTCAGCAACACCTTTAGAAACTTCCGATCCTTGGGAAAAGACCAAGATGCAGCCGATGCCTCCGATGATGCAAAAGGCGAACATCGCCCACTTTGTGATTTTCAACTGTCGATTGTTGTATTCTTTCGGTCGAAAGCACTTCTCGTCCCAGCATGAGCCAGGGCAGCACATGGCGAGACACTTAGTGCAGATCCTCAAGAACACGACCAAAAAGCACACGACGAACAATAAAACGGCGATCGCAATCCCAGGAATGGCCGGCGTGATCAACGTTTCAAGATATGCAGAGTCGAAATTATTCACGGACAAGTAAGCCGGTTCGCTGCCACTCGCCGTGTTTCTCGGCAAACCCGTGAAGGATTCGTAGTCTATCAAATTGAAATATTTGTCCTCGCTCGCACCGGAGTATCCGTTGGCGATGATCGTCATGAGCGCCTCTTGGCGCGCATCGTCGCTCATTTTTTGTAATTCTCTTACTCTTTAACTTCTTCTTCTGACTGTCTCAGATGCGTGACAACGTTTTATGTGATGGTAATAAACGCGCGCGCGACAACAAGAGAGAGGGGGTCGTAGAGAAAATCTGACGAAAAATGAAAGGGGTCCGTCAGTCACCCAAAAAATCAAAAAAAGATCGCGCTGGCGAATTAAAAAAATGCACTTTTGAGAGAGGGAAGAAGCGCACAGATAGATAGATCTGTCGGAGCGGCCACAGGCAGGGGGAGGCACAGCCGCTGTGGAAAAAAAGCAAAAAAAAGTTTCAAAACCAACATCACACCACAGTGCACGCACCCAAAAAAGAAACTATAAGAGAGAGAGTTGGCGGTCTCTTCCCACCTCTCTCTCTCTACTTTTCTATTCTCTCGAAGAGAGAGAGAGAGAAAGAAAAGAGAGAGAGGGACAGAGATGACCAACTCGTCGTCGTCGTCTGCGGCGGCGGCGTTGGTGCGACCAGTCGTCGATGAGGAAGAGCGCGACGCGACGATGATTACGAAAGCGAGGAAATTCCATCGGCGACTGCGCTCTTCGTTGTGCGCGACGAAAAGAGCGCAAATGCTGTTTGGCTTGGTGGTGGTGATTGTTGTGATGTTCATCTTCTTCGCGTCGTCGTCGTCGCCGCCGCCGTCGTTGTCGTTGTCGTTGCTATCGCTATCCTTTTCCCCTTTCTCTTCTTCCTCGTGGAGTTTGCCTCACGCGAAAAAGTTGATGTTGTTAGACGCCACGTCTACGAAGACGCACAACGCCGAGGCGTTGGCACAACTCTTATTGAATGATGACGATGATAACAACGAAAACGATGAAGGAGACGAAGCGACGACGAGCGATGAGGAAACCGATTCCGATGGTATCATGGACGATGCAATAAAAGTAGAAAGCAATTCGTTCAAGATTGAGATAACGCGAAACGTGCACCTGGCGCAAAGATACCAGAACGAGGTGAGAGAGTTGGGGAAGAAAGAAAACGACGCTTGGAATAAAGCGGCGAAGTGGAAGAAACAAGCAGCAGTGAAAGTTATGATGCGGAGTAAAGAACTCGGGAAACGAGCGGTTTTGAGCTCGTCGACGAGGAAAATGTCCATCAATCCGCCGTGTAAACCAATACTCGTAGCGAGGGAATCCATCGTGGACGCGCCGAAAGCAGTGAGCGCAATCACTCGGAGAGGATGTAGACAAAAATATGTCGAACTGCCAGACGTGAGCATAGGACTCGTATTGAGCGATAAGGACGGCAAGTTTGCGCGGGATCAAGGAGCAATAGAGACTATCGTCACAAAAGTAAGGGATCAAGTACAAAAAAAGTTGAAGGCGAGCGAACTGGTCGTTTTCTTAGACGGGGATATCGTCGCGAGTCATCTGTTGGAGAATCCGAACAGCCCATTCTCAAAGAATGCTTTGAGAATGACTTCACGGGCGAACGATTGGATGTTTGCGTCTAAGCATAGGAACGGGAACGCGCGGGTTTTCAACAAGATGATGCGGGGAACGAGAGCGGAATTTGCGTTGCTCTTGCGAGAGGAAGATTTTCTTCATCGCGATGGAATGAGTAGCAGTAGCAGTAGTAATGATAGCATCAGTGATGGCGATAGCAGAACAGATTTAGATAACAGGGTACGAAATATCGTCGCGTGGGCGAGCGAAGCGTTGAAAATGCTCAGGAGAGACGAGCATCTCGCGATGGTTACGCCACAAAATGCCGAGTATTCCTCTTCCACAACTGAAGGTGCTCAGGGGGTCCTGATAAAACCTCCGAGTTCGTCAGCTAAACCAGACTTGGCATTTTTTGAGGGCCGCCGAAGGCAACCATCGCCTCAACAGCAAGAAGCGCAAAATATCGCGCCGGAGGAAGATGAAAGAGAAGATTTGACATCCACTGTGGACGAGCTTGGGAAAGAACATCTTCATTACGCGACACCTATTTTTGTTCGTCCGAATGCTTTACACCAGATTGGTGGATTTGAAGAGTGGGGAACGTGCTCAGGAGATGTACTTTTCGATGAAACTTTGCGCGAGATGTCTATTCGTCTCTGGAGAGGTGGTTTCAAGAGCGCAGCTTTTGGTATTCCTGAGGTTTCCAAGATGGCTTTTTTCTTGCGGACGACGAGTGCTAAGAAAGGGAACAAAATTAGTGCCTATGCAAATTTCGCAAAAACGGAAATTTATCCGAAGAAACGTTATGAGAGGCCCTGGGATAAGAGTACGGATGGAATGTGGCCATTCCTCATTCCAGGACTGACTTCAGATGATATTATCGAAGCTGAAATGCGCGTTGAACGCGTGCGTTCGAAAAGATGGAAGCCTTTTGACAGTCCAACCGTCGTCGGTAACTGTTTCCCCCCCGACGTTACAGCCAAAGGAGATCCACCAATGTCTATTCTGAAACAATGCAAGTCTTCCGCGACGCGAGAATTCCCGGTTGCAACTTTAGTCATGCAGTATTTCAATAGAAAAGCAGGCGTGAAGAAACTTTTGGAATCTTTGGAAACGTTTTCATTACCGATTGAGATTATTGTCAATGACGACTCGCGCACGGAACTCACCGCATTTTCAAAGTTCTCCAAAAAGCAGCCGAAGAGAAATTCGTTCATCTTGGCGATGCCGAACGACGTGCACGAGATTCGCGCGTATAATCGGTTGGCTCTGATGGCGTCTGCAGAAATTGTCGCTTTGATTCAAGACGACGATTACATGCCAAAAGGAGATGCTTGGCTCTCGAAAGCGATTTCATTATTCAAAAAGTATCCCAAACTAGGCTTACTAGGTGGATACAGAGGTCGCTTAGATGATGGAACGAAAATGATACCTCAGCAAAATCAAAACGATGGTTCTAAGTACGGCGCAGAGCCAGAGAAGGATCGCGCGAAACGAACAAAAGATATTTTATTCAAGGATGTCTCTGTCAACGTCGACTTTATGTTTGCCTATAAAGTAAACTTAGCTCCAATGATTACGAGAAGATCGTTATTTGCTGAAGTTGGCGGGTTTAATCACAACTTTTCTTGCCCTGGACAACCCGGGATCGGCTTGGATTTCGAGCTGTCTATTCGCATGTGGAGGTTAGGACGCTCTGTCGGTTTATACGATTCGAAATTCAAACACGGCATCGGCGACTCAAAATTTTCTGGCACTCACTCTGGAATTGCTAAGACCAAACGGAAAGCAAACGAGTTGCGGAATAATCTCTTACTCTACTCCATGTATCCATCGTTCCACCACAAGAAAGGTACGAGTAAAGCAATTAGTGAGAATAAGAAAATGGTCGACGCCAAACAGATGAGCAAAAATAGAATAACGGCGGCGAGGAAAAGGGAGATCGAGAGACTTGCGAAAGCCGATATCGAGCAAGGGAAGAGAATGCGCGCGAGACATAACCGAAGATCGTCGAGAAATTCTGGATAGAGATTGAAACTTCTTTTCGTCCGCATCGTTCTGAAATACTCGTTAGTTAGTAGAAGTAGCTAAATTCAATTGTATACGTACATGTTAGCAGTGCAGCTAATATTATTTTATTCCACTTTTCATTTTTCTTCAAACAGAAACTGCTCCTCCTTTGAGAACTCTTTCTCGAGCGATATTAATATCATATTATCGTCTGCAGCAATATTAGTAGTAATAATAATAATAAAAGGAGAGAAGTGTAAACGTAAGGGGTCGTCGTAATCATGGAATTGAGCGACCGAGATGAATTCGTGTGCGCGAGTTTGTCCAAAAGTCCAAATTCGTTTCGTCAATTCGTCATCGAATCGTGCGAACGCGTCTGCGCTTTCGACGAGACATTGAAAAAGGATGAAAACAACAAGGAGAAGGATGAAAAGGTGATAGAAGATGGCGTGCGGATGATTTTAATCGAAGCGGCGAGGTTGAACGTGCAAAGAGATGAATTCGAGCGCACCGTGAAGGAGGATATTTTCGTCCTCTCGGGAGAAACAAAACAAGAAGAAGAAGAAGAGAGAAAACAAACTCTGACGAGGACATCGGAAGCTCTCGTGGATGGTTTGTACCCTTTCGTGGAAAGCGTACAAAAAATACTCGAAGACATAGATAACGATGAAAAGGAGGTTTATAGCAGAGGAGAAACAAGTCGCGGAATAAAACAATTGGAGTCGTGTGAGGTTCGAGTAGACGCAGTCGTGGCGGAGAAAAACTCAAGCGAATACCGAGTGCGGTTGGAAAACCGCTGGCGCTTTGCGAAAGAAGATAACAATGGCCTGAAAAGGAGATCGGAATTAAGGTTTGCGTGCAGCAAAGGAGAAGGAGAAATGCTGTCGAACGCGCTGAAAGAAGCGCTGAGAGCGGCAGAAAATGCGCGATTATGAAAAGGACGGTTCTATAGAGAGCATTCGCCGTCTTGTTTTTTTCAACTACCTAATGTAGCTTATTCGCGCTGTTCTTTCTACAAAGGCTATTTGGTTTCTATTCTTACTTGGTTTCTATATTCTTATCATCGAAATATGCTCAATTCGATTCTGATGATTCTTTACTGGAGTACTTTTTTCTCAGATTCGAGCCGAAGAGTATTGCTGAGCTGTCCTGCTCGCTCCTACCCATTGCCGCGTCGTTCTCATTCTCGTCCTCTTCCTCTTCGTCTGGCGGCGGACATTTTGGATAATATTCCGCTTTGATGGCACTTGCTTGCCACTCGCTATCATCTTGGGATGACTCGTCCGATCCGAGAGATGCTTCATCTTCCTTCTCGATAACCTCTGGGATATCCATTGGGTATCCGAACACTCTAAAGTCTGCCTCGTACGTGTCCAAAAAATCCGCGATTGTCTTCGCCGGCAAGTACGGGTTGTTTCTCCAACACTTGCGAACTTCTGCAGAAGCGATGTCGTTTTCTTCGCTCACGTCGGGCAATTCGATTTTATCCGAAAACCGCTTTCGCAAAAATGAAATCAAGTTTGGTTGCATCTTCTTGTTCTCGTCGAGTAATTCGCCAAAGTTTCTTCGGAAAAAAGACGTGGAAAACGACCCCTTCCTCGACTCTAAAGCTTCCTCGGTTTCCTCTAAATACTTTTGCTTTTCCAAACCTTCCACGCGAGGATCTGGGCAAAAACCTCTCTGGTTTCCAAAGCATTTTTCAAAACTGAATAGCTTTTCGACTTTATTTGCTAAGACTACTTGCGGATAATCGTGCGAATTCTGAGACGTGACTGGTTCTTCGTCCTTGGCTTGCTCTCCGTAGAAAAATTCACTCTCGTCGTCGTCATCGGTAAACGTTTCATCGCACGCATCGATACCTTTTGAATCGAATTTCGTCCTCTCATAGCACTGCAATCTATCGTCTACGAGTGCCCAATTCTCCATCTTATCTGTGGCCCACTTACCGAAGGCTTCGCACGTCTTTTTCTGGTTGTGCGGGAACTCCGCGCGATTCGACACTTTCGCCCAATGAGGGTCGTATAAAAACTGCGACTGAAACCTATCAAACGGATTCCTCACAATAGCAAAGCTATCTTTCACTAATTTCTTCGGTTGAGCGTGCCACGGCGCGACTTCTTTATCCCATCCTGGCGCGATTTCGTACGGTCTCTTCTCGTTACACGCGCCTACTCTCCCGCCTACGCTTCCGACAGCGCTCTCTACGAGCGTCCCGCCCGCTTTCGGCACGTGTACAAAGCTCGGCAACAGTTGACCTTCCTCTTTTTTCTCGTTCGTCGCGATTTCTTCGTCAAAGTTCTCTGGATTCGAGTAACATCCTGGCATCGAGCACCACGACAGTGCGGTTTCTTTTAAAATCTCCATATTTTTCAAATGCATCTTGTACACTCTCAGCAACAGCCAAGGGTGACCGACTCGACTGAGCGACACCGCTGGGGCGATGAGGAATATGATTGCAAAAAACGTAAACATGTGCGCGCGATTCTTACTCTTTATGATTGGCTTCAGCAACAAAGGCACGTTTTCTTCTTCTCCGCCGTTTGCTGCAACAACCGCGTCATCGCTCGTGGAAGTTTTGTTGGTTTTCTCGCTCTTCGCTTTGCTTCCGCCCCCGCGCGAAGAAAAGCGCATTTTTTATTCGCGCGTGCGTGTGTGTATTCCGCGTCCCCGCCTCTGAAATTTTCCTTTTCTCTGCTCCTGCTCCTCGCGTCTTTCAAAAGTAAAAAACGACTTCTTCTTCTCCTTCTTCTCTCTGTCTGTCTGTCTGTCTCTCTCTTTCTTTCTTTCCGCGCGCGCGCGCTGTGGATATAAATGCGCGTGTGTGTGTAAGTGTGTGTTTATCGACGACTTGGGGGTGTTGAAGTGGAGAGAGAAGCGCAGAGAGCACAAAGCAGAGAGAAATTTTTTGTTTTTTGCCCGAGAGAGAGAGACAAAAAAACAGAGGAGAACCGATGAAATTATCGTAACAACAACACATACGCGTGTAATAAAGTGTCTCGGGATGGATGAACGTGCGCGCGCGTACAAAACACACTTACGCGCGATGTCGTTCTGCTAATATTTCTATCACCATTAGTATTAAAATCGTTATTATTATTATTATTATCATCATCTCCGCGGTCTGACGCGACGAGCCGACAACAAAGTTGTTAACAGTAATCAAACCACTTTTCTCACCACGTTCCTCGCCGAGCTCGCGAACAGCTTGCATAAGCTCCAGGTAAATACGACACGACAGATATTATTCCAGCGCTTTCGCCCAGGAGTCTTCGCCGTTGGCGACGTTCCAAACGAACGCGCTCAGACTGTCTATTTCTTCATCAGTCAGACGTTTCGCGAACGTGCACTTACCTTTCCCGACGCAGTTTTCTCCGTACCCGGGCATTTTGTTCTTCCCCAACGATATCACCGCCGCCACGTCTTCTTTACTCTTCACGTCGTTCTTCGTCAAGTCTTGAAGAGAGAGCGTTTTGCCAGCTTCCACTACGTTCCCACCGGCGGCGTGGCACCCGACGCACCCTCCGGCGCCTCGAAACAGCGCTTTCCCAGATTCTTCCAACGTCGCGCACGCCGGACCCGCGGAACCGATATGGAGCGCTAGAAGAAAGCAACACCACGACGAAAACGCAGTCTCGGCCATCACTTTTTGCAACGACGAAGACGAGAAGGAGGTTGCTGTCCTCCTCCTCCTTTCACTGTTATCGATAATTCTGCGCTGAAGACTAAAACTACCACCACCACTGAAACTGTCACCGTTTCTGTTACTGTTACTACCACCACCACGACGACGACGACGAGTGCTCATCTTCTTCCTCTCCTCGCTCGCGCTCGCGCTCGTCGTCGCCGCTGCTCTCGTCGCGCTCATTACCGTCGCCGTCATATTCTTTCTCTCTTCTTTCTCTTCTTCTTCTTTCTCTCTTCTTCTTCTTCTTCTTCTTCTTCTTCTTCTTCTTCTTCTTCTTCTTCTTCTTCTTCTTCTTCTTCTTCTTCTTGTTCTTCTTGTTCCTTCGTTCGTTTTTTTTTTGACGAGCTCACACTCACAAAACTTAGTAGTGTGTGTGTGGACAAAAAGCAGCAAACACCTCTGTTGACGCTGGTGATGACGCGAAGAAGAAAAGCGTCAAAAAAAAAATACAAACGGACGCGAGAATCTTTTTAAGCGCGCGCGGTGTGAAACACGCGTTTTTAAAGTCTTCTTTTCGCGGCCGAATACTAATACACGCACACGCATACAAAAAAAAACGCGCGGAGAAAATAGTAATTCGAGAGAATGATGGATTCCGCGCGCTCCGTTCCGGTCGCGTCGGCGGTCTCGACGCGTTTGAAAAATCGAAGAGCGATGGTGGAAAATAATTCGTCACCACCACTAAAATCGTCGCAAAGTTCTTGGTGTTGTTTTTTGCACCGCTCGAATTCGCACCGAACCGCGTCGTGTTCTTTTTCCTCGCGCGCTTCCTCTCGCTCTTCTTCCGCGTCTGTGCGAGTGAGCGCGATGGGGAACATCAAACGCGGGGCGAACGCGTCGCTAGAACTCGATCGTTTTCGTCGAAGCAACGACAACAACCGGAGTAACATTACTACCACCAACGTGAGGAATAAGAAGAATAAGCGGGCGGGACTTTTGAAAGTGAGCGCTTCGTTACCGTCAGTCGGGAGCGCGCAGTGGCTGGTTGAACAAGGCGCACTTTCCGTCGTCGCCGCGGGTGCTTTCCTCTTTCGAGACCGCATCAAAGCGTTAGTCGGAGGAATCAACGAGTCTCCGGACGGAGAAACGAAGAACTTTTTTGGGCTGGGACGAGAAGACTGTCCCACGTGCGAAGGGACTGGGTACGCGACGTGCGCGTGCACGAAGTGGTCGAACGACGGAGAAGGTTGCGGAGCGTGCAATTACACGTGTCGAACGATATGCCCAAGCTGCAGAGGTGGCGGTAAAGGCGTACGCGCGACGTTGGATTTGAAAATCGACGATGAAGAAACGGACCGAGAGAACATGAGACGACAGAGGGAACGAGAGACGCACTCGTGGAAAGCGTGGAATATCAATAGCAGTACTAATAGTAGCGCAGCAGCGACAGCAACAGCAGCAACAGCAACAGCAGCAGCAATGACGACAACAATGAACCCAATGACGTCGCCTTTGATTTGTCTCCCAATAGTTTCAGCTCCGGAATCGAACGAAAACGGTGGACGACGCTCGGCATCGTCCTCGGACAACGGTGATGGATCGAGCAATAAGAACAAAAAAGAACCGGACGACGAGTTCTACGCGCAGTCGGGCGAAGCCATTCGTACTTTACGCGAAGATTATCCGTTTTTTCTTTCAAAAGAACCTCGATTTTCGATATTCAGAGAAGACATTGGATTGGTCGACGCTACGTGTACTTTTGGTCGAAACAGAGATCCAGACAGTTTGATCGGCGGAGACGGAGGATACGTCATGGCCAACGGTCTGAATCACTATAAAAGAGTTTTCAAAGTTATCAGAACGATTGCGGCCATTATATTCAGTTCGTGCTCGGTGAAAGTGACGAGAATTTGGTCGCCATTAAGCACGACTGGAAAACGAACCATTCGCGTCCGATGGAGCGTGCGCGGTCACATTCGTCTAGGCGCGGCGATTGGAGTCGATGTCGCTCAGTTTGACGGCATTAGCGAATACAAGTTGGACAAGGCTGGGTACATTTACGAGCACGTGATTACCGATTTGGATTGGGACGTTGCCCAATTGAGAGAAAGAGTTGTCGCGATGATGGGTGCGGTAAATAAATCGCCGTCAATTAGTGGCCAATTTTAGTTGTTGTAAAATTAAAGAGTAAAAACACTGGTACATAATTATAGCAATGATAACAATATGTCCATAAATCAACACATATAAGTGAGCAATGCAAGCAACAAAAATCCAATACAATACCCTCCCACCTCGAGCGAAAGGCTGGCTTTTCTATTGGTCGTCTTGAATGCTCGATAACTTTGATGCGGCGGCGAGATCCAAAAACCAAATCGTCGAAAACGCATCCACCATTGCTCCCGGTAATTCACCAAACTCCAAATCTCCCTCCAACGCTTTCTTTACAGTCTCGGCTTTACCTGCACCCGTCGCCGCCACGACCACGCGATCGGCTTGATTTATCAAGTGTAAACTCATCGAAATTGTTCGTTTCCCCGGCATGTCCACGGCGAAGACGTTCGTGGAGATGTTCTCGTCTTTGGCTTGCGGAGAATTGGGATAAATAGAACCCACGTGGCCATCGGCACCCATTCCAAGTAAAATTAGATCGAAAACGGGCGCTTTTGTGTATTCATCTCTCGGTAACACCTCGTCTTGCGCCAACGCGAACATTTGTTCCTCGTATTCTTTGGCGACTCGTTCCAAATCCTCCGCGTTTTCGCTCACTTTGTGCAAGTTTTCCAACTTGAATTTACCTTGGCTGACGAATTCATCCACCCACGTCTTTCTCGCCAAATTGTAACACTTTTGCTCCTCCGGTCTTTCGTTGACGAAGAACACGTGCATTTTGCTCCAATCCAAACCTCCGTCGTCCAACTCGACCAATCCTTTCAACGCTTTCGCCACGCTCCCACCCGGGATGGCCAAAGAGAACGACCCTCTGTCCTCGATGCACGCCTTTGCGTTCTCGAAAACTTCCAAGCACAACGCCGCGGAGAGCTCCTCTTCCGTATCGAACGCTTCCACGATGAATTCTCCCTCGTCTAACGCGAATTCAACGTCTTCGTCGTCCTCGTTTTCTTCGGCTGCGGAAAAGGCTGCTGCGTGGCGCCAATTTTTCGCGTTCGCGACGACGCTTCTTTTTTGCGGTCTCAATAAAGTTTGTTGTTTCTGCTGAAGATGAAGATGACGACGACAGCGGCGAAACGCGTTCGAAGAGGAGGAGGAGGAAGAGTAGGAGGAAGAAGTAGTAGTAGCAGCGGTGCAACGCATATTATATATGTATAGGAAGCGGGTTCGCGTAATTCAATTCGAGGAGTATATAGAGAGAGAGGTACGAGAATTTTATTTTTATTCTTCTTCGACTCGACTTGTCGTAAGCAAAAATGCAGCAAAAGGGGGGGCAACAAAAACCCACAAGCAGAAACTCGTAGCAAAATTCCCGCCCGCACAAAAAAAAAGCACAACACACGCAGACGACAAGAGAGAGAGAGAGACGATGACGATATGAAATGAACAACAACAACAAAAGAAAAAGAAAAAGAACGACGACGACGACGACGACGAGGAAGAGCAAAAGAAGCGACGCGAGAGAAACGCTCTCGGAAATAGGACCGTTCCGGATTCCATATTTTCGGGGGAGTGAAGAGGAGGAAGAAAAAGAAGGAACGCTGGAGTTGACGGCGAGAACAGTCGCGCACGTCGCCAGAGAGATCGTGAAGTTTCTCCTCTTCAACAGAAACCAAATACCGTTGGTGTTTGACGACTTGGTCTCTCTTCGTCCTCTTCGACGAGAAGAAGAGGAAGAAGAAGAGAATGCCACGACGAAGAAGAAACGAAAAAGGAAGAGTAAAAAAAAGAGTAGCAAGAGATCGGAGAAGAAGCTCTCGAATCAAATCGCGCAAGTCGAGCGCGCTTTGATGGAGTCTCTGAGCGAGGAAGAGTTTGCGTCGAGACGACCGGTGAAGCGAGTGGCCGTGTGTTTTGGCGCAACTGCAAATAGACCGGTAGAAACATACATTATCGATTTAGAAGACGTGAGATATAGCGCGAGAGGAATAGAAGAAGAAGAAGAAGAAGAAGAAGAAGAAATGAGAGAAAAGAAGACAAAATCGGCGGCGAATAGAATAGTGAGAGCTGTGATGCCGCACGTCGCCAGCTTGCGAACGAATCCTTCGCGCACTTCACAAAAGATTTGGATATTTTTAAGGCACGAAGACACCACCTCTGATATTGACGATGAGAACGACGAAAGAAGCGCTCCTATAATAGAAACGAGCAATCTTTTCGCGATGAAGAGAAATCTCGACGGACTGTTCGAACACGAAGAAGAAGGAGACGAAGACGACAAGAGAGGCAAGCGCAAAAATGTAAAAGGAAACGTCTTTGCGAGGATCGTCTTGAAGTCCTCCTCGAAGCCGTCGTCTGTTATTGTTCCCACGCCTTCTTGCTCGTGGTATCAAAGTCGCCTCGTTCCTAAAGGATTCCGTTTCAAAGAAACTGTTCGATAGTGTTTTATAGCGTGCGCTTATTATTAGAATTGGACAAACAAACAAACACCGCGAAAACAAATAAAACTCTTCGTCTCCATTTTTTGTAACAACAACAACAACAACAACAGAAGGGGAGAGATAGATTCACATCGCCATGGGCGCCCAATCTTCGAAAGTAGCTCGCGGAGAGGAATCTCTGGAAAGAAGAGAGCAAAGAGCGGCGTCTCTTTTCGCCAAAGTCGCTTCTTCTTCCTCTAATAATAATAATAGTAACTCGGGAGGAGAAAACGCTTCGGGCACAACGACTTCGGAGGCGAACTTCATGCCGAAGAATTTGGAAGACGACGACGACGACGACGACAGAAAGAAGAAGGAAGAGGAAGCGAGAAGAAGGAGATCTTCCTCCTCGTCTTCATCTTCTCCATCGGGAGGCGCAAAGCTGAGTAAGCTGAGAGAGACGAGTTCGATTCCAATTTCTCAGCGCGCCAAAGACCTTCCCAAACATCAACACACGGAACGAGAAGGAAGAAGAGAAGAAAGAGCAAAAAATTGGACGTATCCTTCGCCGAAGATGTTTTACGAAGCGATTAAACGGAAAGGATGGCAACCACCGGAAACAGACATCGACAACGTGGTTAGAATTCACAACGTCGTTAACGAGCGATGCTGGCAGGAAATTTTGAAATGGGAGAAAGAGTTTCATCCGGAGACATTTAGCACGCAAGGTGGGGAAGAAGCAAAGAACGCGTCTGTGTCTCTCTTGCGGTTTAAAGGAAAACCGAGAGATTACTCGCCGAAAGCGAGATTATTGAACGCACTAGGATATAAGTTACCGTTCGATAGACACGATTGGATAATCGATAGGAACGGTAAGGACGTTCGATACGTCATAGATTTCTACAACGCCAAAGTTCCTGCACGAGGAGCAGGAGAGTCCTCCTCCGTCGAGGTTGGACCGATAGCAATGCACGTAGACGTTCGACCTGCGCTAGATTCTCCCGAAGCTTTCTATGAGAGAGCGTACATGCAATTAAAATGGATGTCTAGTGGAAGATGGATGCAATAATTTAGCGAGGAGTTCATTAGATGATGATGATAATACTGGTGATGATACTGATATAGTTTTTCGTAGATACAAGTGTGAGTTTTGCTTAATAGCGTCCCGGCCACGTTCCATTTTCGCGCTCTTCGTTCCATTTCTCCACCCACTCTCCCGGACAAATAGATCTGTACAATTTTGCCATAGAAGCGCATTCCTCTTCTCCCTTTTCAGCCGCGCACTTGTGATACTCGTTGTATCGCGTGTAGCAGTGCTTCGCTTGGTTTTGTTGCGGGAACCTCGGATCGAACGGCGTAGTTTTGACCACGATGTCTTCAGACGCTGCTTCTTCCTCTTGTTCTGGCTCTTCTTCTTCTGCTACTTGTTCCTCTTCTTCTTCTGCTGCTACTTGTTCTTCTTCGTTCTGTTTATTACGAGGATAGAGAGAGAGAGAAGAGAGTTGAGTTTTTTATCGTGAGTCCCAGTCGTCGGTGTAAGCGCGCATATTCGTTATAACACGAACAAACTCTTCGTGTTCATTTTTTATGATTTTTTTCCTCGCGCGTGTCGCTCCTCGAACTTTGTTTTGTGGGAAAATATACACACACACTCCTCTCCCACCCCGATTCGCTCCTTCTCTCTTTCTCTGTTTTTCCACCTTGGAGAGATAGTTTTTACGCGAAAAGACCGACGCATCCGAACGGAAGAACGAACGAACGAACGAACGAACGCGAAGAGGGGCAAAAGAGACCTTCGAGAGCGCCGCGCGGATTATAAAAAAGAAAAAGAGAGAGGAACGGGACGATGCATCTTTGCGGGTGGATCCCTACCGACGGACGACCCAAGAGCATAAAAAATTTCTCCCAGAATAAAAAAGAGAGAGAACGTGTTGGGGTCGAGAAGAAAAGAACGAAAACGGTCAGACTGCGAGAGAAGAAATCGTACCTTCTCCGGCGCTTCTTCGCACTGCGCGCTCGTCGCGAGCCATTCCGTCAGTCTACCCAACATCTTTTTTTTAAATAATATTGATTGCGTGTGACAACAACACCGATTTTTTTTATGCGGAAAAAACGCAGAAGAAGAAGAAGAAGACTAGCCGAGAGAAAGAATGAATTTTAATACGAAAAGGAACTCGAGACGATCGAGACGACTGACTCTGATGAGTCGAGACGATGAGAGTCAAAAAAAAAGAAAGAAAATTTTTTTGACCAAAAAGAAAAAAAAGAGAGAGAAGAGGGGCCGCGCGCTCGAAAATTTACCTTTCCTTGCCTCTCTCTCCAGTTCTTCTTCCTCACATCCTGTTGTCTCTTTTTGTCTCTGTCTCGAGAGAGAGAAAAGAACGACAGAGAAGACGCGCGAATCGCCGAGAAGAAGAGAGAGAGAGAGAGACTTTCTTCTCTCTCTCGTTTCATCGCGCGGGGGGTGTCGACATCCACAAACCGACGAGCAGAAAAAGGAAGAAGAGAGCATCTTTTTTTTTTCGGTCTCTGAAAATTGAATTGGAGCGTAAGAACTTACAAACACTAATATTATCGCGGCGAAAGTGAGAGAAAGAAGACGGAGGGAAGATGATCAAGGCGTTTATCGTGGTGAATAACCACGCGATGGTTCGTCTGTGTAGATTTTACGAGCAACTGGTGCGTGTTTTTAATCCTTCCCACTCAGATGAAAGAAATTTTTTTTTGTTCTCGCTCTCTTTTCGACGACGAGAGAGAATTTTTACATAAACATAGAGAAAGCGACTGATACCCGCGCGTTTACGTGCAAAACACTGATGAATCCACCTCTCCTCTTTGAAATCAAACAGGCTGTCGATAAGCAATCCGAGCTGTGTCAAACCGTGTACAAGATTGTCACCTCGCGTCCAGACCATTTGTGTTCGTTCGTGGACGATAGCAACACCTTCGGCCCGGACACGAAGCTCGTGTACAGACACTTTGCGACTTTATATTTTTGCATCCTCTCCGATCGATCGGAATCTGAATTAGCCATGCTCGATTTGATTCAAGTGTACGTGGAAACCTTGGACAGAGTATTCGAGAACGTCTGCGAGTTAGATTTGATTTTCAACTCGCCGAAAGCGTACACGGTTTTGGACGAAACCGTTGTCGGCGGTTTAGTCTTGGAAATTAACTCTCAAAAGATTTTAACCGTGTACGATCAGTTACAGAAGCTAGAAAAGATGCACTCGAGCTTAATCGATAAGTTACAAGTCGGAAGTTGATGACGTTACGATCATTAGTAGTTCGCGAGTTGCTCCTGCGACGATTGTTTTTATGTAATAGTTTTACTTCGCTCGGAGGAATATTAATACTAAAACACAGACACTACTCTGACTAGCTCCGCGTGTGTTCAAAGACGCATTTCGATTTTTTTTTTTTTTTCCTTCCCCGCCAGCCCTCTCTCTCCCTCCAAAAGGTCTCGTCCCCGGCCTGGCCGGGGTTAAAAACAAAAAACGAGAGAGAAGAGAGCCGAGTTGAGCGAGTATTTGACCTCAGTTTTTATAGCCACACTACGTACTACACGTACGAATATAAATAGAGAAAAAATGCTCCGATCGACGCTTTTGAGACGATTATCCAGTCACGCTTCGGCGTCTTCTTCTTCCTCTTGCGCGTCGACTTCTTCGCTCTGGAGCGGCGCGACCACCACCGCCACCACCACCTCCTCGTTGAGAGGAGGAGGAAGGAGAAGCTTCTCTTCCGAACCCGGGGCGAAAAACGATCAAAAAAATGAGATCGTCACGCCGGAACAGACGAAGGCTTTGTCGGACAAACCGGTGGCGACGGATTTAACCTCCATCGTTGACGCGTCCGCAAACACGTTGTTTTTAACCGAACTCTTTCGCGGGATGAGTTTAACGTTGAAATACTTTTTCGATACCAAGGTGACGATAAATTACCCGTTCGAAAAAGGTCCTTTATCGCCAAGGTTTCGCGGAGAACACGCGCTGAGAAGATACCCAACTGGGGAGGAGAGATGCATCGCGTGTAAATTGTGCGAAGCTATTTGTCCGGCGCAAGCGATTACAATAGACGCGGAAGAAAGAGAAGATGGTTCGCGAAGAACTACAAAGTACGACATCGATATGACCAAGTGCATCTACTGCGGTTTTTGCCAAGAGGCTTGCCCAGTGGACGCCATCGTGGAAGGACCGAACTTTGAATACGCGACTTACAGTCACGAGGAGCTTTTGTATGATAAGGAAAAGTTGTTGGCGAATGGAGACAAGTGGGAGAAAGAAATTGCAAAGAACTTGCAAAGCGAGTCTTTGTATCGTTAAATCGCTTTTCCCTCTCTCACAGGTACAATAGAAGTTTCAAATCGATTGGGAGGGCAGTATTTGTAATATTAATTAAAACAACACACTCGGAAAAAAAAAAGAATTTGTCTAATAGCGTCCTCCTCGGCCTCCTCGACCACGGCCTCTGCCACGACCTCTGCCACGACCGTGAACGCTCGTATGCGTCGCACCTTCTCGCCCAAAAGTCTCCGTATCGACTTTTCGTTGCTCCGCCATTCTTTGAAAGTGCGCACTTCTGTTTTCTTTTTGAGTTGTATCTGAGGACATGGTGTCAAAGAAGTCGTCCTTATCATATTTTGCGATGCCAAGATCGTTTACCGTTTGTTCTCTAGCTTTGTCAAATTTAGAAAGCATACTTTCGAAATCAAAAGCTTCAGTCGGAACAACCGCACTTTCAGGCACGTTTTGGTTTGATACATTGCCAAACCGACCGCCACCTCTGCCACCCGCTCCTCTTGGTTGCGGGATTCTTCCTCCAGAACCTCTACCACCCGGAGCTGTTGGTTTATCTGGAGGCGGCGGCTTTGGTTTCGATGTTGGTAAACCAGCTTGCGCAGCTGCGGCAAAACTCGTCGGTTTCACATACGCCGGTTTTGCCGCTTCCATAACTCTCGCCGGCGCCGGCGCTGACTGCGCCGGAACAGCTCCTGGTCGCGCTGGTGGTGGTACCAACCCAGCTGGCTGCTGTCGCTGCGCTGCTTGAGGTGGTGCTTGTCCGAATCCTTGTTGTGGTTGCTGTTGCTGTTGTTGATATCCTTGTTGCTGATACTGTTGTGGTGGTGGTTGTTGTTGTGGCGGAGGTTGTCCCCAGCCACCGTATTGCTGTTGATACTGCTGCTGCTGTTGCTGCTGTGGCGGTGGTTGTTGCTGTTGTTGGAACATCCCCTGCTGAGGTTGATTCAAATCATCCGGTACGTTATGTCTGGTCGTGTATCTCGCGCTTTCTTGAATCTGAACAATATCTTCGATTTCATTTTTGTGAAAACGAATCCCCATGTGGACCTCCTGAGACGGCGGAATCGCCGGTCTCCCGAAACTCACTCGAGTTTCCGTGCCGTGACTCAACACTGTTTTTTATCAGAAAGAGAGAGAAGAAGAGAGGAAAATAGGCCGTCAGCGCGATGAAAGATGGAACAAAAAAAAGGGAAAGAAGATCGCGAAAAGTTGATTGAGAGAGGAAGAAGAAGAAGAAGAAGAAGAAGAATTCCTCATGCTATCGACGATTCATTCATTCCTTTCGGTGTGGATCCACACGCTTAAAATATAATAATTTCTCTCTCTTTAAGTAGAAAAGTTTTATAGACGCACCATTGTTCAATATGATCGATCCATCGGACTGATTGACTTCCGCTAGCGTTCCGGTGTATCGGACGCGAGCGGTTGAACTGATCAACGAAAACGTTCCGCCGATATATCCTGCCATGTTTTAATTTCTTCCCTTTTGTTTCCTTTTGTTTGAGGAATTTTGGCGGGCAAAGTTTTCTCTTTTTCCGCGAGCTCCCAGCAACATAAAATAGGGGGCGGGTGAGAAAACGCTCGGTGTGAGTATTGTTTAAAACTTTACGATTGGATTACTACGCGTAATGTGCTATGTATTCTATCTATTTATCTATAAATCTATCTCTACTCTTAAGCTCCGACTAAAACTCCTAAAGCCTCTAACAAACCCTCTAATAAAACATCAAACGCATCCGTAGCTTCTAAAACAGCCGCGGCATTCCATAACGCGTGAAGCACGATGGGCGCGACTACGTTGCGAGTTCGCACATACAGAATACTGAGCGCTATGGAAAGCGCTGTAAGTGGAAGGAAGCGGTCCAAAGAAAAGTGTGCCAAAGCAAATATGCAACTGGATAGGCATATAGAGGTAGATACGCGCCATTTTTTTGTCAATGATGGCATGAGGAAGCCGCGAAAGATAACTTCTTCCCAAATGGGCGCCACGACGGCAACTAAAACAGCATAGAATAACACGGAGACGCCGTCTCCACTCATGGCCACACGCTCAAAGTTTGATGGATTTACCACCACTGGAGTGGTTGTGAGTTGATGACTGGAACTAGAACCTCCGAATAAGGATGTTAAGATGCCGCGAAAGCTAAAAATCGTTCCACCGTTCGCAAAATAATCGCACAGTTTTGAATTCACGTCTGCCACGAGGTTCACCAGAGGAAACGTCGCCACGAACATGAGAGTCTCTTTCGAACACCGTTTCAACTCTTCGACAGATTCAAACGTAACCCGAAACCAATTCGTATTATTTAACTCGTCTTGATACTTTCTTGTCCCGAACCACACGCAAAATATACCAACCACGCACGCTGCGATGTCGGCAAACAAAGAGTACAGCGCGACGCCTCGACTGGTTAGCGCCTCTGCATCGAAACCCATATGAAAAGTCGCCCAAGGTACGAAAGACTGTCCTACCCACAAAAATGAAACCATCCATAGCATCATAACCACTACGACGTGCGATAGAGACCACGGTACCGTCCATATTTTTTCAATAGTTCCATCATTTCCATCGTTCGCGTTGAAGAGTTTTCTTTCCCAGTCTTTTTCTTCTTTCTTCTCCTCGTGTTCGAAATCCTGGTAAAGGTTCGGGTTGTTACGATTGTCATCACCACTATTGTTATCATTAATATTGCTGCGGACGAAAGTTCTCCTCCTGCTTTGTGTTGCTCTTTCTTCTCCTTTTTTGCTGCTATCCCTACTGCTCAGAAGATGAACCTTTGCCGTCCTACCTTGTCGGGAAAAAACAGAATCGTATCTCCCCGCTGCTTTTTCCCTTCCCCTTCTGTCGGCGACGGCAGCACCTCGAGGAGAAGATGAAGACGAAAAGGAATGACTCGCGAGACGAGAAGACAACGACATTGTAATCGACGGCATCATAGTTGTCGTCGTCGTGGTCGTCGTCGTCACGGACCGAACGATGTCTTTTCTGAAGAAAGGGGAGGTTATGAAAATTTGCATTGAGTTCGTCGTGAACTCTTGATATATTTTACAAAATACATAAGCTATCGCAGTATATATACAAATCATACGCAACTAAGATGGCGGCGTATAGCGAAACTTTCTGCCGAACGCGCGTTTGCTCGTCACGTCTTTATACCCTCTCCAAACTTTGCCGATATCTGGATGCCAACCGAAAGAGTTTTCATTCAATGCCGGGTGCCGATACGCGACCGGATCAAACTCAACTCTAGGAGCGACCGCAGCGTGCGGTAAAGGCACGGCCCACTTCAACTTCTCGTGACGCATGCGGAATTTTGCTTTGTTCTGCATTAAAACTGGGACTGAGGTGATCCATAAAACCAGAGAAGGGGCGTAAGCTCTCTTCGATAGCAAGACGAAAGAGAGAAAGGATTGTGCGATCAAAAGTGCGTGTATCGTCAAGTCCGTGACAGTTTGCCACATCGATCCACTCGATTCGTACGTCTTGTCGTAGACGTACAGTATGTGATAACGCCAAATGATAAAGTTGAAGACGAAAAAAATCGTCGAAAGCACCGAGATCATCGGCGCAACTGGAGCAAATACCAAACCAATGAGCATCACCATGACGAAAACGCCAACTTCTCTTCCAGCTCTAACTGACCTTGGCGAGTATTTCACAGTCCGATCATGTGGCGTGACCGCGCAACCCAAGCAACAGCAAAACTTGTTCACCGCCATACACAGCACGCCAGGATGCGGAAAGATTAAACGCTGCGATGGCAAATAAATCCCTCGAAACAAAATCCAAATGAGGAAGAAATTCGACGTTAAGGGTAAGGATGAACCAAGCAACGTTAACATTTCATCTGGACCCTCGGTTTGCAATGCTGTAACATAACGTTCAAATGCGAACCCAGAAACAGTACCGAGAAATATGTTTAAAAACGCCCACAAAAAGTAGCACTTAGTAAACTGCTGATCCGTTTTTGATAAAGAGACGTGAGTCGTTTGTGCCTGGACGAGATAAAGTAATCCAAAACTCATGATGAATGTCTCCCACAAAGTGAGCAAAATGGGCGGTAAAATCGATCCCACGATTACTCGTACTGCTCTCGCATCTTTGCTTTTGCAATACCAATTCATAAACTCTAACGTTGTTGCTTCTGAGACGCTTGAAGATGCTATGTCGTTTGCGCAGAGAGTATTTAGGACACCAGCGAGCGTTCCCATCGGTATAAATATGATAATCGCAATCAGAGGCAGCACGAATAATGACCTGCGATTACGCTCCTTCTTTCGCAGTAATACGGTTTGCCAATTTATATCATCTGGTCCGGGTGCAGGTTGGATTTGGAAAGATGTTCCTCGAGAAGTAATTCTGCACTGTGCTGCACATGCTGCAGCGTATTGAGACCGAAATGCAATCACGCAAGAAGGTCCAGGACCTTTGAACAAGGCCGCTCGTCTCTCCCGCAAAATTTCAGCATCTATAGCTTTCAGCGTTTTCGTGAGATGTTCCCGCTGTTTCGAAGCTTTTGATCCTTTCCCAGCTCTTTCATACATGTCTCCAATTCTCCTCGTCATAACTAATCGATCTCGGGCATTCTTTATTTCATCACGCACAGTGAGCAAATAATCGACGCGTTCATGGTCGTGCAAAGGAATCACTCGGAGAAAGTCAGGCCCAAATAAGCCGCGAAAGAACTTTTCTACGTGTTGAAGATCATCCCACGGATCCCCTCGACCTTGCGAATCACCAATGTCTGTCATCAAAACGCAATAATTTTGTACGAGTACCGAGACAATTTTCTCTTGTTGTTGTTGAATATTAGTGTTCCCGTTGTTTTGATCATTGCCTTCTCCTGCGAATTCGTCGTCTAATTCCTCCACATCAACAAAATGAACTGCCGATACGAATCGCCTGTCATCAACAGATGGCACTGGACAGCACTTCGCAAACTGATAAGTATCATCATGAACACCCACAGCTGCCTCCATCGTTTGCGTTCTCACTTTTTCATTTTCGAAATCCATACCACTGGGTCGTCTTCTGTGTGTCTTGCGTGTAGGAGTATTTTGAGCAGATGATGGATTTGGAAACAAAAGATTGTTCGCGTCCTCCGCGCCTTTCGTTGGGGTAACCACGTGATGCGAAACACCCTTAGATGGCGTAGGATGCGGACTCGTTCGAGAGGAAGAAATATTCTCGTCTATCATAGCTCTTTCTGCGATATTTGCGAGATCCTGTCCATATGAGTCATCAGAACGAATTTGTGGCGATAGATATTGCAGTTCAATATCTTTTGAATTCGACTTATGCATGAATCCTCCGCCGCGCGCTCGCGTTGGCGTGCATGGTATATTCTCGCCATCTTGACCGCAAATTCCACATTCCACGTCATCCCATAAGTTTTCACTATTCTTTACGTTAACATTGTTGGCCCACACTGTTTCAGCAATATCTAATCCCACCCACCAGTTGTGCGCAATCGCATGCGTATCCTCAAGTTCGTCGTAATCAGTGAAATCTTCAACTATTTGAGAGATATTTTCTTGTAGCGCTTGCAATTCAGTCCTAACAACGTCACCTGAACTTACTAAATTTTCATAAGAAACGCTTCTGTTCAAGTCATTATATCCTTGAATGATGCCAGCGTTCAAATTTTCAGCAGACGGCATTCTCAGAAATGGATTGGGAGATTCTGGTCGTTTTAATTTAACCGATAAATCTCCGATTGAGGCGGTAGCGTTGTGAACATTTTTCGATTTAACCGAACCTGGAGTACTTTGGAGTCCATCGGGTGGCGACAAAGGCGAAAGTGGACCCATTGAAGACGCCGTTGATAATTCACCCGGAGTTTCAGTTTCTGACTCACGACCAGTTGGTCTCGGAATCGCAATTGGCGCTGGAATCGCCCTTTTTTTACTAGTATCGGCGGTGTACGCATCGCTGTCATTTTGTTCGTTCCTTTTTGCTGACTCTTGTCTCTCCTGATAAAGTTGCCTCTTCTGTCTTTCCCTTTCTTCTTTTTTAGACAGATGCTGTTTTTCACTTTTGTGATACCGACTCGCTACGTCAGAACCTTTCGGCCGCGTCGTGACGTAATTAGACAATCTCAAATCCAGGGACGCTCTGGGCATGTTGAACTTTGCGGAGCTATTTTTCGTGTTTTCACTACCCCTGGATGCTTCGCTGGAAACCGACGTCGGACTTGCCATGGATTCAGGACTATTCAATTCATCATTATGATTATTATCGTCGGTGACATTTCTTTCCGATTGACTTATTTCTTGTGAACTATTTTGCATCATTGCACCAGTTGGGGATGTCGGGAGCGACGATCTTCGACTGAAGTTGCTTGGACCCGCACTCATTGACGTCACTGGAGTTGAAAATCTGTTTTCGCTCCCCAATGGGGTATGAAAATCGCCTCCTCCATCAGCTGTTGGCGATACTACGAATGGACTAAGACCTGGACCGAGCATAGCTTCTAGAAGGATAGGCCATGAGGCATCATCAACGTTCATGCCATTATTTTTTACTGCGCTTCTTCTCCCCCCACTTCCCGTGCTGAGATTTGACATTCCCGAACGCTGCGTATGCAGCTGATCAGAAACATTACCACTGCCACGACCACTTCTTAAGCTGAATCTGTTATAATCGTTCTCTTCGTAATCGTTCGGCCCGGCAACGATATCTGCAATCTCAGCAAGCGTTTTTGACACCCTCGATGAAAATGGGTTTGTTGCTCCTTTTCTCACTGATCCATCACCTGCGGCACCACTACTCGTTCTGCTAAGACCGTTGTGATCACCACTCATCCTATTTTCTACGTCGTATTCTTCTTGTTTCTCTCCTGGTTGGATTACGTTGATACCAAATTCCGCGGTTTCATTTGTTCCTTGTTGCAATAAACGTTGCAAAGTTGTTTGCGGTAAATGCATCGTTCTCCACACGTTACACTCACCCGTGGAGCTTCCATACACTTGCCGCAAAAATTCGTAAGAACGATAGTGGTGCTTTAACAACCATAACGTATACAACGTGACGAACCAAGAAAACAGCACGTGCACCCAAAATATACCAGACATAGGCTCAATATTGGCGATGGTCAACCCCATCAAATAATTTTCACCGGAATTCACCACATCTGTCTTATTCGCGTATGTCTCTCTCAATGAGTCTATATAAAACGACTGCGAATAGTGGATTGGACACAGCATCATAAGCCCTACAACAGTAATCGGTAGAAACAGTTGCGTTCCAAACTGTGCGACTCGTAAAAACACCAAGGCGTCCAGTCCACTCGAGTTCACCAACTCGGTATCCGAAACATTCATGACGTGAGATACCCAGCCGAACACGTGCACGAACCAGTGCTTGAATATGTTTCCTTTCTTTCGCTGCTTAAGTTTCGGTAAAGGTGGCGGTGCATTTCCAGCCACATTAAGCGAACTCAAATAGCATCTTCCAGAATATATAGGTATGTTATGCCTCAGCACTCCAAACGATACGACGAGGAGAAATGCGAGCAGGATGTAGACCACGAACGCGGTGAAAACGTCCCCATCTTTTACGTTCGTATTCACGCACGCGAAGTTATACTTATCGAAGCACGTCGTGGTCGTTATGTCGCTGTTGCTTCCCGACGACATTATTTTTACTCTTTCGAGTCAAAGCGCACTTCTTTCGAACAAGAAATAAAAGTGAGTTTTCAGGCAGCACGCATTTTTTTCCTTTCCTCTTACATATTTTATGGGAAAAGAGAGCTTTTGATGACGACGTTCTGTGTATGTGTTCCTGTACTTATGCGAGCGACTGATACCGATGATCGAACGCGTGATGTTACCGCGTGTGTACAGTAATATACGTTTTGTCGGGAGATTTTGAAAAGAAAAAAAATAACGACCCTTTGCGAGTGTGGTGAGTCGGAAAGCGGTGTTGTATTCGAGTATTCGTTGAATGTTGGGGAGTCGTCAATTCTCTCTAGCTCGCTTTTCTGAAACCTAAATCTTACTTAACTTTTTAAAACGCAAAAACTAAAAATCTCGACATCACGACAGAGCTCTCTCCCTTTCCTTATCTCTCTCGCACGCGCTCTCTCTTCTATTATTAAAATTTCCCTTCATCACAATGTGTTTTTAATGCCACCGGAGGAGGAGGAGGAGGACGCCTTCACTACGAGTTCTTCGTCGTCGAAATCGTCGTCTTTCTTCTTATCCAAGAGCGACTCTCCGTGATAATAAACGTCCACGGCGACCGCGGCGATTAAACAACCCAAGACTAACTCTATGCGAAAAGGTTCGCCAAATTTTACGATGGATAACGTGGCGACGATGAACATCGCCCCGGTCGCCGCAAAGGTCTTTGCTATATTATCCAAATACTTCATCACCCCACTCGTCGCTATGCCTACGAACGCGTAATTACAAATCAACATAAACGTCAACGCGGTGTGACCTCTAAATAACACGTCCACGCCTTTGCTGAAAAGTTCGCCGTCCCACAACACGGACACGGTCGTAAACAGCACTCCCCAAGAATACAACAACACGTTCTGAAAGTGAAAGTTATTCGGCAAGTGTTTCAGGAACTTCTCGCAGAAAACGCTACTCAACGCGGTCAAACACGCGTTGCATACTTTCAATCCGTATCCTAGTGCGCTCCCGACCAAGACGTGTCCGTCCTTGCCTTGTCCTAGTTGCGAAACCGTGCATCCGACGGTTAACATCACGAGCATTCTCCACTGTAACTTGTTCAAATCTACTCTCATAATTATGCGAAAGAATATAGCTGTCGTTAATATTTTCAAGTTATTCAACAGTTGAAAGTTTGTCGCTCCGAGTTCTCGTATGATGATAAAGTTCAGATTGTTCGAAATGAAGTACAACAACGCTGGAACAGCAGCGGTTAACACGGTTTGCGTGCTCCTCTCGATTTGCAGCTGTCCGTTCGATTGGACGTAATCGTTGTAAAAGAACGTGGAAGACAAGGCTAATTTTGTCACTTCCGCGAAGAACGGGATCGTGACCGTCTTATACGCGTATTTCCCGTTCGAAGATATCGTCGCGTGCGTCAAAAGGGAGACGGAACATGTCAACACCAGTTGCGCGCTAAACGCCGCAGCTTGGAGCGAAGTGAACCCTTTCTTCGCGCTGAATACCATCAATCACCGCTTTCTACAGATGTGTTATATATATATATATAAGCGTGTGTGTGTGTGTGTGTGTGTGTGTAAGTGTGTGTGTGTGCTTCTTCTATTCTTCTATTCTCCTATTCCTCGCGCGATGTTCCTACTTACGAGTAAAAGTTGTGACACAACACACACGTCTCTCGATTTTTAAACAAACGCGCGAGAAAAAAAAATCACACATCAGACATCGCGCATCAGAGGGAGGTACGCGTTATTGTTGTTGTATCATCATGCTTCCCACGCACATCGGTGGTAATAATGGTGGCGGTGGTAAGAACGGAAAATTATTGTTCGATCCAGAGTCAGGCGCTGCGCACGCGTCGTCGTCGCTTTTGTCGTCGGCAGAGAACGACAACGACGAAAATAAATACCGAACGAAAGAGAAGAGTTTTCTACCCGCGGGAGGCACGAAGATGCGTTCACTGTTTTTATTTCTCTTCACGCAGAAGAAAGCGAGGGTAGCGTTCGAGGTGGTCAGATTTTTCGTAGTGGCCATGTTCTTTCGATGGTTGGTCGTAAAAGTCATCTTCGAGGACGGAGGAGGAATCGGGAACGAGGACGAGGATCATCCGGGGAGTTTATTATCTTCTTCATCGAAAAGCGGTGGAGGTGATGGTGGCTTTAAAAGTTACGCGAACAACAAACACCACCACCCTCTCTTGGACGGGGAAGACAACACGTTTCCATTTCCTGAGTACAACAACTTAGTCATCGTCACTGGACACTCCGTATACTCTGGAAGCGATTACATGCGCGCCGGGGAGGAGAATTCGTGGTATCTAGAAGAGTATCAAATGCACGCAGGAACGGCAAACGCTTTGGTTGAACAAATTAAAGTCGGCGTTGAAACAGCCGCACGAGATGGAAAGGCAATTTTATTATTTAGCGGTGGTAAAACGAGAAAGTTGGGCGGGCAAGTGAGCGAAGGTTCTTCTTATTGGCAAGTTTCGCGAGCGTACAACTGGTTCGGAGAGATGGACGTAGAGAAGAGAGCGTTCACGGAAGAGTACGCCCGAGACAGTTTCGAAAATTTGATGTTTTCTATGTGCCGGTTTTATGAGTTGACGGGGAAGTATCCGATGAAGACAACCGTGGTTGGCTATGACTTCAAGCGAGAGCGGTTCGAACAGCTTCATGCCAAGGCGCTCAAAATACCAGGCGCAAGATTTACGTTCGTTGGAACCCCAGAGGTGATGTCGTTTAAGAAACAGTTCATGGAAGGAGAAGTCAAGGTGAGAAGCTTATTCGAGAAAGACGCGTATGGATGCGAAGCTCCGTTATCTGAGAAGAGAATACTCAGAGATCCATTCGCCGTAGGTGCTCCGTACGAAGCTAGATGTCCGGAAATGCAAAGTGCCCTGTCGGTGTGCAAGCGTGCGAAAGCAAAAAAAGGTTCGATAAAATCCATAATCAAGCGAGTTTCGTTGCCATGGGAGTAAAATATGAGATGAAGAGAGTCGAAAGGACCGTCACACACAAATAATATTAAAAATGCATAGCAGCAGTAGCAGTGGTGGTAGTAGTAGCAGTAATAGTAGTAGTAGCAGCAGCAGTATTATTATGATGATGATAGTGATAGTGGCAATTTTTAATACTAATTTAGATGATATGTATTGATCATAGATTCCCCTAATTTCCTGATTCCTATGTTTACGAAGAAGTGATGAAAGCAAATTTCAAGAACTTGCTTGTCTCTTCAAAAAAAAAAATCCTCCCCCCGTCCTTCGACAACTCTACTCTGCTTGGTGTCAAAAACCGTGGGGGAAGCAAGGCAGAAGGTTCGCGCATACGCACGCTCGTAAGACCGGCAGTAGCTCGTGCTTCGGTGAGCGTCGAAGAAAAGAGATGTCTCCCCCTCGTTGCGTTCGTTAAAAGTGTTTGAGCCCGAATACAATTTCAAAATCAACCGAAAGAAGAAGAAACCACTTTACCGAAATGTTACCGCTCGACTGCGACAAACACGTGAAAGCAAAACTGGAAACCAGAGGTGTTCGCTCCGCAGAGGACGCTCTGAAAAAGAGTGAACTAGATGTGATCGAATTAATCGACGTCTCGCTTGAAAAAGCGACCAAAGCTTTGCGCCAGATTGCAAAAGGGGCGTGTCCAAAACCGATTACCGCCTTTCAGTTGAAAGAAACGAGCGTTGGAAAGAAAGGGGAAAATTTCATTAAAACAGGCGTGAAAACGCTCGATGAAGCTTTGCTGGGCGGAGTACCAGTTGGCACGATTACAGAATTCGTCGCTCCAGCGGGAAGTGGAAAGACGCAGATGTGTTTAGGCTTGGTAGCACAGACGTGTGCGCCGAAAAGCTTTGGCGGTTTAGACGCTTCCGTGGTGTTTGTCGATACTGAACAGACATTTAGCTCCAATCGATTAGCTGAAATAGCAAAGAAGCGGTTTCCAGAAATCTACGATAAAGACTACTATAAGGATGGAAATAACAACAAAGGCGTTTCAAATTTCGGAGGAATGGATAAAGATGCGGAGATGCGATTGGAGAAGCTACTCGCAGAGAAGGTGTTTGTTGTCACCCCACAGTCTCTTCAAGAACTTAAAGTTAGAATCGAAAATTTGAAACCTGCGTTGACGCAGTCCGATGCGAAGCTCATTGTGATTGATTCTGTGGCTAGACTCGCGCGAGCAGAGGGAGGGATCGGAGCCGGGTCGTCGAGCAGTGCAAGCCTGGTGAAAAGGCAGAATATTTTGAGCTCGATTGCTGCGGCTTTAAAACGACATGCAGAACAACTCAATGTCGCTGTCGTGGTTACGAATCAAGTGACCACAAGCACAAATCTGAATTCGAATTATAATTATAATAGCAGTAACGACCCGGCAAAAGCAAATATGGTTTCGCGAGATAGTCAGGTCGCAGCTGCTTTAGGTACAAAGTGGGCTCACTGCGTCAATGTGCGCATAAGTATGAGTGGCGCGATCGACGGAAAAGCGGACGGGAAGAGAGAGATGAGGGTAGTCAAAAGTCCGCGAACGGCTCTAAGCCGATTTTTGTATCGTATAACTGCATCTGGGTGCGCATCGATTGATATAGACTAGATTTTGTAAAAATACATAGACAAATATACGCGCTGAAAATTTTACCTAAATACATTTGTACCATTTTCAAGCATCACGTCGTCGCCTAAACTTCCACCATTTCTCCTCTGCTCTACCGTGAACGGTTTCGTTCAATTCCCTTTCCATTCTTTCTATTACTTTCGTCGTTACGTCATCTTCTCTTTTCTTCCCCACGCTTTGTTTCAACTTTTCGTACTCTTCTTTTTTCTCTCGGTGTGAACTCTGGAGCCCATTTTCAACCAGCCACTTTGTGCTCTCTTCCATCAGGTACCCAATGGGCAAGCACACGCCGCTCCCGAACAAAACGCCGTAGACTAAACCTTTCACTCGACTACCTGGAATGGCTAAGCCAGTCAAGCCACTCGTTAAGCCACCGGCGAAGACGTAGTTCAAATAATCGTCGATATCTCGAGCGGCTTTGGAATACAAGCGTACGGCGGTGAAACAACTCGCAAAAGATCCTATTCGAACGCCGTGCATGGTAATACCTCGTATCATTCGCTCCACTCTGTGCTTGGAATTCAATAACGGGGTCGTCGTCGTTTTACTACCACTACTACTGCTTGAGCTACTACTCGTTATATTGCTACTTTTAACTGCTTGTTGTTTAAGTTCTGCTGAAGATGATGCAGAAGACGTCGTTGAAGGTGAGTTGACGTACGCTCCGTATGCCATTCCGAACAGCATTCCGTACGCGGTGCCCTGAGCCCATTCTTTCAACTCAGGCGGAGGAGGAGGAGGATCCTCGTTCGGGGGCACGTACCTGAACCACTCCGACGACATTTTTTAAGAACAATAGAATTTATAACGACGCGCGCGCGTGGATTTATTATTTTGTTGTTTTGTTGCAGTCAGAAAGAAAGAGAGAGGGGGAATATCGAGCGAGTAATATGGGAAGGGGATAGCAAAGAATACCTAATGTGAAATAAAGCGAAACACCACGTGCAATGTTTTATTGATTCAGAGAAAGCAGAAAAATCCGCGCTTGAGGTAGATGAAATGACTGGCGTTATATATTAAAACTTAAACAGAGTAGACGAGGAGGAAGATTTCTCTTCCTCTTCGCTATCGTCGCGAAAGTTGAACCTCCGCATGGTGAAAGATCCCGGAGTTCTCTTGAACCCACCAGAAATCGTTTCCGTGGCATCGACATCAACTTCGTCGCTCGTGAAGATGAACCGTCGAAGCTCAAACTCACCCGTCCTTTTAAATGCGGTGGTTGGAACGGATACTCTTCGTTTCGAAGGAGAATCGAACGCAAATTTACGCATGGTAAACTGACCCGGAGTTCGCTCAAAGGCGCCTTTTCGAGCGGTGAACTCCTCCGTGCTGGAAACGTTTTCGGCGGAAACGATTTTTCTATTCAAGGTGAAATCTCCTGCAGGCGCTCTTTTGAACGGTTTCTTTTTTCCTTGTTCTTGTTCATCTTCAACTTCGCAATACTCTTGCTCGACGCAGTTCTCCACCCATAACTTGTCGGTTTCCGCTTTGGAGAGTGTTTTTCCTCGTTGCTCTTTTTCACCCTCTTCCTCGACTTCGCAATACTCCTGTTCAATGCAGTTCTCGACCCATAACTTGTCGGTTTCTGCTTTGGTCATCGAGGGCGGCTTCGATGCTGTTTGCGTTGCGGATTGTTTTTTCTTTGTCTTTAATTGAAATTCTGCGACTTGAGACTTGACCGAAAGGTTGTTCTTCTCCTTGGCTAACTCGACAAACTCCTTGTTCTCGGTCATCTCAGCCATCGCCGCTTCTACTTCTCTCAATAACTTTCGCAAATCATCTCGCTCCGTCGTCATCTCTTTCAAGGCTTGTTGTAATATTGGTACAGTGTCGCTTTTTGCTTTTGCATCTTCTAATTCTCCTTTCAACCGATTCATCTCTTCGTCCGTCTCCTCGACGTCCACCATATCCGCCATGCGAGTCTCGAGTTTCCGGATCTCGGCTTTCAGTTGTTTCGCCTCTCTCTCTGCGCTTTCCATTTTCCCTTGGAGTTCCATGGATTGCATGGAGCTCTCTCTTCTCAAGTTTTCTAAAAGCAATTCGGCTTTTATAAGTTTCTCACCGTTTTCCAAAGCTTCTTTTTTCGCGCTTTCTTTTTCTTTTTCCAAGCTCACAATTTCCTGAACTTTTTCTCTCAACGACTTTGTCTCCTCCAACTCCTTCTTCAACTGATCGAGTTCTTGCTCTCTCTCGCGCTTCAAGTTCTTGACTAACTCGTCGACTTCTTTAGGAGTGTAAGAATCCGCGAGTTCAATTTCCAAGCCTCTCACGATCGATAACAATCGATCTCTCTCCTTGACTTTAGACTCCAACAGAGCAACTTTCCCGTTCGCCTCGTCTAAAGAGACTTGTAACTTTGAGGACACGTCCAACGCCTCGGAAACGGCATCGAGCATATCTTTTAACCTCTCAAACTTCTCTCTGTTGTTGTCGGAAGAAGAAGATGATGATGATGATGATGATGACGATGAATTCGCGACGATTAACGATCCTCTTCTCTTCTCTTCTGGTCCTCGCGTCGCCGTGACCGGCCGGAGTTGATCAGAGCAAGAAGAAGAAGAAGGTTGTCGTACCCCCTCGTAGGACGACAAAAAAGAGGAAATCTTCAATCCCCCTTTCGACGTTCTTCTCGTCGTTGCGGTTACTCTAGTTCTTCTGCTCGCGACGTCGTTTTTCCTCTCGAAAGAAGAGGAGAAGATGTCGCTCGCGCGAGCGTTGGTTGTTGTCGCGCACGTATACGCGCTCATTCTTCTACTTTTGCGTAGTCGTAGTTTGTAAGTGCTTTAAGGACTGAAAGAAAGAAGAGCGAACGGGATAAAAAAAATGAGGAAGAGTTTAAAAAAAGTAAAACCTGAAAAACGCGCGAGGTGCACACACAAAAAAAATCACCCCCGCCCCGGGAAAAAATTTTTAAAAAGAGAGTTGATGTCTTTCGGTTCAAAAAAACTCGTTTTTATTCTTCATAACAAGGAAGCCCGCGCGCGCCTTTGAGAGACAGACACGCGTAAAAAAAGACAAAGAAATATCTCCGGCAGTATGTCTCCTTCATCCTCTGACGTTCGCGTCGTTGAAGCCACCAACGCGCCTGCGTTTGAGTTCGGCCACGCGGCGGGCATCACAATCGCTAAAGTTCTTTCTCCTTCAAATTTCAAAAATAATAGCACATCAACACCGGCATCAGAGGGAGAGAAGAGCGTGCACGTGGCGACGTGCGGGAACGACGGGTACGTGGTTGTTCGCGACTTGATTACCAAGGAAACTATCGCGCAACTTTCTTCTTCTTCTTCTTCTTTTTCTAAAGAGAAGACATTGAATGAAGAAGAACAGAAACCCATCAACGGGATTGCGACGTTCGAGGGAAAATATATCGCCACCGCGTCGGACGATCACTCGGTGAAACTGTTTACGAAAGAAGAAGGAGGGGAAGAAGAAGGAAATAAAAAATGGCAGTTTAAGAAGAACATCACGAGATTTGCATTGCCGGCTAAGTGTGTCGCATTTTCCGCGGACGGTAAGTGGATCGCCTGCGGGGGAGAAGACACCATGATTAAAGTCATCGACTTGGAAACGAGTGAAATCAAATTTTCACTAAAAATACCATCGAAAGGTATTAAAAGTTTACAATTTAACGGCGAGAATAAGTCGGTTTTAATCGCCTCAGATGTGGATGGGGTGATGACCGTGTGGACGTTACAACCAGATAATTCAGATAAGACAGACAAGAATGATTACGACGAGCCTGGAGACGTGAAGTTGCGAGCGACGGTGTGTCCGGTGACGGATATCGATGCCACGGAGAGCATGAATACAGTTTCGGTAAGATTTGATGGGAAAGTCGTTGCAGTCCCTGGCCGAGAAAACAACGTAGAGTTCTTCAACTTGGAAACGTTCAAAGAGATTGACGAGAGAAAGAATTTGCAATGCTCGGATTTGGAAGACGGCAATAAGGAAAACTTTTCATTAGTGAGCTTTTCACCAAACGGGAAGTATTGCTTTGCTGCGTCAAAGGACAAAAAATGCATCATTTTCAACGTGAGAAACAAGAAACCTCTCGTCGTGCTCAACGTTAGCGATGCGAATGTCTGCTCCATGGACTGGATTCCAGGTGAAAACGCCCTTGTGATGACGAATGCAGATGGAGAATGGGCGAAATGGGAAAATGTGTTATCTTCGAGCGAACTTGTCGCCTCGGGCGGTTCTAAGACAAACCCATTCTTCCAAGCCACGAGTGTGGAAGAGTTGAATTTCTATTCCAACGAAGAAGATTCTAAGTTTACAACAAAGGATGCGATGCTCGACGGCGTGTCGGACGAGGACGAGGACATGGACGACGACGATGGATTCTTGGAAGAAGATGAAGAAGACGAGAAAGAAAACGGCAAACGAGAACTTAGGCTAGGTGCTGCCACGGCGCACGTCTCCGCGCCAGTTCTGGTTGCGAAAGGACCGAAACCGCAAGGCTCTTTCCAAGTGAACTCAACTAGAATGAATCCTGATACCGTCGGTGCTCAAAAGCGCAGATTCCTCTGTTACAACACTCTCGGGAGCGTTGTGGCAACCGAAGATACAAATTCCGGTTTGAAAAATGTCGAGATGTCATTTCACGATACTTCTAGAGTCGGGCGAATGCCTACAATTACAGACGACGTGGGATACGAACTCGGCGTGTGTGGAGAAAGCGGTGTTTTATTAGCTGCGAAATCGCAAATTTTCTTCAAACCGTACGAGTCGTGGACGAAAGACTCGGAATGGACCTTGGAAATGCCAGAAGATGAAAGACCGACGAGTATTGCTTGTGGCGATGATTTTGTCGCCGTCGCTACTTCTCAGAATTTGCTTCGAATCTTTACCTCCTACGGCGCACAGAGGGAAGTTCTCAACTTTGAAGGTCCAATTGTTACTCTTGCGGCTGCGAACGACTCCTTAGCGGTGTGTTACCGCGAACATTTTTCCGAGTGCAAGTTGAAGTTTAAAGTTTTTGATGTTGAGAAACGAGTTGAAAAGTATGCAGGAAACGTGCCTCTTACTTCTCTGAACTCGGGTGAGGACGACGAGTCCGAAGAGAATGTCGCTCGCTTGACTTGGATGGGATTTGTCGAAAATTCGAGCGAGTGCGCGCTCGCCACATGTGACTCTGACGGTATTTGCAGAATTTACTCAAAGCAATCGTTCGGTGGATCATGGACTCCTTGCTTCGATTCGAAAAAAGCCAGAGATTCTGAATTAGAGAAGCATTGGATCGTGAGCTTATCGAACAAAGAGTGTAAAACGATCGTCTGTAAATCGGCAGAATACGGTCCCTCGGTGAATCCAAAACCAGTTTTGAGCATTTTCCCGCTCACTGTCCCGGCGTTGAAGTTGGAAGGATCTAGTTCTGACATCGAAGAGAAGGGGTTGACGGCAAAATTGGCTCTGAATGTGTGCAGTGCCGCTGTTTCAGAGAAGTTTAGCAATGCAAATGTCAAGCAAACCCGAGACAGAGACCTCGCGGAAGCCAGGGCGACTTTTGACAAGGCGATGATGAAATGTCTCGTAGAGGCCGTGAAAGCTGATAAACTGGCACGAGCCGGAGATATTGCCGTCACTTTTGAGCGTCCAGCAATGGTAGAAGCCGCGGCAAAGTTTGCCAAAGCCATGAAAAAATCCAACTTAGCCGAGCGCATTCTCATGCTCGCCGAGGAGGAAGAGGAAGATTCTTCGGATGACGACGACGACGATGACGACGATTCCTCAGACGAGGATGAAGACGAAGGAAAGAAAGATGAGTTTGAGGCGGCAGCCAAAACTCCGGCGCCAAAACCGTCGTCAGCTGCTAAGCAACAAAAGGTGCAAAAAGAAAACGTTGCGGTGGGATCCACTGGAAAGAAGAGAGATGCAAAGCCAACGCCGGCTACTATGAAGAAGAAAGCCCGCACATCGGCTGGAGGGGATAAGAATCCGTTCGCTCGCAAGTAAACGATAAGAATGACAATACGATCCGAGGAACGAGAGGGTGATTGTTCATGTAAAGTTATGCGTTAAATAGAAAACAAAAACTGCAAGTTTGTTCCGGTTACATAAAACAATAAACGTATTTTAGATAATAAGTGTATACGTGAACCAGCCATTTATTCGTCCTCCTCCTCCTTTTTCTTCTTAATCGTTGGCATGACCGTCTTCTTATCGTCGTCGTATTTGTTGTCCAAATACGCTTCGATGGCGATCCAGTAACCAGCTGTTAAAATAAGAAACTGCCAGACTTCGATATCTCCGAAAACAGGATCGGTTATCGATATCGCCATCGCTGCGGAAGGCGTGAGCAAACCAACGAGCGAGGCTCCCAATCCAGACGCAAGCAACACTTTGTTACTGTTGTTGTTGTTATTATTGTTCGTAATACTGCTAATCTTCGTATCATTGGCTACTACTGTTGACGACGACGACGACGACGACGACGTTTGTTCTTTTCCTCCGTATCTGTTACTGATGGCCAATTTTTGATATCCTCTCGACGATGAAGACGAAGAAGAGGACGGTCGTCGCGCGGCGGCGTTCATCGCCATCGCGGAAGAAGAAGTAGAGGTGAGTAAAGCGTTCATTATTTTGTTATTAACGTTATATGTGAGTAACTTCTTGCTTCAGTAGTAGTAGTATTTATCACTACGCGCGTGAGAGTTTTTTTTTGGTGCTGTTACGCACAAAAGGGGGGAGATCGAACCCATCGCGAAAGATCTTTTCGTCGTTTTTCGCACCAAAAAAAAACGAGAGACTCGGACTTTTTGGGCAGTTGTCCCATACAGTTCATGCCAACACTAACACCACCAACCCAGAGCTCCCTCCTCTCGGCGTCCTGTTTGCTTGGGGAAAAGCTGTGAAAACACAAAAAAGAAAAGAAGAAAAAAAACGCCATCAACCACCACTTTTTTTGTCACGCACGCGTACGCACGCGCGCGCGCGCTTCTTTTTCGGATCCCTCTATCTCTATCTCTCTGTGTGTGTTCATTCAATACGCTTCTACGTCGTGAGAGAGCGAGCAGCTAGAGACCGCGTGTGTGTTCTGGAATAAAATACGCGAAAGTCGCTCATTTTTTGCTGTGTCTTTTCTTCCGTAAGCGTTCGTTTGCGGCTGTGAATCGCGAAAACAAGTGAAGAAGAATAAGGAGGAAAGCGTCAACGAGGGATTGACCGACGCTCTTTTCCAAGAAGAAACTCTTGCTTATCGTCCAGAGGTGCCATTCGCGTTCTTATTTCGTTGATAAATCGTGGAGAACGAAAACGGGAGCTCGCGGAGAGAGAAAAAAAAGAGAGAGAATCGTGGTGCGACTGAGAAGACCTCGTTCGCTTTCCCTGTTAAAGAAAAAGAAAACGAGAGGGAGGCCCGAGCGCGGAACATTTTGTCGAATAGTAAGATAGGAAGGCTATATATACTATCACGCGTATATTTATAAAGAGAACCTTGTATATAACCTCAGCAGAAGACGTCGTATTGGTTGAAGGTTCCTACATAGGCTATGTCGCAACAGAACAGGTCATCGCGGAACCTGATCACGAGTCCGCTCCGCAAAGACGGGAACACCGGCGGTTCTTCGGGAGAGACTTCGACTAGCAATGGAAGAGAAGTCTCCGTCGAAACTATTTTAGATGACTTGGTGAATCTGGTGAGTTCGTTAGAAAATGTATCGAAAGGGCTGAAGTACATGGGCAATGAAGCCTCGGCGGAAGTGAAAAAGCTCACCGTTGAAGCCGATAAACTGACAATTTTATTGGACGATATGCTCGATTATCCCGGAGCGCAAGCAGTAATCGTAGGTACAAAGATTCCAGTTGACATAGCGAAAGGAATCAAAGGCGTCGCGAAAAGCTTGAAGCAATACGAAAAGAATGTGAATGACCAGGTCAAAAAGTTCGAAATCGAACTCAAAAACGAAGCCAAGGAGAGAAAAGAGAGAAATAGCAAAGCTAGCATGAATAACGGAATGTCAACGCCAGTGAAAAATGGGGACGGAGACGGCATAAACAGAAACGACAACTTACGAACACCATCTCCGATGATGAAAAAGAAGGACAACGGAAAAGATGACACAAACAATCTAGATGAATCGGCGAGTTCATCGAACGGGGGCTTTGGTTTTCTGACGGGCTTGTTCTCTCCAACCAGTTCCAATCTGAATCATAACAAGGAAGGCAAGAACGATGCGGATGCCGGGAGCAACAAAAGTTTTGTCAGTTATCACATCACGTACGTCTTAGAAACTCTATCGAGTAAGGCAGGTGTGTTAAGATGGAACGAAACCGAGGCGAGTGCGGAGCAACGAATCCAGGAGTCGAAGCTTGCAGATGCGGGTGAGTTGCGAGACGAAAAGCCAGGATGCTTCGGGGGCTGCTTTGGAAAGAAGAAACCGCCGCCGAATCCTAAACCACCGTCTTCACAACGAAATAATAGCAAACACAATAGCAGTGATAGTCGAAAGTAATGACAATAAGTACAAAAGTAGGCAAGCAGTCATAACTACCTTTAAATTTCTCGCGAAGCAAAAAGTGCGTATTTACCAGTCTAAAATCATGAAATTCCAAATAAAAATATTTGAATACATTGAATTTCTTTTATTGAATTTACCTAATTATTTCACATGCGCAAAAACTGACACCAACATGTAATTATTTAAATAAATTAAAAATAAATTAAAAATCATTTCCCCAAATTCTATTGAAT
>Ga0182095_1022981_pt1 | contig 54694 bp, 39 predicted proteins | sample 041ome_19_FD_127784 | JGI IMG/M metagenome (GOLD analysis project Ga0182095, IMG submission 127784) | Metatranscriptome of coastal salt marsh microbial communities from the Groves Creek Marsh, Georgia, USA - 041412BS metaT (Metagenome... | ecosystem: Environmental > Aquatic > Marine > Intertidal...
GAGAGAGAGAGAGAGAGAGAGAGAAGTTTGTTAATTTGGGGATAAAACAGCTTCCTGTGGGTGAGAAGAGAAAGATAATAGAATAGAGAGAGAGAGAGAGAGAGAAAAGAAAGAAGATCGCGAGCGAACAGCGGCCCGATAGAAGGTGAAAGAACGACAAACATGTTCAGCTCTTTATCGAACGCGGCGTCTTCCGCGGCGTCTTGGGCCATGGGGTCGAGTTCTGCCGGCGACGACGGCGAAGATGAACGCGTCGACCCCACGAAACTGTTCCACGAGTACCCGCACCCGCCGGATTGGCAGGAGCGAGTCAGAGAGGTTTTAGAAAACTTGAAGAGGACAAACACGGAAATTCCTTTGAAAATGTGCCCGATGGGGGACGTTGAGGCCACGTGCCGGCGATTTTTAGTCGCGCGGCGGTATAACGTGGAAGCGGCGGAGTTGATGATGCGCAAAGCGATCGAGTTTAGAGCTTCGGTGCAAATCGGCGACGTGAAAGGCGTGGAAAACATTTTGAAAGCACCACCTCGTTGGGATTTGTTAGAGTTGGCGAGGAAGATATTACCGAACACGCCGTTTCACTGCTACACGAAGCAAGGGTATCCGGTGTATTTGTTGAGGATTGGCAAAGGAGATTCGAGTTTAGCATTGGAGGTTCCGGATGAGGTGCACGTGTATTCGACGCTCATAAGAGGGGAGCATTTGATGCAGTCGATCATTCCAGAGGCGACGGAAAACGTGAAGAAGTTAGTGGAAGGTAAAACGAAGGAGGAGATTAAAGAAGATTTCTGCGCGGTGAACCAAGATACGAAATCACAGATGGTGGACAAGCAAGTTGTTTTGTTGGATTTGAAAGACGTCGGCTTGAGCGCGATGAAGTGTTTATACGTGTTCAAGATTGTGAACTCGACCGCATCGCATAACTATCCGGAGCTGAGTAAGGCGATTTACGTTTTGAACGCGCCCACGGCGTTCGATTACTTGTACGCGGCGGTGAAACCATTTTTGGCGGTACACACGCAACACAAGGTAAAGGTGTTTTCGGATCCAAAGTTGCAATACGAGGCGTTGCAGAAAGTATTGAAGGATGAGGATATCCCGGACTTTTTGGTGCCGAGCGAGGATGTGGTGCCTGGAAGACACAATGGTTTCACGGACGGAACAGTCACGAATCAGCTTGGGGATGGGTACATACCGGAAACGGTTAAGAAGCAAAACGAGTGGATCAACGCGCAAGCGAGCAGTACGTATGCGGCGGCGACGAGTCCAAAAGCCAGCGACGCGAAGAAGAGCCAATTCAAAGAAGATAGCGGGGACGGTGGCGACGCCTTAGGTGGAACGATTGAGAAAATCAACATCATGAATTTAGCGGAGGATCAACCATCGAAGGAGTAAATTTATACCACGTAATACTATCTCGACATTCGTAATAAAAATGAGAAATTTGTAGCCTAAGATCTAAATCATAACTATACGAGCGCGCGTTCTGTTCTAGCGTTTTAATCGAGCAGCGCGTTGGGCTATCAGCGCTTTTTGCTTCAACTCTTCGATTTCTTTCTTTAAAGTTTCGTTTTCTAGTTGCAAAGCGCTTATTGTTTTTGCGTTCGAGTCTTCTTCGTCTTTGCCTTCGTTTTCATTTTCGTCTTGGGCAGCACCGCCTTCAAACCTCTCCAAAGCACTCTCTACAGCCTCGATTCTCTTACTTCCACTCAACACCTCTAGCCCACTTGCATCCATAAAAGTCATCCCTAACGCCTCTAAAACCTCCATCAATCTCTCGCCATCAAACAAATACAAATATGCCACCAACGCTTCCAACGCGGAAGCGTCTCGATGTTCCAACCCGCTGTGTCTCGCTCTCGATTCGTGTCCGTAATCCGCTCCCCACTTTAAAATCGCCAATTCTTCTTCCGTTAAAAATGTTCCTCGTTCTAACGAGAGAAGTTTCTCCAAGTGCGAGTGCATCGCCACCGCCGAACACCATCCGTCTTGGGCCGCTCTCTGTGGCCTCAACGTTTTCACCGAGGCACCACCACTTCTGCTTGCTGCTCCGTTTGCTGGATTTTCCCTCTCGGATTTATCGCATCTGCGCAAAACTAAGTGTTGCCTAGCGAACAATTCCCAAACGGCGTCGCCGAGGTAGGTAAAGCACAGCGCGACGGACGCGTCGCGGTTCTGTAACAATTTTGGAATCGATGATTTCGCCGTCGCTTCAATTCTCGTGTTCTTAAAAATGTGCGCGTCTAAACCTTTATGCTGGGGTGGTTTTCTTCGCTTATTGTTCGATTTGTTCGTGGATTTGTTGCCGCATCGTATCGTTAGTACTTTCAAGGAGGAGGAAGAAGAAGACGCGGAGAAGGTGGAAAATACGCGCGGATGAGGAAGCATCGCAGAACAAGTCGTTACAAATGTGTGGATAGAACAAAGTTTTACGTATACTCGTGTTGTGAAAAAAATGTGGTCTCTCTACTCGTAATCACTCACTCATCAATAATCAGTCCGCCGCAGCTAACGCGCTCAACTTGTACCAAGCGCACTCGTCTTCGTTACAATCTCTGCTCAAGAATTCTTGCCAAGATTTAATGCCGGCTTGTCGATAGTTGTTTGTGATGCGTTGCACGGGTTCGCCCATCACCGTCGGGTTGTGGTCGCACGTTTCCGATTCTTGGTCCTTGGCGTGTCCTCTTCCGGGTAAGCCTTGGCGCAACGTGTTACACATTCCGGCTTTTAAATCCGAGGAAACGTGGCGGATGAGATTGCGGAAGCCTTCTGGCCAGGTTTTCGGGTTTTTCGTCCGCCATTCGTGTGCTTTTTGGTACAACTCTTCGTCCGTTGTGTATTGTTCCAACTTGGCGGCAAGTTCATCCACGGAGTTGAAATCGCGCAAGTCGATGACGGACTCTTTAGACGGAATGAAATTCTCTATGCCGTCCCAACCGATGTAGATCGGGATCGAACCTCGAGTTAAACTGTCCCAAAGCTTCTCCGTCATGTAGTTTGGACACTGGACGCCGTTTTCCAAGGCGAAGTAAAACATGAATTGAGATTTGATCAAGTCTTGCTCCATGTGGTTCCCGTCACGTCCGGGGTCGTTTAAGGCGTCCATGTTATGTTCGCATCCACCCATGGACATGACTGGAAATCGCGTGGCGATGTGTTTTAAGATAGCCGATCTATCTTCAGCGCAATCTTTGGCCCACCAGGCGATGGCTGGCACTCGCGCTTCTTTCGGTAACTTCCACAACTCGTAATCGGTTAACAACGCGGAAATAGACGGACCAAACGGATACCACAACCCAGTTGCGGTTGGATGAAACGCCGCGATGTATTGCATCTTCTTCAAACTCTCCGCATCTTTCAATTCGTAACCATAATGATCGGCAGATTCGTGTGCGTAGTAAAAATCAACCTGTTTAGAGTGATCCTTTTTCGGCGGTAAAAAGTGCGGGTCTTCGCCTTCCGCGTGTTCGGTTTTAAAATCCGCGGTCCATAAGAACGAGCCTTGGTTGAACAACCTCACGTCGCATTCGGGCGATAACTCCTCTCTGACTTCTCCTATGCACAAACCGGGTTCGTATAGCGTATTCAAGTTACCCGTGTACGTCCCGTCCCATGAGTCCTTACCACCGGCTAAACACATCGTGAACTTCCCGTTGTGCTCTTTCGCAGGTCGGTGCTTCCACGAGCCATCCGCGAACGCGAAATCATTCTCATCAAACTGCGGGACTAAACTCGGAAAACTCTTAGCGTCGGCGCCGTCCTTCGAGAGCAACGTGAGTAACGGATCGGAAACGTACGAAGAAGTCGACCCATGCTTCTTCGATTTCGCGACTAATTTTGACTTTTCCTCGTCTTTAATCACCATATCTTTGATGGCGTCGTACGATTGTGCCGTCAGCGGGATTTCTCCTAAAGACGTGCCTCGACGTCCTCCTCCTCGCTGGGAAGTCGTCGTCGCGATTCGACCATTTTGCATTTTTGCATCACGTCGCTGCGACTTCGCGGCGTGAATCACGTCGAACCCATCGTTCCCGGATTTATACCCGGCGACGCCAAAAAACACCATCATCGACGCGACGCCGGTCAGTCCAACGATTTTCTTCATCGACGACGACGACGAAGAAGAAGAGGAGGCGCAGCCCCCGGTCGCGGCGCGCTGCGACTTCGCATCCGCGGCATCATTAACGAGCAGCGGTGCATCTTCGTTCGCGCTGTTCGTCATCATCGAGCAGCGCGAGGAAGAATCCAACGATAAACGCGCGTAAGTATTGTCTTTGCTCGTACTCTCTCTCTCCTCAGATGCAGACAGACGCGGCGATGAAAACTTTTAATGCTTTTGCGCGGCGCGGGTGTTCGTTCGACAAATACAAATGGATGGGCGCGCGTTGTGGAGTTTTTTTTCTCTTTTTTTTTGTGCGAGAAGATTTTGCGAGAGAAAAAGCTTTAATTCTCTTTCAACAGAGACTACTACTGAAAGCGAGAGCGCGCGCGCAAACGAGAAGACGTAAGTGAGTAATATTTATATAATTATATATATATATATATTGGATGTGTGTAATATAAAAAAGACTATACGTATTTTCTCGTTCACTCTCTTCTCGCTCCACAATCTCTCTCGTTCCTTTTCTGTCTCTCTCTCTCTCTTTCTCTCTTTTATATAAGAAAAAACAAATGAAATAATAGTTTAATTTTTAAGCGGTTGGTTCGTCGATCCACTCGTCGGCGTCTTCTTCTTCGTCCTCCTCCTTCGCGTCGACGAAATCATCCGCAGCCGCTGGTGCGGGAGGCGGTGGCACCGGTGCAGCCTTCGGGCTCGCCGGTGGCGTCGCTTTCTTCGGAGATTTCGGGGCGGGGATTTTCGGCGCTGGGATCTCCTTCGGTTTCTCTTCTTCTTTCTTCGGCGAAGGAGGCGCCTTCGGACTGGCCGGCGGCGTCGCTTTTTTCGCCTCTTTCTTTGGCGATTTCGGCGGCGATTTCGGCGTAGGAGGCGCTTTCACTGGTTCTTCTTCCTGTTCTTCTTCTTTCGTTTCGGTTTGTTTTTGTTCTTCTTGTTCTTCTGCTATGGTCGCCGATTTTTCCACCTGTTTCGCTAACTCTTGCTCACCCCCGTACGCCGAAGCCGACTGTCTCTTGCCGGACATTTTAGCCTTTTTGGCGTCTTCTTCCATCACTAAAGCTTCGTCAAAGTTTGGAAACAAGTTTGCGAACTCTGCCGGGTCGGCTAACGCCTCGGCGGCTTTCTTGTTAATCTTCCCTAAATCTGATTTCCACAACTGAACGATTTCCGATACTCTAGACGGCGCGTACGTTCGCGCCATGAAAGCCGCTTCGGGTACTCTCCCAGTTTCCACGAGCAAGTCCAAGCACGCGTCGATATCGCCCAACGAAAACAAGCACACGAACGCGACGTTGTTCTTGCCTTTTTCTTTGGCAACTTCGGCGAGTTGCATCAATTGCTTCGGGTTTGCCGCCGCGGATGCCAACAAGAGTTGGCCGCTTAAATCGCCAGAGCGGTCCAAGCAGGCCGCGGCTAAGTCGAGTTCGCCGGTAGACATCGCGAGCTCACCGAGCTGTTTCCACTTGCTTTCGCCGACATCATCGGTGTATGATTCAATGATTTCTTTCGCGATGCCCAGCTCGCCAAGCTGTACCGCGAGTTCAAACTTAAAGTCTGGATCAGTCGCCACCCTCAAGGCATCCGAAACCAAACCTCTAGCCTCCAAGAATCGAGCGACCGAGTTGTGGTGTTCTTTCGGAATAGACGTCAACAACTCCTCGGCGGCTTCTAATTCACCTCGCAAAACTAACGTTTTAAACTCGATGACGCTCAAAAGCATCGTGTACGTGACGACTTGAAACTCTTTGTCGATCAAGTACAATCGACTTTGCGCAGCCAAGTACCCCAACAAGTACATTGGTCGATCCATGTGGAACAACGTCGTAACTTCACCGCCAATGACGTAGTTCAAGCGCATATCCGTGTTATTGTAGACGAAGCAATCGCCGACCCAAATGCCCGTCATGACGTTCTCCGAAATTTCCGCCAAGAGCTCGAAAGAGTCCTCGACACCTTCGCCTTCGTCGAACTCGCCGCTTTCAAACGCCGCGGCAACCACTTCCGGGTCGTACCTCAAAATGTAGAAGCTGTTCTCGGAGATGATGCAGCACATTTCCCCAGACTCAGACCATTTCACATCTCTTACCGTCGCATCGATGCGTTGAATAACGTTTGCTTGTTCCCAATCGTAAAAGCAAATGAAATCAGTCGATCTCAAACCCAACAAAGCGCCGCCGTGCAAACCTTCAGCCGCAAAGTGCGGGCGAAACTCCAACTTTTCTTTGAAGTTCTTGAAGATTTTAATTTTACTCGGCGACTCGCGAATGGCGTATTCGCTCGCATCCGCGGACCAACCAAACTCTAAAGCCGAACCAAACGCTTTGTTTCTCCACGCCAACGCGGTGTAAATGATATACTCCCCGTCGCCGCACGCGGTGATAAACCTCCCATTCGGGTTGTGCTCAATCGATTGCGGATACAAATCGCACGAACCAAAGTCCTTCGCAGCTAACGGTAATCTTTCTCCGTCCGCAATTTCGTAGTCTTGCGGCAACGCTTTCACGTTGACCGTTTGCACTTCGTTGTGCTTGGCGTACACTATTTTACCGCTCGCGTCCATGCTGGCCACTGGGTCTTCTCTACCAATCTTGAACATAACAGTCCCTTCGTCGTAACCGACAGAGACCGCATTGGAACCTTTAATAACACCAATCGCCCATACGCGTTCTAAGCCGTAATTTAAGGTGTTTTCCAATCTGTACGTCGTTTGGTGCCAAATTCTCAACGTCCCGTCTTCGCTACCGGTGATGATGATCGGCAACTCCGGGTGAAACGCAACCGCGCTGACGTTGTGGGAGTGCCCGTCCAACGTTTGCACGCACGTTTTCGTTTGATAATCCCAAATCTTCACCAACTTATCGTCTGCTCCCGAAATCAAATATGGTCTATCCCCGCCGGTAAAATAATCCACGCAGTTCACGCCCTTCTCGTGGCCTTCCAACGTGAAGTTCGGCGTCGGTTGGCCAATTGACCACACCTTGATGGTTCGATCCAAACTCGCCGACGCGAACGTGTTCGTATCCTTCGGGTTAAAGCACGCTTGCATGACGTAGTGCGAGTGCCCTTCAAAAATCTGCACGCAATCCCAATCTTTCTCCCACGACCACAACTTGATCAACATATCGTCCGAACACGACAACACGAACGGTTGCGTAGGGTGCACGCACACCGACCGAATGTAATCCGTGTGCGCCTCGAACGCCTTAATAAGCTCCGACGTGTTGTAGTTATACACTCGAATGAACATATCATCCGAACCGCACACGATCCATTGCTTGCGCAAGCACCACTTCGCCGTCCGCACCGGTAACTCCGTCACGTCGAAGCTCTTCACTAAACTATTCGTCGCGTGATTCCAAATAAACACGTTCCCGGAGTACAAGTTCGCGAGAATCCACGGCTCCACCGGGTGCAAATCCACGCCTTTGACGCGATCAGAGCGTTGGACCAGTTTACGTTTGATGTCTAATCGCAAAGGCATTTTTGGTAACGATAGTAATAACCCGAGATCGCGCTATTTTTTTTCTTGTTTTTCCTTTCAAAACCCCCCCTTTACTGAGTTAAGGATCGGAGAGATGAAAATTAAAAAAAAGGCAAAGTCTCTTCTTTCTCTTCTTCTTCTCTCGCTCGTATTCCTCTCGACTCTCTCTCTCTGACTCTCTCTCTCTCTCTGACACTCTCTCTCTTTCTGCGTTCGTTCGTCGCTCCCTCGAGACAACAAAATTCTTTCACAGAGAAGAAGCGCGAGCGCCTTGGTGCTTTTTTTGTGAGGATGATGCGTTCTGAAGAATGAGAGAGAGAGAGTTTTTTTCGATTTTCGTCCTCTCGACGATAAGAGAAAAGCGAGAAGAGAAGTTCGAATGTTGCGTGAAACAGGCGGTGTGATAGTTTTTTTTTGTTTTTTTTTGAAAGGAGATGGGGGCAGAGAGCATCCCTTGAGAGGCCTCTCTCTCTCTCTCTCTCTGTCCTTCTCCTCGTTCAAGTCCATCCAGAGTGTGTCGCGAGAGCCGTCGTGCTTATTTATTTTTCCTTTTTTGTTTGTTTCGCTCTCTGCTGACGACGCTTTAGCGGCGATTGCTTTATCTTCTCTCTGTTTCTGTTCTCCACAAATACGCTACAGATAGACGGTAAAAAAGGCACACACACAATACACACACGCGCGCGCGCTTGCATCGTTCGTCGCAGTAGTTTGTTACAGTCTTCTTCTTCGTGTCGTTATTATTGTTATTTAAAAGAGAAGAAAGAAAAATGTTTAGCGTAGTGGCGTCCACGACTTCGTCCTCGCTGGCGAGCCGACACTCGAACGCCTCCTCCTCGCCGTCGCTGAGAAGAAAGACGAGCGGTGCGGCGACGATGAAACAAAGACAAAATAAGCAGCAGCATCAGCAGCGCGGTTTTGCGGTGCAAACGTTCGCGAAGAAAACTCCGGACGGGCCGAGAGTGTGCATCGCGGGCGTGACCGGAGCGGTCGGGCAAGAGTTTTTGAGAGTTTTGAAACAAAGGGACTTCCCGTACAGCGAGATGAAGATGTTGGCGTCCGCGAGAAGCGCGGGGAAGAAAGTCGAATTCGACGGGGAGACGTACACGACGGAAGAGTTGACGGAAAATTCTTTCGATAACGTGGACATCGCGTTGTTTTCCGCCGGTGGGTCCATCTCGAAGAAGTTTGGCCCCATCGCGGTGGAGAAAGGGTGCTTCGTCGTCGATAACTCGAGCGCGTTTCGCATGACGGAAGGCGTGCCGTTGGTCATTCCGGAAGTGAACCCGGAAGCTATGGCGGGCATGAAAGTTGGATCCGGTAAAGGTGGCATCATTGCCAACCCGAACTGCTCCACGATTATCGCGTTGATGGCGACGACTGCGATTCAAAGAAAAGTTGGCATCGAGAGAATGGTCGTGTCTACGTACCAGGCGGCGTCGGGCGCCGGTGCGCAAGCCATGGCTGAGTTGGAACAACAAACGAGAGAACTCGTCAACGACGGGGAAGTTAAAACGAAAGAAATCTTCCCGTGGGGATACGCGTTCAACTTGTTCTCCCACAACGCGCCGATGATGGAGAACGGCTACAACGAAGAGGAAATGAAAATGGTGAAAGAAACCAAGAAAATTTGGAACACCGACGACATCAGCATCTGCGCGACGTGCATCCGCGTCCCAGTCATGCGCGCGCACGCGGAGAGCATCAACTTGACGTTGAAGAACGAATTGAGCGAAGAAGAGGCGAGAAAACTCATCTCTGAATTCCCGGGCGTTTCCTTAATTGACGATCGCGCGAACAACCGATTTCCGATGCCTTCGGACGCCAGCGACCAAGACGACTGCTTCGTCGGTCGCATCCGAAGAGACATCTCCCAAAAAGGGAATAAAGGCTTGGAATTGTTCGTGTGCGGGGATCAAATCAGAAAAGGGGCCGCGCAAAATGCCGTCCAAGTGGCCGAGTTGTTGCTTTAAGTGCGATAACGGTTGAGGTATTCTTGGTATTTTATTCGAGTTTTTTTAACCGAAGTACTCGTACACGTATATAAAACGAATCGTTGATCTTTTCCTGCGCACAAAATTTACGCACCTCGACGCCACCATCATGCTGACGACCAAGGAAAAGATGACCACCGAGGCGTTAGCCGGTGCGTTCCTCGCTTTTTTTTATCTCTGTCTCTCTGTGATGTGTTTTTTACGCCCAACACACCAACAAACGCTTCTACGCGCGCGTTCGCAAATTCGTGTTCGTTGAGCGTTTTGAATTTGGATTACACCGACGCTACGCGTCGCGCGCGCGGATGAAAACTGACGATCGTCCTTTTCTCTCTCTCTCTCTTTATCATTCTCAATCTTCCTTATGCAACAGGAGCCATCGGTGGCGTCGTCTCTGCCATGCTCTTATACCCGCTCGATACGGTCAAAACCAGAATCCAAGCCGAGCAGAAACAAGAAGAGGAAGCGGGGAATTTGAGAGGTGGTGGTTTATTCCGCCGGTCCTCGAGTGGACCTTTGCTGCCAAAAAAGAACAACGCGCCGTTCCTGTACCAATTTTACGAATCCGTCCATCGAGACGGCTTGTTGCAACTCTTCAACGGGGTGAGACCGAAGTTTTACCACTCGATGATGTCCTCGTTCGTGTATTTTTTCGCCTTTAGCGGGTTGAAACGGAAAGTAGAGGAGAGAAATCCACATCAAAAGATATCGATTGGGATGAGTTTGTTGGTCGCGACGATGGCGGCGGCGACGAACGTGGTGTTGACAGAGCCGTTGGATACGTTGAGCACTCGAGCGCAGGTTGTGAGTTGTCCGACGAAGAGAGGGGAGAGAGGAGGGGAGAGAGATGGAGCGTCTGTGCGCGATTCCGGAGATTTTAGCAACGGTCAGAGTTTCAGTCAGAGAGATTCGAAAGAGGAAGAGAGAAAGAAGAAGTTTCACGCGAGCGATTCGGAAGTTACGGATTCCGAGAGCGAAAGCGATTCCGACTCTGAATCATCCGATTCTGACGACGATCTGAGCATTATGAGTACCCCGGGACAAAGGTCGGCAACTAAAGGAGGGAAAAGAGTTGGTTTGGTTTCTTCGACGAGCTCGTTTCGAGATGTCGTGCATAGGAAAATTGAGAGAGCACAGCGCGTCTCCTCGAAAGCCATTCAAAAATTGCGCAAGAAAGTACCGTCAAAGAAAACGATGGAAAAGAAAGCGAGAATGTATAAACGACGCGTGCGCAGAGAATTTCGGAGGGCGACGGGATTTTTGACCACGACTGTGCCAAATTTATACGCTGGTGTAGGTGCTTCGTTGTTGCTCACGGTGAATCCAACCATTCAATACACGATGTACGAGCAGTTAAGACAGAGAGCTTTGAAAGGCTTGAGCGTTGGGAGAAGGAAACCGGTGACGGAATTGCCTGTGTTTGAGGCGATCGTTATTGCGGCGTTATCGAAAGCGGCGGCAACGGTGGCCACGTATCCTTTGATTCGCGCGAAAGTGTTACAGAAAGCGGCGACGAATCCGAAGGATCAACAATCGAACCAGCAAAAGAACAGAAGAAACGCGAGTAGTAAATCAACCGATTTTGCGACGTTATCGTTGTTACAAATTATGGCAGACTTAAAGAAACGAGAAGGTTACGCGGGTTGGTATAAGGGCTTAAACGCTCAGTTGACGAAAACCGTCGTAGCTTCGGCCATTGGGTTGAGCATCAAAGAAAAATCCTTTCGAGCGAGTCAACTATTAGTGGCCGCGTTTAGCACGAGATGAACCAAGTGTCGATTGATACGCATATATGTTTTTTGCCTTGTAAATACTAAGTACTATAGTCATTGTATTCTAATAATACATAAAGCTAACCGACAAATGCCACCACAACTGCGATGTCATCCATCTTCCCTCCGGTTAATTGAACGCCTTGCAACTTCTCCGCCCACGTCAATTCCATGCCTTCTCTCCTCGCGGCGATCATAAACGGCGAATCGTATTCCTCATCGGTACTTCTTGCAAACGCTAACCTCGCAATCTGCTCCGCGCATTTCACCGCGTCTCCTTCGTTCTCTTCGCACAGAATCGCCACGTCTTCGTGTGGTACGTTATCCCACAGCCCGTCCGATCCTAGCACGACGCAATCCCCTCGTTTCAATCGAACTTTTTTCACATCCGCTTTCCTCGGATCGTCCGTCTCTGGGTACGCCTCTCTCCAACCCAACTGAAACGGCATGTTAAACTCGTGTTGCATCGGCTCCGTCTTAAACACGCACGCACCGTTCCTAGCGACTATTCCCCCGGCGTCTCCCAAATTTGCAAACGTTGCCTCGCCTTCTTCCACCACGCACACGCACGCCGTGCTCGACCCAATCACGCGCGTCTCTTCGTGCGCTCGCACCATTATATCCACAGGATTTCTCATCTTCTCTTTCGTCACCGCTTTCGCAGCTTCTGACGCAAACGTTTCCGAATATTCCGCTGGATTTACGCCTTCATCCGACCACCCACCGACGCCATCGAATACCCCGAACGCGTTCGACCGCTTCAATACGAAACACGAATCTTCACCGCCGGTGGCGGATTTGTCCGGGTGGGGCACTAAAATCGCCGACGCGTCCACGGTTGAAACGTGGGAAGAAGAATCAACGCTCTTCTTCTTCTTCTTCTCTTCCTCCTCGTCAGAAGTCGTCGAGGCAGAAACGGAATAGGAAGAAGACGCCGTCAGCGACGACAGTCGTCTCTGCCCGGCGGAATACCAACAGCGTTTCGAAAGAAGATGTCCACCGAAAACATCATCATCATCTTCGTCCTTTCTTCGATCGACATCGCGTTCATCGTTACCACGCCTCGCCGCCGTTCTCGCCGAGGTTTTCTTCCTCGACGACGACGACGGGCGGGTTCGAGAAAACGACGAAACGACGGAATTGAAACCGCTCTTCGACGCGGAGGTAGTTGTCATCACTGTTGCGTTTGTGCGTGGTTGTGCGGGGTGTTTCTCTCTCGATATCTCTCTCTTCTTCTTTGCTTTTTTGAGAAAGGACGACGTTTCAAAAATTTCCTCTCGATGTTTTTTGTTTAGGGTTTGTATGAAACCCTAAATTTTGCACTGCGCAAAACGACGGCTTTTTCCTTCTTCCCGTCCAACGTATTCAGCGAAACTTTTTTGTGTGCGGCTGCTGCTGCTGCTGCGCGATGTTGTCGTTTTCGAGAGCGGCGGCGACGACGAGTCTGAAACCCATCTCACCACCGCGTCGGTTCGGTCTCGTCGTCGCGTCTTCGCGTTCTTCCTCGTCTTCCTCCTTCGTTGGCGCGCGTTCTTCGGTGGCGCGCGTTTTCCAACAGCAACAACAACAACAACGAAGAAAGAAAAAGCGGTGTTGTTCTTGTTGTTGTTCGGGAAGAAGCTGTCGTTCCTTCGTCGTCGCGAGCGGTAAACGCGACGACGACGATAACGACGGGAGGAAACAAAGTTTTGCAGAAAATGAAGAGAAGATTTGGACGACGAGACGAGCGAAAACTGGGATATTAAACCGCGTCCCGAACGTGGCGCAATCGAAAGACATTTTACTGAGCGGTTTGAAACGTTCGCAACGAATCACGCACACGTCCGGCTTGCGTGTGCCGCTGCTGAAGGAGAGAAACAAGTCGGCGAAACAACTGGACGGGCTGACGACGGCGCTGTGCAAACCGTTGGGGGAATACGTGAAAGGGTTTCCGAAAATAGAGCGATTACATCCGTTCGAGAGAGCTTTGTTAGAGTTAACGGTGGATCCGGAGGTGTACGCGAAAACAATAGCGGAGGTTGATCAGGCGAGGAAATCGATGCTGACGATGGGGAAGGAGTACTCGTCGAGGGCTAAGAACGGCAAGACGGAGAAAGAGACAAAAGCTGTTCGAGAGGAAGGCTTTAAAAATATGGAGGCGAGGTTTGTAAAGTCGCAGGCAAAGTTTGAAAAGTTGAAGGAAATGGCGAAAAAATTGAGGCGATTGCCGGTTGCCGAGTTGGAGACGCCGACGGTGGCCATGGTCGGAGCACCCAACGTAGGCAAATCAAGTTTAGTTAGAAGCGTCTCGAGCGGTGTGCCCGAGGTGAACAATTATCCGTTCACGACGAGAGGGGTTGTCATGGGACATTTTTTTATCGAGGACAGACGTCACGTGGTGACGGATACTCCCGGTTTGATCTTCCGAGTGGACGAAGAGCGAAACAAGATTGAGAAATTGGCCATCGCGACATTAGAACACTTACCGGTGTGCGCAGTGTTCGTCACCGACTTGAGCGGTTTGAGCGGTACGAGTGTAGAGGACCAGTTGGCGTTGAGAGAGGAGTTACGGGAGAGATTCGCGAGCAGACGACCTTGGTTAGACGTTTTGAGCAAGTGCGAGTTAGTCCCCGCTTTAGGCGGGAAATTGGACGAGAGTTTAGAGAGCACGTGGACGGAGGAGGACACGAAGAATACCGAGGCGGCGGCGAAAATGTTGAAAGAAAGTGGGGCAATGGTCACATCTGTAGCCGACGGGGTCGGCATCGCCGAGCTGAAAGCAGCTTTAGAGAACGAGCAGCTATACGATTCGATTTTGGAGTTGAAGAGAAGTAAATTTCGTGCAGACGACGACGAGGACGACGAGGGCGAAGAGCGATCATGAAAACAACGTATATAGAAAGGAAATGTACCAAAACGAGATGGTGATTGAAATAGAGTGCGTGTTGTATTGTATAGTATCTGATATATTTGTTGTACTGTAGCTAAATGGACAATATTTTTCTTTTATCTTTATGTTTGTTTGTACAGTGTGCATTTATTTTACTTTCTCCTTCTCTTTTCTTCTTTTCGTTCAATTTTTGGTCAATTCTCCTTCCAATCCATTTCTCGGTTGATACTCTGCTTCTTGTAAAGATGACAAAGATGCGCTTCCTTCGCGGCCTAACGCGAGGTTCACCATAGACCCAGCTTTGTTCGGGCTATTCGCAAATCGTTCGAAATCGATCGAACTTCTTCGCATTTTCGCTTTTGATTCTTGTTTCTGCGAAGCAAACTGATGGAACTCGTCCACTGAACGCGCTCGCGAAAGACTTCTTTCCGGAGGTTCTTGCGGAACCTCGTCGCTGACGTCGTTAAACTGTAAGAGCTCGACCAAACCTTTACCATCGTTCATGCTGTTCACCAAACCAACGAGCAACTCCGCGATTTGGTCGGAATCGTCGACGAAGTAATGCGCGGGCGAACGCTTGCGTCCAACCGTACACGTGAACACCGAGCCGAAATGAACGTCCGCTTTCTTCTTTTTGGTATCAACGACAGAACCGAGCGATTCTGCGTAGGATTCGTTTGGATGCAAATGTGAAGGGCCGTGGCCTCCTAACTCGCTCGTTTTCTCCGCCGACAAGGCATGATGACCGCGGAATGAGGTTTGGCGTCTCGGTGCAGAGCGCTCCGGCAGTTTCATCGGCGTCACGACGAGCGGATTGTTCTCACTGTCTACAGTTTCGTAGGTCGGTGGCGTTTCACGTCCCGACGCATCGTCACCAAGGCCGCCATTACCGTTGATATTCACTTGATTGAATGCGTCTGCGAGACCTGACGATAAATCTGTCGGCGAGTACCCGTTCTTGGTATTTCCAGATTCCCCATCTACAGGAGAGCCGCCTCGGGAGGATTCGGCCGATACACCGTGATCACCGGTGTGCGAATCCAAATAAGTAAAGATATCTTCATCGCGACCGAGGAAATGACCGGCACAAAACGCAAAGTCGATTTCTTTCTGTCCGCCTTTACCATCTTTGGCAATCATTTGTACAATCTTATCGACGGCGACGCCCTTGGAAAGTCCAACTGGTCTCGCTTCGACCGATTTCATGCCCTGTATGATGTCAACGTTTGCGTTTGATATCGGTCCAGTCCACAAGTGTTGAAGCAGATCGCGCGCTTGTTGTCGCCCAAAATCAGGATCGGAATATTTATACGACCAGACCAAAGACGTCTCGCGAATTTCCACGTAACTCCTCGGCGTGCGCTCGCAAAAGTATTCGAAAACGACTTGGACGGACTCGAGCCAGTCGAGTTGCGACATTTCAACGAGCGTATGCCATTTTGGAGGTAATTTCGGAACTTTAAACACATCTTTCTTTTCTTCTTTGTGCTCTTCGTCTTCATCATCGTCGCCGTCGCCGTTGTTGACCTCATTCTCGTCCTCATTCGTGATTAACGGCGGGCGTATAAAGCACCCGTTTTCGGCGACGATCCAAACTTTTGGTAAAACGGCAAACTTTTTGGCCAACTTGTGTCTTTCTGAGCCGGAAAAGATACACACAGTCGTGTTGGGATCATCGCACAATCTCGCGATGCATTCTTGCGAAACGCTGTGTAACGGCGATACGTCGCCAGTTTTTGGTTTGATAATTTTGTTCACGTTGCGGCTTTTAATTCGGTCAGCTTGTGAACGCGAATCTTTCTTTGTCAACGTCGCATTGAATCCTAAAATAACCAAACGCTGTCTCGATTCCGTGAATGGACCAATTAAATCACTCGCGCGTAATCGCGGCGGAATTCGTAATCTTCTCAATTCGGCTTCTACATGCGTATCGTTCAATTCAGCAATGAACGTATCCGCCCACGCTTGCGAAGTGTGCACCTCAACGTGAGAAAAGTTGAACTTGTGTCTCTCTCTTCTTTCGGCTTCCGGCATTGTCAGCGCGTCATCGATGGCTTGCGCGACTTCTGTCACGTTCCATGGGTTTACCAAAATCGATCCAGCGCCTAGAGATTGAGCAGCGCCCGCAAATTCAGATAATATCAAAACGCCCGCATTTTGACTTTGGCACGAAACATACTCGTACGAGACTAAATTCATCCCATCGCGTAAAGAGGTCACCAAACAGATATCAGTAACCGCATACAACGCAGTTAACTCTGCAAACGATAAAGAACAGTCCAAGTGTTGAATTGGAACCGATCCCAACGTCCCAAACCTCCCGTTAATTCTACCAACTATTTCGTGCACCTGGGACGTCAGCTTTTGATACTCTGGAACGTCCGATCGCGTCGGGACTGCAATTTGTACCAAAACTACTCGGTCTCGCCACTCCGGATGTTCGTTTAAGAATTTTTCGTACCCTAGCAGTTTCTGTGGAATCCCTTTGATCATATCCAAACGATCAACTCCCAACATAACTTTCCGTCCTTTGAACCTCGCCTTCAACTCCAATATGTGATCTTGCACAACTTTCGTCGCCAACGCGTCGTGAAACCGCGTCGGATCGATCCCAATCGGGAACGCTGCGACTCTCGTGAAATTTCCACCATCTTCAACGCCATCTGGTCTTCCTTCGAACGCTAGAATTCTCGAACAAGAAGACACAAAATGTCTAGCGTAATCGTACGTGTGAAACCCGACCAAATCCGCCTTCAAAACCGAAATGAGCAACTCTTCTCTCATCGGTAACGTCCTATATATCTCCGAACTCGGAAACGGCGTGTGTAAAAACCATCCGATCTTCATCTTGTCGTCGTTCTTTCTCAACATTTGCGGCAACAACATCAAATGGTAATCGTGGCACCAAACGATATCCCCCGGTACAAACACGCTCATAATCGCCTCCTCGAACAACTGGTTCGCGGATATATATGCTAGCCACTGACTGGCCATATCTTTCGTTGAACTCAGTTTCGGTTCAAACGTCAACGGAACGTAATTAAACAGCGGCCATAAAATATTATTGCAATACCCGTTGTAATACAGCTCGACTTGGTTCCGGGTCAACCAGATCGGTAAACATCTCTTCTCCAACAACGTCTCCGTCAGCGCGTCTCTATCCGGTCCTTCGTCGATGAATACCCCGGGCCAACCAACCCATAACATTCCGTAATTCTTCCCTACCCCTAACAAAGCGCTCACTAACCCTCCGCTGGAAACCGTCAACCCCCACTTCCCATCTTCGCCCTTCTTCACGCTCACCGGAAGTCGATTGGCCGCGATAATCAATCGCGCATTAGAAGCTTGCGTAGCCACAGCCTGCGCAACATTATCCTGGCCTTCCGCGCCAATCACTGACGGTTGTTTCTCACCTTGCCCGAGCTCTGAAACGCTCTTCTGATCGGAATCCTCGCGCGCGGAAACTTCCGATTTCATATCTTCATCCAAGACTGAAAACGACCGATTTCGTCGCAATTGTTCTCGTTCGCGAATTAATCGATCCACCCGGGTCGTGTCTTCCAATCGCGCCAAATCCGTCGCCGAGGACGCGTTCTCCTTCACTTTCCCTGAAGGCCCTCGCGATTTCGGCCGGTGCAGCTGCGAAGACGACCCGCCGACGCCCTTCATCTGCATCTCTTCTTGACTTTTGTTCAGATGTCCCAACAGACCTCCCCCACCGAGAGAGGAAGAGTTGTTGTAATGCTCTCCCCCACCGCTGCTACGTCTCGGCGACGTCATCCCCGCGCCGCGCCCGGCGTCCGTCGAGCGTCGCTTCTCTTTCAAGACCTCTTCGTCCTCGATAATCATCGCCGACTCCATGATGATGATTATACTCTCTCTCTCTCTCTCGGCTCAAGCGGTTTAGCTAATGAGGATAATTTTTGTCTCTTGACTCCTATCTTAAAGCGTCGTTTCGCCTCCTCGTGACTCATCTTTTTTTTTTCGTCACGAATCAGATTTCAAAATTTGCCGAGTGAAGAAGGCAAGGTACACACAAAATTTGCCTGCCGAATGAAGAAGGCGAGGTACCACGCGAAAAGAATAATAATCAAAAATAGAGAGCGCACAATGACGATGATAATAGATAGCATTAAAACACAGAAAAAAACGGCGAGCCGCACGGGCAGCGCTTGATTATGTACACAGATGAATTAATTGGTCGCATCCTGCAACAGCCTTTTGGCGTTTTCCAAGCCTTGTTCGCTGCCGATGCCTAACATGTCCGCGATTTCTTCCAAGCGGATTTCGGTTTCGATGGCGTCGAACGCGATGGTTTGTCGACCATCTTTATCGTCTTCTTCCTTGCGAACGCGGACGTGGGTTTCGCCGAACGCGGCGACTTGTGGTAGGTGTGTGACGCATAAGACTTGTTGGGAGCCATCGACGGCGAGTTTCTTTAACGCGGCGCCGATTTTAGTGCCAACGCGCCCGCCGACGCCGGTGTCCACTTCGTCAAAGACCGAGATGGTTGGAGATTCGGTAGTTTCGTTGTTTCGGACGTGTCGTTCGCCCATGGCGGGAGCCATTTTCATAGCAAGCATCAGTCTCGCTTTTTCGCCGCCGCTAGCTATGGAACTCATCGGTCGCAACGGTTCCGAAGGACCCGGTGCTAAGAGAAACGTTGCTCGATCGAGACCGCGAGGACGAACCAAGTAAGCAGCGGTTTCGTCTTCGCCGATTTCTCCGCATCCTGGGACTTGCAACTCGTTCGCTTTTAAAATCGACGTCCTTTCTAAATCAATTATTTCGTCACCAGAATCTGTCGTCAATTCTATTTGACTAAAGTTAGAATCTTCATCGTCCTCTTCGCCGAGTTCTCCTCGCGAGGAAGACGAAGACGGCGTCCACGACAACGTGACATCAAATCGACTGCCTTGCATTTCTAAAGACTCCATAGCAGCCGTAACGGCCGTGCGCAAGCTCGAGCCGGCATCGCGTCTCGCGACGGCTAAATCTAACGCGAGAGACCCCGCTTTCGCTCGCGCCGAACGTAATTTTTCTTCGTTTTCTTCTCTTTCGTCCTCGGACGTAGCCGCGGCGTCCAACTTGTCTCGTAGTTCATCCGCAATCTCACACATTGAAGTGGCCGTGCGAATACCTTTACCCATCATTTTACCGAGCTTATCGAGATCGCGGAGTCGTTCTTGGATTTCCTCTCTGCGCTCTGGTCTCGAATTCAAGGATTCCATGTATCTTTGTAACATTTTTTCGGCTCGGTCCGTGGCGTTCTCCGCCTCGTGGAGTAACTCGATAGCTTCTCGCAACGCCTCGACATCCTCGCTATTTTCGTCTTCCTCCTCCTCATTTTCTCCGGTCGCTCCATCTGCGTCGTCGGCGGACTCGCTGCTGGAAGTCATTTGGTCAGCTCTCCTTTCCGCCTGAGAGAGCACGCTTCTCGATTCGTACAGCGCTTCCTTCAAAGACGCTTTGGATCCACTCTCGTGGTTCGATAGCGAATTTAGCGCCGATGCGCACGTCTCCCAGTTCGACCTTTGACTTTCCATTCGTCTCAACTCGCGTTTTAACTTTGCGTCCTCGCCTGGAACCGGATCAACTTTGTAAAACGCGTCTAAAATCGCCTCAATCTCCTCCTTCTCTTCCTCGGTCAATTCGACATTCGCCTCAACTAATTTCGTCGCAATTCGAACATTCTGCATCGCAATTTCGAACGCATCGGCGTATTGTTGGACATTCGCCCAGCTATCGAGTTCATCCAACTGCGCTTTTTCATTCGCTAACGCTAAACTCGCGTTTTGGCCGTTGAAGTCAATTAAAATGTTTCCGATTTGTCTCAACACTTTAACCGGAATGGCTTTGTTTTGAATCTTGCACAACGATCGCAACCTGTTATTCGCGGTGCTTTGCAATTCTCGATACAAGTCCACCGTCTGTGCACCTTCTCGGTTCAACAAAGACTCGATATCCTCCATCCCATTTTCTAACAAACACCGACGAAGTTTCCGCACGGTGTCTTCGGCGCAGTAAAACGTCGCGGCTATTTTCGCCGTCTTTGCCGGCACACGAATCGAATCCTCTCGACCAGCCGCACCAGTAATTTGATCGATCGCGGACAACAACACCGATTTTCCGGAACCCGACTTACCAGTGATGACGTTCAATCCCGGTGAAAAGTGAATGGTTTGTTGCGAGACCAACGCAAAGTCTTTCAAATGCAGCCTTTGCAAATGCGTTTGTTGTTGTTGTTGATTAGCTCGCGGAGGTGAAGAAATGATCCTTCGAGAGTTCCTAACATTCGTCGCAAACATCCTTCGTTTCGAAACAGACGACGACGAAGAAAAGCTTCCGACGATCTGTCGCGGATGGTGCGACTTTTGTTGTGAACATCGCATCATCATCGTCGTCGTCTTCGTCGCGGTAAATGCTTTTTTCAAATCTTTCGCCCGAAGATACATGCACACACGAAAAGCTTTTAATAAGAAAGAAAGAAAGAAAGGAAGAAAGCGTGTTTTGTTTGCGCAGATACAAAAAGGTGTTAACTGCGCGACGAGAAACGCGCTTTCTCTCTCTCTCTCTCTCTCTCTCTCTCAGACACTCTCTCCGCGCGTGGTGGTCGGAGCTTTATTTATATTTTGTGGAGCGTGCTCTCACTCTAGTTCGTTGAATTTTGAAAAATCGATAGTTTAGGGTTTTGGTAGATTTTACAAAGCAAAAAGGAAAGCGCGGCGTTTCCCAACGCCTCAGAGAAGAAGAAGAGCAAGAGAGAGGTACCTATCGATCGGTATTCCTCGGAGAAGAGAGAGAGAGAAGAGCAGAGAAGGCATTCGTTCTCTTTTGCGCGGAGAGTCGCAATTCTGGTGGGGAGAGAGACTTGAGAAAGAAAGAGACGGAGGAGGCGTAAAACGCGCGCGCGATGTCTTCTTCATCCCGCGGATTGGAAGGCGACGAGAGTGCTAAACAACAACCGCTCCTTCTCGCGCGCGCGCCCATCTCAAACCGGACTGGGTTTCTGAACACGCCCCATAAAGGCACGAAATTGGAATTTGCGCATCATCGAGGGGTTGAAGGTGGCGATGGAGTTCCGTTTCTCGCGAGAGTTGGTTTTGCATTGCCTCTGTTGTTTACCGCGACGCTGCTCTCGTTCGTCTTGTATTGGGGCGCGTTGCTGTTCCCGCCGTTCGCGGTGATTTTTATATGCGCGTTCATCTCCTACGGGTGGGTTAAAGGGATTTTGTATTCGTTTTCGGCGTTGTTTATTGGCATTCCGCTGTCGCATTTGTATAGAACCGCGGATTGGAAGCAGTTAGGGAACGATAGCCGGAAGAAGAGTCCACTGTTGGAACGAACGCTCGGCGTTTCCGAGGAGGACGGGAAGGCGTTGGGATTGGCACATCCACACTCATCCGCAGAAAGTGCCGCGAAAGAAAGTTATGAAACGACGAGCGCTTCAACGAGCGAACAGAGGTTAAAAATGGAGGTTCCGACGTGGACGTCAAAGTTTGACAACAAGGAGAAGCGAACCTTGACGGAGAAGTTCAAAGATTTGACTCACGTTGTGATTGTGCCGACGTACAGGGAACCTTTGAACGTCTTGAGAAAGACGTTGAACACATTAGTCGCGCAGACGTGCGCGAAAGATAAAGTCGTCGTTATCATAGCCACGGAAAAGAACGATAAAGAGGCAATAGGGAAAGTAGAGACGTTAATTGAGGAGTACGGTAAGAATCTGTTGGGCTTATTTTACACGGTGCACGAAAAAATATCTCCAGCAGAAACAGATGGAAAATCTAGTAACGTAGCCTGGTGTGCCAGATGTGTGCAACACACGATGTTAGAAAAGTGGAACTACGTCCCAGAACAGATCTTAGTGACAGTCTGTGACGCGGATACGTATTTTGACGAACAGTTTTGCGAGTGTTTAAGTTACACGCACGCGCAGAATATGGAGCCATACAATTGCACGTATCAATCCGCAGAGAATGAGTTTCCAAACGTATGGATGGTTCCGACTTTAGTAAGAGTAAAAGCGGTGGTAGATTCAATCAACATGTTGGGGATGCTTTCCTCGAAATACGCGGTACCTTATCCGTACGTGTGTTACTCGCAATCCTTGCGGACGATTATGGATGTCAATGGGTGGGACGTGGACGTCGTTCCGGATGATTTCCACCACTTCATGAAATGTTTCTTCAAGAAAGGCGGTCATTTCCGATTGGTACCGATATTCATGCTCACCGGGAATAACGCGCAAGAACACACGAATTGGTTTAGCGCCATGCGATCTCGTTATCGTCGCGCCAAACGCGATGCCTGGGGTGCGATTGATTTATCCTACATCTTATCGCAATGGTACCAAAAAAGGGACGTGTTGAACAAACGAGAAGCATTTATGCTTTTCGTCGACGTCATTGAACATCACGTCTCATGGTCGTCGTATTTCTTAACCGTCATGCTCGGAGGGATGATGTCAGCTTGGTTAAATCCGGAGTTGGAAACGTACCCATTTGGGATTGGTATTCGCGCGATGGCGTTGATTGCATTTGGTCCGATTTTGTTCGCTACTTGGGCGTACATTGTATGCGACTTTTACGTCCGAATGTTTCTCGTGCAAGATAGAAAGTATTTCGAGGCGAATTCGGCGCCGTTGTGGTGGCAAATCACCAGTCAAGTCCAATGGCTGCTCATGCCTCTGGCCGATTTTATCTTTTCAGCGGTGGCGGCGTTGGACGCACAGTTGCACATGGCATTGTGGCCAAAGATGAGTGGATATCGTGTCTCGAAAACGGTCGATAGGAGTAACTTAGAGTATAAAATTGCACAAAGACACATCATGCCGAACGGAACTTGGCGAAGTGAGCCATTTTTGAACGACGTGAATATCAGTACAAACCGCGGTGGGAGTGCGAAGAAATCAAGTTCGAGTAACGGGTTGTACCACGCGATTGAGAGCGATGGGTCAGATGCGCGAAGTGAAAGAGAAAGTAATCATGCTCGAGGTTTATAGAAAATCATATTATGTTTAGCCTTGTATTGTATCAATGTTGTAATCCGATAGCGCGTAGATTAATGAAATAGTTCCTCAAACGATGAGTTCTCTCGATTCCTCGACATTCGCTTTGGCAAACTCGTATATCGGCGTGGAGCCTAACGAGACGTGTTCGGTAAGCGTCGCGATCGTTGGAAGGACGAACGTTTCCGCAAAAGAAACTTGATTCTTCCAATCAACGTGACCGTCCTTGACAACTTCGCGTTTTGTATTTCTCTTTTGTTCACTCATAGCCGCGTGAACCCACTTCAAATGTATTTCTCGCGGACGAGCAAAGTGGGCTAAATCTGCCGATTTCATAATAATTTGTGCAGCATTCCCCGACCTATTCAAATTCTCATCGTGTTTCGATAAATCTGTGCTTAAAATACTCGTCGCCACGACATCTTCAATGTATGCAATTTGGGATGTCGTTAAACCGCCATCGCACTCGAGGTCCTCGCTTTTGCCGCACAACGCGCCTGATCTTCGCAACAGCTCCAAAGTGACTTCACAGGAAACCATTTCCGAAAGCGATTGTCCGTTATACCGACGTTTGATATCTATGCGATCTTTCGCCAACGTCGCGTTATCACAACCAGGATGATAAATATCGTGACCAATCGCTGCGACGAGCAACGAAAACACCGAAATCGGATCCATGACCGTTTCCTCGGTAATCACGTCCGCCAAAATCGCAAAGGTCGCGTGCACAACTTCACACGCGTGCGCTACATTATGATAAGGCAGGTTATCGATATCCACGTATCCACGCTCGACGTTTTGAGCGAAGATAAACAACTTTTCGCGATTGATTAAAGCGAAAATTTCCTTCACGTCCTCTCTTTTCCTCTCGCCAACGCCTCCGCTCGCGAGAACGTCGAACGCCGCCATGAACAATCGAGCCAACGGGAACTTTTTATCGCGCGAAGAAGACGCGTACTCGAAAGCATCGAAGGACCATTTCGCGAGCGCAGAAATCTCCTCCTCGAGCGACTCCATCGCTTTCCAAACGTTCTCGTCGTTTTTGTTACGCTTTTTCTCAGCTTTCGCACCGGTGGTGATGATCTCGTCCACGAACGAGAGAGACGGCGACAAAGATTCGCGCGCACACACAAATTCCACGTCTTTCTTCTCCGTCGTCTTCATCGAAGTCGCGGGTTTGTCCGCGAAGAATGGAAGTTTCTTCTTCGCGGCGTCCAGGGCGTTCACGACCGCGCACAACACACACATGTCTTTTTTTTAAAGCTTTTGAATTTGAAAAAAAGAATGCGTTTCTCGAGAAGAAACAACAAAAAAAAACTCATCCCGATGGCCGCGAGCGCGAAGCGGCGAGCGACGAAGAAAAAACTGCTCTGTTTCGCGCTCCTCGCGATCGTTTTTACGGTTTTAGCGAAACACGTTCGCACGCACGACCATCGCGCGCGAGCGGAAGCAGCGGAACGACAACAACAACAACAACAACAACAACAACAAGGGCGAGACGGCGCGCGAAAAGCAGTTAAAGAGGAGGAGTTCGGATTAGACGCGAGCGTTTTGAAGAAGGAGCAACTGGTGGGAGAAGTTGAAGAGGAAGCGTCGGAGGATGAACCAGAGAAAACGACGCCGTCGTCAAGAGATAGAGAAAAAATAGGCGGTAAGTGCACCCAGCCGTACGATGTGCACACCGAATACGCCGGCGCCGTTGTAAAGTGGGGAGAGAAAAATATCTTGAACTCGGCGGACGAGTGTTGCCGGGCGTGCGAGACAACCGAGGGGTGCAACGCGTTTGTATTTTGCGCGGACGAGAGAGGATGTTCGGGACGAAGATTTGGCGAGTGTTGGCTGAAGAAACAAATACCGAGCGGCGCGATGCGGGTGAAGATGTCGGAAGGCATGGACGTGCGATGGACTTCTGGAGCGTTGTACACGAACGAAGAGTTTTTCTCGGCGCAAGACGAGAAAAAGAAAGAAGAAGAGTTGAGAAGGAAACAAAGGGAGAAAGTAGGAAACGTGAGAGCGTTCTTTGATGTGTCTGTTGGTAACACTCGTGGTCGCATAGAGTTTATACTGTACGCTGAAGACTGTCCGAATCATGTCAATGCGTTTCGAGCGCTTCTCAAAAACGAAGGCCTAAATGGAGACGGATATAAAGGTTCACATTTCTATAGGATTCTCGATAAATTTATAGACCAAACGGGCCCCGTGAAAATGAGTGGTGTGAAGAGATTCGACGACGACGACTACGGGTTACATAATCTAAAACACGATCGATTCGGACTCCTCTCAAGCGCAAATTCTGGGCCGAATACAAACACGGGGCATTTTTCTATAGTCGTTGCTCCGGCGCCTCACTTGGACACGCACTACACGATTTTCGGCGAAGTCGTCGCGGGAGATGACATCGTGTGGGCCATAAACGATTTGGATAAATCGAAGCCTCAACCGGGCGTGAAAGCCGTGATTGAGGACTGCGGCGAGTTGTAGAACAAACAATATTTGTTAGACGCTGTACTACCATTCTATGTAATATTACAAATGATGCTATTTTTGTTTACGGATACGCATGAGCTACATGCAGTACCTATCTAGGGAAGAGCGTTTTGTTTCATCTCGTCACTTACTCGGAACGCAAAACCGCTCCGGAGGAAACCATCTCTCGCCTAACGTCACGTACACTTTCTTATAGTCTGGTTTCCTAAACAACGTCCCTCTTTCCAAGTTCCTCTTCTTCTTCCCCTCGTAGTTCGCGGTGTCCACCTTCAAAACCTCAATCCCGTGCACGTCCGTCAAAAACGTCTTAATCTCTGTCTTCGTCACGTTCGGCGTCGTTATGAACGTCGCGACTTCGAGCCCTCGCATCCGCGCTTCCTCGCTCGGTGCGACCAGTCGCAATTGGAGGTTCGGGAAGTGAATCTCTCGCTTTTTCGGGTTTGGGTTTGGTGGCGTCGGCGCGCCTTTCAAAGCCGCCGCGCCGCCGCCTCTGCTGGCTCGTCGCAGCGCTTCCTCCACCTGCGCGCGTTTGGCCAACGCCCACCATCGGCGGCGCTCCGACGCGAGCTTGTTGGTCGCTCTCGACGAAGACATTTTTTGTGAAGTCTTGAAAGAATGTAAGAGAGAGACCTTTTTTTCCCTTGAATCGTTCCCCAAAAAAGGTCCAACCTTTCTTCTCTGAAAAAATTTTAGAGGCCGAAGACCCAAAACGCGAGAGAAGTAAAAAAAAAATCAGGAAAAGCGTCATAGTTTGTCACACTCTTATCACGCACGAATTGATAATGGTCCGAATTTCTGTGCTCAACGATACGTTGAAGGTACGCTTTCGCGCACACGCGCAGCTTCAGAACGCGGAACGCGCGGTCGCGTGGTCACCACCGCGCGCGATTTCCGAATCTTTTTTATAGCATTTTTTGTTTCCCTGTTTCTTTTTTTTGCTCCCTTTTCTACTACGGGGGAGTGCTCTCTCTCTCTTCTGCGCTGTTTTGGTACATTTGGAGCGTGTTCGTGTACTCACCGCGTGTTTTTCTCAATCCTGAACAGGCGATGTACAACGCCGAAAAGCGTGGAAAGCGTCAGGTGTTAGTCCGCCCGGTTTCCAAGGTGGTTATTAAATTCTTGCAAGTCATGCAAAAGCACGGTACGTTTACTTTTAGTTTCAACACACTCAGCGCGCGTTCGTCGTGAAGGAGAGACCCTAATGGAATTTTTCGATCTCTCTTCGTCGGGGAAGTCACTCGCGTTCTTCCTCTTCGTTCTGGATGTTCGGGAAGTAGAGGCGAGAACGCGAGGAGTGCGCGTCCGCGGATTGGGTGGACGTTTGGATTTTTACGCGCGGAAAGAAGAGCAGAGCGGTGGAAAGGATCCGTGTCTTGAAATTTTCTCGTCGTCGCCGTCGTGTCGTGGGCCCTAGAAGAAGAAGAAGAAGAAAAAAGCAGACACACCCGAAGCTCTCTTGTTCTCGTTCTAGTTTTATTTTACTCACGCTCGTGTTTCTCTCTCCCCTTCTTTAAAACAAACAGGCTACATCAACGAGTTCGAATACATCGACGATCACAGAGCTGGTAAGATCGTCGTCGAGTTGAACGGCAGAATCAACAAGTGCGGCGTCATCTCCCCGAGATATGATTTGTCGCACCACGACATTGAGGAGTGGGTCGGGCGCTTGTTGCCGTCTCGTTTGTTCGGTACCATCGTCATGACGACTTCGTCTGGGATCATGGACCACGAGGAAGCGAGACGCCGCAAGGTTGGGGGCAAGGTGCTCGGGTTTTTCTATTAATTTCATCGAAAGAAGATTTTAAAAGAGAAAAGAGAGAGAGTTGATGTTGCACCACACCACACCATCTGCATAATGATATAGAAGAGAGAGAAAATTAGCTTCCTTTGTTGTTTTACCAAACAGTATTAGTTTTTTATTATATTAAAAAAATTTAAGAATCTTGCAACCATCTCGCGGCATCGATGGCGTAATACGTCAAGGTCAAGTCCGCACCAGCGCGCTTGATCGCCATCAACGATTCCAAAACCGCCGCTCTCTCGTTCAAGTACCCGGCAGCCGCCGCGGCTTTCAACATGGAGTATTCGCCGGAAACTTGGTACGCAGAAATCGGCAACGTCGTGTTGTCCTTCAGCATTTTGATGATGTCCAAGTACGCGCCAGCTGGTTTCACCATCATGATATCCGCTCCTTCCGCTTCATCTAACGCGGATTCTCTCAAGCACTCGCGGACGTTCGCCGGGTCCATTTGGTATTCCGCTTTATCTTTCGGGATCTTCCATCCTTCGCTGCCCGGAGGCGGCGCCGAATCCAAAGCCTCTCTAAACGGTCCGTAATACGCCGAGTTATATTTCGCCGTGTACGACATGATGCTCACGTTCGTAAAGCCTTCGTCGTCCAAAGCTTGTCTGATAGCTCCAACTCTCCCGTCCATCATATCCGACGGCGAGATGACATCCGCGCCCGCTCTCGCTTGAGACACGGCTTGTTGGCACAAATAATAAACCGTCTCATCGTTCATGATCACCCCGTCCGAACGAACCATACCATCGTGGCCCATGGTGTTGTACGGATCCAACGCGACGTCGGTATACACCTCCAAATCCGGAAACGTATCCTTCAACAACGAAATCGATCGTTGCGCCAAACCTTGCGGATTGAACGCCTCCTTCCCGCACGCCGTCTTCAAATGATCCGGCGTTTTCGGAAAAACGACGACTTGGTTCACCCCAGCCGCTCTCGCTTCCGCAACTTTCTTAATCATACCAGTCTTAAACGATAATCGGTCTTGGCCTGGCATAGACCCAATCGGAATGTTTTCGTCGCCTTCGTCGTGGACGAAAATCGGATAAATGAAGTTATCCGGCGTCAAAATGGTCTCTTGGAACGCTTTGCGAACCGTCGGAGATCGTCTGTTTCTTCTCGGTCGAGAGGCTAAATCTTGCGGGGGGACAACCGGCATTCCTTCCGGGTTAATCGGTGGGACTCTGGTCGTTTCCGGTCTGTCCGCCGCGCATCGCGTCGTCGATTGTTTTTTCATCGATCTCACCTTTGACGATGATGATGCCGTCATCTTCGCGCCGGTGAACGCGGAAGAAGAGGAAGTCATCGCGGCTGAAAATCCACTCATGGTTTCGCGTGCGCTCGAAAAAAGTGTGTGCGTGTTCTTCTGGTGCGAAAGCTTTGCGTGAGGTTGCGCGCGTAAGTTGTCACAGACCGTGCTCTCAAAGTGTAGATTGAGTGATGGGCGATTATGTTTTTCTAACAATATCCAAAAATATCATCAACGAGATCCTAAACCCTAAACCCGCACACCCTAAACTCTAGGTGCCACCTTTTTTAATGCACAAAGAAGAAGAAGAAGAAGAAGAAGAAGAAGAAGAAGAAGAAGCGCTGAAGCGCGGCAGAGTAGCGGGGAAAGAAGAGCGCCTCGTAGTGGTGACATCAAGAACGAGAACGAACCGACAAAACACACACGTTTAATATAATAAAGTAAAATGGGCAAACGTAAATCGAAAGCGCCTCCACCGAAGAAAGTCCAACCGAAATTGGACACCACCTTCACGTGTCCGTTTTGCAATCACGAGAAATCGGTCTCCGCGAAGTTGGACTTTCAGCAGTACAAAGGGTTGGTGGAGTGCTCGGTGTGCGGACAGAAATACGCGTGCACGATCGATGATTTATCAGCCGCGATCGACGTGTATTCGGATTGGATCGACGCGTGCGAACGGTTGAACGCGCCCGGAGGAGGAGGTGGAGGAGAAGACGAGGAAGAGGAAGAGGAGGAAGAGGACAGAAGGAAAGAAGTACGGGTGGCGGACGCGGCGGACGAGGAGTTGAGAAAGAAGAAGAAAAAGAAGCAAAAGACGGAAGGGAAGAGAAAAGACGACGAGTACGAGAAGGATTTTATCGATTCCGAGGAGGACGAGGAGGAAGATTTTGGCGACGATAGCGAGAGTGATTAGAAAAGAAGAAGAAGAAAAGAAAGTTATTATCATCGTTAACTATTATTGGCATGTGTTTAAATTAGCGGGTTCGTACGTGTTGTTGTTTTCAATTTACTATTCGAATTAGTCATATTCAGTAACCGCGCGCGCACGCACGCGACGTTTGTCTACTTTTCTACTCTAAAATATACTATCTCTACGCTCACGCTGGTGTCTCAAAGTATCGTTCTCTCTCCGGGACCGACATTCGGCGCTCGATGGACGCTGATTGGAATCGATATCGAACTCGTTCGCTCTTTCTTCTTCTTTGTACCTTTCTTCTTGAACGATGATGTTGTATTACCAATGCTTTCCTCATCCTCATCGTCTTCATCGTCGAACGTGGCTATGATTTTCACCGCGAACCCGACGCTAAACGTAGCCTGCGCCACGGACGGACACACGTACAGTCTCGGGAACGTCACGTGAATTGGCACGCGAATATTCTCGCTGATACCAGACCCATCGTCTACGATTTGTGTAAATTGTACTGCGGAAGACTCGGTAGACCGCGTTCCTTCGACGGAAATCACCGTTTCTACGCGTTCGATTTCAACTTCGATTTGCTTCAGTTGGTTTTTCCGATTTCTCGGGTGCGAGACGATTTCCACGTATCCTTCTATTGGTTCTTCGATGAAATAGGACGTCTTAGAAAGCTCGCCGCGTATTTCAAACTCTTTAGGATTATTATTTTCATCGATATTCTCTCCTCCAGCTACTCCTCCTACTCCTACTCCGGTTACGCCCTTCTTCTTCTTCTTTTTCAAATCATCATCGGTCTCGTCGAACCTCTCCAACGCGAATTTCCTCGGTAACGACTGCTCCACTCGCTTCACCCCTTCCTCATCCGCTCTGGACTCGACCAAAAACTCGCACATTCCGGTCGATATTGAACCCCCACTGAGCAACGGCCGCATTATTTCCACTTCTATTCCGTACATCACCAGCACGTTTTGCCCGTGAAACGTCTCGCACAACTTGTGCGACGCGCTCCCTCCCGTCACCGCTCGATACCCGTCGTAGTACGTGGAACGATGAAACACGGTCGGACTCAGCGCGAACGCGAACGGCACAGAGTGCGTCCCAATGGGTAGCCTTCCCGGCGCTTTCAGTTCCAAGCAGACGTCCATCATCTCGATCGGATCCACCGTCGCGAACAGCTGGTCCAACAGCGAAGAATCCTTCTCGCTCAGTTGCAAACGTACCGAACCGACCGCGGTTAACGTGATCCCGTTGTGATGTAAAGGCGCGTCGTCTCTGTGAACTTTGATCAAAATTTCCCCGCGGACGGTGTCGTTGATTTTGAACACGCAGTCCGTCGAAGCGAGGACAATTTCGATGTCCGTCAGGCACGGTTCGAACATGTGTTGTTGTTGTTGGGGAAAAGTTCTCTCTCTGAATTATATTTTAACAACCACGGAGAGAGAGAGAGAGAGAGAGAGAACTGTTCAAAAGCGCGCGACGTCGACGAGAACGCGCGAAAATTCGCCGAGAGGGGTACTTCCTTCTCTGTTTCCAAACGCTCTCTCTCTCTCGTTCTTTATCTTCTTCGAATCCACCTGGCTCGTAGAGTTTTTTTTCTATTCTCAAAGCGGGAAAGAGAGAGTCAGAGAGACAGAGAGACAGAGAGAGAGTTTATGAAGCGTTTCTGAATCAGAATAAAAAATTATCAAATGGAAAAGTTGTCACACTTTACGATTATTCGCGCCGCACTCTCTCGCGTCTAAACGCATCTAAACGCACATCTCACGCGCGCGCGCGCCTGTTCGCTTTCAATCTTTCTCTGCGTATATCTTTCCTTTTCTCTCTCTCTCTCTCTCTCTATCTGTCGCGCGTCTTGGGGAGACTTTAACGAGAAGGGAGACACAACACCAAAGAAAAAAGAGAATACAGAGAAGAAAAATCATTGCGACGGCGGCGAAGAAAACGACGACTCCTCCGCGCGCTCGAGCACCTTTTTCTTCGTCCTCTTCTTTGTCGGAAGAGAAAAGACGAGGATACGTTTTTTTCTTCCTCGCGTTCGTCGCGCTCGTTTTATCGGCGCTTCTCGCGAAGCAAGGGCGGCGATTAGATTCTTTTTTCTTTGATAAAAAGGAGAGGGAGAACATGGGCGTAGGAGCGGAAAAGTTACTCTCGCCGCCGCCGCAGCAGCAGCAGGACGATGCCGCAAAGGAGTCTTCGGAAGCACCTCCGACGGTTTTAACGAAAAAGCGAAGCTTTCACGCGTACTCGGAGAGAGACGAGACGCCGTTGGAAGAGGCTGTAGAAACGGAATGGTCGGCGGCGCACGAGTTGCTCTTTCGTTTGCCGAAGAAAGGCGACGATACTTCCGATTCGTTCATACCGGAGGAGTTGAAAGGCGCTTTGTTTTGCGGGCACGTGGTGACTGATTTGGATTCGATCGCCGGGGCGATCGGCGCTGCGGTATTACACGGAGGGGTGGCGGCGAGAGCGTCGGAGATTAACAGCGAGACGGAGTTCGCGTTGGAGTATTGGAACTGTTCGTTGCCCGAGAAGATTGAGAATTTAATCGAGGAGGAGTCGAAAGTATGTTTGGTGGATTTTCAGCAGCAGTCGCAATTAAATCCGGCGATTCCAATGAAGAATATTGTTGGAATCATTGACCATCACGCGTTGCAATCGAACACGATCGTAACGGAGAAGCCCATTTTCGTTGATATACGTCCGTGGGGGTGCATGTCTGCGATTATCGCGCACTCGTTTTTAATGTACAAGAGATATTTGCCGAGAAAAATAGGCGGGATGTTATTGTCGGCGATTTTATCGGACACTTTGAACTTAAAGTCACCGACAACTACGGAGTGGGATCGAAGAATAGTTGCCATGTTAGTTCAATACATAGGGGTAAAAGATATCAACGAGTTGGCCGCGAAACAGTTTCGAGCAAAATCTCACAGCTTGAGCGTGATGAGCGCCTATCAGTTAGTTTCTGGGGACATGAAACAGTTCAAGTTTCATTCCGGAGAAGCCGGAGACGAGGAGATTAAAGTCGCGTATTCCGTCATCGAGACGACCGATGCGGGTGCAGCGACAAATAGGTTGACTGAGCTGTTACCGGAAATGCGTAAAGTGAAAGAAGAATTGAAGGTGCACGCGATGTTGTTAGCGATTGTAGATATCGTAAATTTAACGTCGGCGTTAGTTTTGTGCGGGAGAACAGAACAGTCGTTGGCGAAAGCCGCATACGATGGAGCTCTCGTCGACGGAAATAATCATTTGATGGAGCTCAAGGGCTTAGTCAGCAGAAAGCAGGATTTTATCCCGCCTTTGACGAAAGCGGTAAAAGATGGGTGGCTCGTGCCAGAGTTTGACGGGATGACTCGATCGGAAAGCCGAGTCGACATAGCTGAAGGAGAGGTGGAAGTTGTATATAGCGAAAACCCACAGGGTGAGTTGAGACGCGTCGCACACAAAGAGGAGGACGCCAACAACGGGGCGCAATAGTTTCTTTTTGTACAAATACTACTACAATGTATATGCTAAACTTTTATTCGACTTTTTCTTCTCGCAGAGTTTAGGCTACTTGGCATCTTCGGCTCGAGTTGCTGTCTCGTCGTCGTCGTCGTCGTCGTCGTCGTCGCTGTATTTGTAGTGAGCGAGTTTCTCCTCGACTGTTTTTGCCGAGAAGAAGACGAAGATAAAGGCGACGGGGTCGATTGCTTTATTCGCTGCGTGACGACTAACTTCACGTCGTTTGCTCTTCTGCCTCTTTTCAAGGCGCATAGTTTCTCCGCCATCGCTTTGAGGACTTTGTGTTCAGAACCTTTTTCTTCTTTTCGCACACCTTCCTTCTCGCGTTCAACGGTTTCGAGAATACCAGTCAGGACGCGACGCAATTCGCGCAAACTTTCGTTGCCACGCGTTTTCAAGACATCGCTGAGAACTTTTTCAGGTGCAACACGCTCGAGCGTATCGTGGAGGATGCGCTCCACGTGTTCACGAAGCGTCTGGTCGACGAATTGACCCGAAGAACCGTGCCTAATTCGAGCAGAAATGACGCAATCCAACAAGCGGTGCCACATTTCCTCACTCTCGATGAATTTATACGTGTCGCAACGGAGACATAACTGAGTAGCCGCGTCGAGGGACTCGGAGCTTTCCATCGCGAAACCGCGAGAAACGTCTTTTGACATTTTATTGGGCGCAGAAGAAGTCGTTGGATTATTGTTGTGTACATTAGACAGCGCTTCCACGTTTTGCTCATATGTTTGAACGTGTAAATTCAAAGCGTCGCCAACGCGTCCCATTTTTTCCAAAATGTGCGCCGATGCATCCACCACGCCGTAGGTTTGGCACTGTTCTAAACACGCATCCAACCGATATCCACCCGAACGCGATTTTAGGAACGGTAAAACGTTCGACGGCTCGAATTGACACATCAACTTGACGTACAGCTCACTCATTTCCTCCGTCACTTTGACGCCAGATCTTTCAATCAGACGCGCGAGCGTTTGGTGGTCGTCGTTTTCGCCGCGCGCAGTAGCTTCTGCGAGATCGTCTTCTCCCGTCGCACTTTTACCGGCTAAAACCTCCCGTAAGTACCAAAACTGAAACAATGGATTTGATGAAAGCGCATGCAAAACAGCTTCTTGTTGGTCTGCAAAATGCGCTACGCCTAATCGAGCGACGATTCCAGCATTCACTTCCGCAATTTTAGGTGCTGAGAGCAAGAGCGATCTTTTGAAGGCTTCTCTCGCTTCGCCCGCCGGTAGTGCTCGAGCGCGACCGACTGCTGGACCGGCGTCGTTCTCGTTGGCTGCTTCAATACCCGCCGGCGCGCAACCAAGTAGAACGTCCGCAAAGTATCCTGCTGAATTTGGACGGATCAAAACGTCTTTCGCGGCTAATGTTTCCAATGCGGCCCCGTAATCGCCCTCAGCGAGATGTAACACAGTCAAACCTTGCGCAAAATTTGCATCTGAGAGCAACGTGAACACTTTTGACTGCGCGTATTTCGCGACCGCAGCGCTGGTATTGTTTGCGCCACCGTGTCGGCGAGTCAAATCATCCACAGTTTGTGCCACGATGAGACACGCAGCATCTGAACGCTCGCGCAACGTTTTCGCAGGTCCTGCCGTAAGCGCTTCGAGCAACGCGAATTCTCTATCACGATCGACTGAGACGCGTCCGGTGCCGACCAATGCCGCCGCAAACGTCAGAAGACTGTTTTTTATTCCTAAAAGTCTCACGTTGAGCGTTTCCTCAGCTGCAAACGTTGTTTCTTCCTCGATAGACTCCGCCGCGAATAATGCCGCATCACATACTACCTGTGCTGCCATCCGATCGGTTGTTCTGTTCATGTCGTTCGCGTTTTCTTCAAAAAGCTCGCGCTCGGATGCGTCCCATGAATCGAGTGCATCTTTGAGAAACGCGGTCGTCGCGGCTGGTTCGACCGAGAACAAAAACAGCAACCGATCGGGCGCGTCTGGAGTATCGAATGATTCTTTGATTTGCGACGATGTCAACAGCGCGTCCACCGGAGATACAGCTTGTGCAGTGCTGTTCTTAAATCGTTTCTTTCGTAACGAATCCACACCTCTCCAAAACTGTCGGAAAGCGTTTGCGTTTGATGCTTGCTCCTCGTTATCTTTCCCTTTTGCTACTTCGACCGCCGTTTCGCGAACGCTTTTATCAACGTCCGGGGAGAGTAAAAAGCGCATCAAATCGAATCGCGCTTTTTCGGCTCGTCTGGCTACGTGAACTGGATCATCTAGTTCATTTTGCTTGCGAACTTTCATATCTTCGGAAAATCGCGGCGGAAATAATCGTCCAGCGATACTCTCTCTAGCAAAGAGCAAAAGTCTTCGCGCAGACTTTCTCGATAACTCAAAGCGAGCATCTTCGTTTTGATCATGAGGACTATCACCTTTCTTATTTTCGTCTTCGTCCTCACTTTTCATCACGACAGCTTTCACCATTTTCACTGCGACCTCAAACATCGCAAACGCTGGACTCGAAAAATCTTCGAAAGCTCTCACGAAAACGCTTGCGTGCGCAGCAAACATTCCGTGAGTCTCGCACAATCTCGCAACTTGATTTACGTCCAAACTTGTCACGTCCATGCGTAAAACGCATTTTTCGATGATGCCGTGTTCACCTTTAGACGCGAAATGCGTGACTAAAGACTGCATAACTTCTGGCGGTAAGCTTTGTAACTCGTCGTTGATAACATGAGGAACGATGCGTTCTATAAAAGCCTCCTTTCCGTGCGTTGCTTCCATTAAAGGATCATAAATGGATTGGTCGTACATTTTATCGAGTGAATCGACTGCTAAGCAAACCGCTAAGGTAGCGCGAGCGACCGATTCAGCATGCACGTGTGCCTGATCGTCTTCGCCCGAGGTAGCCTGGACAACCATCATGGCATCTTTAAGAAACTGTGGCAAAAGTTTCAGACACACCTCCCGCGCAGCTTCTCTTTCGGATTTTATGACTGTCTGGGGTAGTTGTGATTCATTCATGATGCGAGCTCGCGCGTCCGACGGCATCCCACTCAAATATGGCGCAAAAGGTGTCAGTAATTTCTTCGCTCCGGTTTTTGTGTCTTTGTCAGCATTCTCGTCTCTGATAAAACTGTGCTTATAGGCAGCAACTGCCAATGCGAAAGCACCACCCCAGTCACTGCGTTTACGATGCGAATTAACCCGTTCCCGCCATCCGAGAATTTTACACACCCGAATAGATGTGGTGGATAAAATGACCGCTCCCGCTCCCCGATTCGCGCACGAACCGTGACTGCTCCAAACGACGCCCGACGAGGATGAAGGTTGTTTCGGAGCGTCCCGAGATGGTATCGTTAATGGAATTGCGGTCGGATGTGCATCCAACGCGACGCGCTCTAACAACTTACCGTTGCTGTATTTTACATCAAACGCCAGCAAAGTGGCGACGCGTTGTCCACAAATGACGCCTAGTACATTGTCACCGAACCACATTAACCCGCATCCGTCTGAGTCTTTCGCGACACTTTCCGGTAATTGCCACTCTTTCCGGAGCTTAGGCACGCATCTTCCACCCGATTGACCTTTCGGTGATTTAGTAGTCGCCGCTGTCGGACCTTCCTTTTTTTCCATTTTCTGTTTTTGAATCTCGCGATTGACTTTGAGCACGTTTTCTGGAGATAAAATACCTAACTCCCAAATCGTGACGCAATTGCCCCAAACGACCGCAAGTTCCCTCGTTTCCATATCGCCCTCGTTGCTACTGCTTCTAGTGTTACTACTGTTTGTGCTTGCGTTACTATTTAATTTTTCGTACGAGACAACTTTTGGTCGAAATCTCGCGTAGGGCACTTTGGACGCGTCCACGTCTTTCGGTCTTGGAATCTTTGCCACGACCTCGGCGTCAGGATAAAGCCGCATAACCAAACATGCGCTCGCGGTGGTCAAACACACCAACCCGGCTGCGTTTGCCGCGCTCGTGTTGGTTTTACCGCTGAACTCGGAAAGCAAGTTCGAAACGCCTGTCATGCTTTCAGTAGTGCCGCTCCCAATTCCTGCATCCATCGCAATGGTAGAATCTAATAGCGCCGAGTTATTCATATCCGCCTCTTTATCTAATTGTTCTTTCAACTTTTCGTCGCCCCAAAACCACGGAACGGTACCAGGAACGGGAGGTTTCACCGCGTAGCTTCTCGACGGAAGCGCGTCGCCTCCAATGACAAACGTTTTCTCTCCTAGCGAAGTCGTTTTATTGCGTAAAAGTGGACCAAACCAAGAAAACTCGTGTCGCAAAACCTGTCCAGACTTCAACGCGACAATTACTTCGCACTGGGAACCTGAATTCGGAATTTGATTTATAGCTACGATTGCAACGACCATAGACGCATCGGACGCAGGCGTAGTCGTTGACGGTGCTTTGACCCGTTTCAACTGCGTACATCTCTTTACGTCCCACAACGCGATGGACGCGTCGTCGTGCCCGGAAACCAACCACTCGCCGCCGTTTGCAAAACTCAAAGCGGTCACTTTCAAAAAGCTACTGCCATCCCTAGACGATGACACCTTCCCATCCCCTTCCTCTCTCTGGATTGCCGGTATCGTCCGCATCGCAGCCGCCGAATCTTTCTTCTCATCCTTCCCGTCCCAGCCGGCGTGTTGCGCTCTCGTCAACCGTATCGTGCCGTCTGCAAATCCAACCGCAATCGCTCCCAGCGGGCCCATCGCCACGCACGTCCCTCTTTCCGACCCGTCGTTCGCGAGTATTTCTTGCATCTGCCCGTGTCGCTTCGAGCTCACGACATCCACGTCGAAGGATTGACGAGGACGATTACGGTGGTGCCCGTCCTCTTCTCTCGTCGAGATATCCGAGGCTGAGGCGGCGGAGGCGTGGTTTTGAAACGGTCGCAACGCCACGGCGAGTTCGTCTTCTTCTTCTTCGTCGTCGTCGTCATCTTTGTCAAAATCGTCTTCGTTTCTTCCGGCATTTGCACTCTTCTTCTTCCCGTTTTCTGCCAAACGCGAAAAAATAGTCGAAGAAGAAGAAGAAGCGCTGAAAGAGCTCTCCTGTCGCGCCTTCTCCTCTCTCAGGGCAATCTCCATCGCGTCTTCCTCCTCCTCTTTCATCATTTTTTCTTCTTCTTTTCTTTTAACGGAAATTTTTGCTCTCTCAAATCTCAAACATCTTAAAACGATGCACTCGTGTTTTCAAAATCTATCGCACACGCACACAACACACACACACACTCTCGAGCGAGCGAGCTTCTCTCCTCCTCCTCTTTTTGTCTCGGAAAGAAAAAGCGCGCGGGTGTTTTTGAACTCTCGCGCGTATCAGGGGCGATTTATCTCGCTTATAAAAACTTTTGAGAAGAACTCGCACAACTTTTTTTCTTTGTTTTGGTGTTTAGGGTTTTAGAAAATCCAGAAAATCCTCCCTTACAAAAAAGGGGAAAGGCAACTTTTTCTCAGAAAAAAGTTGAGAGAGCAACTCTCTCTGTTTCTCTCTCTCTCTCTCTCTCTCGACCGCAATCACACGCGCAGAGAGAGACGGACGCGAAAGAAAAGAGACAGGAGGAGGTTTTTTTATGTCCGATAGCGAGAGAGAAGGAGACGTTGGTAACGGAGGAGGAGGAGGAGGAGGGGTGTTTGATTTTTTCTTTGGAAACATCAGGGAGAATTTGATTAGCGGTTCTTCTTCTACTTCTTCTTCTTCTTCTGCAAAAACAACATCTGCTTCATCCGCCGGAAAGATGAGCGATAATAACGTCGTTCGATCCTCCGAGGACAACAACAACAACAACAACGCGTCGTTCAGGAGACGAGGAAACGCGAGCGGCGGGTTTTCGCCGAGAGAAGGAGCGACGACGACATCGTTTGGGTACGAGGAAGAGTTGTTTGGGATGAGCAGCAGTTCTCCCACGAAAAGTTTCGAGCAGCAGCGAGCGTCTTCTTCTTCCTCTTCGATGCCGTCCACGCCGAGTGGGAGCAACAACCGAACGAATTCGGTGAACCAAGCGACGGTGAACTTGATCAATGGTATTTTAGGCACCGGCGCGTTAGGATTACCGTATTGCTTTAAGTTGACCGGGGTGTTTTTAACGACGCTTTTAATCGTCGTGTCGGCGAGCGCGACGGTGTTTACCACGCAGTTTTTGTTGTTCGCGAGCGCGGTGACGGACGCGTGGAGTTACGAGGAAGTCGCATTTAGAACGTTAGGAAATAGAGGGAAAATATTAGTCAGGGTATGCGTGGTTGCGTTGTTGATGGGGTGTTCGGTGGCGTACGTAAATATAGTTTCGGATATCTTTTCCGGCGTGGCGGGGACGATTGTGCCCGCGGGCGCGGAGCCGAGTCGAGGAGAGACCATGGTTGCCGTGGTGTGTTTTGGGTTTGTGCCGCTAGGGACGATGATTAGATCCGCGAAAGCGTTGAGCAGCACGTCAGCGTTTGGGATTTTTATCGCGTGGATGTTTACCTTGTCCGTCGCAGTGGTGTATTTTTTTAAGAGTTCGGTGTATCCAGATTTGTACGCCGAACACGAATTGGCCGGGAACAACGCAGTCCAAACGTGGAATAGTGAGAAGATTATGATCGTGTTACCGGTGTTGTCGTTTGGATTTGCGGCGTCGCCGATTATGTATCCCGTAATGCAAACGTTGAGAGACCCGACGAACAACAGAGTGTTATCGGTGGCAAATAAGAGCATTTTGATTTCCGGGATCGCGTATTTTACCATCGGTTTGATGGGATACATGACGTTTCAAGATAGCGCGAGCGGGGACGTGTTGAGAAACTTTGGCGCGGAGAAAGGGTCGTGGGGTGTTTTGATGCGAACGATGAAGTTGTTGTATTGCGTGTCGATGGCGACGTGCGTTCCAGTAGTGTTTATTACGCTGAGAGAGACGTTAACACCGGTCGTGTTGCGAGTGTGTCGGTCGCCAGAATCTCAGAGAGAAATGTCCAAAGGACAGGATATAGGTTTGAACGCCGTTTTGTTCGGTTCGTCGCTAGCGATGGCGTTTTATATTCCCAACGTAGAGTTTGTTTTTGGTTTAGTCGGCGCGACGTCGTGTTCGACGCTGATTTTCACCGCCCCGAGTTTGATCTTCTTATCCGCTACGAGTGACAATGTAGGTAGTTACGCTAAAGCTTCGAGTAGAGTTAGTTCGTTTGGATGGATTACTGCTCTCGGATTGACAACTTGCAGACAAATAGCGAGACTATTTTGCGCGTTTGGCGTGTATTTATTGGTGAAATCGACTGAACACACAATCCGAGCAGTTCACGAAGAGCAAACGTTGGTTGATTTGGTATCTTCGTTGCACGCGGCAGAAACGAAGGCGTCCGAGGCGGCAGTAATGTACGAGAAAGTATACGAAGCGGCAGATAAGTTTCAACGAGTTGAAAAAGCCGAGAGTGAGTTGTCGATAGCGCAGACTGAGTCAGAAAAAACCATGCAAATAGTTAAAGACGCCGTAGCATCGTTAGAAAAGCTGAGCTCAAAAAGTGACGGGAGTAGCAGTAGTTCGGATTTGAAGAGTATTTTCTTCGGCTCAGAAGACGACGCACACGGCGAAGTCTTGAAGAAATCCATCGAAGAAGTATCGGAAATGTCGAAATCGTTTGGAAATGTTACAATCGGTTCATTGATTGAAGCCGAGGCGACGCTGGAAGAACTTTCCGATGAAATCGGCGACGAAAAGAGCGAAGCAGAAAAAGAACAGAACAAGGAACAAGAACAGCGCGACAAAGACGCCGCGTTGATCGCAGAAGCGACTGGAACAGTGGTTGATTTCGATTCCATTAAGGATTCAAAAAAGAGCGAGAGCAAAGATGGTGAAAACGAAATGAAAGAGTTGGAAAAAGAAGAGAAGGAGGTGGAAAAACTCGTTGCCGACGAATCCGAAACCGTCAAACGCGTGTTTGAAACGCAATCCGCGCTATCGGTATTACACGATGTCGCCACGGAAGTTATCAGCGCCATGGATGTCTCCCACGCAGGGGTTTCCTCGGCGTCTGCGCGTGCTCAGAGTCGACTTCACGAGGTTCAGAACGTTTTGAACACTACGCAAATGACCGCTGAAGTTATCAGCAAAACTCTATCAGATTTAAGAGAAGCGAAAGAGACGCAATCGGAGAACGTTCTGAAGGCGGTGATGAAAGCGATTGAAAACTCTGGACGGAATGACGAGGAAGGTAAAGATTTGATGGAAGCTTTGGCGCAAGTTGAAAACGAAGCTCGCGAGTTGGCGGAGAGAAAGAAAGAGGACCAGGACGAAGAAAAAGGATCAGGTTCAGGAAAGGAGAAGAAGGATAAAGACAGTTCTGACGCGTCTGGTGATGGAATCAGCGACGAAACTGTCGCAAAGCTCTTAGATGCGACGAAAACGGCGGCGGAGAAAATGGTCGTCACAGAAGTCGAAGACATCAGGAAGAAAACGAGTAAAGTGAAACCGGAAGTCGTCGATCGAGCGGCGGAGATTGCGAGACAACTTCGCCCAAAAGCTGTCGAGGAAACTTCGGACAAACCTTCCATCAACTCTTTATTCGATATTTCGAACCAGAAGGACAAATTTGCTTCGGGCGGTGACGTCAGTCAAGGCGGCGGCGGAGAAGCCGGTAAGGAAGGCGCGTCTACGCACGCCGGAAACACCACCGCCGCGAAAGCCTCATCTGACCTGACCTACGAAGAGCGCAAAAAGGAGTGGAAAATCAAACCTCTCCTCGATACAGAGTTCTTCGAACGCGCCGGTAAATCCAAAGCGAACGACAACAAAGAAGAAGCGGAAGAGTTAGCCGCCGCAGTCGAAGCGAGAGAGGAAGAAAAAGACGAATTGAACTGGGACAGTTCGTTTTCCAAGATCGTCAGAGGTGCCTCCAACGGTGGTGGCAGTACTAGTGAAAGTAGCAGTAGCAACGAGAACTTTTAGTTTAGTGACGTATTTCATTCGTATCGCGCGTGCACAGTATATCGCACCTTTGAAACTCCTATTCTTGTTTTGAGAGTTGAGAGAGAGAAAGAGAAAGAGAGAAAAAACTACACTTCTTCCCCACGCACGCCGAAAAGAAAAGCATGTTGAGAAGAACGCTCGATCGCGCTTTGCGCACCTCCTCCTCGTACGGCGCGACGACATCCGCGGGCACGTCGTACGCTTCGTTGTCGGCGGCGACTTTTACTAGAACGTTATTCAGCGGCGAGGGTGGTGGTCCTGCCACTGCTAGGGGAAACGCGCTGAATAGCATCGCGACGCGTTTCGCGTCGTCCTTCTTCTCCTTCGCTTCAAAACCGCCATCGACGACGGTCGCTCGATCTTCCATCGGACCAACAACATTAACAACAACAACGACGACGACGATGACTGCGCGTTCGTACGCCACCTCCCAGAAGGTCAAAATGTCCAAAACGTCCACGAAAATAAAAGGGTACAGCTCGTGGAAGGGTCGGTTTTCCGTCACCGCGTCGGGGTTGTTTCGAAGGAAACAAAAAGGGAAAAGGCACATGGGTTTTAGCAAGACGCCGAAGCAGCGGAGACAACTGAGAGGAACAAAGTTGGTGGATAAAACGTTGGAACGTCCGATGCGGAAACTGGGTTTTAGCATGGTGTAGTTTAGAGAGATGATGTAGTTTACAATGTTTAGCAGTTCAAGTGTGAAACTATAATGTACGTAGAGACAAAACATTTAAAAAACGTGAACACTTTTCTACAATTATTACTTGAGACTCTTTCTCTTTCTATTCTTCTTCTTCACCTGCAACGATTTCGTTTGTTGCATGAACAACGTTAAACCCGGAGGAACTTTGCCGACGTCTAAGTTCGCCGATCCCGATTTCAACGTCTGCACGCCGTCTTCGCTGAGCTTTTTCAACGTCGCTTTGTAATCGAGGCCAACGTTTGCTTTAGCGTTGAATACAGCAGCTTCGCAGGTTAAAGCGGCATCTTTCGACAGATTGAAAGTTTTTTGGAGGTAGGATATGACTTTCATGCGGACAGAGGAGTGCTCGGGCTCTTTCGGCACGATGGATTGCATCGCCGCGGCTTTCTTCTTCGCTTCCTCGAGAATTTTCGACGCGCCAGGGGCGGCTTTTTTGTAAATATCCGCGAGTGGCCCCGGGAGGTTGGGTTCGACTTTAATACCTCCGGGTAATGTCTTTGGCGGCGGTATTCCTCCTAGTGGTTTTTGCTCTTCTTTTTCTACTTTGTTCTTCTCTTCGTCGTCTCTCGTAACCTTGGTTTTCTCGTCCTCCTCTCCCGCTTTGGATTCTTTCTTAACATCGAGGGTGTTCACTTCTTCTTTTGTTTCTGCGACTTTCTTTTCCGCGTCGACATCCATTGGAGCTTCCGTCGTATCCTCTTGTTTTTGTTCTTGTTGTTGCATTAGATGCGCCGTATTTCTCACCAACTCAATCCACTCGTTCATAATTGACATGCATATATCGCTAGCCTCTTTCATACCTTCGTCTTTACTCTTGGCCCAACTCTTTACGGTTCTTGTGATCATCGTCTGCTCCAACATCTGCGCGTTCACGGTTTGTGCAGCCACCTTCCTTGCCGTCTGTTTCATCCTCCTCGCGACACGATTTAAATGCGACCCTGAAAACTCAGCCTTCTTATTCGCCTCGTCCAATGCTTTCAACGCCGCGGTCCTCTCCATCTCCGCTGCTCGCATTGACGCGCTCGCCTCTTCGTGTTCGAGCATCTCCCTCTCCATGATTTGTTTCAACTCCATCAGTTGTGCCACCGAGGACGGCACTTTCACCACCGGAGCTTCCTCGATGAGCGCCGGTTCTAGTTTCGCGCTTCCCCGCTTCGGCCGGCCGCCTTTCGCCGCTGCGGGTTGTTTCTTGCCCACCGTGACTTTATTGCTCGACTTTTTCTTCTTCGCCGGCGGTTCTGGTTCTTCCTTCTCTTCCTTCTCTTCCTCTTTCTCTTCGTTTCCATCCTTCTCGTCCTCCTCTTTCGTCTTTTTCTTCTTCTCCTTCTCTTGCTTTTCCTTAATTTTCTTCGTCATCTCCATCGCGTTCTTCTCCGCTTTCTCTCTGTTCGCTCTCGCGCGCTTCGTGGAGTGTTTCGTCGTACCAGCGGCCTCGTCGCCGTCCCCACCTTCTCCACCGGCGGTGGCCCCGTCCTCTTCCTCTCCAATCTTTCTCTTCTTCGCGTTTTCGTTCTCTTCTCCGTCGTCGCTCTTCTTCGATTTCTTCACCAATTTCTTCTTCTTCCTCGTCGGCGTCTCCGTCGTCTTCTCTTCTTTTTCCTCCTCCTCTTCTTTCGCAACAACGGCGGTCTTCACCTTCCCTTCGTCGTCGTCGTCGTGGCCGCCGGTTCCAGCCTCTAAAACTTCTCGCTTCGCCGACGCTTTCGTTCGAGGCATTTTTCTGTGTGTTTCGTGTGCTCGCGCGCGCGTGTTTCTTTTGAAGAATTTGGAGTTTTAACTTTTGGGGAAAAGTTGTGTGAAGTGCAAATCCGCCATTTTTGGGGAGCAAAAACGCGCGAATATGAACTCTTTCTAAAAAGGAAAACGCGCCGCGATTACGTCGTGATTATTGATGTTTCTCTTCCCCGCGATTCTCGGCCGACGGCTGGCGAAAACGTCGTCGTTCTCGTCGTCGTTTGCCGTCGCCGCTGCTCTGAGAAACCACCGCTTTTTAGGGGACGTTTTCGCGACATCATCATCATCGGCAGCCGGTGGTGGTGCTCTCTCGTCGTCTTCTTCTCCTTCCTCTGTCGCGCGCGAAGGTTCTTTGTGTCGTCGTTCGAGATGTCTCTCGACGACATTTTGGACGCCGGCGGCGAAAGGAGACGACGAAGACGCGGCGACGCGGCGCGCGTCTTCTTCTTCTTCTTCTTCTTCTTCTTCTCCTCTTCCTCTGGCGAGGAGCAGGAGAAGAGATGGCATCGACACCAGCAACAACAAGACGTTTTTCCAGCACGTGCAAATGAACCGAGAGATCACGTCGTGCGCGTCGTACTCGGATATTTTAGCGCACGTGGAAGAAAACTCGACGAGATACAACGGAGTGAACGTGTCTACCGCGTGGCATCGTCTGGCGAAGAAATTAAGCAGAGAGGAGCGGAACTCGCTGAAGGAGTTTAAGAGGGACGCGCGAGTGCTGCTGCTGGAAGAGGCGACGGTGAGGTGCATGCAAGGATTGTTTCGCGGGAGCGAGACGAGCGACGGTGCGAGAGTAGTCGCGGAGAGACGGCACGAGAGGCGGCAATCGACGGTGAGTAATCTGATGAGAGCGGAAGATGCGTTCGACGCGCAAAATGTTGGGAACATTTTGTGGGCGTGCGCCACGTTGTTGTATACTCCGAGGTTGGGGATATTGGATAAGTTTGCGGATATTATCGAGGGTAACGTGGATAAGTTGTATCCTCAGGCATTGTCAAATTCGTTGTGGTCGTTCGCTCGTTTGAAAGAGTGGAATCTGTTGAGATGCAAAACTACCGCGGAGTTGATGATGAAACAAGCGCTGAGAATGTTGCCGCAAGTGTTGGAAGACGTGAAAAAAGCCGGGGGGATGTTTGAGGCCAAAGACGTACCTTTTGGCGGATTTAGTACGCAAGCAATCGGGAACGCCATGTGGTCGTGCGGTGCTCTCAGGTCTCACCCGGGGCAGGAGATCATGGAGGCATATTTGAAGCTAACGACGGAGTACCACACGAGGTTTAAAACGCAAGAGATTTCAAATATCGCGTGGGCTTCGGCGATGTTGCAACATCATCCGGGAGAGGCGTTTCTGGGCGTCGTGAGCGAAACGCTGGCAAAGAGGCTGGAAGAGTGCGCCAGTCAGGCAGTGTCAAATTCGTTGTTAGGATTGGCTACGTTTGGGTATAAAATGGACGAAGAGATGTTGAAAGCATTGGGCGGAAAGAGACACGCGAGACGATGTAATTCGCAGGATTTGTGTAACTCAATATGGGCGTTAGCTGCGGTTGATGCGTTCGAGGCTGAGGTGTATGGAGACTTGTGGGCGAGAGTGAGTTCGATGCACCCCGAAGAGTTCGCACCCGAAGGTTTGAACATGCTCTATCACGCGAGCGTGATGCACCGGGATTATTGGATAGATCGACAAGATGGTGTAGGAAGTGATGACATCGACTACGAAACGAAAGCGTTAGGAGATGTGACGAATTCGATTAAAAAGAGGAAACCCACGAAGAAAAAAGTGACTGGCGTGATAGAAGTCGCTCAGCAACGACACGATACGCCGACATGGTTAGATACGATCGCGAAAAAGAGTTACGACAATCAAACGTTACTCAGCACTCAATCAATCTTTCAAAAAAATGTTTCGACTCGGATTCGAGCGGGATTCATTAAAAACGTCGCCGACGAGCATCTTACCGAGGACGGCGCCATGTCCATCGACATTGCTTTACTCGACTATAAAATTGCCGTCGAGTGCGACGGCCCGTCGCACTTTGAGAAGAACATGGAAAAGTCGTTGACGCACAAAACCATTTTACGGAACAGAGGATTAGAACGACGCGGGTGGAGAGTGTTATCTATTCCGTATTTCGAATGGCAAGAGGCAACCGCTAACGAAACGCACAGAGAGTATTTAGAGGGCAAACTAGCGTCGGTTGGCGTCAAACGCGAGCAGATTTTGACTCTGTTTTGATACAGTAGATAGGTGTAGAAATGGATTTAGCTTGTAGTGGTAGTAATATGATATCGTATATTGTATTTATGGTAGAAGCAATGTGGTCTATATGTGTACACAATGTGTTATGTATCTCGTCGGCGTCGATTATTGCTTTAAAGTCAATGTGTTTTCAGTGTTGTTTGTACATGCCATTGCGGGAGTCCTCTTCGAACATCATTAATCTCCGTTTCTTCAACGGAATATGAGTCGATACTGACGAAGTGGTCTTATTCGTGCCTGAGGAATTCTGATGTAAGACTTTCTTCTTTTCTTTCTTCACGCTGACACCATTTACAGAGGATGGTGCGATTAAAGTGGTACCCTTAGCGGTGGGTGGCTTCTTGTCTTGCTTGTTCGTCAACAATTTCGGAGGTCGGTCGGACGTTTTCTTTTCCTTCTTGCTCGGGCTCCCTCCTCCTTTTCCGCCGGATCTCTTCTTTTCCTTCGTAGGCTCATTCTCCGCATTTCCTCCCGATGCGTCTTCTTCTTTCACTTTAGCAGCGCCCGGACGGTTTCCTCGCATGGTTTTCGCGTTCGCCTCGTACATCGCCGTCGCTTCTGCGAGCACTCTTTTTTGGTTTTGGATAATTGCTTCACCTTCTTTCGCATCTTTGATGCCGCCGCAGGCGAGACCGCCGAAACCGCAGCACGCTCTGCATTTTTTTGCCGGAAAATCGTCCAAGACTTTCCACGATCGCGTGCCGGAAGGAGTGACTGGAAGTGAAGTGTCATCGATCACGTCCACGATTATTCCATCAACCATTTTCGTCTTTTTACTCTCGCCGCCTTTGTTCTCGGTAGCGCTGTCTTTCTTGTCGCCGTTTTTCGATTTCACATTCCCTTTATCTTCGCTCTCCCACTCTTCCAAGCAGTCTCTGTGCGCAATTGCGCCTCCACCGACGCAATTACACGCTTTCACCATCGATTCGATTTCGTCCGTGTGCTCGCACCCGCACACGCAGCACACGCACCTTCTCTTGGCGCTGAACAAGTTGCTACTTTGTGAGTTCGGAGGGAGGACGAACTCTCTCTTGGAGTCAATGCCGAGCGATTTTGCGACGGACGACTGTAATCCCCAATCGTCGTCCTCAATAATTTCACCGTTTTTTATCATCTCCTGCACGAGCGCTTCGTTTTCTTCCTCCAACACCTCCGAATTGTCGTTGAACGCGTCTTTCTTGTTCTTTTTTTTCACATCCTCCTCCAGCTCGTCTCCCTCCTCTAAAACCACCACTAACTGTTTGGGAAAACTCTTCGCCGTCCTTTCTTTTACGCACGTTGAACACGCGTACCCTTCTGGAATCGCCTCTTCAGATTTCACCCCGCAACATTCACCGTGTTCCCATGCGCCACACGTCTCGCACGCTAACATAAATCCGTACTCCTCGTTATCCCCGCACGCGCAATCGATAAAGTCCTCGCCCATTTCCCCGGTATACGCGCACGGATGTTTCATAGCTCTCTTCCTCGATCCCCCAAGACCGGCTCGTCTTGGATTTTTCGCGATGGGTTGATCGTGTAACCACTCGTTGAACGCTCTCGATAACGAAAATTGTATCGCCCTTTCCTTCGCCTCCGCGCCGGACGGGTCTTCCGAAGGGTCGTCTATCCGAAAAGATCGAGTTTTGATCGGCGTCGTCGTGCTATCTGCGCCGCTGCTAGATGTGGTCGGTTTCTTGCTAGTGTCCTCGCTGATTTTGGTGTCGATGTCTTCTTTTGTTGTTTTCTTCTTGTTGTTAACGCTCTTTTCCTTCGTCTCTTCTCGCTTCGATAAGTCTCGGTAGGCTTTGGCCACAATCGTCCAATACTCGTTCCCGGTGGCAAAATTTTTCCTCCTCAACAAGAACGCGAACCCTCGACCGTCGTCGTTTTCTTCTTCTCCGCCACCGCCACCGTTCGCGTTCTTCTCCTCGGACGACGAACCCGCTTTACCGGAAGACTCTCTCTCCATCCGTCGCTTTTCCTCTCGGCACGCGCGGAGAAACGAGGAGGAGGACTTTTTCAGCGTCGCGCTGCTTTTTTCCCCGAGGGCTGATGTCGACGACGAAGAAGACGCTCCTCCGAAAAGCATCTCCCCGATCGCCGTCGTCGCTCTCGCGTCGAAAAGAACGTTCTTAACCCTCTCGCACGCGTCGACGTGCTTCCCGTTCGGATCTTTTTCTTCTCTGATCTCGATCGCGCGTCGAACGACGACGACGACAGAGACTTCCTCCTCCCCATCCTTCCCGCCGGAAGGGTTCTTCGCTCCTCCTCCTCCTCCTTTTGGTCGAGAAGAAGAAGAAGAGGAAGAAGAAGACACCTCGATCACCGCGTACCGCTTCTTCGTCGAGGACGACGAGACTATCCTTCGGCGCAGCATCTCTCTGTTTCTCTGTCTACTATATGTGCTAGCTAATCGGCTACGTGTGTCTGCGTTGTGTTATGCGCTTTTTTTTTTACGACGACGCTCGTGTGAACTTTTTTTCTCGTTCGTTCGTTGTGCGAGAAAAGTTTTTTTTCCAAACTTTTGAAAGGGAAAAAGCTCTCACAGCGTGTGTCCTTTTTCGGTGGACGACGACGACGACGAGAGCGAAAAAAAGGCAAAAAAGGAAAGAGAGAGCGTTGGGGGTGCACAAATCATCGCTACTGCAAATGCTGCTACTCACTAAGCAGGAAGGTCGCGCAAGAGTGGACTCATTTCTCCACACAAAAAAAAAGAACCGCGTAATGAATCTTCGACCACTTTCTCTCTCGCGCGCGGGGCGCGGATGTGATGATTGGCTTTGATTAAGAGAGAGAGAGAGAGAGAGAGATCCGGATCGCTGCTTCTCTCTGTCTCTCTGCGCGTGTGTGTGTGTGTCTCTGTCGCTGACGATCGAGCTCGTCGGAGGCGCGAGAGAACGAGACCGACGACGAACGATGATGATTCCTTTTCGCTCGACGATTATGATTTTTTATTACTGCGCCGCGCTGTCGTTGACTTTCCTTCTTCTCCCTTCATCTCTCGGTTTAAAAGGAGGGCGGTTGGTCGTACCCGTCGAAGCGAGGAGTTTTGCTTCGCACGAATCGAACGATGGAAACCGCAAACGAATGGAAATAGCGGGCGCGATGGATGGAAAATCGAAAGAAAGACTAGACAGGTACGAGAATTATTTGAAAGGGACGTCGTCGTCGTCGTCGTCGTCGTTGAGCGATAAAAATGCTGACGATGACGCATCTCGTTCGCGACAAATGATGTTGCGACGAAAACGAAAGAATAATCCAGACTTCAAGGAACTCGAGATGCAACGCAAAGCGCGGGATCAGAATAGAATGGAAGCCAACAGAAAGTGGCAAGAGAGGCGCCAACTCAGAAGACGCCAAGGAAATATCCCTGAAGCGCCGCAATTGCTTACACAAAAGGCTCGAGAGGAAGCGTTGGCGAGGAGAAGACACGCGGTGGCACGAAAGGCACGACCAAAGACGACGAGAGAAAGATTCAGTGAGTGGGAGCGAAGATATTCAATGGCGAAGAGAGGATGGGCGAGAGAGAGCAAAATGCTTCACTCGATGTTCGGGGACATGTATCAAGGAAATTTAGGCGTGAACAGTAACACAAATAGCGAGAAACCGGTGATGTTCGTGCACATTTCGAATTCCGGAGGCACGGCGGCGTGCAACTCGGTCTCTGGAGGCGGAGTTCGGGTTACTCTGGAAGGGAATTGTAACTTGATGTGCAACATGCCTTGGTTGTGGTCGAGATACTACAAAGGACCTGGCGAGTGGACAAGATCAGAAATGATGACGTTAGCTTCGTGCAATCAGAACGAGGAACACGTGCGAAACATGATGGTCGATGAACGCGATTGTGAAGCGATGGCAAAATACGCAGAAAAGTGGAAGTTTAGAATTTTGTTCCGCGAGATGGTGTTGGCTGAAACCGGCGAGGAGGCGAACGATTTTACAATATGTCCGCAGTTTCGATACGTGATGTTTTTCAAGGACCCGATCAAAAGATATGAATCCGAGTTGTCGATTCGCCACGGATTCGACGGCGCTAACGCGACGAAAAGATTTGTTGAAAAATCCTACGCTGGTGAGGACAACGGTGAGCGCGCTTGGTTCGGACCGAGTTTATTGAACATGCGAGAAGGTCTCGGCCACATCATGCCAGGTACTCCTGGCATCAACAACTTCGTTACGCGAACGTTGTTAGGTCCAGATGTTTTCACGTTACCGCCCAAGAAAATCACCGAAGAACATCTTGATCGAGCGCGCGCAATCCTCTCCAAATTTGAAGCAGTAATTCCTCTGGAAAAAGCGTTCGAATCGTACACTTGGCGCATCTTCGCCTCGCTTTTCCCAGAGGTCGGAGAGCGCCTTTTCTACCGAACCAAAGCGCAGCTGTGGTGCAAACACGCAAACGTGAAAAACAGAAGGCACAAAGACTACATCAAAGGCGACGAGCGACTGCACAAAATGATAAAAGAGATGAACACGATCGACACAGCTCTTCACAACGAAATGACTGTGAAGTATGTGAAGCAAATGGAGATGTTTTACAAGCAATACCCGGACGAGAACAAGATGCGGATGGAAAGGCTGCCGAATTGCGCCGAGGCAAGAAGGCACTACTACGAGAGCGCGAGACGCCGAGCTGTAGAAAGAAAGAACACATAGATTACATGCAGTAGGAGAGAAAGTGAAAATTACACCTATTATTAGAGAGCTATAGCGAAAGAATTGTTGAAAGAGTTGTTGTATTCTAAAGTACATCGTTGCGTTTATTTCAATCGATGAAGAAGACAAGAAGTGCTCAAAGTGCACTTCGCACTTACGCACTCGCACTCAGATTCCTCATTTACAAAAAAACACACGAACGCGCTCCATTCACTCCTATGGGCAACTGCTTCTCTTCCTGTTTCCCGAGCGAAGATCCAGAAACGATCGCGCTTCGAGAAGAGAACGAACGCAGAGAATTGCAGCAAGCGCGCGCGAACGCGGCAGCCGCGGCGGAAGCGAGAGAAAAGAAGTTTGCCAGTTCGAGTCTCGGTAAAGCGCTGAAGAAATCGGAGTTGAAAGCGAAACGAGAGCGAGAAAACGCGGAGATTGGGAACAAAAGAGCGGAACAGAACGCGAAAGATTGGTTGAGTTAATTTAGTGAGCGCTTGGATACGTTCTCGAGAAGCGCGTTTTGTTTCAGAGAGAGAGAGAGAGAGAGAAGTTGTCAATTGAAGTCGTTGAGATACGTTTCTGTTCGGAAGCTTAGGGAGAGAGGTCAAACGAGAGCGAGTACACATCGTAATCATCATCATCACCATCATCAGTGTCCATAGATAGTAACAATTGCAATGGGTGGACACGGAGGCTTAAACATTCTTCCGCAAAAGTCCTGGAACGTGTACGGTCGGAAACAACGCGAACGTGTTCGAAGAGACGAAGAGCAACTGGAAAGAGAGGAAAGAGAAGAGGCGGCGCGAAAAGAGGAGGAGGAGAAAGCGAAGCAGTTGCGTGCGTTGCGAGGACACAAGGACGAGGAGGAAGAAAAGGAGAAAGAGAGCGTGAATAAACACGTGAACTTTTTTGAGGAACACGAAAAAGCGCTGGCGTCTTTGGAGAGGAAACAGAAAGCGAAGAAGAGCGAGGAGGATGAGGCGAATCGATTAGGCGGGAGCGGATCTCACTTGAGGCAACCATGGTACGCGAAATCGTACGCTTCGTTTTGCGACGACGGAGAAGATGATGCCGACGATGGTAGTAGACAGTACCACCCGTTGCCGAAAAGAATCCGCATGCAACGAGAAGAAACCGAGCGTTTGCGATTGGCAGAAAAGGAACAACGACCGTTTGAAAATCGTCCGACGCTGACAAAAGTCATGCTCACGGATGGGTACGTGCCACCCTCGGAAAGGAAGAGAAGAGAGAAGAAAGAAAAGAAAAGGAAAAAGAAAAGGCGGCGTTCTCACTCGTCCTCCGATGATGATACTAAAGAGGACGAACAAACTCGCGCGTTGAGAATACAAAAAATGAGAGAGGAAAGGGAACGACGCGAAATGAAAGAACGCGAACGCGCGAAGAGCGTGTTTACGAACCCGACGAAGAAGAATCCATTCGCGTAATGGCACGTGGAGAAGAACAATAGAAATACAAATTTGCATACTGGTATAAACTAATTGTATATTATACATTCAGAAGAAAAGCTCTTCCTTTTCTAAAACGTTTGATCGCATGACTTGTGAGCCGTACTCGAAATATTCCTCTCTCGTGTGACAGCTCTTGTAAAAATCCGGCATAGAAGCCACTACGGAGCCGCCAAACCACACCGCGTATCGTTGCATGTCGTGCGTAAACACCTCCACGTCCACCGATTTCGCTTTCAAACGATTCCCGCTCTTAGCTTCACTTTCGGAAATCCGTTTATCGACGACTCGTTTCACGTCTCTTTTCACTCGTTTCCCAAATCCTTTGAACATAGTCGATCCACCGCTAAGAACGATGTTACCGTATAATCTCCGTCGGCTATCAATCGGACACTCTTGAATGGCGTTATCGACTAGTTCTGGCAACGAAAACTGCCCAAACCCGTTCTCTTTCTCGGCAATCATATCTGGTCGGAAAAAGACTTCCGGAGCTAAAAATCTCTCGTATCCCACGTCCGCTTGCCACGGCAAGTTTGTTTTTGCTCGCACGCCTTCCATTCGTATCACGTACTCCTTCGGGTTCCTCTCGTGCAGCTCAAACTCTTTAGCGATGTCTTTACTCACGTAGCAATACTTTTCTTTCACTTTCTGAGCTACCCTGCTAAACTCTTCCGCCGGAACGTTTTCGCCTCTCTCGCGCATCAACGTCTGCACGAATCTCGTCAAATCTCTCCCGGCTAATGGAACCGATTTGATCGCACTGCTCACGACGTACCCATCGCAAACCGGTATGACGTGCGTAACCCCGTCGCCAATATCAATAACCGTTCCTGTTAATCCGTCTCCTACGTTTTTACTATTACTATTACCGCCGCCGCTACTGTTATTATTAGCCTCGTCGTTTGCGCTCGACGGAGTGGTATTCCTATTCTTCGCCGAAGCGGTGCCGCCGTTCAACGCCACGCTCGCATTCAAAGCTAACACCGCTTGCACGCCTATGTGCACCCCGGGCACATTAAACGTCTCAAACATAATCTCTCCCACCCGTTCTCGATTTTCCGCTGGATTTAACGGCGGTTCCGTGAGTAAGAAAAAATGTTCCTCCGGTTCCACTCGCAAAAGAGACAAGAGCGTCTTTTGCCAAAACTTTTCCATCGACGTCCAATCGTTGACGATGCCGTTCGATATCGGCCACTTGATCGTTTGGGAATTGATCTGCGCCAAAGCGTCTTCGCCTACGGCGTAGTTCAAGTCCGATAAAACGCGGTTGTTGTGATGATGGGAGCGCGAATATTGATGATGCTCAAAGTTTTTATTGTTGTTGTTCTCTTTGGTGTTGTTGGTTACGCCGTTGTTGTTGTTGTTATTCGTACCACCACTAATTCCGAAGTCGAATTCGGAAACGCAGGTTGGGAGGACGAACGACGGCGCGCTGTTCGAAGCGAAGCCGAGTTTGGTGTACCCGGTGCCGTTGTCGACCACGATCGCCGGGCGGTGGTGGTGGTGGTGATTCGCGCCGCTCATTTTATTCTCGAGAGAGAGAGAGAGAGAGAGAGACCGGATTCGCGCGAAGTTTTGTGCGTGCGAATTTTTGGAAAACAAATCGAACCAAAAAAGATCGGGTTAGAAGATTTTGCTGTGTACGCGTACTCGTAGTTTTTTAGCTTCTCACATCGACAGTTTTCTCTAAAAAATGAAAAATACGCGTACAAAAGTCAACTTCTTTCTCTCCTCCCTCGTTAAAACGAATACAAGAACACACACACACACACACAC
>Ga0182095_1072753_pt1 | contig 48607 bp, 31 predicted proteins | sample 041ome_19_FD_127784 | JGI IMG/M metagenome (GOLD analysis project Ga0182095, IMG submission 127784) | Metatranscriptome of coastal salt marsh microbial communities from the Groves Creek Marsh, Georgia, USA - 041412BS metaT (Metagenome... | ecosystem: Environmental > Aquatic > Marine > Intertidal...
ACGACGACGACGGCATTTTGTTTTTTGTTTTCGCTTCTCGCTTCGTTCGCGCGCTCCTCGTTTCGTTTCTTTCTGTGGCGCAATTTTACGTACGCGCGATGGGTTTCTTTCACTCTTTCTCCAAAAATAGAAAAAAAGAAAAAAAAGTTTGAATATCTGAACCACGATTGAGAACCATCCGCGCGTGAAACGACGCTCGTTTTGCGACCATCTCGTCGCGTCGCTCGGCGCGCGGAGCGCGAAACCTTTCGCAGTTACCGCGAGAAGAGAGGAAAAAGAAGAAGAAGAAGTGGAAGAGATTCCGATGTTTTTTCCGACGACGCCGCGACCGTTTCGGTGGTCGCATGCGCGCATGTGCGAGGAAAGAGTGCGACGAAAAGTGCTCGCTTCTTCGTGCGCTTCGCGCGAAGACGATACCCAGACGAAAGTTGGAAGAGAGGTGAAAGAGAAGATGAAGACGGTGAAGAGAGGCGATGGATGCGATGTCAGATCGATCGAAGAGATTAAAGCGGAAATCGCGCTCGTGGAGAGACAGTTGAGAGAGAAGAGAAGAGAGGAGGAAGAAGAAGAAGAAGAAGAAGAAGAAGAAGAAGAAGAAGAAGAAGAGGAAGAGGAAGAGAGGGAGAAGAAGTCGCGGACCGTGAAGATGCAAAAGAGCGGCGAGAAGGAGAAACATGCGCACGACTGGAATCATCGATGCGGCATAACCAGTCGTGGTGTCAACGCTGTGAATAATCTCGTTTGGACCGATCGGAAAGGCCCAGAGCCCGCGTCGAGGGCCATGGCGAGACACCTGCTAGAAACGCTGGAAGAGAGATGGAGCGACCATGAAGAAGACGCGTATTCATTGTCAGCATCTGATTCTGAATTTGGAGAAGAAAAAAAAGATGATGTTAATCCTTATTCGAGGAGTCTCGTCACGTTTACTACGCGAAAGAGTATTTCAAATAAAGTAGCTGAGAATAAGAAACGCCGGCATCAGAAATTGAAAGTGCTGGAAATGATCGCACGAGAAACGTCCCGGCAGATTCACGCGCAGTGCAGAGATCGTGGCGAGCTCGTAGATGCAATATTAGATCGATATCGAGACATAATTGATGCAAAAGAGCGCAAATTGGATGAGATGCGCTTAAAAAATCGAAGATTGGTTGCCATGCGAGATTTTGCAAATACGCAATCCGAACGTGACGGGGAGGAAAAAATCGCATTGGCCAAGAGTTTAGCCGCAACGAGGAGAGAACAGAAACGCATGCAAATCTTAAACGCGAAAATATCAAGCGAATTTGTGCAAGCTAAATTAAGATGGCAGGAAATTTCGTCGGAGCGGAAGAACAGGCGCAATTTAGAAAGAGATGCTTTGCTGAAAGCACAAAAGGAGGTGAAACAGTTAAAAGAGACAATGTTTCGGGAGATTCGAGCGCAAACGATGGCTTTAGAGAAGAAATTAGCGCACGCATTGGACAGTCGCGATGACTCGAGGGAGTCGCTGAGGTACGCGGAAGAACGTTTGCGCGTTGCTTTGGCAAAAACTCCGAGAGGAAAACCGATTGATATGGGTGCACAAACAAGTCGGCGTTGGATAAAACACATGATAGCACATGACGAAGACGGGTCGTTACATGCGATATGTTGCGAGGACATGACGGATGCGAGCTCACAAACGGATGCAGATTTGATGATGTTGGGATGGAATGGTAGTGACGCCAATGATAACAATGATAGTGTCGAGACAACTGCCGTGAGCACGAAGAAAAGAAGAGGCGATTGGCGCACCAACAGAAACGCTTCTTCTGCATCTCAGAGTGCCGGTAAAATTTCTTTTCTCGGCGGTTTCACGAGGCTCATTCAGAATGCAAAAATGAATGGTCGCGAGAAACCAAAATCATGGACGTTACGCACGGTCGCCCAGATTTATGCCGATAAAATAGCCGCGGAAAAGGATCAAGAGAAGCAGCAGCAGCAGCAGCAGCAGCAGCAACAACAACAACAACAACAACAGACGTCGTCTCACATCGGAGGTGGTAGCGAATCTCACAATGATCTCGCGAGTTTCGCGTACGAGTGGCACGTGCATCGGTACGGATTGCGGCAATTGGCGGAAACAAACTGCTTGGATTTAATCGCTTCGTGTAAAGTTCACTCGACGTCGTCGTTGAAGATCAGACAATTTGCGGCGTTTTGCGGACTCCTCGAATCTTCTACTTCTACTTGTTCCCCAAATGGAACTGTTTTGAACGCGGAGGAAAGTAATACGACCCACTTTGGTGGCGACCGGGATACATACGACTTCTATTTGAAAGTGCTCGATGCTTTGGCTCCGAATGGTCACATCTCTTCGTTATTCCCAGAAAATGAATCCGCAAACGGCAAAGCGATAAAATTTAGCGAAGTTCAAAGTAACACTGCGTCGATCAAAATGATGAACTTTGACGATAGCGGTAAAGTAACGTTTTCGCACGCGTGCGAAGCGGTGAAAACGTTGTTTCCAGACGTTTTGGTCAACGAAAAAATGAGCGTTCAATTTAGTAATAGTAATAACAATAACACTCTTCGATTGACCGAGAAGGAAAAGATGGATGCGTTGGCCAGAGCATTTCTCTTACATCGCGGCGTAGGAGCCTCCTCCTCCACCTCCTCCTCCTCATCTACCAGTGGCATCAAAACAAAAATAGTGGAAGCGGACGATGTCGTCTCTATTCTGATGATTGAACACGAGAAGCGAACGAAACGGAATGCGAGAGCTTTGATTGTATTGTTCCGAGCTATGGATTGTGAAGATCAGCTCGGAGAAAGAACATTAACGAGCAGTAGTATTTTATCGACTGGTCTATCTCGAGAAGATTTTTACGCCGCGTTTCGAATTGCGAGCGATGGCGCGTTGACAGAATCAAGCATACACGTGGCGTGGAAAGAATGCGTCAACATGTGCATCCATTCATCTGCGATTCGCTCCTTTGGTTCGCCAAGTGAGATCGGAAAGAAGAAAAAGATGACGAAGAAAAAAAACGCGAGAGGAACTTCTTCGTCCACGAGGAGCAAACAAAATAAGACAGCGCGCGTCGGCGAAAATGTCTCGATTTCCGAAACAACGACTTTGGATGAAAACATTGTCGATACCGATACTTCAATTCGCATTCCAGATCACGTTTTCGTCAGCGTCGCGAAAAAGCGATGCTTCCTCGGCGGCTTTGAAATGCAATCCGAGAAACGATCTCCGCGAGGAGGCATCCAAGAAATAGATGAGGAACACGCCACCGATGAAAATGCGATGACTGCAACAAAAAGCTCCGCCGAATCCGCGTATTACGAATCCTTTGAAACCGAGTGCCGCTTCTGCAAAGAACTCTTCGATCTTCACGACGATTTGAAATCCAAGTTCGATTCTCCCCACCACTCGTCCGCAACGCTCGACTCCAGCGCGACGCAAATCATCCACGCCTCGCTGCTTCGATGCGAAAAGCTCAGGAACAAATACGTTCGGGAACAACAGCACACTCACGCGCAAAACCAACAACACAGTTTCTCGCGAAAAGAGAAAACCTTCCTGAGAGCGCTCGTCCTCAAAGCGTTGTCCTTGGAGTTGCAGAAAATCCAAGTGAAAAGACGAGGAGGTATTAAACGTGTCGGTGAGTTAGTGAGGGCCACGGTTTCGTTCAAGTTACGGAACGCGTTTCGGGAGTAACAGCGCGGAGCAGTCGCCGAGGTGCTCGTCGATTGATTGTGATGGAAACTTCTTTTTTTTTATATGTACGATTCAAACTCTGGAAGAGAGTCGTATTTTTTGCCTTCCTTGCCTGTTTCCTCCTCCTGCTCCCCGGCTGCGCGTCGTCTCGTTTTCCCACCCCGTCGTCCTTAAAAAAAATTTTCGTCGGTTACTCAGCGAAAAACTAGCACACTCGAGAAAGCAAACGCGGCGACGCAGAATAGTTCCGCGCAGAAAAAATAGACCTCTTCCCGAAGAAGTACAAAACCAGAGCGAAAACCGTTCGCGAGAGACGACGACGGAGACACAGAAGCGAAGCGTAATTTCAACTAACTCACGCTCAGCGAAAGAAGAGAGAAAAAAATTTATATAAAAATAGAGAAAGAGAAAATACAAAATGGCTTCGAAGCGAATCACGAAAGAGCTTGTGGTGCGTGATTCTTCTGTTTTCGAGTGAAGATATCGTCCGAGCGCGTTTTTCGTCCGGTTTTAGGAGCATTTGGTGGTCGCGACGGCGTCTTTGTTCTCGATTTCGCGCGCGCGACGCGACATTTTTTTTTTCTTCTTTTCGCTTTCTTCTTCGATTTTCTCCTTCTTTTTTCTCTGATTTTTCTCTCTCGAAGGAGAGGAAAGAAAGCAGACTGCTTCGCGTATCGATTGCGCGCGTTAAACTCACGCTGACGATCCGCGACTTTCTCTCATCATCTCATCGTCGCAACACGACGCACAGGATTTACAAAAAGATCCGCCAACCTCGTGCTCGGCCGGTCCACGGTCCGAGGACGACATTTTCCACTGGGATGCGACCATCATCGGCCCAGCCGATAGTCCCTACCAAGGCGGTCTCTTTTTCGTCGCGATCCATTTTCCTCCGGATTATCCGTTCAAACCGCCAAAGGTGAATTTCAAGACAAAAGTGTACCATCCGAACGTGAATTCGCACGGAAGCATTTGTTTGGACATTTTGAAAGAGCAGTGGTCCCCAGCGTTGACGATTTCGAAGGTTTTGTTGTCTATTTGTTCGTTGTTATGCGACCCGAACCCGGACGATCCTTTAGTGCCAGAAATTGCGCACATTTACAAGACAGATCGACCAAGGTACGAGGATTTGGCGAGGGAGTGGACGAGGAAGTACGCGACGCTCTGATTAGCAAGCACGAAAAATTGAGAGACAATAGAAGCGCGCAAAAAAAGGAGAGAAAGAGAGAGAGAAAAAGATGGTGAATACACGCACCTCCGCAAGTCTGTTTATTTTTTAAAGAAAGAATTTCGAGAAGAATGGAAACGAAGAAATAGCACAAGTGTGTGTGCGTGTGTTTGAAAGAGAGAGAGAAATAGAGACGAGAGATCCGAGATATAAAAGTGTGTGTAATAACAACATTTGAGATAGAGTTAAACCTTTTATGAATTACTTAATATCTACGCGCGAGCCGTTAATTTTTTTTTTTAGAAATACAAAACACTACGTTGAATGAAACTGGTGCTTTTTCGGCACCGTCAGCTTAGATACCTCTCTCACACCCTCTCCGACGCCACTAAACATCGATTTCTTCTTAAATACTCCGCTGCTCATGTTATCCAATCGCTTCTTCTTGCTCGCTTTCTTTGTCTTGAAATCGTTCCAACTGCTCGCCCTTTTTGCGTGTTCGCTTGCTTCTGCCTTTTGTTTCTGCTTATATTTGAACGTTTGCAATTGTTTCCGTTTCCGATCTCTGGTAACTTTATCGTCGTCGTCTTGTATTTGAAGCCTTTTCGGGATGATTAAATTGCCTTCCTCATCGTACGTCGGTTTGTCGTTGGCGCCGCGGTAGAGCAGATTTTTTGGCGGCTTGTTCCCGTCGGCGTTATCCTCGCCTTCTTTTCTGGATCGTCCGTTCGCATCTTTCTCTGTCGCTGCCGTCGTCGTCGTCCCCTTCGTCGTCGTCGTTGTCGTCGTCTCGTCTCGCACGTCTCCTCTGCTCGTCTCTTCCGGCCGTTTCAAAACCTTCCACCTCTTCTCCTCTTCCTCTCGCTTCCTCCTCTTCTCCTCCTCCTCTTCGATTTGACGCAAATTTTCCATATCCTCCAACTCTTTCTCAATCTCGTCCTCCTTTCGTTTTCGCTCTTCTTCTTCTTCTTCTCCTTTTTCCGCATTCTTCTCTTCCTCTTTTCCCTCCGCGATCATCCGCTCTCGCAAAACCTCTCTCGTCAGCTCGATGACTTCCTCCAACTCTCGTTTCATCTCCTCCTTCTCGTCGTCGCCGTCGTCCAATTGGTCCAGCTCTTTCATCTGTTCCAAGTATTCACTCAACGCCTGTTCGAGCTCTGCGACGGACTGGACCGCTTCTTCTTCTTCTTCTTCTTCTTCTTCTCCTTCGTTGTTCGGATCTGTCATTTTGGGTGTGGCCTCTGTTTCTTCGGTCGGCTCTTCGATGATGGCTTTTGGTCTTCTTTATTTTGGAGATTTTCGAATCCGCATTCTTGTTGCAAAAAAAAAAGAGGAATGCGCGCGCTTCATCATCGCGCTCATCGCAACCTTCCTTTTCCTCCTCCTCGAGGAGGAGGAGGAGTGAGAGCCGCGGCAAAGAGCTTTTTTGTCGTTCGCTCTTCTTCTTCTTCTACGACGACGACGATGACGACGAGCGGTCTTCGTTCGGTCGAACGCCGACGACGACAACACCGGCGGCGGTTCCAACGACGACTCGTTTCCGGAAGAGCTTTAGCGCGAGAAGAGGAAGAAGAAGAAGAAGAAGATGTCGATGAATACGACGACGACGATGACGACGAATCGAACCCGCCGGAAGTGTTGCCGTACATTGGCGGCGAGTTGCTACCGAAAGAGACGGAGAAACACAAGTCGGGGTACGTCGCCATCGTCGGCCGTCCAAACGCAGGGAAATCGACGCTTTTGAATAGGATTTTAGGGACCAAATTGTCCATAGTGACGAAGAAACCGCAAACGACGCGACACCGGATTCTGGGGGTGCTGAGCGACGAGGAGTCGCAGATGGTGCTGTTAGATACCCCAGGGGTGATGAAGTCCGCGTTTAATAAGTTAGACGAGACGATGTTGAAATCTGTGCGGTCCTCGGTGGCGACGGCGGATTGTTTGATAATCGTCGTCGACGGGGACGCGAAAGATACCGCGGAGAAGGATTTTGAGAATTTGTTGGACGAGGACGTGATTGGGAAGTTACCAACGGTCGTGTGCGTGAATAAGTGCGACCGGATTAAAGACGTGCAACGGATTAAGGAGTTGATGAAGTACTTTAGAAAGATTAAAGGCATTTCAGAAGTGATTCCGGTTTCGGCGCTGAACGATACCGGCGTGAAAGAAGTCGTCGAGTGGGCGAAGGATAAGTTACCAGTTGGTCCGTCTTATTTTTCCAAGGAGTATTTATCGGAACACCCCGAGCGTTTTTTCGTGGCAGAAATCATTCGTGAGAAGATATTCGAGCTGTATTCGCAAGAGGTGCCGTACTGTTCGTCGGTGTGGGTGGAGGAATTGAAGGAAAGGAAACCGCCTGCGAAGGATTTGATTCGGGCGACGATTTACGTCGAGAGGCAATCGCAGGTTGGCATCATTGTTGGCGAGGACGGCTCGGCGATGAAAAAGTTGAGCACCGAAGCGAGGAAAGACATCGAGGCGTTTTTAGAGAGAGGAGTGTTTTTAGAGATGAAGGTGAAATCGAAACCGGGTTGGCGATCGAACGATAAGTCGTTGACCGAGTTTGGTTTGGAGGATCCGAATAAGACGAGCAACCCGGATTTTCGAGATATCAAGTGATGATGTGCGTTCATCGCGCGTGTAACCATTATGTAAAGCAAATGTAGATGTGTTATTGATAGAGCCAACGCGGAAATTCAAAGTTCTTCGATTCGAGAAATGTTTTGTATTTTTGAACAACGACGGCTGGATGCGTTTCGCGACGACGGCGTTCGACTTCATTCTCACCGCTCCCGTCTATATTGACGCCGTCTTTCCAAGACGACGATGCGGTTGATGACGTGCACCGAGCAGATTTCTTTCGTTCAATGCTCGACGCGACCCGACTTCTTCTCTCCGGGCCACCACTCTTTGCAGCAGTTCTTCTCTCTCGACGAGAAGACACGGCGGCGTCTCCGACGAGTGCGTTTCTTTCCGAACCCAAACTCGCGGTTGTTGTCGTTAAAAGCCCTCGTCGAAACCGTCTCGGCGGCGTTCTGTACGCCAAAGGCTCGCGAGGACGATCTGGCAAAACTTTTCCTCGGGTGCCTCCTGTTTTTTTCTCCTCCTCTCTTTTTCTTCTTCGGTCGTCGCTCTTCGCTTCTTCGTCGACGATGAACGCCCATCGCGCGAAAGCAAAAAAAGAGCGCGCGGTCGCGATGGTACTCGTTGCATTCATCGTCGTCGTCGCCTCGATGCTCCGAGAGCGAGCGAGGCTTTCTTTGTTTCTAAAAAGGCGCAGCCCCGGCGTGGTGTGAACGAAAGAAAAGTGTGTGGATATATTTTTAGATTTTTTTTCAACCACATGGGGGCGAATCTCTCTCTCTCTCTCTCTCTCTCTCTTCTCGCCACGCGAATAAAGCGTAAATAAGCTGCTTATTACCGGTACACGTACAGTTTTGCTTATTTTATCAGTCACGCCGTGTCGCGTTCGGAGAGACGAGAGATATCCACAGCATCAAAAAAAATTTCTGCTGTGCGACAAAAGTGACTCGTGTGCGCGAAAAAAAACGAGCGTATCATCCCCTCCGCGTTTGCGTTACCACTACATACTCCGCGCTCGCGAGCGAGAGACGATTTTGGAAAAAAGAAGAACATAAGCGCGCTCGATTATTCTCTCTCTCGATAATCTCACATCTTTTTTGCTTTCGAGCGCGCGCGCGCGAAGATGAAGACGATGACGACGATGACATCGTCGCTTTCTTCTTCCTCGTCGTTTTCGGGATTATCCCGAAGAGGAGGAGGAAGAGTGGCGACGAGAAACGACGACGACATTAGCAACGGCTGCTGCCGCTACCGACCACGCTCTCGCCGCGTCGTCGTCGCTGCGAGCGCAGAAGAAAGAGGAGGAAGAATCGTTTCTTTTTCTTCTTTTTCTTCTTCTTCGCGCAGAGGGAGAGGTATCGTTGGATTTGTCGCGCGTTCACACGAAGGCGATAAGGACGCCGGTGATTCCGAAGAAACGTCGTCGTCGACGACGACGACGACGACGACGACGACGTCAAAGATGGACGGAAAAGAAACGAAGAAGAACGATAGAAGAGAATCAATTCCATCGCATCACATAGACGCGATCATTCCAGAAGCGACGGAGCGTCCGCACGAGCGATGGGTGGAAAATAATCCGTACAACCCGATGAGTCCCACAGTTGGCCAGTGCGAGCCGTTGCCCGAGACGTTGCCGACGATGTCTCGAGGCGAGACGAAAGAGACGGCGTACGATTTATTGATCGTCGGATGCGGTCCGGCTGGTTTGTACACCAGCACGCGAGCCTCGGAGAGAGGTTTGAAAGTAGCGCTGATTGATCCGAAACCGTTGGCTGGATGGAGGAACAACTACGGCGTCTGGTGCGACGAGTTCAAAGCCTTGGGATTCGAGGACTGTTATCGAGCGAGTTGGCCGAGAGCGCAGGTTATTTTTGGCGACGCGGACACTCCCGAAGAAAACGATCGGCAAACTGGGAAATATTTAGACCGCGCTTACGCGCAAGTGGATCGAGCGAAACTGAAATCGAAATTGATTCACAGAGCGATTGAAAATAAAGTAGATTTTGGGACGAACAACGTGAAATCAGTCAAGCACGAGGAGGACGACGTTTCCGAAGTAACGTTATCGGATGGGTCCGTGGTGTTTGCGAAGATGGTTTTAGACGCCACCGGGCACGCGAGAAAGCTGGTGGACTTTGAACGAGAGTTCACACCTGGGTACCAAGCCGCGTTCGGTATCGTTTGCGACGTTGAATCGCACCCGTTTCCGTTGGATACGATGTTGTTTATGGATTGGCGAGACGACCACTTGGACGACGCGTATAAAGCGGTAAATGATGTCTTACCTACGTTTTTGTATGCCATGCCGTTTTCCAACACGCAAGTGTTTTTAGAAGAGACCAGTTTAGTCGCCAGACCTGGGTTGGAGTTTGACGATTTGAAAGTAAAGTTGAAACAACGCTTGGAACGGTTAGGCGTGAAAGTGACCGAAGTTCACGAAGAGGAGTATTGTTTGATTCCAATGGGTGGTGTTTTACCGACGTTTCCACAGCGAACGCTTGGTATTGGCGGAACTGCAGGGATGGTTCATCCAAGCACCGGGTTTATGATAGCTAAAACCATGCGTTCGGCGAATGTTTTAGTAGATGCGATTTGCGAGGCGTTGAGAGTAGGTAAATCCGGCATGGATGCCGCAGATTTAGTCGACGAATCCATCCCCGCCAACGATTCCACTCTGTTCTCGGCAAAATTAGCCTCAGAAGGCATCTGGAAGAAAGTATGGACGGAAGAAGATTTACGCGTTCGAACATTCATGTGTTTCGGCATGGAAACGTTGATGGAGTTGGATATCAAAGGCACGCGGCAATTTTTTAAAACGTTCTTCAACTTACCCAAAGACGTTTGGGGCGGTTTTCTCAGTTGGAACATCGGGCCCGCCGGTTTACTCTCTTTAGGTGTCGCGTTGTTCATCTCGTTCAACAATTACATGCGATATACGTTCGTCACGTCCGCGTTGCCGTTCATGGGAAGTTTCTTTGCAAACTTTGCCAGTGCGGAGAACAAATTCGATTCTAGCCGATGGGGGGGTGCGTTTTTAGAAATCAACACGACGCCGAAGAAGATGCCGCCGACGTTGCCTGGCTACGGAGGCATCCCAACGCCGAAAAAATCAAAGACAAACTTTAGTGCAACGCTGCCGACGAAAGACGACGTGAGCATGGATGAAGATGACGAGAACGACGACGACGATGACATCGACGGTGTCTCTGGCGAAGGGGTCTATGAGAAAGCCAACCCGACCGAGAAGCCCATCTTGAAGTCGCCATTAGATTTTGAGAAGCTGTTGAAAGGCGAGTTGTCTTACACGTCTGGCAATAACAACAGTAGTAATCAAGTAAAGTTTGAGAGTTACAAAGACGATCGCGAGTGGATTGCGTTTCAACAACGCAAAGTCTTCCCAGACCAACAACCCATTGTGGACGTCTTGGACGTTCTAAAAAGCGGCGAGAAGGTGGATTGTTTAATCATCGGGGCTGGTCCTGCTGGGTTAGCCATTGCAGCCGAAACTGCAAAGAAAGGTTTATCCGTCGGTGTGGTCGCTCCGGACGCGCCGTTCGTGAACAACTACGGCGTCTGGTTGGACGAGTTCAAGGCGATTGGTCTAGAACACACTTTGCTTCACAAATACGAGGACACTTTAGTTTGGTATGACGATAGCGACCCCGAAAGTGGACGAAGTCTAGGTCGACCGTACGGACAAGTTTGCAGAAGACGATTGCGCGAACATCTGTTGTCCGAATGTAAAAAATCCGGCGTAAAATACCTCCCCGGCATCGTTGATCGCGTGCAACACTTCTCGTCGGGCGAAGAGAAACCTTCAGAGATTCGTGGTCGATTTTTGAAAACAGACGCATCCTCGCGAGGAAATTACGGCGAGGGGTCCACCGATGTCGATTTGGCTGGTGTTGCAAACGATGATTTCGAGAAAGACTTTGAAGTCTTTTCTGATTTAGTCGTCTGCTCGACCGGCCATAACCGCGAGATGTTGAGATACGAAGCCGGCCCACCGCCGGGATGGCAAACGGCGTATGGGATCGAAGTGACTATACCGAACCATCCGTGGGAGAAGAATAAAGCCGTGTTCATGGACTTTCGCCAAGCTGACCCAGAGTTGAAGGGCGAAATGCAAAACAGCCGAAAAGAGGACGGGAGTTGGAGAGTGCCGAGTTTCTTATACGTCTTACCTGTGGATGAAAATACGGTGTTTGTCGAGGAGACGTGTTTAGTCGCTCGAGTGCAAATTCCTTTCGATGAATTGAAAAGACGATTGTATAGGCGCTTAACTCGAATGGGTATTGAAGTCGATCAGGAAAAAATTATCGAGGAAGAAGCGTCGTGGATTCCATTGGGTGGTACACCGCCGGTATCGCCTCAGCGAACGTTGGCGTACGGAGCTGCGGCGGGGATGGTCAATCCCGCCAGTGGCTATTCCATCACGAAATCGCTCGGAGACGCTCCGGGTATGGCTGAGGCTATTTACAACGGGTTTCAAAAAGCAAAAGAGACTAAGGATTACTCGGAAATTTCTCACGAAGCCTGGGACCGGTTGTGGGGATATGAACGAAGACGACAAATTGGCTTTTACCAGTTCGGCATGGAACTTCTGATCTCCTTGCGCATCGAGCAAATGCGAAATTTCTTTGGCACCTTCTTCGGGTTGCCGATTGAATTTAACAGAGGATTTTTGGCGAGCAAGTTGAACTCCGTTCAGCTGTTACAATTCGCGATGATGATGTTTTTCCAAGGGAACAACGATTTGAGAGGCTTACTTTTGGCGCATTTAGTCACCGAAGGCGGATCGGGCGTTCGTTTGTTCACGTCGTATACGAGACCGATTTTGGAAATGTTAGATGTCGACGTCACTGGTTTGAAGAATAAAGATGGAAAACCGAACTCATTGCAAACAGCCGACGGTATCAATTTGCTGGACCGAAACATCCCGCCGCAGGATAGAAACACGAACATCATGATGAGAGATTTTCAACAGAGTTTAGAGCAAGGCATGACGCCTGGATTTTCCGGGAGAGATTGGTGGAAAGTTGGCAACGGTACGACTAGCAGCAGTAGCAGCAGCAGCAATAAAAATAAGAGCAACAGCATGGCGGCCACGGCCTCGCCTATGGTAACCACGGAAAGTCAAACGACTGAATATTGGTCCAACGGTTCGCAATCCATGGTCAAAACAGTCGTCAAGAACACTGGCTTGACCGAAACTGATTTGTATGGGAACGATCGAATCAAGTTTCTCCCGGAGTCCATCATCAATTTACCCGGTGAAAACGTCATTGTTCCTCCGCATTTGACTGGTGGTTTGCCTGGCGATATCGGTTTTGATCCGTTAAATTTCGGCGCACAATCTGACTTGTTGAAATTCCGTGAGCGCGAGTTGATCAACGGCAGATGGGCCATGCTCGCCGCCATCGGCGTTTTACTTCCAGAGTTTCTCTTCAAGTATGGTTTATATGGCGAAGGTATCGATCAACACTGGTGGTCGACAAAAATTGTACACAATGTCACCGACGGTTGGCAGCTCACTTACATGGGTTCAGAGATCCCGTGGGGTCTCTTTTGGTTGCCGATTATTCATTTGCCGTTGATGTTCGTCGCGGAGATGTTGCGTACCGGTAAATTTGAAATCGAACGCTTTAGCACTTTGGATAAGTTGTACCCGGGTGGACGTCTGTTCGATCCGCTCGGTTTAGCCGCGAACCAAAGCGAAGAAGAAGTAAGAATTTTGAAGGCGATTGAAATCCAGCATTGCCGATTGGCCATGTTGGCGTTTTCCATCTTTTGTGTCCAAGGCGCGACTGGTAAAGGCCCGTTGGATTTCTTCTGATGATATAATTCGGATGACTGTGTTGTTTAATAAAAAAATGGTACTAATACAAGCTTGCGCATTATGTTCTATCGTCTATCGTCAAGAGTTGACGTCAAAATGAACGGTATCTTCAACGTAACCGTCAAAGGATCTCTCCAAGCCGTATCGCTGCCGCTATCTCCCATCTCTCCTGTCAACTCTTCGGTTTCAATTGCGCGAATATTTTTCACGTCGATGAAAAAAGGAAACTCGGTTCGATATTGCGTGGATACAGCTTCTGTACATCCTACCCCGCGAAGAAGATCTTCTTCTTGTTTTCCCTCTTCCCCTTCTCGCTCGTTGTGGTGGTCGTCGTCGAACGAGACGCATAACATCGACTCTCGGCCGGACACGTTCAACTTTGCCCGGCCTAAACTTTGCTCAGAATCGAAGGTCAACGTAACCGTCGCAAATGTCGTCAGCGGTCTATCCGGGTAACTCGTATCTATTTTGACCCTAGGTTTCTTCTTCATCGGAATCATCGTTGCTGTCTCCGCAGCAGCGGCAGCATTCGCGATGGTAGCGACATTTTTCGTTTGGCTTTGCTTGCGTTTTCTGATAGCGCTCCTTTTCCTTTCCGGCGATAGGCGAAAGGCGAAGCCGCCTTCTTCTTCCTCGTCTTCGGATGATCGGGTTTGTTCTAAGCGGCGTTCATTCGGTCGTCTCGTTGTCGAGAGTGGCGACATGGGCGTGTTTACTTCAACAATTTTTCGCCGCATGTGCTCTTGTCGCAGCTGCGAACGCCTTGAAGAAGTAGACAAAAATTTCTTCACGCGCATCGGCGGAGGTGGCGACGATCCCGCGAACGTTCGCTTCGGTAACGTAAACTTTGGATCCAGCGCGCCCCCTGTTCCCCGTTCCATGCGCTTTTTTGAAACTACTTCCACGCATATCGTCGCCAAAGAATCTCTCAGTTTCGCCTCTCTCGTCGCCGCCACCGTTGTCGTTGTTCTTGTAGTAGCATCAGTAGTAGTCGCATTATACTCGCTCGTTGTCGTCATCGTCAAAGGCTCAAACATCGCCTTGGCGGCGACTTCAACGACCTCGTCGTTAAATGTCACGTCGTACACGTCGCACGCGTTCCCGTTGCGATCGATGTCTCCCCGCACATCGCTACACGCCAACGGGAACCTGTGCGTTTTTTCCAAGTTGTTCACGATGTATTCCTCGTCTTCATCTTTTGCTTTCTTTTCCTCTTCAAGGAGCTTTTCCCGTTGCTGTTGCAAAGGAGAATGAGGAGGAGTCATTTCCGTAGCCTCTCCTTCCGTTATCGTCCTCGCGCTCCACCTCTCCGGTTTCGGCACTTCCTTCGCCCCGCACACGTTCACCATAACTTTCCTCCCCGTATTCGTTCTCGTTTTCACCACAAATCCCGGTCGCACCGATACGTTTTCGTAGACATCAGGATCTTCCCCAAAACTGCTATCGTCCACGACGACGCCTCTCGGGGCTTCTTCTTGTTCTTCGTCCTCCCCATCCGTTGCCATGCACATCAGCAGCTCGTCCTCAAACTTGCCGCTCGAAGCTTTCTCCAACAGCAGTTGTAACTCCTCTCTCGACATCGACTCCGTCAAAGGTCTCAAAAGCTCCAGCATCTCGTGCATCTCTTTCGGAGCGTTTCGAGAGTCGAGCACGTCGCCTCCATCTTTGACGTATTGCAACAGAAACGCCGCGAAAGGTCGGAGCGCGGCGACGGAGTTGAGGTGGTATTCCGCTCTCTCCAAGTTGCTCTCTCCTTTCATCGTCGCGTCGCGGTAGACACACAGATTCTTGCGAGAGAGACAGAGAGACAGAGAGTTTAAAAGAGAAGAAAAAGAAGACAGACAGACAGACAGACAGACAGAAAGACAGAAAGAGAAACGCGTTCGTGCGCTCTCCTGCGCTCTCTCTCTCTGTCTCTCTCTGTCTCTTCTTTCACGCGCGTTCCTCGTCCGTGTTCTTCTTCTCTGCAGGCGCGGGTAATTAATGATGTGAATATAGTGTTGCGAGAGGCACCAAAGGCGGGAAAATTGAGTAATTTAGGGTTTTATTTTAGTAATTTAGGGTTTTAATTTACTAATTTAGGGTTTTGATTTTTTTTTTCTTAGCACCAGCGTTCAAAGAAAAAAAGCAAAACTTTCTCTCGCGGTATTTATTGTTCGTCGGTCCCTCTTTGCGCGGCGCGTTCACGAACACGCGCTCCTTCCAGAGAGAGAGAGAGAGAGAGAGAGTGAAAGAGTCTCTTTTTTGGTTTCGCGCGTCGTTTTATACGTTCGTCAGAGTTCACAGAAAAAGAGTGCAAAGAGAGAGAGAGAAAATCGTTTCACCCAGGACAAAAAGCGCGGCCAAAACCAAAATTTGTACAGGAGGCCGACGGACGCATCATGAGCTACAACTCCGATGGGGCGGCGGAGAGAGAATACACGTCGCCGTACGATCTGACCAGAAGCGGAGGATTTGATGGTGCCGTTCCCGGAGGAGGAGCATCGTCGTCGGCGGGTCATGTCTCTTCTTTCTCTTCTCGCGCTGCTGCCGGTGACGGGGTGACGATGGTGCCCGCGGGGAACAATCAGAACCAACAGATGAGAACGACGACGACGACGACGCCGGCAGCGAAAGACACGCTCGCGGAGCGGATTATGTCGACCGTTGCGGCTTCTTCTTCTTCTTCTTCTGCTGCTGCCGCTGGTGGTGCTGCTGCCGCTGGTGGTGCTAGTGCGAAAGGAGGAGGAGGAGGAGGAGGAGTTACGTTTACAAATTCGATCCGTGACAAACAGCTGCAAAGAGAACAAGTGAACGAAGAACTGAGAGATATCGTCTTGAACGTGACGCAAAGAGTCGTCGCGGATAAGAAGAGAATCTCGGTGGAGGATTTTGAATCCGGGGAAGCGACTGCGGCGTTGAGTATGGGAGTGATGATCATGATGATTGTGTTTATGATCGTCGTGTCAATCGCGTTGAGGCAGTTGAAATTGAAATGGGTCCACGCGTCAGGGGCGGCGTTGATGTTGGGAATTATACTAGGCATGATCACGTACCAAGCGAGAACAGATTTGAGCGCACAAGTCGCCGTGGAAGAAAAATCGAGAATAATTCAGTTTGTAGATTGGATGTTCTTCGATGTGAAGTTCTTCTTTTTAGTTTTGTTACCTCCGGTGGTATTCGAGGCTGGATATACTTTACATCCGGCAACGTATTTCCGGAACGCGGATGCCATCGCCACGTTTGCGTTTTTGGGATCATTCATGAACACATTCATCGTCGGAGGCTTAATGTATTTGAGTGGGACTTTAGGTTTATCTCAATCATGGGATCCAATTTCGGCTTTGTTGTTTGGTAGTTTAATCACGTCGACAGATCCCGTGACCGTTTTATCCGTTTTTAACGACATAGGGAACATAGATCCGGATCTAAATGCAATGATTTTAGGCGAATCGGTGCTAAACGACGCCGTTTGCATCGTTTTGTTTGAGATGTTTTCCAAGCAAGTGACGTTGAGTCGGCAGAAATCCGATTACTCGCAAGAGATGGAGGTGAAAGATTTGATTTTCGAATCCATTAAAGGTTTCGTTCTGACTTTCGGGACGAGTATGACGGTAGGCATCCTCGTCGGCATGGGGTCCGCATTGTTGATTAAACATGTCTCTGTTACGAGCCAACACGAAGACGGGTGGGTGTTTGATACGGCGTTGGTATTTTTGTTTCCGTATTTAGCGTATTCGATTAGCGAATCTATGGAAATGAGTGGGATCGTATCTGTTCTGTTTTGCGGGATTGTTATGGGGAGATACACGCGACAGAATTTAGAGCGATCGCCAAGAATGGTGTCAATGTGCTTGTTCAAAGTCTTCGCGTACGTCGCGGAGACGTTTGTGTTCATTTACATGGGGGCGAGTATGTACCGCGCGTCGTTTGCGTACATCACCACCGGTCTCGTAGCGTTAGTCGTCGTCGTTATCAGTCGAGTCATGTGCGTCTATCCGTTGTCGTACATGTTGAACACCGTATCGAGAACAACACACGCCACTGGGTACATTCAAGCCAACACACAGCACATGTTGGTGTTTTGCGGCTTGAGAGGAGCAGTAGCTTATGCGCTGAGCGTGAAAGCGGCGGCTGAGTTTGGTGCAGTTGGTGGCGCAATGCTCACAGCGACGACGTTTTTAGTGTTGGTGACAGTCATTGTGCAGGGCGCATTTATGCGACCAGTGATGCAGTATCTCGGATTCGGTTCTCCCGACGATATCGACGCGAAGAAGGGGAGTGGAAGTCCAAAAGGAAGCAACAATGGTAAGGACGATGGCAACGGCGATAAGAGCGGAATTTCAAACGTAGAATCCTTGCATCCATCGAGCGGGAAGAACAACAAACCGGACGAACCTATGCGCCATCGATCTTCTTCCTATCATGCTTTGGAAAAGTTTGACGAAAAGTACATTCAACCGTGGTTGATGTCCGATCCTCCGCCATCGCCGAATCGAATGTTGCGAACAAATACCAGCGCGAATACTAACAGAAACAACGTTTCCAACCCGGATACGCCTTCCAAAGTGCGCAAAGGAAAGTCAACTAACATCTCGGTAGCCGCCGCGGTGGCAGTCGCGCAGAGAGAGCTCTCTGCGAGCGACTTTGGCGGGAGAACGATGAACAAGTACATCATGGAAACCTCCAACGGCGAACGCAAACCTTTACTTGGCGAACAACATCAAGAAGGCAACAAGAAGATATCTACTTCCCCTCCGAACAAACGAGGAGGAAGCAGGGGAGAGAAAATCACAGGTACCATCCGAGGCCCTCTGGTCTGTGATAAGTTCGGCGCGCACGATCGAGAAACCTTTCTCGCGTCCTCGACCATCGAAGACACTTTGCGGTTGCCGAAATACGAACGTTAGGTGAGGAAACTTCTACGAAGGGCCAAAGAAGAAGAGTCGTCGTGGAGACTTCACGCTAATAGTAACATAATAGATGTAGATATTTGTAAATAATCATAAGCAATATAGCGCCATAGCAACCTTTATAGAATGTAAAGAGATTTCATCCATAGTTCATTGCCTTTTCCTTTTCGCGTGCCATTGTCCCTCTTCTCGAAATCGAAAAAGTCAACTTCTTTTCTTCACTAACAGACGCGCGGAGAAGCGCGCGAACCACACAAAATTTGCAGCAAACGCAGAGAAGAAAGAGAGCGCGAGAGAAAGAGAAAGAGATACGAATTCAGAAATGTCGGCGGCGTCGACGTCCGCCCTCTCTTCCTTCGCCACTAGAAGCGACAACAAAAATGAAAAAATACCGCGGGAAAGAAAGAAAAAATCTCACGAACGACAACAACAAATGATCGAACAAGCCCAAGACGACGAAATGCTCTCGTCCCTTATCTCCATAGATCCACCGACTCGCGCGGAGCACATGATATTAGCGTGGGTATCGATCAACCCGAGCGTGAAACGATTGTGCGGGCTTGGGTTGGAGCCGTTTCGAGAGGAGATCCGATTCGTGTTGGAAGGGTTGCTTTGGAGAGAGATATCAATGCCGACGGAGGAGGAGGAGGAGGAGGAAAAGGAGGGCAGTAGCGATGCGAAAAATGTGCGCGTATCTTCGAAACGATTGTGGGTAAAAGGTATGTCCGTTCGATTGATGATGGTGTTTTTCATTTTGTATCCAAACTATATCGTGTTCGCTTTGAGCGCCGTGTTCATTCGAGCCTCTTTGCGAGCGAGGCGACGAGCAGCGAGCTTTGAGACGAGAGGAGAAAGCAACGCGAAGAAGAACGAGGAGAAGAACAAAAAGAAGAATAAGGAGGAAGATAAAGATGCTGCGTTGCCTCGAATGAGCTCGTACGCTGTGATTGTTTTAGAAACCGTAGCGGATCGATTGGAAACAATTGCGTCGATTGCGAGCGGGAGAGACCCGTTGGCGTTGAGAGTAGCATGTTTCGCATGCGCGTGGTTGTTCGTCTTGTCGTTTTTTGTGAGTTTTAGCGCATGGGTTGCGGCGGCTGCGCTTTTTGCGACGAAACCGAAAGGTGCGAAGCGAATTTTAGAGGCGTGTTTCAGATGAGATTTTTACACTGCTACGTATTAGTCAAATCAAAGCAACCGAGTGTACATTAGCAACTAGTTTCGTGTAGTCGCAAACAAATTTGTATTTTTTGTATTTTTGTATTTACGGAGATTTCATCACTTCTTCGCGCCAAACTTGAAAGAGAGCTTCATCTTGGGTTTTGCCGCGGGTGGCGCGGCGTCAACCTCCATCGGCTCAGCTGTAGCAGCAGTTACGGCAACCGGTGCAGGGGGAGCACCAGGTACAGCCACAGCGGTAGTAGCAGTAGTAGTAGGAGGAGGAAAACTAACCGGCTCGATATCTAGCACTTCGCCTCCTTCGCCAAAAATCTGTTCCTCTTCCGCTTTTAATCTTTGTGCTTCGCGTTCCTGCGCTTCTCGTAACTTCCGCATGCGTTTTTCCTCCTTCTTAGCACGTTTTCTTTGTTTCTCCGCCATTCTCAAAGCCGCAGCTGGATCAATCTTGTGCAAATCTGCTCGACTCAAAGGTTCCGGATGTTGAGTCGCTCTCAGGGACGCCTTTCTGACTGCTCTCATGATGTCGTCGATTTGATACTCCTCAATTTTCTCGTGACGAGGAGACTCTTTAATTTTCACAGTTAACGTTCGAAGGAGTTTATTTGCTGCAACTTTACACTTTGCGCTGTCTGTATATGCGCACGATTTCAACAAATTTAAAGTCTCTTTCTTCGCACGATAACACACCAGCATCCTTTCGTAGTATTGATCGAACGTCTCTTTCGGTTGGCCACCTGAGGCGTCGTTCGCGGTGAGACTGGTCTTTTGATGAGAATAATTCGTCACCGCATCGATCGCATCCCACAACAAATGCACTCGAGCAAACGGGTTCGGTTCCCTACTAATCACCTCTAAGCACTCGTGCAAGTTATCCGCATCTTGATTCACGCCAACGGCGTCGATAAATAACGTCGAAATGCGGTCGCGTCTCCCTCGTGCGTTATCTGTGCTCAAACCGATCGCGTCGTCCACGCATTGCAACGCAGACTCGATAACTTTTTGTCTCTTTTCCATTTGAACATTTTCATCGTCAAAAGCAAACCGGGCTAAGTTTGCCAGTGCTCGATAACTTGCTCTCGCGACGACGTTACGATCGGACTTGATGAATACGGGGTCTCTGTGGGCGTAACGAACGGCTTGCGCAATGGCTAAATCTCGTCGTTTCGCGTCAGGCGGCATAGCAATGGACAACGCCTCCAATGCCGCGACGATTAAACCAACGTCCGAGTTTGGGTTACCCGTGTTGTCGTTTCTCGACAAACGATCAATTAAACAATCAAACGCGGTCGCTGGAGTACAAATGACTCCACTCACGCTGTTCGAATCGTCCACAGATGCCCCGAGTGCTATTAACACCGCTTCATCAACAATTGTTTCCATGACGTTGCGCGTATCGTTTGGTTTCGGAAAACCCGTGTTTCGATCGCATTGCGTTCGTCTGTAATACGAAACCAAAGCGCTCAATCCGAGAAACTTGGACTTGACTCCCGTGCTCTTCCCTAATGCCATCGCCGCTTCTGCTCGAACGCGACAAAATGTCGTCTTGTCGCTTCGCAAACATTTCTCCAACGCCGCACAGGCGGTCTGCGAACCAATCATCGCTCTTTTGGCGAGAAATCTCACCGCGCTTGATTGAGCGACTACATCTGTTTCTTTGTCCAACAGAAGTGCTTGCATAGACTCTAACCCGACTTGTTCAATTGGCATTCGGATATTGCAAAGCCATTCTCCATCGGGATCAACGCGTACCCAGGACACTGGGTTATCTTTGGCCGTCAACAAATCGTTGTTTATAGCCGCTCCGGTTCCAGATTCCACGACGGGCGCTGAAAACTTTTTCTTTTCGTATCGAGAATCCTTTGTTTTCGCTTGCAACGGCACTTCGACGAAATGTTCGTGTTCGGACGGTGCGAGCGTTCCAGGAGTAGCGGTTGCACCTCCGGCAGTTAACGCCACGACGTGATCTGACGTCGTCGCATCTTCTTGCAATCGAATGGTCATGCTCGTTCGATGATTTCTCGCAACTCTTGATGCAGCTTCGTCGGCGGCAAGAGTCGCCGGCGAGTGAATAACTTTCACAGCAAATTCGAGCTTGTTTTTTCGTTTCCGAACGCTGTATCCGACATCGAACGTAGGCGAGCCGCAGCCGTAGACCCAGCGTTCGATGAAAGATGCGATTTCGCCTTTGCCTAAATTCACCGCCGAGCGACAGTGGTCGAGGAAGTGCTGCGAGGATATCCACCGCGCGTTCGAAGCTAGCGCTTCCCGTGACTTTTCTATCCTCTGCGCATGTTCTTGATTTTGATTTTCCTTCGCAGTCTTTTTACTCGAAGAAGCATTTTTCCCGTCTTTGTTCTTGGTGGCATCGTTTCTATCTTTGTCATTCAATTCATCCTTAGAGTTTTCTTTCGTCCTTTTTTGCTGCAAATTAGCGAAATATTTGCAGACTTTCTGTAAACCTTCGCGTCCCATGCGTCTTTCGAGTAGACCGATGACGGCGACAGCTTTTAAGCGAAGCAACCGATCAACTCTCGGCGAAAGCGTTAAGGGAGGGTGACTTCCCAACACCGTGATGTCGTCGATTGTTTTTGGAAACGGATGAAAGGAATCTCCGCTCACCAGAACTTCGATCGGTTCGACGCTTTTGATAGTTTGTCCGGCGGCGTTTACGGCGACTGCCGCTTGCGCGATCTTCTTTCCGTTCGCCACGGCGTCTACTTTCTTCGCGTTTGAGAATCGTTGGCCTTTTCCGCCTGTCGTGCATCCTTCTCTCCATAATCTCGTCGCTTGCGAGCACAACGGCGGCAACATTTTCCCGTCGTCGTTTAAAGCAACCTCCTCCGCTTCTTTCGCTCGGCGGTAACTCATTTCGTTCGTACCACAGCATTTTTGAACGTACGCGTTGGCTAAATTTCCGGCTAATCCTTCCACCAACCACGAATCAGAGACGACGTCTCGAGGGAGGAGCAACACGCCAAACCATAAATTTGCCAACGCTTCGGCTAAACTCGCTCGAGATTCAACGCACCTCGGCCCATCCGTCGGGTCGACGATAAAAACATCTTTGGAAAACATAATCGTCGCGTTCGCCAAGGAAAATCCTCTAGTGTTGTTTGGTGCGAGAGAGTTTGGTAAGAAAATCAATCGCGTGTGTTCCGCTGGGTATAAGTTTCCCAAGTAGGACTCAAAACTTTCCATGCAATCGTACACGCCTCGACCGAGGAACTTTAGACGCTCGTAGTGCTCCAAAAACGCTACGTCCGCGTCTTCCTCGGTCGCGCTTGTCGACGCTAAACTCTTCGGGATGTACATAGTTATGCCTTCTTTGCTTTGCATTTCATGCGTAATTTTTGTTGTCTGCTTTTTTGTTCTCGCGAACGGGTTCACCGGAAGCGCGTTCGGGTCGACGGTTTCTATCGTGGCGTCTCGATACGCTCTGTGTGCGCTAAACGGACCAACCACGACGCACACGTCCCTTGCCACGCACGGAACGACGCTACGGAACGTGTGTCTTCGCCTGAACTGTCCGTCGATATCGGAAACTTCTGGTTCCCACACAGCTTCTTCAAACTGTCCCGGAGCAATAGCAACCAAATGCGGAGCGCACGAAATGTCGAAATCGAACTCCGTCAAACAATCGTGCACATCTACACACGGGAACCAGCACGAAGGTTTCTCCAAAGTACCGGGAGCTTTGAAAAATTCACCGTCGCATGCGACGCTCAGATCGGTTATGACTTTTTTCTTCGTATTTTTTGACAAAGACGACGAGGATGAAGATGACCAGAACGACCTTTGCACGCGCTGTTCGTTGTCTTCATTGCCACCATTACCATCGTTGTCATCATTACCGGTATTATCGACATCGATCGCGACGATACTTTCCTCATCATCGTCTTTTCGAGCGGTAGTTTTTACCGCCGGAAAATTACCCGATCGAAATCGAATCAAAACTTCCACTTCTCTCCCGTTATCCTTCCTCTTCGCCTTATCAATATTATTCATTTCTCCTTTTTCTTCTTTTTCTATATCTTCTTGATCTCGTCCCGCCTCATTCATCGTCGCGTCTGGATTACCTTCCTCTTCATCTCCTTCTTCTTCTTTCGAATTGAAATCAATCTCTTCGCCGCTCTCAAGCTCAACCAGGATAATCGAAGCGCCCGCGAAACGAGAAGCAGCGCTCGCACTATTAGCACCGCCGCTACCACTAGCATTCATCGTCGTCAAACTTTCATCTTCTACCTGCTTCATCAGTTTAATTCTCTCCACGATCGAATCGTCGAATGTATCTACGCTCATTTTGCTCATATTCTCGTCGTCGGCGAAAATCCGCCGCCACTTCCCTCTCTCGCCATCGATTTCAATCGAATCGATTTCAACCAAATCTTTCTCCGCGTGAATCAAGAGTGTTTTTACCCTTCGCATCTTTTTCATCGAAACTTCATCGATCTCAGCTCCGTCTCCGTCGTCCGGCGTCGACGGCGCCGAAATGCGCATCGCGGTCTCCCCTCGTATCCATCCCTTATCGTCGCAGTCGGTGTCGTCGTCCGCTAAATCTGAACCAAAAACGACGTCTAATTTGAGCGTTTGTTTGCGTATTTTCGGGATCAACACGAGCCGCCGACGCTCGTCGCTGACGTCGTCGCTCGCAAAAGTCATCTTGTTCTCTCTCTCTTTCGCGCGTCGATTTAATGTGGAACCTCCTCCGAAAGGGGAAAAAGTTTATGCGTACAAAAAAAGCAAAGTGCGTGAAAGAGAATTACGATTTCGTTCGCGGGACTTTTTTTTTCTCCAACATCATCATCGCACACAAATACCAGTACAACTATGGAAATATGCATATACAAGTTCGCGCTCTGCTCTCTAACTCTCTTAAAACTCTCTAACTCTCTCTCGTGTCTTCGTCTTCGTCTTCGTCGTCATCGAAACTCTATCCGGACGTGTTTTCTCGTCTTGGCGACTTCGTGCCGAGCTCGAGTGATTTTTCTTCTCGCTTCTTTGTAGGACTGTTCGGCGAGCGCCCACTCTTTCTTCGCTTCGAGTAAGTTTTCGCGAGCGAGGAGGTATCGACGGTTGAGATTTCGCCTTTCGGCGTCTTTCCACGGTTTTTTGGTTTTGTGGTCGATCGTGCGCTTTAGAACGTGGAAATTGGAGGAGGAGGAAGGGGGCGCTCGAATCATCGTTCGGTCCTTCTCGCTCGTCAAACACTCGCCGAGAAGGGTTTGAATCGATAGCCACTCCCGGCTCGTCGGTTGGAAACCGAGGTACTCGAAGTACACTCGAATATTTTCGCACGCAATTTTGGTCGACGCGTCGAAAATTTTAGCATCATCATCGTCCGTCTCGTGAGAAGAAGAAGAAGAAGTCTCTCCGCTCCTATTGCCACTAAAACTACAACTATTCTCTTCCTCTTCTTCTCTTCCTTCTCCGCTCGCGTCATCCCACCACAATTCATCCTCGACCAACTTCCACATTTGCGCCCGTTTCGCTTTTTCCATCTTCTCTCTCAACCGTTTCAACTCCTCGCCAAATTCTCTCGCCGGCGGACACGCGTTGTTCTCCTCCTCCGCAAAATCCGCCAGCGAGAACAACGAATCCTCCGCGCTCTCGACACGTTTCAATATCTTCCAGTTCCACCTCTCGCTTATTTTGGTCAACGCTCGCATTTGCGCGTGCGTGAGCCGTCTTCTTCTCCGTTTCCTTCTTTCCACCGGGAAGGATACTGCGTTGCTATTCGTACTACTGTTGTTGTTGTTGTTGTTGTCGTCGTCGTCGTCGTCATCGTTGCTCGTGCTCTCGTCGTCCTCCTCGTCGGCGGCGATAAACGCGCACAGAAGAAATACGCTCAGGTCGACTCCTCCTCTCGAAAAGTTCAATTTCGCGGCAACCGTTTTGTCGTCGTTGTCGTCGTAACTCCGCGTTAAGATTTTCTCCGCGTACGATTCAAACGGTGTTCGCGTCCAATACTCGTTGACTACTCTGCCGCTCTTCTTCTTCTCCTTCTTCTTCTCGTCGTCGTCGTCGTCGTCGTCTTCAAAGTCGGTAGTAAACAAAGCGCCTTTTCTTCTCGTTTGCCTCCCTCTCGACGACGACGATGATTCGCCGCCACGAATTCGTGGACGAGAAGAGAAGAGTTGAGAAGGACGACGAAGACGACGATTTTTCAGCGGCGGCAGCGGCACCAGCGGCGGCGCGTTGTTTCCTCCGCGACCGAGGAGGTGCGAAGAAATAAAACGAAAAGCCGAAGAAGCCGCCATATAAAGCGTCGTCGCGAATGTAATAAATGTGTAACTTGTGTCGACGCGTGCGAGAGACAATTTCTATTTTGAACACCGTTTGTTTTAGGGTTTTGTTTATTTAGGGTTTTGTTGGTTTAGGGTTTTGCTATCACAGAGACAAAAAACGATTTCTCTCTCTCTTCGATATATAAAAATATAAGATGGTGTTCCTCGACGACGACGACTTAAACGACGAGAAGAACAACACCGATAAAAAAATAGTCGAGGTGAAAGAAATCAAGCGGTTACCGGAGGAGGTGGTGAACCGCGTCGCCGCTGGAGAGGTACGCACACGCGCACACACGTATATATAAATATAAACGTAACGCGTTTTTTTGCTTTTTTCCCGAGGAGAATTTTTCAAAAATTTTCTTTCGCGGGGTGAAAAAGCATGTCTCTCTCTCTCTCTCTCTCTCTCTCTCTCCCTCGATGGCCCTCGTTCGTGTTCTCGTTTATTACTTTACTCTCTCTCTCTTTCTCTCTCATGCTCTCATGCTCTCTCTTTCAATTTGACGCAGGTGATTCACGGTCCACATTCCGCTTTGAAAGAGTTAATCGAAAATGCCTTGGATGCCAACTCGACTCAAATTTCCATCCTGGTGAAGGACGGAGGAAAAAAGCTCCTCCAAATCACCGATAACGGGCACGGAATCCGCGAGGAAGATTTGGAGATTGTTTGCGAGCGACACACGACGTCAAAGTTGGAAAAATTTGAAGATTTAGAATCCATGGAAACGTTTGGTTTTCGAGGCGAAGCGTTGGCGTCGATGACGTACGTGGCGGAGGTGACGATAACGACGGCGAGGAGCGGACAGAAGTGCGCGTGGAAAGCGGAGTATCGAGACGGGAAGATGCGAGAAGGGACGAAGGAAATGTGCGCGGGGGTGACGGGTACGACTATTGCGGTGGAGAATTTGTTTTATAACGTAAAAACGAGGAGGAACGCGTTGAAGTCCGGGGCGGAGGAATACGCCAAGATTTTAGACGTGGTGACGAGGTACGCCGCAAGTCGACCGGACGTGGCGTTTTCGTGTAGGAAAGTCGGGGAAACGCGGGCGACGGTAAACGCACCGTTCGTAATTTTCGACGGCGATGGCGGTTGCGACCGCGAAGGAAAAATAGTAGATAGAGAAGAAGAAGAAGAAGAAGAAGAAGAAGATGGAAACGCAGAACCAAAATCTTCTTCTGCATCAACTCGAAACGCTCGACTCCAAAAAAGTCGTCTCGAACGCATCGGCCAAATCTACGGTCCAACCGTCTCGAAAGAACTCTTACCGTTACGATTGAAAACCAACAACGACAAGTTAGAGAAGAAAACGGCACAATTTCACATGGAATGTGACATCTTATACTCCAACGCCAATTACAAAGCGAAGAAAACGACCTTCATCTTGTTCATCAACAGCCGTTTGGTGGAATGCGCTCCGTTGAAAAGAGCAATCGAAACCGCGTATCAATCGGTCTTACCGTCCTCCTCGCGTGAAAAACCGTTCGTATTTTTGAGTATGAAGCTCCCATTCAAAGATGTTGACGTGAACGTGCACCCGACGAAAAGAGAGGTGCACTTCATGCACCAAGAGGAAATCGTCGAGCGCGTGCAAACGGCGTTGGAGAAGGCGCTGGTGAAAAGCAACGGCGCGAGAACGTTTACGGTGCAAACTCTGTTGCCGGGAGCGCAAGAGAGAATAAACAACAACGGCGTTAATAAGGGAGAGAATGATGAAGAAGGACCAGTCGCGACTCAAACTCAAACTCAACAACAACAAGTAATCGTGAAGACAAAAACGACGCAAAGAGAAAAAGCCGGCGGCGATCACAAACTCGTGCGGACGAATCCAACAAAAGATATGGCGAGTTTAGACGCGTTTTATCGGAAAACATCAGTCGGCGGTGGGACCAATAGTAATATTATTGGTAATGATGCGACGATAGGAGAAGGAAACGAGACTCCGAACAACAACAGACGTAAAAGCGGCTCGACAACTTTGCTGGAAGAAGTGCGTCGAAACGTTCGCGCAAGACGAAATCGACCGAGCAAAGACGGGAGCGATGGCGCGATGAACGATATCGCGCCGTATTACACGGATTTAACCTCAGTGACGGAAATATGCGAAACTATTCGCGATGAGATGGACGATCAAATCGCAGAAATGCTTCGCTCGCACACCATCGTCGGTCCGGCTGATATTTCCACGGGAAAATGGTTGATTCAACACGGCACGAAGTTGTTGATGATCAACGTCCACGCGGCTTCGCGAGTTTTGATGTATCAGCTCACCATGGCAAAATTCAGTGGCTTCAAACCTATTTCGATAGAGCCTCCTGCGCGGCTGTGCGATTTACTCGCAGAAGGAGAAAGAGAAGAAGATGATGAAGGACAAGATGGAGATCGCGACGCGAAAGGAAAGATTGAGGAGCTGATGCTCCGCCACGCAAAGATGCTCAAAGAATACTTTGGCATCGCGATTGAAAAAAAGAAATCAACGCCGACGCCGACGCCGACAACAAAGGATGCATCAACGTCATCACCGGTCGACGATGATCATGATAACGTTGTCGTTATTTCCGCGCTACCAGAAATATTAGACGGTCACTCCCCGGATGTCTCTCGTCTCCCTGAGTTTGTGAAATCTTTGCGCGAGAAAGTCGACTGGTCGAACGAAAAGCGATGCTTCGTGACCATCGCGGAATGTTTAGCCGAGTTTTACGGCGTTTTAGACGACGACGATAACGACGACGACGACAATAACAACAACAACAACAACAACAACAACGAGAGTGAAGAGCACAACAACGACGAAAACACGTGGCAAACGAAACACGTCGTCTTCCCGGCGCTGGGTTCGTCCGCGTTCGCGCCTCCGGCCCGGTTCGCCCGTGACGGCACCGTCGTCGAAGTCGCGTGCTTGGAGCAGCTGTATAAAGTCTTCGAAAGGTGTTGAAGAGAAGAAAAAGAAGGAGAAGAAGAAGTCACGCGCGCACACGTAGCAGTAGTAGTAGTAGAAGAAGAAGTAGTAGTAGTAAGCGATGTAAGTAAGCAGCGGCGAGCCGGCACCAACAGTAACGATGAATTTTTTCTCTCTCGTTACTTTTCCCTCACAAGAAATGCTCCTGCAAAAGTCTCTCTTTCTTCTGAAAGCCACGAGCAGCTCTACGTCTCGCCGCGCGCAGCAACAGTCGTCCTCGCGTTGTTATTTCAACGCGCGTCTTCGTCGTAATAATAATCAACAACAGCGTTCTCTCGTTCACGCGTCGTCATCATCGGCGTTCCTTTTCGTCGCCGAGAAGCAGCAGCGAAGAAGAAGAGGAGGAAGATTACTCGCGACGACCGTCCAGCTAAATAATAACGACGCGATGAGCAGCACGACCACCACCGCGGCGAAAGAGAAACTCGCCGCGTTGCGTCTCGAAATGGACAAACAGAACGTCTCCGCTGTCTTAATCCCGTCGCAAGATCCGCACTTTAGCGAATACGTCTCCAAATGTTTCGAGAGGAGAAAGTACATATCTAACTCCACCGGTTCGGCGGGAACGTGCTTGGTGACGAAAACGAGCGCGATGTTGTGGACGGACGGGAGGTACTTTTTACAAGCCGAGCAAGAGTTGGACGGCTCCGCTGGGTGGCAACTGATGAAACAAGGCGAGAAAGACGTGCCGTCGGTGCAGAAATGGTTGAGAGAGAACATGGAGAGCGGGGAGGCGCTGGCCGTGGACGCGAACGTGCACTCGGTCTCCGAGGCGAGGCAGTTGGAGGAGTTGATGAAGAAGAAGAATGAGGGAGGAAGCGAGAGTAAGCTCATCAAAGTGGAGAAGAATTTGGTTGATTTGGTTTGGGAGAACGAGAAAGTTGAAGAGAAGCGGCCTGGGATGCCAAAGGCGATGTTGAGAGTGCACGCGATGAAATACGCCGGGAAATCATGCAAGGAAAAGTTAACGGAGATTAGGAAGGAAATGGCGAAGGAGAAGCAAGAATGTTTGGTGGTTTCTGCGTTGGATGATATCATGTGGTTGATGAACGTGAGAGGTGGTGACGCGGAGTGTAATCCGGTGTGTTTGTCGCACGTGTTGGTGACTGAGAAGGAAGCATTCATGTTTGTCGACGGAGATAAGGTAAACGAGGAGGTTGCGAAACATTTGAAAGAATCCGGAGTTGAAGTTAGGCCGTACGAAGAGGTTGGAGAATGTTTACGAGAAATGGCAGAGAAAGGCACGAAGATTTGGATCGATGAGGATAAGGTTTCTGTGAATACGTACGACGAGGCGATTAAAGGTATCAAAGCAGCGGAGGATAGAAAAAACGGCGAGGGTCGTCCGGCGAAAGTGGCTAAAAGCGATGACAGTGGTAAACATATTAGCAAAACAGTGAACAACGAACAACAGATAAAGTTGGGCGTCAGTCCGATTCCTATGGCCAAAGCAATCAAGAACGAAGCAGAATTGGAAGGCATGCGCGAGGCGCACTTAATGGATGGCGTGGCCATGAGCGAGTTGTGGTGTTGGCTCGAGAAACAAGCGCGAGAGGGTAATGAAAATTTGAACGAATTCAACGTCGGCGAGAAGGTATCCTCTTTGCGCGCCGAGCAAAATGGGTACGTCGAAGAATCGTTTCCGAGCATCGTCGGTGAAGGTCCCCATGGCGCAGTCGTGCACTACCGAGCCACGGAAAAGTCGGCAAGAAAAATTACGAAAGATTCCATGGTCTTGTTAGATTCCGGAGGACAGTTTCTGTGTGGCACGACAGATGTGACGAGGACGCACCATCTTGGAACTCCTTCTGCTTACGAAAAGATGTGTTATACGAGAGTATTGAAAGGTCACATAGCGTTGGATTCGGCGACATTTCCGGTGGGAACCCCAGGTATGGCGCTCGATACGTTTGCAAGACAACACTTATGGTCGGCTGGATTAGATTATCGACACGGCACCGGGCACGGCGTCGGCGCCGCGTTAAATGTACACGAGGGCCCGCAAAGCATTTCTCCGCGATGGGGAAACACGACACCTATTAAAGATGGAATGATTGTCTCCAATGAGCCCGGGTACTACGAAGATGGCAAGTTTGGCATTCGAATCGAAAACCTTCTCATTTGCCGCGAGGCGAAAACGGAGCACAACTTCCAAGGGAAAGGCTATTTGAACTTTGAGTGCTTGACGTTTATCCCGATCCAAACCAAACTGATGGACTTGACGATCATGTCAGAAGATGAAATCGCGTGGGTAAACAAATATCACGAACAAGTCTGGGAGAAAATCAGCCCGAGAGTGCAAAAAGCGGAAGTAAAAGAGTGGCTCCGAAAGGCAACGGCTAAGATTTCTCGCGATTAAACACATTTAGTAATTGAACCCGTTGTAAATACTAAAAAGATGAGAGAACCTCTCACAAACGAAGTCGATAAAAAACAAACGAAGTATTGAGATGCGCGCGCACTGTGTAGTAAGTAGTACATGTGTTCATTCATTTCTTCATTCAATTTTCTTTTAATAGTATTATTATTAAAGATTTACTTATATAGACTACACCACTAACTTCCCACACGCTTAAAAAAAGATTATTAATATACGATTGTTAAAAGGAGAGACATGCAAAAATTCTCTTTCAAACTTTCACACGTACAAACACTTCACACTCGCACATATTTAACCTTCCTTGTAGGTCACCTTCGTGATCTTACCAAGCATGACGGCGGTGTTACCGTCCAAAAATGCGATACGGGACAAACCCTCGCACTTCTTGAAGGAGTCGACAACCATCGGGTGAACCGGTTCAAAGACGCACTCGGCGACTTCGTTGGATTTCAAGGAGGCCGGACCTTCGAGCTTTTTGCCGCCAGTTTCCTTACCAACCTTGAAGTTCAACGCCGTCATCTTGCACGCAGAGCGGCCACATCGGACGAAACCGATCGGGGAGTAGCCAGTCTTCAATTCACCCGGGATATCCAAAGTTTGGACTTGCGCGGTGAACTCCTTGCACGGCGCCAAGGACTTGTCAGCCTTGTACACCATGACGTCGCCAGATCTCGGCATGTTCAATTTGTCGAGACCCTTGACGTTCATACCAACGTTGTCGCCCGGGTTGGCACCTTCGACACGCTTGTGGTGCATTTCGACGGTGAAAACCTTACCACCGCACGGGTTGGAGGCGGTGTTGGTCGGCAAGAAGACAACTTCCTCCCCCGGCTTGACAACGCCTTGTTCGACGCGGCCGGCGAGGACATCCCCGACACCCTTGATCTTGTAAACACCAGAAATCGGCAATCTCATCGGCAATTCCGGGTTACGTTCCGGTCTGTTGACCATGTTGTTCAACACGTCCAACAAGCAGTCGATGTGGAACTTTTCCCCTTTGCCGTCGAAGCTTTCGACGTCGACGCCGTTCCACCAGCCCATGTTGGTGGTCTTCTTGATCAAGTTGTCACCCATCCAGCCAGAGATCGGCAAGACCGGGACAGACTTGGTGACATAGTCCGGCTTCCACCCGACCTTGGTCAACATGTTGCGCATTTCGTCGCGGATTTCGGTGTACCTCGCCTCCTTGTAGCCGGCGGTATCGCAATCCATCTTGTTGACGCCAATGATCAATTGCTTGACGCCCAACAAGTTGAGCAAACGCGCGTGCTGACGCGTTTGGCCTTGGACTTCACCAGCCTTGTGGTTACCCTTTTGGATGGCGGTGGTAAAGTTACCATCGGCCGGGACCATCAACAAGGCGACATCGGCTTGCGCGGCACCAGAGATCATGTTCTTGATAAAATCTCTGTGACCCGGCGCGTCGATGATGGTGTAGTGCCACTTCTCAGTGAAAAACTCCTTGGTCGTGCACGAGATGGTCACACCACGCTCGCGCTCTTCCTTTTGGCGATCCATATAGAACGCAAACGCGAAAGAAGACTTACCCAAGGCATCAGCCTCGGCTTTCAACTTTTCGACTTCACGTTCCGGGATACCGCCGAGTTCAAACAGCAAACGACCGGTGGTCGTGGACTTGCCGGAATCGACGTGACCGCAGATAACGATGGAGAGATGCTCTTTGCCTTCAGACATTGTTGATTTATAAGATTTTCTGTTGTTTTTCGATTCAAACGATCAGAGAGAGAGAGAGAGAGACGAAAAGGTCAGCAAAGCTTCTTAATAATCATTGTGATTTCTTTTCTTTTCACACAAAAGCCCCAAAAAGGTGCCCGGAGGGGGGACCCACAAAAATGAAAAAAAAATGGACGGACAGCCGTCGCCGAGCTCTCTCTCTGACGATGAAAAAATGGTCTTTCCCGACGACGACGACGACGTTCGAACCCCCGCCGCGAAGTGAAAGAGACGCATATCTCGGACGATTCGCGCGCATCGAGTGTTTCTCGTCGCGAATATCTTCTCGACGATCATCGATTCCCGCACAGGAAGAGGCGCGCGGGTAAAGCAAAACCCGATCCGATTTTGGCGGCAAACCAAAAGGGGAGAATTCTCCGCAGGAAAGAGCGCCGTCGTTTCCTTTTTGTACAAGGAAAAGAAACCGAGAAAAAAAATCTCGCGCCGCGCGAACGAACGAGGAAGAAAAAACCCGAGACGCGAACGCGAAACGCGCGCCTCGATCGAACGATCGCGAAAAGCGCGCGAAGAATCGCTCGTTTTCTCTCTTCAGAGAGAGGTAAACAGAGAAGACAGAGAGCGCGACAGCGAGAGAGAGACCCCGCGTTGCGTGTGTATATTTATTTTGCACTCACCACTTGCGTAAATAAAAAGGAGGAATTTGGAAAAATTTTCGCCGCTTTGTTTGTTTCTTTTTTCTGTTTTTTTTGCTCGTCCGTCCTCTCGCGTGTGGATGGGTGTCGGTCGTTTTCTCTCTCTTCTCTCTCTCTTCTCTCTCTCTCTTCTCTACCTTCCCTATCTTCTCTCTCTATATCTCTCTCTCTCGTCGCGATGTGTGACAAACGAAGCACAAAAACACGAAAGTTTCTTGACGACTCTTCTATACAAAAAAAAACGTTCACGTTTTCCGAACGCGTGACACCGCGCTCGCCTTTTGGGTTCTTCTTGTCTGTCTTCTCGGACGCACCGACGACAGAAAAAGAAAACCGCGACGAGATGACACCCACGCGTGGCGCGACGTGATGATTCGATGACGACGATGAACAAAGAAGCCGTCTCGGGAGCGACGGCGGGATTCGTGGCCACGATTACGCTGCACCCGCTCGATGTCATCAAAACGCGTCTGCAAGTGCAAGATTTGAGTAAGACGTACGACGGGACGGTGCACGCGTTTAAAACGATTTTGAAAAGAGAAGGCGCGAGAGGCTTGTACGCGGGGTTGACGCCGGCGTTGGTTGGGAACACGACGTCGTGGGCGATGTATTTCGCGCTGTACGATCGAGCGAGGAAACGGTACGAGAAGAGAGGGACATCTCCGAGGAACGGCGAAGGCGGCGGCGGCGGTAGAGGAGTCGCAGGAGGAGGAAATGATGATGATGATGATGATGATGGTGCGAGTAAGAATAGCATCAGTTCGGGGGAGACGTTGTTGGCGGCTGCCGAGGCGGGCATCGGCGTGAGCTTATTGACGAACCCAATTTGGGTGGCAAAGACGAGGCTGGCGTTGCAAGAGAGAGGCGGAGGCGCCGAGGCGGCTCCCAAAGCTGGAGGAGCAGGAGTTAAAGTTCAAAAACCAACAAAAGCTACGGTCAGATATAAAGGGTTAATCGATTGTTTGTATTCAATCGCGCGAAACGAAGGCGTTTCTGGACTGTACAAAGGATTAACGCCGAGTTTATTGTTGGTGTCGCACGGCGCCATTCAGTTTACGTGTTACGAAAATCTAAAGAGTTTAGCCAGAGGAGGTGAAATGAACAACGATGCCATCGATACAACGCGCGAACAGCAGCAGCAGCAGCAACAACAACAACAACAGAGAGAACTCACCAGCGCCGAGTGCGGCGTCTACGGCATGCTTTCAAAAATAGTCGCCTCTTTGGTCACGTACCCGCAACAAGTCGTTCGCGCTCGGATGCAAAAGCTCCAAATCGAGCGAAACCAGATCAAATACAAAACCTTGCTCCAATCGTTCGCGACGATATCCAGAAGAGAAGGCATATCTGGCATGTACAAAGGCATGGTCCCAAATCTCGCGCGCATGTTGCCGTCCACCGGCGTGACTTTCTTCACCTACGAGTTCGTCAGTCGAGTGTTTAGCGCGAGCGCGGACTCGAGTTAAGAAGGACTTGAGAGAGAGAGAGAGTCAGACAGAATCAGAGCGACGACGACGACGACGACGACGACGATATCGCGATAGCTGTAGCGTACTTTATAGCGTTTATATTAATAGTAGCAATAGTAGTACTAGTAGTAGTATTGTAGGCTTTGTAGGAATGTAAAACGTATCGTCAAGCCTTCGCGCGCGCGACAAGGCTGGAAAAAAGTCAAACGAACACGTTTGAAACACAAGTGAAAGCTCCAAAAGTTTTACACTCCTCTCCCGACTACGCGCGACATCTCTCTCTCTCTCTCTCTCTCGAGAAGAATAAGAAGACGTAGAAAAGAAAAAAATGACCTCCTCTCTGCGCTCGGTGAACCCAAACGCCGAGTCCATGGACAAAGCCGCGGCGTTGTTCATGAACATCAACGCCGCGAAAGGTTTGCAAGACGTGATGAAAACCAATCTCGGGCCGAGAGGAACGATTAAGATGCTCGTCGATGGTGCCGGAGGTGCGCTTCTCTTTCTCTCTTTTCTCTCTCTTTTCTCTCTCCCTCAACGCTCGCGCGCATCTTTTTCTTCTCTTTTTCTTTGAAACGCGTCGTCGATGACGTCGCGGATCGTCTCGAACGTCTCTCTTCTCTCTCTCTCTCGCTTCCGATCTCATCTCTCCTCTTCGAGAGAGCTTGACGGCTGCTCGGTTTGACTTTTTGAGAGACGATGAAAGGAAAAATTCGTCTGAAATTTTTTTTTTCCCTCAAAACTAACGCTTTTGTGACGGAAACGCATTCTTTTCCTCTTACCCCCCCCCTCCCGTGCAGGTTTAAAGCTCACGAAGGATGGCAACGTTTTGTTGAAAGAGATGCAGATTCAAAACCCGACGGCGATTATGATTGCTCGGTCGGCGGTGGCGCAAGACGATATTTCCGGCGACGGGACCTCGTCGACGGTATTGATTACCGGGGAGTTGATGAAACAAGCGGAGAGGTATTTGAACGAAGGCGTGCACCCGAGAGTGATTGTTGAAGGTTTAGAAGCGGCGAAGAAGAGTGCGATTGAGTTTTTGAAGGAGTTTCGCGTGGAAACGGGAGGCGTGGAGAATCCGGACCGAGAGATGTTGTTGTGCGTGGCGAGGACCGCGTTGAGGACAAAATTGGAGGAACATTTAGCGGATATGTTGACGACTATCGTCACGGATGCGGTTTTGTGCATTTCCAGACCAAAAATGCCGATCGATTTGCACATGGTGGAAATCATGACCATGAAGCATAAGGAAGATTCAGAGACGAAGTTGATTAAAGGGATGGTTTTAGATCACGGGTCGAGACATCCGGATATGCCGAAACACGTGGCCGATGCGTTTATATTGACGTGTAACATAAGCATGGAGTACGAAAAGTCCGAGGTGAATTCGAGCTTTATGTACTCGAACGCGGAGCAAAGAGAGAAGATGGTCGAGGCGGAGAGGAAGTTTACCGACGACGTCGTGAGACAAGTCATCGCATTGAAGAAGAAAGTCTGCGACGGGAACGATAAAGGATTCGTCGTGATCACGCAGAAAGGCATCGATCCGATTTCGTTGGATATGCTTGCGAAAGAGAATATTTTAGCATTAAGACGAGCGAAGAGAAGAAATATGGAACGATTAGTTTTGGCGTGCGGCGGAGTATGCGTGAACTCTCCGGAGGAGTTATCGCCGGAAGTTTTAGGCCATGCTGGAGAAGTGTACGAACACATATTAGGCGACGAAAAGTTTACTTTCATTGAGGACGTCGCGAACCCAACCTCTTGCACGATTTTGTTGAAAGGACCGAACCAACACACGATCATCCAGTTAAAGGATGCCGTGCGAGATGGTTTGCGCGCGGTAAAAAACACTTTAATCGACAAAGCGGTCATCCCCGGTGCCGGGGCGTTCGAGGCTGGTTTGTTCGTCCATTTGAACGAAGTGACGAAGAAAACGGTTGAAGGTAGAGCCAAGAGAGGTGTGGAGGCGTTCGCTGAAGCTATGCTCGTCATTCCGAAAACATTAGCGGAGAATTCAGGGTACGACGCGCAAGACGCGGTCATTTCCCTCACGGATGAACACGAAAATGGAAACATCGTCGGCATCGACGTGACGACTGGTGAGCCGTTTGACCCGACGACGAGTGGAGTGTACGATAACTATCTCGTGAAGATGCAAATTTTGCAAAGTGCACCAGTGGTTGCGACGCAATTATTGTTGGTAGATCAAGTCTTAAGAGCGGGCGTAAACATGCGCGGTCGCGGAGCACCCGCTGAGTAAAAAAAAACTAGTTCGACGAGGAAGCGAGAACACGATGCATTTGCACGAGCGAAGGTCGTGTTTCGATTTCCATCTCTCGATTCGAGAACATAGAATTGAAAAGAATAGATACATAAAATATTTGCAATGCCAAACCTTAATACAGTCTTTAGTTAATAAAATAATGAGAGGGTCCTTCTCTTTCTTCTCTCTCTCTCTCTCTCTGTTCCTGCGTGTTCTTCTTTCCTTTACTGTTTTTACATCAAGATCGATGATCTTTCGTGAAGATGAAAATACCGTTGCTACCGGTCGCTTTGCCAATCAAGACGTCCTCGTCGCAATAACTAAACTCGTACCTCCCCACGGCCGCGCCGGGAGTTCGCTCGTTTTCGTTTGTACTCTCTGTCCCTCCACCCATTGCCCTCGCCGCTCTCCCGAACAATGGAAACCTCACCTCGAAATCTCTCAAAAATAACAACACGCGTTGATTCAACTCGGTTCTCGGCAACACCGCCGGCGCGAGTAACATCTCGGTAAACTCGCTAATTCTCACGTCGCTCACCACGGCTTCTTGAAACACCAACTCTAGCGCTCTTTTACTATTATCATTACTACTACTACTACTATTACTACTCTTCGCTTCCTTATACGTCGCGTTCACCCTCAAAATCACCCCGTCCTTCTCCTCCAACAGCAAAGGCACCGAAACGCGAATCTCGTTGACGATCTCCTTCGTCTCCGTCTTGAACTCTTGAAAAATATCTCCAACTACGACTGGCGGCGGCGGAAAAAACGGCACCGGCGGAGGAGGAATGGACAAAACGAGCAATCCAGTCACGTCCAGCGCGGTCGTAAAGATTAATTTCCATCGCCCGTCCAAAAGCGCGTCGTCGAAGTCATCAAACTCAGATTCTCCTTCTTTCGATTTCTGTCGCCGCTGAAGAAAACTTTTTTCCAAACGCGCTTTCGCGTCGAATATCGCCTTCGTCTCTCGCTCGTTGGACGCGAACAGCGCGCCTCGGTACGTCCCTCGACACGCTTCGACGAGCGCATCTTTCAGTCGCCTTCTCTCCTTCTCGGAAGAAGAAGAAGAAGAAGAAACGGGAGAAGAACTGCTCTCCTCCTCCTCGTCGACGAGTTGTGCTCTCGGAGACGACGCGTCGTTGCCGCTTTTCTGAGTGCGATGATTATCTTCGCCGCGTGGAAACCTCCTCGTTGTTTTTCTTCGTCTCGCGAACCGCGCGAACCCGAGAGAAGAAGAAGAAGAAGGAAAACGCGCGATCATCGATCCTCCGTTCTCTCTCTCTCTCTCTCTCCGCGTTAATGTATCCGTATATGTATAAGTAAAACTCTCTTCCCGGGGAAAAAAAAGTGGAGACTTACCTCAAAGATAACGAACGAGAAATGAGAGCGACGACGTCTACCGCGATGATGACGACGACGAGGACGACGACGAGGACGACGAGCACGAGCAGCGGCAGAGCTCTCTTTTTGCCGCGCTGCTACTGCTCCTCTCTCTCTTCTTTTGCGTCTTCTTTTGCGTCTTCTTCTTCTTCTTCTTCGAGCGCAACGAAAAGTCGTCGTCGGAGTTGTCGTCAAAGCGCTTCAAATTCGTTTCCGAGCAGAGCGGCGGGAGAAACAGCGGCGACGACGACGTTTAGAAGAGGAGGAGAAGGAAAAGGAGGAAGAGCGGCTTCAAAGTTTTTCGTCGGAAGAAGAGCGATGTCTTCTTCTTTTTCGGCGGCGTTTTCGTCGATGACGGCAGCGGCAGATTCGCTCACCATGACCAAACCGGACGACTGGCACTTACACGTGAGAGATGGGAGTAAAATCGCGTCGGTGGTGCCGCACACGGCGAAGCAGTTCGATCGAGCGCTGATCATGCCAAACTTGCAACCACCGGTGAGAACGGCGGAAGAGGCGAGTGGGTATCGGAAGTTGATCTTAGAGGCGGCGAAAACGACGAACGCGAAGTTTGAACCGCACATGACTTTGTACTTAACGGACGAGACGAGCGAGAAGACGGTGGAAGACGCGGCGAAATGTGGGTTCGTGAGAGGGTTTAAGTTGTATCCAGCCGGGGCGACGACGAACTCGAGTTTTGGCGTGACGGATGTGAAGAAAGTGATGCCGGCGCTGAAGAAGATGGCCGAGTTAGGTTTGATTTTGCAAGTTCACGGCGAAGTGACGCACCAGACGGTGGACATTTTCGATCGCGAGGCGAGATACATCGAGGAAGTTTTGAAACCGTTGTTGGAAGAGGTGAAAGATTTACGGGTGGTGATGGAACACATAACGACGAAGAACGCGGCGGATTTTGTATCTAATTTTCCCGAAGATGGTAGATTGGCGGCTACGATTACGCCGCAGCACGTTTTGTTGAATCGAAACGCGCTGTTTAAAGGGGGCATGCGACCGCACCTCTATTGTTTGCCGATTTTGAAACGAGAGGAACATCGAGAGGCGGTTTTAAATGCCGCGGTAGGACCGAAAAGCGAACGCTTTTTCTTGGGCACAGATTCTGCGCCGCACCCAAAAGGTGCGAAGGAGAGCGCGTGTGGGTGCGCTGGAGTGTTTAGCGCGCACGCGGCGTTGAGTTTTTACGCCATGGCGTTTGATTCAGTCGGGAAATTGGACAAATTGGAAGCGTTTGCGAGTCACAACGGGGCGGATTTTTATCGAGTGCCGAGGAATTCTGGAACGATCACGTTAAAGCGAGAAGAGTGGGAGGTGCCGGAAACGTACGAGTTTGGTGGCGACGTGGTGGTGCCGTTTTTTGCCGGCGAAAAGATTCCGTGGTCCATTCAATAAGAAATTTTAAATATATTTTTTTCTCACATCCCCTTCTTCTCTGTCTTCTGTTTTTTTTTGACTTTGCTGGGAATATAAATAACAGAACAGCAATTTGATTGATTGATTTGATTGATTGATTAACTCGCGATGATTATCACGGATTACAGCGCGTTCAACACTCCCATCGCGCTCGCGGACATGCCGTTATCTTTGCAAAATTCCACGCTCAAATCCCACAACTTTTCGTTCGATTTCAAATCCTTCGCTTTCGGCGCGCAATCGTCCGCGGAAAATCCCGCGAACACCCTCTGCAACGCCATGCACTTATACCCCAACCCTTTATTCAACTTAAAAACCTTGCTCAACCGGATCGAAAACGGCATGTACAGCTGACCTTTTTTGACTGATTTTAACGTCGCCGCGTGCACGCTCGTCATCGCTCCTTCTTCCGGCGTCAGCGCTAACACACCGGCTATTTTTCGCCAAACGACGTTGTAGTTTCTCCAAATATCCGACGCCACGAACCCCGGATCGGCTGCCACGCACTCCACGTTGTTATCCGGATCCTGCCTATCCAACCTTCTCTGCAACTCTCTCGTCATCGCCAAACACGCCAACTTACTCGCCGAGTAATTTCCTTTCGTTTTCGACGGTCCCTTCACGAAGTAATGATACTTGTTCGACCCGAACCACGACGTCACGCTCGACAGCGCCACCACTCGCGACGTCCCTTTCCCTCTCTGCAACGCCGGTAGCAGCAAAGAAGTCAGCATAAAATGCCCGAAATAGTTCGTTCCCATGCACATCTCGTACCCTTGCTTGGTCACGCGAGGACCCGCGTACCCAGCCGACATGTTTAAACCGGCGTTGTTCACCAAAATGTCCAATCTTTTGTATTTTTTCGAAAACTCCTTCGCGAAATTCGCGATGGAGTCCGCGTCGCTCAAATCCAACTCCATCACCTCGCACGTCTCTTTGCCCCCGCATTCTTTCTTAATTTCTTCCAGAGCTGCTTTCGCGCGCTCTTTCGATCGACACGCTAAAATTACCGCTTTACAGTTTGCCTTTGCGAGCATTTTCGCCGTGTGAAACCCGATGCCGGTGTTCGCGCCCGTCACGACGGCGATTTTATCGCTCAAATCTTCTCTGCATCCGATTTTGATTCTCCCCATATTTCTTTCTCTACTTTACGTGTGTTATGTGTTACGTCGTGGTTCTCTCTCGTCTCTCTCTCTTCTTTTCTCTCTCGTCTCTCGTCTCTCTCTCTCTCTCTCTCTCTCTTTGTGTGTGAGTTGGTGTGTGCGTGCGCGCGCGCGTTTCTTTCTTTACCGCGCGCGCGTTTGCAAAATTTTTTCCCCTTAAACGCGTTTCGAAACTCTAAACCCTAAACCCTAAGCAAACACAGCTTTTTCCGCGACTGAGAGAGATCTCTCCTCACGAGAAAGAGCGCTCAAGAGATAGAGAGAGAAACTGAGAGAGAGAGAGAGAGAACGCGCATGTCGAGTTCTTCTCCCACTTCCTCCTCATCCTCCTCCCCCGCGCTGATCCGCGTGACGCACCCGCCGTCCATCTCCTCGGTGCGAGCGATTACGCCGAGAGTGCGACTCACAATCAACGGGCGCAAAATCGGCTTGTACCATCTCCCGTTTCTCCTCCTCGCCGGTTACTTCTTCCGCGAGTGCTACGAGACGAGCGGGAAACCGTACGAGACCGCTTTGGCGCATCACAAGAGTCAAGGGTACGAACCGACCGAGTTCGTGGACGGGAAGTTGGTGGTGAAGAAGGAGGATTTCGGAACGCCGAAAAAGGGTGATAAGTTTGAAGTGAAGGACGAGTGGGGCGAAGACGACGGGTTCGGCGAAGAGGAGGAGGAGGAGGCAAAAAGCACCGGAGCGGCGGCAGAGGAAAAGCATGAGGCGCGGGAAGGAAATCCTTCCTCGTCGTCTTCGTCTTCGTTCGGATTATTCGGAGAAGAACCCGCGATAAACCAAACGGTGACTTACGAGATTCCGCCGACGTTGCCGGCGTGGTGGTTGCCAGACTTTGTCGCGGTGATTAAGTTTTCCTCGGTGGTGTTCGTGCACGCGCTGATTATGTTCGCGCAACACTGGTCGGTTCGAGTGAGAAGGTTTTTCCGGTATCGAGACGCGAAGAGAGTGGACGAGGAGACGTATTTGGAAATCATGCCGCACGCGCACCAAGGGAAACCGGAGATTACGAAGATGAATTTACTGAGCTCGGTAAGTAAAGAGGACGGTTTTACCTATAAGACGACGTTGTGGTGCGTCTTTCAAAGGCAGCGCTACGAGTACGTCGAGGTGGAACGAGACGCGAAGAGTGGGAAGGCGAGAGGAGAATTGAGAGAATTGACCTGTCCCGTGGATTTACCAATTTCGAGTTACTTCAAAAGGACCGCGACGGGGATGGCGCCGGATGAAATCGAGGATTGCATGAATCGATACGGTGATAATTGCTTGCACGTAGAGTTGCCGACGTTTATGGAGATGTTCAAGGAACAGCTCACCGGACCAGTCACGGTGTTTCAAATGTTCACGTGCATGCTTTGGTTGATGGATGAGTATTGGAAGTACGCTTTGTTTAACATGTTGTCAATGTTGATTTTCGAAGCGACGACGGTGTTTTCGAGGAAGAGGAACATCACGGCGTTGAGAGGCATCGCGGTAAAAACAGGCAGAATTTACGCGTTTAGAAATAACATCTGGGAAGACCATTCGACGGAAGATTTAGTTCCCGGGGATATAGTTAGCGTGAAGAGACACGCGGAAGGTGAAACGACCATTCCGTGCGATTGTTTGATTTTGCAAGGCTCGGCGGTTGTGAACGAAGCTTCCTTGACTGGCGAATCGGTGCCCCAAATGAAGGAGGCGATTTCGTACGACGATAAAGAGGACGCTAGGTTAGACATTGAGGACGTGCACAAAACGCACGTGTTATCCTCCGGAACTACTTTAATGCAACAGTCTTCGGATAATAGTAGCGGTAGTGTAAATGGGCCGGTAAAAGTGCCTCCTACGCCTGATGACGGTTGCGTGTGTTACGTTTTGCGAACTGGATTTTCTTCCACGCAGGGTAAGTTGATGCGCATGATGGAGTTTTCCTCGGAACAAGTCACCGGAGATACCAAAGAAACGATGATTCTGTTGTTCATATTGTTGGTTTTCGCGTGCATGGCTTCGTATCACGTCTTTACGGTCGGCATGAAGGATGGTAAACGTTCGCAGTACGAGTTAGTGTTGAGATGTATTTTAATCTTAACATCCGTCGTTCCTCCGGAACTTCCCATGCAAACTGCCATGGCTGTAAACACGGCACTATTAGCACTCATGAAATCGGGCGTGTATTGCACGGAACCATTTCGAGTGCCAATGGCGGGGAAGATTGATTCCTGCTTGTTTGACAAGACCGGAACGATTACTTCGGATAAACTCGTCGCGGTCGGCGTCGTAGACGCGTCGGATTTAAATAACAGCACATCATCCGCGCAAATTGCCACGCCGATCGAGTGTTCGAAGACCTCTGCAATTATCATTGGTGGGTGTCATTCTTTAGTGCAAATCGACGGGAAGACGTACGGCGACCCTCTCGAGCAAGCCGCCTTGTTCGCCGTCAAATGGGAGTACGATCCAAAATCGAGCAAATCAAAACCAAAATTTTCCGAGGAGATTAAGAAGCGAACGTGGAAAGGTTCACCGAGCGCCAAGATTTTAGCGCGCAATCACTTTGCAAGTTCTTTGCAGCGCATGTCCGTCGTAGCCACCGTTCAGCAAAACGAAGGGGAAAACGAACAAACGTGGGCGTTGGTGAAAGGATCGCCGGAGAAGATTGCGACGCTGTTGAAGAGTAAACCTGAGGGATTCGACGCGCAATATCGCACGTTAGCCGAAAAAGGCATGCGCGTGATTGCGCTCGCATACAAAGTGTTATCTCCCGGGGATGCGAAAAGAGTCAACGACGCGAAATCGCCGCTATCTCGAGACGAAGTAGAATGCGATTTGGAGTTTGCCGGATTTTTAGCGTTTGCCTGTCGCGTTCGAACGGATTCGGAAGAAGTTATCAATGCGCTCATCGCTTCGAGCAATCGCGTAATGATGGCGACTGGAGATGCTACTTTGACTGCGCTTCACGTTGGGAATGAAGTTGGCATCGCGAAAGGCGGGTTAGCCGGCGCGGTGGTGCTCGAGCTCGACAACGGCAGTCTTCGATGGGTCTCCGCGAAAAGAGATAAAAATGGAGGCATTCAAGTCATTGGAAGTTACAAAGATTTGAGCATTCCAGAATTAGCGGAGAAATATTCGTTGTGCGTCACCGGGGAGAGCTTGAACGCTGCCAGTCACGCGACAGGGAGCGGTAGTTCCTCAGAAAGCGAGCTCTGGGATTACTTGGATTCCGTGTCCATCTTTGCCAGAATGTCTCCGGACGATAAAGAGAGGGTTTTGAAACGCTTGAAACAACAAGGAAGACACACGTACATGTGTGGCGACGGCGCAAACGACGTTGGCGCGTTAAAACAAGCACACGTCGGCGTAGCGCTTCTCTCTGGTTTCGGGTCCGCAAACACGAAGAAATTGAAACAAGAGGGTGGCGATGAGAGCAAAGAAGATGAAGACGACGGGGAAAAAGGCAAAAAGCTCGCCAAGGCTGAAACGTTTCAAGAGAAGATGCAACGAGTGAAAGAGCAAGCGGAAAAAGTGAAGAAGGCGAAGATGGAGGAAAAAGTCGCTCAGCAAAAAGACATGAAAGAACTTCAAGCGTTGCAAAAAGTTTGGTTCGAGGAAGAGTTCAAGGAAAGAATGCAGAGAGGCGAAAAGTGGGCGCAGTTTACCGCCATGAAAAATTCGACGCAAAAAATGATTCGGGAATCCAAACGCAGAGCGATGGAAAGAGCCAAGGCAAGACAAGGCAGCCAAGGCGGTAAAACTCCAAGCATGAGCGACATGATGCAAAACTTGGACGATTTAGACGGCGAACTTCCGCAAGTGAAACTCGGCGACGCATCCATGGCGGCTCCGTTCACCTCTCGCTTACCGACCATTAGGTCTGCGGTTGATATCATTCGACAAGGTAGGTGCACGTTGGTTTCTTCGATTCAAATGCAGCAAGTGCTCGTGCTCTCTTGCTTGATTTCTGCGTTTTCGTTGTCGGTGTTGTACACCGATGGTATCCGATCCTCGGACAATCAAATGATGGCTAGCGGGTTGTGTTTAACCGCGGCTGGTTTAGCGTTTTCGTACGCTACCCCGGTACACACGCTATCGCCTGTTCGACCGTTGCGCTCCATCTTTCACCCGGCGTTGTTTCTGTCCATCGTCGGCCAACTCGTCATCCACGTCTTTGTGATGAACTACGCCACAGAGTTGGTCCACGCGGCTACGGGTGAGAAAGCCGCTTTTCCTGAGGCGATTCCAGTCGCAAAAGTTTCAGAGGAAGAAAAGAAAAACGCGAGCGAAGCGCAGCGATCGTTCTGGGAGCAAGGCCCGCCGTTCGAGCCGTGCTTGTTGAACACGGTCATCTTTCTGATCGAAACTGTTCAACGCGTGTGCGTCATGCTCGTCAACTACAAAGGCAGACCGTTTATGATGGGTTCCTTGGAGAACAAAACTTTGTTGCTCTCCTTGGCCTCTCTGTTCGTTGGTTCGTTCATGGCTGCCTTCGAAGTCGTTCCGTATTTGAACAACAAGTTACAGTTTGTCTCCATGCCAGACGACGCGTTTCGATACAAAGTTTTAGGTCTCTTATTCTTCACAGTCGTCGGCACGTACGGTTGGGACACGTTGTGCCAATTCGTTTTCGCCAGAGACATTCTTCTCCAAGGCTACAGAGACTCTTGGCGCGTGTTACCGAAAGACCCGAAGTACTTAGAGTTTATTGCTCGACGAATATTCGTCATGTGCGGGATTGGGTATCTTTATATGATTACCGACGGAAGCGGTTTCGTTCTCGTCGCGGGGTATTACGCGTACAAGAAAGGCGCGTTTTAGTTAATTTTTGCGTTTTAGAAGAAAACGGGACGCGCTTTTAGTCCGCGAAAGAGTTGTTTTATTGTGTTCGAATGAGAGTCTTATTAGAGTTTTAATTTTCAACCACGTTCATGCGTTTAGGAATCTTCCTCTTCTTCCCTTTTCTCTTCTTCTTCTTTTTCACGTGAGAAGACAACTTCTCCTTGGGCAGCGCCGTGCTCGCGCCTCCTAGCAGCGTCTCGAGCTCGATTTTATTCGTAGCCACCATCCCGGCGAGAACGCCAATCGCCCCTAACACAATCACTTGCAGCGAGTTTATGTTTCTAAAAAAATTCAGGATGCCGCCACCACCTCTCCTCTCCGGCATCACTCCTCGTCTCCAACTCTCGGGCATTTCCCGCTCGCCGAATGGCCTCTTCGTCCTCGTTTCGATCATCTTCGCCGCCAATTCCGGTTTCATGTCGTCCACCTCCGAGTCTAAAAATTCCAACTCGTTCGTTAATATTTCCCGCATGGCGGCGGTGATCATGAATTGCACCGACGCGCCCATCTTATTCTTCTCTCTTTATCTCTTTATCTCTCTTTTTCTCTTTATCTCTTTATCTCTTTATCTCTCTGTGCGTGTGCGTCTGTGTCTGCCAACCGGGGGCGTTTTACGTATGTAGGTATTTTCCCGGGGAACAAACGACGAGTTCGGCGAGTTGAAATCTCTCGCGTGCGAGGAGGACAAAAAAATTTTTTTGCTTCTTTTTCGCGCGATGTCTCTCGCTCGCGATGAAGAAAAGAGAATATGAATGGCTCACGTTTGCTGTCACAGCGCATATCGCCATTTCGCGCGACGCAAGTTTTGACACACACATCTCTCTCCGCGTCAGCAAGAAAATCGAGGAAAACGTTTTGTAACTGTTTTTTTCATCAAGCGTCGTACGTCGAGAAGAGAGAGAGAGAGCAGCAAAGAAAATGTCGCCGAGAAGAAAACGACGACCACCAACAAAATCGATGACGACGATAAACGAGAGGGAGACCGACGACGACGAGAACGAGTGCGAGAACGCGAGAAGGAGGTGCGTGTTTCCTTTTTTTTTTATCTTCTTCGTTGTTCGTTTTTTCCATTTTATCCACAAATGGAGAGATTTTCGTTTACGCGCGTCCGCGCGCGCCGCGCGCGATCGACGGAGAGAGAAAGAGAAATGTAAACCACCGAAAGATTATATATGTTCACGTATACTTACGTGCGCGTACTATTGAGCACAGATTGTCCGCGAGCGAAAAGCGCGAGTGCGATGCGACTTTTGTTGGCGTGCAGGAAGGAGGAGGAGAAGAAGAAGAAGAAGAAGAGAGACCGCGCCGGCGACGCAGAGTATTGTCGACAGAAGAACGTGACGCGGATGTTCCGAACGCACCTCTCCACCCGTCGACTCTGGCAGATACAAGTCCTCCTCCCAGTCTTCCAGTGGCGCCACCTATCCTGTTTCGGCGACGGCAAACTGCTATGGGAAGCGGCGCGGCGGGCGGCGTACTTCGCAGGAGATTTATCGGGAACCGGTTCGGTGGTTTAATCGCGTCTATGATTTCAGGACTGAACGAAAGCGAGAGTGGCAACAACGAGAGACAAGTCGAAGCAGACCAAGAGGATGAAGAGGAGAATGAAGTGGATGAAGATATGGAAGCGCTCGCGCGGATGCTTTATATTTGGAGAACGATGGAACAAACGGCGAGAGATTTTGACAGGATTTCCGCCTCGTACTATCATCAACGAAGCGAACGCGGACGTGACGAAGTCGAAGCGAGCTTGCCTGCAGAAACACAGTCACAACGAGAATTTTTTTCCAGCTCATCTCCTCCGCCGATTTCGTTGTTTCGACGAGACGCGTCCTCCGCTCGAACGACAGCTTCGCCACCTTCTTTTCTCTCCGCCGCATCCAACTTCCCCACGCTTACCCCGCTTGCCAACGGTGGCGGTTTTGTTTTGCGGTTTCCGCAAGCACTCGTTTTAGCCATGGGTTCCTCTGACCACCACGATTTTACGAGCGATGATTACGGTATTTTAGTCGCCTTGGACTCTGGTGGCGGCGCCGCCGTGAACCGAGGTATTCCTGCCGATACTTTAGACGAGCAGTGTCCTTCCAGAACGTTTCGAAACGTCGAAATGAGGAGACAAATCGAAAAGGACGAACTTCCCGATCCGTGCGTGATTTGCTTGGAAGTGCCTAAATCTCGAGAAAAAGTTCGCCAGATGCCCGCTTGTAAACACGTGTTCCACAGCAACTGCGTGGAGAGATGGTTGGAGAATCATCGGGATTGCCCGTGTTGTAAAACGCCCGTGTTGACATCGGCGTGATTCTTCGCCGTATTTACATTTAAAAAAATCTAGCATATGTTGTTGTTGTTGTTGTTGTTGTACGATTACCAAAAGTTGTGTGTATTCTTTCTGTAGTTGTATCATTCATCGTAATACGGTGTAGCCGTGCGTTTCTTCTCGCAACCGCGCGCGCCAAGACTATTTTACGATATTCGAAAAATGTGTGAAACTTTCAAGGTAATTTCAAAAATTTCAGAGTCAGAAAAAGGCGCGAGCGCACATCAGATACGCGCTGAGAAGAGAGAGAGAGAGAAAGAAAGAAAGAAAAGAAGCGATAGCGCTCGAACACGTAGCCGCGCGCACACGCTCTCTCTCTTTCTCTTTCCTTTCGCGCTCTCGAGAGAGAAAGAAAAAGACAAAAATGAGTTTCTTCAGCGACGACGAGCTCGAAGAGCTGGACTTGGCG
>Ga0182095_1075915_pt1 | contig 46549 bp, 33 predicted proteins | sample 041ome_19_FD_127784 | JGI IMG/M metagenome (GOLD analysis project Ga0182095, IMG submission 127784) | Metatranscriptome of coastal salt marsh microbial communities from the Groves Creek Marsh, Georgia, USA - 041412BS metaT (Metagenome... | ecosystem: Environmental > Aquatic > Marine > Intertidal...
CTCGCACCCATCCGTAGAAGTTAGAAATATATATACACAGAGAAAGAAGATGGTAGCAACGACGATGGGAACAAATAACATCATCACCATCGGAGGAGGAGGAGGAGGAGGAGGAGGAGATGCTTCCCAAAACATCTCCCAGCGGCACCATTTAGCGGTGAAAGCCGCCAAGACGAATAAAGGGAAACGAGCCATCGAGAAAAACGCCCCGAAGAGGAAGGAAGTGGCGGCGAAGACGCTGATGCTTTTACACGGCGCGCTGACGTCGGACGTGTTGAAATCGCTGATAAACGATCTCGCGCAGATGAAGTACGGAGAGAATCACAAGATGAACAGGAAGAATCCCGGGATTCGACCGTTTGAAGGAGGCGGGGAAGTCTCGCTGGAGTTTTTCGCGGAGAAGAGCCACTCGGCGACGTTCGCGTTCGCCAATCACCAAAAGAAGAAGAGACCGCACGCGATTACGTTTGGACGATTTTATAACCACAAGATTTACGATTGCGTGGAAATGATGGTGAACGGAGAGACGTTTATGCCGATTATTAAGTTTGGTAACGTCGCGGCTTCCACGACGATTGGTTCGAAACCGTGCATGATGTTCTTGGGCGATAAGTTTGAAACCGACGCGAATTTACGACAGTTGAAGAACGTGTTCGCGGACGTGTTTCGCGGACGCGTAGTTTCGAGAATAAACTTGAAAGGCATCGATAGAGCGATTGTCGTCACGGCTTTAGAAGACGGGAAAACCATCTTGTTTCGACAGTTTGCCATCAAGTACAAAAAAAGTGGAACGCGGTTACCGAAAGTACACTTGGAAGAGATGGGACCGCGCTTCGACGCGACCATCGGTAGAGTAAAACTTCCACCGCCAGACGTGGAAAGAGAAGCCATGCGCGTGGACAAGACGTTATTGAAGGAAGAAAAGGCGAACGCGTTGAGTCAAGGCGCCGGCGATAAGGTTGGTAAGATTTACGTGCATAAACAAACCGAAGGCTTGGACGAAATCAACAGACGAAAAAGCTTGAAAGGCGGCTTGAAGAAAAAGGAGAAGTGAGTAAAAGAACGAACGCGCGGCGCACACTACTAATAGGGAAAACAAGTTTGTTTTGATTGATGAACGACGAGTATAGCATTTGTATAGTAGCACACAACACGTAGACAAAAACGGAGATACCTGACGCAGACTGACACAAATCATCGCTCGCATTTTTCATTCGCTTTCTACCATTTTTTTTTTTCTCTTTTGACAGTCTCCATTAAACAAAAAAGAAGCGACGAACGACACCATGCGTGCGGTAACAAGCGACGGGGACGACGACCGCAGATAAAAAAAAAGAGATGTCTCCGTCGCTTTCAAAGAGAAGCGCCGAGCTCGACTCCGAGGAAAACGATTTTGGAGGCAAAGAAGACGTCAGAAGAATATTCAATCGCGACGGCTTTCTCTTCCTTCCGGCAAAGTCGGTCGACGGCGACGAAAAGGAGGAAACAGTTGAAGGAGAAAGAAACGTCGTCGACGCGAACGCGTTTCTCGCGCAGCTTTTCCACGAGTTCACCGCTCCATCCATCCCCACGGAGTCGATGTCGTCCTCTGATGCGAACGCGACGATTGATTTGAACGATGCCGCCACGTGGCCGAGAGAGACGGACGGGAAGAGGAGGATATTCGAAGTCTGCGCGCCTGGGAAAGGCGACCAGTGGTTGGAGTTGCAAAGGAAAAGAAAGAACTCGAGATTCGTTCGCTTGATGGACGATTTACTGGGACAAAATCAATGGCACGTATCCCTGAACCAAGAACACGAGGGGAGATGTAAAGTGAGACACTGGTACAGTCCGCTCGTGTTCCCAGAGGGAGAGGTTGGCGCTTCTTCTTCGCGCGGCGGATCGATGAAAACGTTCTCGTCGAAGAGACGGAGAGCAAAGTTTGTATCGTTGGTTTTAGAGCAAGAAGCGACGTGCGAGGATATTTTAGATGCGATGGTGCGAAAAGAAGAGAATAGATACAGAACCAACGGGAAATCTTCTTCTTCTTCTTCTTCTTCCTCCATAACTCCCGTCGACGAGTTTTTATTGTGTGCGCACGAGTACGCAAGACGATTGAAATCGAGCATGGGACAAGTCTTGCATCACAAGAAACCGAAGACGTTTTCTAGGAGAAGAGAAAAAAAACGTGATGATGATAATATCATAACAAGCGAAAACGATTGCAGGCTTTCGTTTCTCGCAAACCATCGCTTCTGCGTTCACCAACATGCCGCAACGACGAGAGCATCAGCGCACGCGTTTTATCCTGTAAATCGTAGGCGCGTTCTCGGAAAAGGGTGGCACGTTGATATCGGTCCTGGTTTTGATGCCGAGGCGCAGCGACGAGCAACAGGTCATCCAATGCAAGGCTTGATACTCCTAGTTCTGTTATCAGATAGTCACGAGGGTGGTGGAGGCACGGCCTTTGTTCGGGGATCGCACCGGAGCATCATCAGAAACGGATTTCGCCACAACGCCTTTGGAGAAGAAAACGGTACAAACCAAGACTTGAATAATTTCGCGCAACAAAGCATCCAAGACTCAACGGTTTCGGGGGATTTATACATGTCTTACGAGAAATCTGCACCAAGTTTACGTAGCAATAGAGGAAAAGAAATTAGAAACATAGAACAAATCGTTGGGAAAAAAGGTGGGATTGCAATCCTCCATCCTTGGTTAGTCCATAGCGGAACCACAAATCACAAAGGCTCGTTGCGTGTTATGATGAATGGAATGGTTCGATTCTCTGAAGATGCGTTCGTTTATCACGGGTTGCGCGTATTGGATGACGACGACGACGACGACGACGACGACGATGGCGATGATGACGATAAAAGCGTTAACGGTGATACTACTCGATCAACAATACTCACTGATTCGCTTCTTCGAGGAAAAGGAGGAGGTTCTGCTTTCACAAGGGCGTTTTATTCCAGCAAAACGTTCTCGAGAAACTATCATCGGCAATCCGTTTCAATCATCATGCCCGTGCACAACGCCGAAAATTGGCTCGATGAAAGCGCAAGCTCTATTTTTACGCAAACATACGACGGTCCAATGGAAGTCTCGTTCTATAACGACGCCTCGACAGATGGTAGTTTTCAGAAAATGCGCGAGTGGATGCTTGCTTTGAGGTATGCCGGCATCGACGTCAAAATAACCGGAAAGTCAGAGAACACGAGCGGGCGATTGGAGAGCAACAAAGAATGTAAAAGTCGTCCCGAAGGTATTGGATTTGCTAAAAACCGCTCAGTCGAGTATTCGCGTGGATCTATATTAGTATTCTTTGATGCCGACGATATCATGGCGAACGACAGAGTGAAGATGCAAGTCCATCACGTCATTGAAAGTCCATCTTCGATTATTGGAACGACGTGGAAGCGTTTCCCCGATGGATCAACCGAACATTACGAACAATGGGCCAACAGATTATCCAACGAAGAAATGATTCTCGAACAGTTCAGAGAAAATACGGTCCAAATGCCAACGTGGGCGATGGCAAGAAAATGTTTCGACGACGTCCGTGGCGGCTTCGAAGAGTCGCCTCCTGATTCCGGTGAAGCCGAGGATACCATATTTTTTCACAAACATCTCGATATTCACGCTGAAGAGAATAAACGGCGTGGAAAATTTCCCTTTCTCCGAGCGGCGGCGCCGGTTACGGCGACCAGTGAGGGATGTCATAGAAGAGAAGAACCATTGTTGTATTATCGGTGGACTGAGACTTCCGGGACGTCGCGCGTTCCCAGACGAAGACTTTTAGATTTGCGAGTTTCCATTTTTGAAGCGCGTGTTTTGAGCCAACCGTTATGGAACGAGTTCCAAATCTGGGGCTGTGGCAGAGACGCCCGTAACTTTATAACTGCGTTGAGCGCAAACGCGAAGAAGAAAATAGTCGCAATCTTAGATTTAGATGAAAAGAAAATCGGGAAGATGTACAACAACTTGCCGATTGAGCATTTTAGCGCTGCGCGAAGAGGAGTGTGCACAGTCGTGTGCGTCAGCAAACGGAGAAAAGGCGCGATTAGCAAAGACGTCGACGACGAATTGATAGAAAATGTCAGCGCTTTAGGTCTGGACGAAGGTTCAACCTTGTGGTACTTCTTCTAAAAATAACAATACAAAACATATTGCGTGTGGCGAATTATCTAAAACAAAGACGCTTCCGGGAATGCGTCCTTATAAAGCTTCCGCTCCGCAGAAAACATTTCTATGATGTGCCCTACGCCTAATAATTCCGCTTCACCGTACTTCTTGCCGATGATTTGAATTCCGGAAGGAAGTAACGTGTTGTTTTCATCAGCGCTATCTTTGCTTCTGATGACCAACGCCGGGAGCCCAGAGAGATTTACGTTTACCGTCATTAAATCACCAGTGAACATGGCTAAAGGCTCTTGGTTCTCGTTTTTCTTATACGCGAGCGATGAAGTTGCCGGAGTTAAGAACCCGTCGTAAGTTTGAAGGTGTTGCGTCATTTCAGCGTAGATTAATCGACGCACTTCTTGCGCTCGTTTATAATACGCATCCGAGTACCCTTCAGAAAGCGTGTACGTCCCCATCAAAATGCGTCTTTTCACTTCCGCACCAAACCCTTCAAAACGCGAGCTTTTAATAGAATCGACTAGATCCATGTTCAAGTAATCTTGGGCGCCGAAACGAATGCCGTCGTATCGCGCCAAATTACTGCTCGCCTCGGAAAGCGCGAGAATGTAATACGCGGGAAGACCGAAAAGAAACGTCGGACAGGACACTTCGTGCACTTTCGCTCCTAAACTTTCCACCAACTCTATGGATTCCATTACGCTCGCGGAAACTTTTTCGTCCAATCCAGTAAAAGTTTCTTTAATCACCGCGAACGTTTTCCCTTTCAAAGGTGCGGCTGCGTCAACTAAATTTTCTTTACTCACAATCGCATCCGTGAATGACGACGACCCGCTACTACTACTATTGTTACTGCTATTAAAGAACTTAGCGTCCAGATTAGCGTCATTGCTATCACGATCACTATTGCTGCCGCACAAAACATCCATCAATATCGCCGCGTCTTCCACGCTCGACGTGATTGGTCCTATGCAATCGAACGAACTCGCATATGCCAACAACCCGTGTCTGGAAACTCTCCCGTAACTTGGCTTCAACCCAACCGTACCACAAAACGCCGCCGGTTGTCGAATAGAGCCCCCGGTATCGGATCCCAAACTCGCTGCGCACAACTGCGCCGCAACAGCAGCCGCGCTCCCACCACTCGAACCTCCAGGCACTCTCGACTCGTCCCACGGATTCGACGTCGGCGCGTACGCCGAACTCTCCGTCGTGCTTCCCATCCCAAACTCGTCCATGTTTGTCTTCCCCAACACGACCGCACCTTCTCTGTTCAAGTATTTCACCACGTCCGCATCAAAATCTGGCGCGTAATCTCTCAAAATCTTCGATCCCGCGGTCGTGTGAGCGTTCTTCGTGCAAATGTTGTCTTTGACGGCAATCGGAATTCCGCGCAACAAAGACCTGCTGTCGTGCCTCTCTCTTCCACCAACCTCGTTTCCGCTCCTCTGCATCGCTCGGTCCATTTCCTCCGCTCGCTCCAAAGCCCGCTCCTCGTTAAAACTCGTGTAGCAGTTCAAACTCGATTTTTCTTTCATTCTTTCCAGGTACATTTCGGTGACTTTCACCGACGTCAGCTCGCCCGAGCGCAACTTGCGCGCGATTTTTTTAATCACGCTTCTCGTCTCGCCGTCGTCGCCATCACCGGAGGACACCGATGATGCGGTTGCCGATGAAACGCGACTCGTTTTTCCGCCGCTGGTGCCACTACTTTTTCGTCTCAAAAACTGACGACGAAGAGAAGAAGAAGAGGAAGGAGAACACCGAGGCGCTCTCGTCGTCGTCGTCGTCGTCGTCGTCGAGGATGAAGCGAGCAACATCGTGTGTTTTTGTGTATCTCGCTCGTGATTGGAAATGGAGACAAGGGAGTTGTTGCTTTTTCTATCCACTTTTTTTTTCCCTCTTCGCAAAGTTTAGGGTTTGAATTTGAGCGGGCGCGCCAAAAAAAAGTAAATCGAACTCGTTCGACATTTTATTACTCGTACCGCAGCACACGCGCGAACAACGACAAAAGAGCGCGCGCGGGCGTAAGATTAAGATTAAGAGAGAGAGAGAGAGGTCAAAAACAAAAAAGGAGAATCAGCGCTTCAATTACATATATATATATATACACTCTGCGCATCGCACGGCATCGCACGAGTTTCTGAGCGCGACATTTTTGACTTTAGAAGAAGGGGCGCGGGGGAAGAAACGAATATAAAACAACATGTCGACTTTTGACGACGACGAAGGCGAGAAGCAACAGCTCATCGTCCACCGCCGCCGCGGCGGTAGCGATAATCACGAGCAAAAGAACGAGCGGGAGAAGAACAATACCGTTTTCGGGGGTAAAGTTGCCATCGTTGCGGCGACGGCGTGCGCCACCTTAGCGTTGGCGCCAATGTGTTACTTGCAAGGCGCTCGGTCCGCCATCTCCTCCGCCAACGCGAACATCGCAGAACAGAGACAACAACTAGCGACGAACGAGCGCGACGAGCGAGCCTCGACGAGCACCATCAAGAATGCCTCTTTACTGGGAGAAAAGTCCTCGTCTGTTTCCGCGGGAAGACAAGCTTCGTCTGGCGTCCAAAACGATCACGAGAAACGAATCAACAATAAAGAGTACAACAAAAGAGCGGCGACGACGTCGTTCGCGAAGAAGTTTGTGGAAGCGTACGAGCACGAAAAAGTTGAACAGCGACGAAGGCGGAGTAGCGGTGAAGGTGCCTCTTCGTCTGGGAGTGATCACGGCAACTTACTCTCCGCGCTCGGGTCGGCGAAATCGAAAGTTCCCATCTACGTGATTGCTTTGGAAGACCGACCGGAGGAGTTTGAGAAGTACGAGGCAATTCGTGCGGTGTTTCCTACCGCCGAGCCGACGCACGGGATCGATCCTTTGCAATGGCCGAATAGAATTGAAGATGCGCAATACGCCGTCAAAGGGTTGAGAAATTACATGTTAACGCACAAGAACGATCCGGCGCTCGTGGATTTCTTGAAAGTTCGCCAAGAGCCGTTCGTTCCTTCTGGTTTATCTTACGGAAAAGACGATGATATTTCGCCCGGAATTAACTGGATCGATCAGTACGATAACTTTCGAGAGCATCCGTGGTTGATGGCGATCGATCACAGAGAAAGCAACGGGAAGTTAACCGAGGAAGAAGTAGGGAGAGCGCACCACATCGGGTGTTTGTTCGCTCACTTGTACCAGTGGCAATTGATGCTCGACCGCGGCGAGAAGAAAGCTTTAATTTTCGAATCCGACGCGCCGAGAATCATGGAGGCGATTCCATTTTGGGCGAGCGAACAAGTCGCGGAACACGCGCCCGTTGATACGGATATTTTGCTCATCAGAGCGCCGCATGTCGGGGAAAAACCGCCGGGACCGTTGGCGACTTCGTTCATCGCAACCAACCCGCACGATTCGAGCGAAAAGCAAACTATCAACATCCATAAGTATAAATCCGCTGGTGCTGGCGCTGGATTGGAAGCGTACGTCGTGACTTCAAACTTTGCAAAAAAGGCGCAAGAGTATTTGGCCAGACACGGTGCGGATATGATCGACGGGTACATCATTAAGTTGTGCCAAAGCTCATACAAACACGCAATCTATGAGCGGGCATATTACTCGATGTACCACGAAGACATGTTCTTAGAACCGTACGACGCGGCGCACCCGAAAGCGACCGTGTTCAATTGCTACGTCGCGAGCACGCCGGATTTTACGGCGCATTAAAATATTATCGTTTTTAGAAGTCACTACATACGTATTTTATTTCACCGTATTGGACGTGTTGTTTATTTATTTATGTATATATGAATCTGTTTACCACAAACGAATGTATGCTCTTTCTTTCTTGTTGACATCGCTCTTAATTGTCCTCGAACGTTCGTCGATGCGTAATCTGTTGTCCTTCTTCACAAAGAGTAAACTCAAACGTCGCGACTCCGTCTTTGTATCTCGCCGAACTCAACGAATACCTTTCAGGGATGTACATTCTCCTTTGCACGTATTTACGGTGTGCACCGCGCTCTCTCCGATACAATTCCACTCTGGGAAATACGTCGTCGTCTCCCTGTTCTTCAACGTTTGGATCCTTCTTGTTCTTCTTCTTCTTTTGCATCCTGAACATTTTTTGCACCACGTTCTCTTTCTCCTTGACATCTTCCTCTTTACTTTCGCCCTGTACTTTTCCCTCGTCGTCTTTAACATCTCTCCTCGCGACGACCTCGATAGAAAATGCGATACCACCGCGATCCACGCACTGAATCGTTTTGAACGAGATATTCTCGACGCCGACACCGGGAATATCGCAATCCAAGATGTACTTTGCGACGCGCTTCGCTTTGGCCTCAACAACCGCTCTCACGTCGATGGGAATAACTCTCTTCTTTTTCGAAAGCACCGCGACGGTACCTTTCTTATTCTCGCCGTACTCGTCCGGCAAGTCTCGAAACGCTTCCCGCGCTTCTCTCCTCGCCTCTGCGTTAGTATCAACCACTTCTTCCGCGTTAAATTCCGAGTAAACGCGAGCTCCTTCAAACCGGTGCGCCTGCATCTTTCGCAAATATTCTTGTTGCAACCTTCGTTGAGAAAGTTCTTGCTGATACGAATACCTCGGGTTCGCGAATCCTCGCCTCCCTCTCCTTCGCTCCTCCTCTCCTTCCTCGTCCATCTCGTCCTCCTCTTCGTCGATCGGATGGTCCCAGTTCTCAAAGTTTCTCTCGTCCTGGTGCGCGGAAGGAAAGTAGTCGTGCGTGTAATAGTTCCACCGCCTGTTTTCGTCGTCGTCGTTGTTGTTCCTGGTGTGGCGCGCGAGCGCCGCCGTCCTCATCGTCATCGCCGCTTTATTGTTGTTCGGCGAAGACGAGCAGTACTCGTAACACGGCTCCGGCGGCGAGTGCGGCGAGTCGAACGACATATGTTTGCTACTCGTACGTTTCTCTCTTCTTTTTTTTGTCTCGAAAAATGGCGCGTTTAAAATACGCGAGACGTTCTTTTTTTCGAATAATATAAAGGGAAGTATGAGGTGATGGGTAGAAATCGGCCTGATGAATTGTGCTAATAATCGCATTTATTATTTTGCACTATGCTGTGAGTGAGTTGGGATTATCACACATGGGAGGAAATGGGGCGTGGTGATATATTATTTTTCGGTGAACCAACAAAATATGGGAAATTCCAGAGTGGTTTTCACGTCACACAATTATTTTTTAAATCTCGTGTGTGACTCATCAAATATATATAAAGAAAAAGAAGACAAGCTTCACCATGGCGCACTCGAACGACTACCTGTCGGTGATATACACCGGGTCGATTTTACTCTTCACGCTGGCGTTGAAAGGTGCGCGCGCGACTTATATATATAATATGTGTATAAAGGAGACTCGATGATGATGAGTCACTTTTTTTTTTCAAATCCGCTTTTTTTTTTTGACTTTGTGATGAGATATTTTCATGAAGAGGGACTCACTCTTGTGCGGAGAAGGGAGATGAAACGAGCGAGCGCGCTTCTTTCGATCTCTATCTCTCTCTCTCTCTCTCTCGTTCTCTTCTTCTTCGTCTTCATCCGAAGAAACTGATGATGATGATGCGCGTTCTTCTTTTTTTCTGGTCGTGGTTTTATGTACACATCGTGCGCGACGCGCTCGTCTTCGGATTCAATTCCTCCACCAAAAAAAAACGGCGGAGGCTTTTTGACTTTTTTTTTTCTTCGAAAGTGCGCGTGCGTGTGCTGACGAAAAGCAAAAAAAATTTCCTTTCTTTAACGCTCGACGCTGACAACAACAACAACAACAATAATAACAAACAGGGTTATCGAAAACGGAAACTTCACGCATGGGTAACATTTACGGCATACTTGGATTTGTCGTCGCGTTCGCGGGAATCTTAGCCTCCACCTTTGTGTATGCGAGAGGGTATTGGTTGTTCTTCGCGGTGGCGCTGCCGCCCGGTTTGATTTCGGTTTTGATGAGCTTTCGAGTGCAAATGACCGGGATGCCGGTTATGGTGGGTTTGTTCAACGGGTTTGGTGGTTTAGCGTCCGCGTTGCTCGGGTTGGCGTTGTATTACGATCAACACGAGAAGATGATTCAAGACGCGAACGATTTGTCCTCGAATACCGAGGTGTTGAGGTCGATTTTTTACCTGTTCGGTATCGTCGTCGGCGTGGTGACTTTTATCGGCTCCATCGTCGCCTGTTTGAAGTTGGCTGGGAAAATATCGACAAAGCCAATGATTCCACCAGGGCGAGTTGTTTGGTTACCGTCGTTGTTGGGCGGTATCGTGGCGACTGGCGTGATTGCAGCTATGGGTGGTTTTGACGCGACGTCTGGCTCCGGCGGTTTGATTTGCTTGTACGTCATGACCGGTTTGTCCGCCGTGTACGGGTACTTGTTTACCATGGCTATTGGTGGCGCAGATATGCCGGTCGTTATATCTGTGTTGAACTCTGGATCCGGATGGGCCGGAGTTTTTGCTGGTTTCATGTTGGATAACGAATTGATGATTATCGGCGGCGCTTTCGTTGGCGCGTCTGGGATCATTTTGTCCTTCGTCATGGCGGAGGCTATGAACCGATCGTTGGTTTCTGTATTAGCCGGAGGATTTGGTGATACCGGTGGAAGCGCGAAAAAAGATCCAAACGCTCCGGTGGATGATCGTGAACCGACTATTTTCACCAAAGACGATACCGTCAAAACGCTCATGGATGCCAAGTCTGTGATCATCGTTCCCGGGTACGGCATGGCTGTCTCGCGAGCGCAACACTCCGTGTGCGAGTTGACGAAATTGTTGAGATCGTTCGGAAAAGAAGTGCGTTTTGGCATCCATCCAGTCGCTGGACGTTTGCCTGGCCACATGAACGTCTTGTTGGCCGAAGCTTCTATTCCATACGATATCGTGTTGGCTATGGACGAAATCAATGATGATTTCCCGGACACGGACGTATCCATCGTCATCGGTGCAAACGACACGGTCAATCCAGCGGCACAAACCGACCCGACCTCTGCCATTGCCGGAATGCCCGTGCTTGAAGTCTGGAAAGCGAAGCAGTCGATTGTTTTGAAACGTTCTTTAGCTTCTGGCTACGCCGGAGTCGAAAATCCGCTCTTTGTGTACCCGAACAACGCGATGTTGTTAGGCGACGCGAAAGGTACCATCGACGGTTTAGTCGAAGAGATTCGCGCGAATTATGGAGGCGATTTACAAAAAGGTGACGTCGCCGTAAATATCACGACGCAAAAGAAGCAAGAGGCGGCGGATTACACCAAAGATCCGAAACCGTTCGCGGGCACTAAACCGTTGGTGACTTTGGGTGTCGTTTCTGAAACGAAACCTGGAGAGAAACGGTGCGCGATGACACCATCAGTCGCTCGAACGCTTCTCGAAAAACACAACGTCCACTGCGTTGTCGAGTCAAATTGCGGTTTGGCGTCTGGGTATTTAGACGCTGCATATAAAAAGTGTGGCGTTACTGTTGTCTCATCAAAAGCGGATGTCTACTCGAAAGTCGATGCGTTGTTGAAAATCGGCAAACCGACAGACGAGGAGTTATCTGCAATGAAAGGGAAAACAATCGTCGGTTGGGTATCGCCGAACTTCCCAGAATCCGAAGCTCTCGTCAAAAAAGCTGGGAGCTCAGGATGTAACCTAATTTCCATCGATTCCGTCCCGAGAATCACGACGGCGCAAAAGATGGACGTTTTGTCTTCGGTCGGTAAAATCGCTGGCTACAGAGCAGTCATCGAAGCGGTGCACAAGTTCCAATCGTTCTTGGCGCCCCAAATCACTGCTGCCGGGAAGTATCCTCCTGCAAAAGTTCTCGTAATCGGTGCTGGTGTTGCCGGTCTCGAAGCAGTTGGTGCGGCTCACTCGTTAGGGGCGGACGTTCGAGCGTTCGATACGAGGTTAGAAACGCGCGATCAAGTCGAGTCCATGGGCGGTAAGTTTCTCGAGATGCACTTCGAAGAGGACGGTACCGGCGAAGGCGGCTACGCCAAGACCATGTCTCCGGAATTCATCGAGAAAGAAATGGAATTGTTCCACGAGCAGTGCAAAGAGTGCGACATTGTCATCACAACCGCGGCAATTCCAGGTCGAAAAGCACCGATTCTGTTGAAGAAGTACCACGTCGACGCCATGAAGGCTGGATCCGTGATTGTCGATTTAGCGGCATTAACCGGTGGTAACTGCGAGTGCACGAAACCGAACCAAACGTACGTGTACGAAGACAAAGTAACCATGATTGGTAACACGGATCTGGTTTCTGGAGCCGCGCAGATCGCTTCGCAAATGTACGCCACAAACATGTTGCATTTAATATTGCACATGTGTGGGAACCCAAAGAAGCCGGAGGAGGGAAAATTTCAAGTAGACTTTGACGATATCATCGTGCGCGCGGTGACGGTTGCTAAAATCGGTCAAGGTTTGACCTGGCCGCCGCCAAAAGGTACTGGTCCACCACCGCCGAGAATGGATGCCAAGAAAACTGCCGGTGCTGCCGGTGATCTTTCCATTAAAAAGGAGAAGACGATGCTGTTTGGAGGTATCGTGAGCTTGAGCGAAGTCCTCGTGCTTTTACTCGTCACTGGTTTCCTTGTCGTCGTCGGTGTATTCTGTCCGCCGAGCTTCTTCACGTATCTTTTGTTGTTCATCTTGGCCGCTTGGGTTGGATTTTTGTTGATTAACAACGTCGCGAGCTCCTTGCATACTCCGTTGATGTCCGTTTCGAACGCTATTTCTGGCATCGTTGTCATCGGTGGTTTATTGGCGCTCGAAGACTACGCTACCAAAGACATCAAAGATGATATGGATACTTTGGGAAGTATGGCGGTTAAAAGAGGTGTTGCGGCGATCGCGTTGAACGCGGTGGCTATTTCCTTGGCCTTTGTAAACGTTGCAGGTGGTTTCGCCGTGACTCAAAGAATGCTCGGAATGTTCAAGAAATCCTAATCACTAATAATAAAAGGTTTCAAGAAATACCCGACTCGAACTGAAGTTTAACGCTCCCGATTTTAGAAGGACGTATTCAATTACATACATGGACTACAACGAACGTCGTAAAAGTTTTTACATACAGCATAAACAAGATCACTTGTTAAAATTCTTCTCTAAAAATTCTAATCTCTCTATTTTCTCACCGAGCAACTCGACCAACGTCGCGTGTTCTTTTTTCTGCTTTTCGAGCTCGCGTTCAATATCGATGGTTTTAAAGCGCATCTCACTTGCCGATTTTTCCGATTCTTTTCTTTTCATTTCCGCTCTGGCGAGTTTATTGCTCGCTTCTTTCAGTTTTTGCCTGAGCGTTTGAATGACAATGTTGGCGGTTTGATTGGTATCGGATTCTGAGCCGAATTCGAAACCAGAGTCATCCTCCACAACGTACTCTTCTTCTTCTTCTTCTTCTCGTTCTCGTCGCGTTCTTTCCTTATTATCATCACCACCGCCAAATTTCACGCTCGCTTCTAATTCATTCCTCGTCTCCACTAGCTGTGCTTTTAAAACTCTCTCCCTTTCTCTCAACTCCGACTCTTGTATCCTGGCACTTTGCAACTGCTTCTCCATCGATGCACACTGATTTCGTAAATCTTTCTCCCTCTCTCGCATCTCCAGCATTTCCTTTTGCGTCTCTTTGACAACCTCCAGCGCTTCTCTTCTTTTCGTATCTAACGCGTCTACCTCATCTACTTTGACTTTCAAAGAGTTAAAGAGCATATCGTATTTTTTCTTCTCCTCGGCTAAACTTCTTCTCGTTTTTGTAACTTCCTCTTCCATCTCTTTAGCTCTCCTTTCTGCTCCCGCGTACGACTCTTTTAATCGATGCTCCTCTTCGTCTCTTCTCTCCGACTCTCTCGTCTTCTCCTCGTTGATGATTTCCATCTGCTTAATGAGGGGTGCGATTGCTTCGGCTCTCATCGCCTCTGCCGTCGTCAACTCTTCCTCGCACTGCCTCGCTCGACTCTCCGCGATCCGCGTTTCTCTTCTCAACTGGTCTTGTTCCTTCCCGTGTCGACTCGCCATCGCGTTCATGGATTCCTCCAACTCTCTTATCCTCGTCTCCAAATCTTTCCCTCTTTCTCTCTCTTGATTTAATTCTCTTTTCGTTTTCTCTAAATCTCCTCCTTCCGACGACGACGCGTTCTTAGAGCTACTGATAAAATTCTCCTTCTCCTCTTCGAAGTGCTTCTTCATCGCGTGTTCCTTCCTTTGAAACTCCACTCGCAGCTGCTCGCTAAACTGCCTCGCGCGTCTCAATTCTTCCTGTCGCTCCCGCGCCGAGACTTTCAAGTTCTCAATCTCTCCATCTTGTCGTTGTCTCACTCGTTCCAATCGTTCGCGTTCGTTCATCTCCTCCGCGAGCTTCAACTCGTTCGTTTGCAAATTCGACTGCAGTTGATGCATTCTCGACTTTAGCGCTTTCACGCGTTCCTCTTCGTCGTCGTCCTTCACCGAGCCAGGCGCGGATAACACCAGCTTCAAATTCTCCTCTCTCAACTTTTCCAGCTCTTCTTCCAACTCTCGTATGATTTGAGCTACCTGCTCGTCGTTAAACTCGCGCCCGAGAGCGTTGTTGTTGTTGTTGTTGTTGGTATTCGACGACGAAAGCTTTTCATTCTCTTGTTGCAACGCGGTGTTTATGACGGTTAACGTTTGCGTCTTTTTGGTCAGTTTGGTGATTTCTTTTTGAAGCGACTCCAGCGTCGGTGGTGGTGGTGGTGGTGTCATCGTATCGGACGATAGCGCGCTAGATGATAGATATCTCTGAAGAGAGAACTTTGAAGTGTGCGTTGTGGGTTGTGAGTAACTCGTTTGAGAAAAACCACGAAACGCATTTTTCGTTAGATGTGCAACCCCAATCGCGCATGCACGCGAGCGCGACCGCGCTGGAGAAAGATTTAAGCGAAGAAGAGAAGAGAGAGAAAGAAACATAAATAAAAAAACGAGCGATGCCCGCGACGACGAGGCACCAGCGCGACAAAAAAGCGCTCCATTTATTCGACCTTCCTCGGGAAACGTTACTTTTAATTCTCCAGCGCGAAGACGTAACGGCCACGGATTTAGCGCGGTTTTCGTGCGTCTCGAAAGGAGAGAAGGCGAGAGAAATAGCGATGGAAGCGGCGAAGAACAGAGTGAAAAGCGCGTGGCCGGAGAGCGAGTTGAATTATAAGACGGAGGAAGATCGCGAGCGTCCCCCCCGGCGTCGTTTCATATATGATGATTTTTATTGCCCTTTACCCGCATCGAGGTGGGAAGCGGCGTGGGAAGCGGCGAGTTGGGAAGTGGCGGGAGAGAAAGACGAAGGCGTCGACGACGAGAACGACGACAAGCACGGGAAAAAGAAGAAGAGGAAGAAAGAAAAAGAAGAGACGTGGTTGGACGCGATGCGGTTTTTGGACGGGAAAATCGCGGAGAAGCGAGAGCGAGAGATACGACTCGCGCATATGCGAAAGAAGGGGTGGTTATCGGCGGACGGCAACGGCGACTGGGACACGCCGCTGAGGCGGAGAAAAGAGGTAAACAGCGGAGCCATTCAGGGTAGAAAGTTCCGCATGAACTGGGATACGACGACGTGTACGTATCGAGACGGAAGAACCGAGATTTGGGGAACGGATTGGTTGTGCGATGAACATAAGATTGGGTCCACGAAAATGAAATCTCGAGCGAACGAGGTTTTTATCGGCGAGGATCGAGTTTTGTATTTCAAACGGTTCCGGTCGTCCGCGCTGCAATCGAAAAGAATTAAAATGTTCGAAGGGAAGCGCGGAAAATTGATCGCACCTGATTTTCATTGGTGCGCGAAACAGGCGAGAAAAGTTCTGTGGGTCGCGATTGGGACCTGTCACGCGGTGATGTTGATGGAAAGCGGAGAGGTGTACACGTTTGGGAAGAACAGGCACGGGGAGCTAGGTTTCGCGAATACAGTCGTGGAGGAAGAGGTTTTTGACGTTAATGACGAGATGAACAACGACGACATGATGGTGGATGGTAACGATACTAAACCGACGAGAACGATGAAAATTAGAAGAAGGACGACGTTTGAATATCGCACGCCAAGGTTGTTACCTTTCATCAGAGAGGAAGGCGAGCAAAACGATAGCAGTAAAGGTATTTCCGCGCATCCAGACGGTCCGGACTATATATCGAGACGATGTCGCTTCGTATCGGCGAAAAAACACACGTCCATGGTGACCACCATGGATGGCTTAGTCTTTGGTTTTGGGAAAAACGATCGTGGTCAATTAGGTATTGGAAATAACATCATGCAGTATCAACCGAGGAAAATTACCACGTTTCCGCGAGTTTGCGTGGGCACGGGGCAAATGGGTGTAGGCACGGTGCAAACAGAAGATATGAAGATAAAAAAAGCGGTGTGTTGTGGCGACCATTCCGTAGCTTTGTCAACGTGTGGGGTGGTTTATGCGTTCGGCTCGAACCAGAACTTCTGTTGTGGTGCGGATTTCCCGGCGCAGACTCTGTTGCAGTTAATGAAAGACCAATGGTACCCGCGGAGAATTGCTCTTACGTGGTGTGACAATCCACCTCGAAATTACCAAGGAGGAATCCATGTTTGTGAAAAACAATGGTTGCACGAGAATGGAAAAGGAACGGTGTTTAAAGATATCACGAGCGGTTGGAACGAACACGACCGTTTCGAAATAGATGAAAATGGCGACCATGACGAATTTGGAGTAGACAACTTGGAGTGGTCGCAAGGATTTGAAAGCCTAATCGAAGAGCGAGCGCGTGAGATTGAGCGCATAGAGAACACTCGGCGGCGTGAGATTGCGCGCATAAGGAACAGAACGATAGTAGATGCAGAGAACGAAGACGACAATATGGATTTGGAAATCCACGGCAACGACGACGACGAGAGAATTTACAGCGTGCATGCGAAAGATATCTCCGGTGGTGATACGCACACGGTAATTTTGGACAGTTCTGGTATCGTTTGGACTGTTGGAATGAACACGAACGGAGCGTGCGGTCGGATTATACCAATTCGAGTAAGTCAAAATAATACTGTCATGGATGCGCCCGCATTAGTTAATTTCGTCGCTAAGCCTGTGGTTATGCCCACGTACACGGACGAGGAAACGGGCGAGGAACGCGTCGTGAGGATGGCAGAAATTCACAGCGGGAGATTTCATCTCGGAGCAGTCGCGGAAAAAACGGGATTTTTCTACGGGTGGGGTTCCGTCCAACATCGTGCGTTAGGCGACGCACGATACGGGCAAAAAGCCATGTTCAAGCTAGAAAAGATTTCGGGTGCTTTGTAATTTTGTATTTCTCTTTCTGTCTCTCTCTTTTTGCAATCTTTATTACATTCTTATTATTATATTATCGTGTATCAAAATAGTACCAGTATATGGGTACCCCGAGAGTTGTTTTTCTCGTTTCATCGCTAATCTTCTTTCTTTTCCGCCCCAGAACCTTCAGCGAAGGAACACATCAACCCTCCGGATAAGAGCAAACCACCGCCAACATATCCCAACGGACCGAGCACTTCACCTAAAAATAACCCTCCCAATAATGCCGCGAACAACGGTTCGCCGGATAAAATCACTTGCGTCTCCGAAGCTGAAACCGATTCTTGTCCTTTCGCTTGCACGACATCGGCCAAGTATCCACCAATTACCGCCGAAAATGCAATCAACAACCAAATTATCGGGTCCCTCCATCCGGAAAACGGCGTCGTCGTCGTCATACCTACTTTGTGTAACGCAAAATCGGAGAAACCCCACGCGGAATACATAAACGCCAGAAAGAAGGATTTCCACGCCTGCAACTGAGACCCGTCCAATCCGAGTTTCGTGAACGCGCCGATGCGAAAGACGTACAGAGAGTACGTCAACGCCCCACCTAAGGCGATTAAATCACCAATATTGATCGACAAACCTTTTGGCATCACCGAACCAACCAACTCTACGGATTGTCCTCCCCCCGGGTCCATTCCTAATGTCACCACCCCGACTAACGCGACTAGGCACCCTGCCCACACCAACTTCTTCACCTTCTCCCCGAAGAACGTTTCAATAAACGGCGTGAACGCAATCGACGCTTGCGTTAAAAACGAAACTCTCGTGGCTTCCGTAAACAACAAAGCGACGTTGCAGCAACCCTGCGCGAGAAAATTCCACGTCGCCAATTCCAACGCCGCCGACCAAAAATCCTTGTTCAGTTTTTCCTCGCCGCTTCTGTTCTTCTTGAACGAATCTAACAACTGAGGCACGAAACACAACAAAACCATCAACCCTCTAATCATTCCTAACGTTCCAACCGACGGTGGACCAGCTCTCACGAAGACCATCTTCAACGACACGCACAAACCCCCGTACGACAACGCTACTAAACCGAGAAGGAAGCGACCGGCGTTGGTGGAGAGTTCGGCCGCTTGCATCCGCTCAAACCATCCTCCTTTCTTCTCCGATGACGACGACGAAGACGACATCACGACGCCGTTCTTACCAGAAGAAGAAGACGAAGACGCGACGACGACGGAGAGCATTCTCGATCTTCTCCCTCTCGTCGTCGTCGTCGTCGTCGTCACGAGAGTATTATTATTATTATTCTGCTTATTATGAGTGAACAAGGCACTTTTCCCACTCCAAGCCGCCGACAAAAAAGAAGAAGACGAAGATTTCATCGCCGCCGCGGCGGTCAGCGTCGTTCCTCGTCCTCTTCGCATCGAAAACTCTTTCTCGTCATCATTCCAACGACGACGACGACGAGTAGTAGTGGTAGAGGGAATCGCCCTCCCAGCGGCGGCGTTCAACGTTCTCAACGAAGTCATTTTTTTAGTTTCCCCAATACTAAACTCTCTATCTATCCGTTGCGTCGTGTCAGAACACGCAACGAAAAAATGTATGTGAATTTAAAAAGCTTTGCTCTCAGAGAGCTTTTAGTCGCGCGCGTTCAATAATAAGAAGAAGTATAAAACGCGAGGGTTCGCGCGCAAAGAGTTCTTTTTCTTCTCCCGCCTTCCTTGGAACGTTTTGCGTGTGCGTGTGCAGGCGCGCGCGCGTGTTGTGTCGCCTTTCTTTTGCTTTCTCTCGTGATGTTCTTTTTTCCCCAAAATCACTTTTTTCCGATGTTTGTTGTGCAAAAGAAAAAAATATGCATTTAGGTGAAAATAGGACGAACCATCGAAATTGGTGGGCACCCCCACCAGTAAAAAGCAAAGCGCTTTTCGACGACGTGCGATATTTTCGATACGATGAGTCATCATATCGTGGGGCATTGGAGGTTTGAAACTTTTCCTCCTCCTCATAATAATACTATCACACACACACTCAATAACACGCACACGCACACGCACACTTTTAATAAACAACAGCTGATATAATAATGGGCAGAATTTCCTTGGACCTTTTCAGACGCAAATCTCACGACGAGAACAGCGAGAGAGAACTTCCCGGGTATCTGAAAGCGATGCACGATGTGCCGACGCGAGATTCGAAGAGAGATCTCGGGTTGCTCGTGAATCACAAGAAGGATCGCTTGAGCATGGACGAGGCGAGGGAGAAAGTGCCCGTGGCGGCAAAAAAGACGGAGACAGAGACGGCGAAGACGACGGAGAACGCATCGTCGGCGTCGTCGAGAGGAGAGGAGACTTTGGCGGCGGTGAGAAAGAGCGCGGAGTTGGAGAGGCAAGACAGCGCGGCGGTGAGAAAGGTGCAGGTTTTGTAAACAGTTTTTTTTTCCCCTGCGGGGCTAACTGTCTTGGACACGTCAGCTTTAAAGTAATATAAAAAGTGTCTCCGCGCGGACACGCTTCCTTTGTACATATATAAAACGTAAACATATTAATATGACTGATTGTAATCGAACGAAAAAAGAAGAGAGAGAAAGTACTATAACTCACTGCTATTTTTCGTTGTTTGTATTGTTTTGTGTTTTGTTATTATTATTATTATTATTAAAACGTCACTCGATTGCACCCAAACGCGAAGAAGACGAGAGACTGCGCGATGAGAAACAAAGAGTAGTGGACGAGTTGGTGCCGGAGTATGCCATACGCGCCAGAAAAGAGGAAAAAAGCACCCATGGAGAGTTCTTTGAAATAGATTTTTCTGCGCGTTTTAGTACTTGACGACGACGACGATGACGAGAACATGTTCCCCAATTTCTTAGTCACGACCCATTCGTGCGCGTCTGAGAGCTCGAATAAGCCCGATATCATGGCTGATAATTTTACGACGCACATCGCGTTCTCAAACAGAATGAAAGCGACTGATGTTTTCCAACCTTCTTTGGTGAACACGACAGTACTCATCGTGACAAGAACTGGAGCGTAAACTAACGCCCAAAACGGGATTGGTATTTCCGGGCTAATCGCGCACAAAGGTACGAGAAGACAGTAGAGGAAGAAACTGACGATGTGCGCCGCAAACATTCTCGCTCCAAAGAAGAACACGATCAAATAGACTTTCTTCGCCAACGAAATGCCATTGGACTCTATGATGGTTTTTGTCGCTTTCCTCCACAGCTGCATCGGGCCGCAGCTCCAGCGGTGTTGTTGCTTTCTGTAGGCGTCGTATTCAGCAGGAATCTCGTTATCACACGTGACATCGTTCAAGAAAATAAACTTCCATCCTCTTAAATATGCGCGCAAACTCAAATCCATATCCTCCACCGTCGTTCGAAAGTTCCAACCGCCGCTTTCGACGATACATTTTCTTCTCCAGACTCCCGCGGTGCCGTTAAAGTTGAAAAACAATCCTGCGGCGCATCGCGCGTATTGTTCGCAAAGCATGTGGTACGACAAGGAAATTTCTTGGACTCTCGTCAATACGCTTTCCTTTGCGTTCGTAAACGTCCAGCGCGTTTGCACGAAACCGACGTCCTCGTTTTCCATCAACCAAGGGACAGTATTGAACAGAAAATCGCTATCGGGATCAAAATCCGCATCAAACACGGCGACGTAGTCGTAGTTTTCAATCAAATCCATGGCTTCTAGCATTGAACCAGCTTTATAACCTTTCCTGTTCTCTCTGCACACGTATTGGATGTTCACGCCTCGACTCATCCATCGATGCACCGCGCTTTGCGCAATCTCTCGAGCTTCCAACTCTGTGGAGTCGTCTAAAACTTGTACCATAAAGTGTTCTCTGGGCCATTTCATGCGACACGCGGCGTTTATGATATCTTCGCAACACGTGGTTTCATTGAACATTGGAAGTTGGACCACGATGTTTGGGATGGTTGAGTAATACTCAGCGCTCGGCGGCAAATACGACGATCGCGAACTTTGTCGTATTTCCTCCATCGAATACGACGGCAAACATTTCCCACTCGGCCGTTTAAATCTGTCCAAATAGTCTCTTCTCGACAAATATTTCCAATAAAACGCGACGTATAAGTGAAACGCGCGATCTGCCGCGACTAAAGCGGATAAAAACGCCGTAAACCCAACGAAGACCTTCAACACGGGATTGAAAAATGCAACGCGTATATCGTCGGCAGTCACCAACGCCCAGTAAAAAGATTCCGAGGAAATTGACGGGTTCGACGATGACAACGGCATTGATACCTCGATTTCGTTATCGTCCTCATCACTTCTACCACGGCTGAGCAACGAAAACGTCATCGCTCCCGGATTGCCGCGACGGCTAAAAATCAACTCCATCCGATGCAAAACCACCACCAAACAAAACACAAACGCGAACAAAATGAAGCACGTCGTCGAGAGCGGCGATTTCTTCTTCTTCTGCGTCTTCGCGTGGTACAACGATCGCGGCGATTTGCAATCGTACCGAGGGGAAAGTAGCACCGAGGACGACGAGGATGTCGTCGTCGTCGTCAGCGGCGCGCTCTGGGTTCGAAACATTTTTTTCCTCTCTCTTTCTCTCTCGCGTATTTTTTAATCTCTCTCGTCTCTCTCTCTCTCTCTCTCTCTCGGTCTCTCACTCTCTCTCTCTCCGCCGATCGAGCGACCGCGAAAGCCGACAAAGAAGAAAGACGCGCGCACGTCGTTCTTCTTCTTCTTCTTTTTCTTGCTCGCGCGCGCGCGAATAAAGAGAAGAGAAGAGAAAGAAGAAGATTTTAGTGAAGAGAAAGAGCGACGAGGAAAATTTTACGAGGTTTGTTCTTGGAGAGAAGAAGAGAACTCTCTCTCGTCCGAATCTCGAGTTTTAAGTACGTATTTTGTATTGAATTATTTAGTTGCTAGTGATGACGCGGTGTTTCTTGAAAGAGCGCTTCTTCATGCATCTCTCTCTCTCTCTCTCTCTCTCTCTTATTCTTCTTCTTATTCTTCGATTGGAATCAAATCTTTGGACAAATACTTCGCGAACCCGAACGCTTTGAACCGCCGCTCGCCGATGAGTTTGAACAACTTGTCGTCGCTCACGACGAACTGCTTATTCTCTGGATCCATCAAATTCTTCTCCTTGAAGTACTTCCACATTTCGCTCGTTAACTGCGCTCTGCTGATGGTCTCCTGTCCGTTTAAGAACGTTTTCAATCTCTCCGAACACTTGTAAGGTTTCTTGAATCCGCTGTTTTCGCTCTTCTCTTGCTTCTCCTTCTCGGCTTTCGCCTTCAACTTGTTCAATTCCGTATCGCTCATCGGCACGTATTTCTCCATTTCCTTTCGGTATCGCTCCTTATCTTTCTCCGCCATTTCATTGTACATCTCCTTCCCTTTCTCGCTCAAATTTGACCACCTTTGCCCCAACTTCTTTCCGACTTCACCAAACTTTATCCCCGGGAACTCTTTGATGATTTTCTCGCGGTTGTGCGACACGAAGCACATGTACGGGCCTTGCGGACCTTTCGGTTTGTTAGGATCTTTGATTTCTATCTCTCTTCTCCTCGGCGCTTTAACAACGCGAACGTTCGCCTTAAATTTCTTTCTCGAGGACGGTTTCGTGTCGCCTCTCGTCGTTCGCTTCCCGCTGTAATAGCCTTCCTCTTCCTCCTCTTCTGACTCTTCGTCTTCCGATTCTTCTTCTTCTTCTTCTTCTTCTTGTTCTCTTTTCAACTCCTCTTCCTCTTCCTCTCGAATCTTCTCCGAGCTCGTCCACGGCTCACCTCTCTTCGCGCGTTCGTGTCCGACGTGGCTCTCGTCCAAGTGCGCTTTCACCATCGCGCGGATGAATTTTTTCTTCGTCTGTTTCAGATTCGTTCGATTCAATTTCGTTTCCAATTGGTCCACGATGGACGCGACGGTTAATAATTCCAAGTTTAAATCTTTGCTGGAGAAAATCTCCGCCAACGATTTCGCGATGGCAATCTCCAACTCGTCGTTATTTATAGTCGTCATTGTTCTTTGAGTGCGCGCGCGCGTGTGTGTGTGTGTATCTATCTATCCACGCGCGCGGGCGTGTCTTTCAATTTTGTGTCGATATTTTTCTTAATTCCAATTTTTGGAAAGAAAATTCTAAAACCACACAATCCACTTTTCATAGGGACGCACGACGACGACGACGACGACGACGACGACAACGACAATGACGACAACGATGATGATGCAAACGACAACAACGAGGATGAGGACGAGGAAAAGCACAGCTCTTCCTTTTATGCGATCGTCGTCGTCGTCGAGGAGGAGGAGAGGAGCGTGCTACTTTTCCACCTCTCGGCGGCTGCGGGCGACCGCTTCCCCCAAAGACGACGACGGAAAAGAAACGGAAAAGAAAAAGACGAGGAGCAAGAAAAAAACGACGAGCGAGAAGAAGAAGGAGGAGGTGAAGGAGGAGAGCGACGACGACGACGACGAGCGTCGCGATCGAGCGTTGATGGATGCGCTCCTCTCGAAATCAAAGTCCGTGGACGACGTTGGCTTTGAAACCTTCGTGGAGGAGAACGCGACGCGACTGACGACTTTGTTTTTCGACCGGATGTTGATGACGATAGAAGAGAAGATAGAGAGCGGGGAAGAAAAAGAAGCGGAAGAGTTGGATGCGTTAGCTGGGAGGACGTTAATGTTGTTGGAGTCGAGAGCGACGTTTGAACGCGCCAGCGAGATTGGGTTCCCGGAGACCATGCGGGATTCGATATCCGCACACGAAGCGACGCTGAAGAAGCAGTTATCGGCGAATGGAAGCGGTGGTAATACAGAGGATTCATCGGAAAATTATTCGATCGAAACGCAAGTCAAACAACGCTGGGCGGCGTTGACGAAAGCTATGGAACAGACTGGGACTGAGAACGCGCTTTCGCAGAAGGTGATGAATCGAGAGCGGGCGAAATCGAGCGCTACGGAACTCATCGGACGAGCAAAATTGAACACCGAAGAAGCTAAAACGCTATTTACGACTGCGGTACCTCCAGAAAGGAGAATAATTGAGTTTTTGTTAGAGTACGAGCCTGGGCCGGAGCGGTCTCAGCTGTTAACGGACGCGTTGACGCCCCCGGACGAGGAGGATTTGAAGGAGATGGAAGAGAACGAAGAGGTGGAGGTGGTGAGCACAACCGCCGCGAAACTTTCGTGCGCGTTGGAGGTGTACTTGAAGGAAATGATTGATAATAACAGTAGTAGCAATGGTAAAAGTAATAGTAGTAGTAGTGATAGCGACGATGATGTGGTGGTACGCGTGCGCGCGCTCGCGGAAGAAGTAAAAGAAAGATTGTAGTAAAAGTTGAAAATTTTTGTATTGCAAAAGATGTGTACACGCCGTGTTCATCTGACTTCTAAATTTATTTGAGGCGATTCCATGGAGAATCCCGTCGACGGAGGAGGAGCGACAGCAGTATCTACGACGACGCTCGTGTTGTTTCTCGAACCATCACCTCTTCTTCTGTTTGCTCTCCTTTCGAGCGCGCGTAAAAGCTTCCCGACCGCGTCTAATTTGTTCGCATCCGAACCGCCGCCAAAGCTTTGCTTTGCGAGTAAAAAGCCCACAACCATTGGGACCACAAAGGTTTTCATCGCCATTCCTAATTCTTTGCGCATTCTAAATCCGACTTGTTTCTCGTGAACGACGTCCTCGAGCATATCTTGATCTCTTTGATTGAAGCCGCCAGAATCTTGTTCGATAAACTTCGTCTCCCGAACTCGTTGAAACGCTCGGAATCCGCGAAGCATAGCCTTCACGACGGACCACATGCCGTGTCTCACCGCGAGTCTCGCGACGTCGTGTTGCACGTGCTGCTCTTCAAAATGAATGAGCGTGCACCGTGCGGCAGTCCACGGCTTTAAGCCGCGCATTTCGTCCTCGTTCTCGAAATCGGGAACGGCTTCGATTTTCCACGCCGAGTAATACGGATCGACTCGCAAAACTCTTTTCGATTTTGGAACATTCGGGTGACTCATCCCTTTCGTGATGGAATAATACACGTTCTTGTTCTTGTTATTCGTAGAAAAAGACACAAAATCTGTGGTCGATCTCATCCCTCCACCTTTCATTGGCGTCGTCGGTGGCGACAAATCGTCCAACATTGGATTCGCGGAACCTTTCTGCTTCTCCGTCCACGTGCGTCGAGAAAAGACGTAATCGCGATTTGAAATCACGGGTAATTTACGCTCCCAATACACGAGATCCGCGCCGGTGTTCACGTCCCTTTCGATGATCTCTGATTTGATTAGTAAAGGATCCCATGCCTTTCTAGTTTGGTCTGAGTTGAAAAAGTCGCACAACTCTTCCGGCGTGCAGTTTTGGAACGTTGATTTCGAAAGGTATTCCGTCCCGCCGTACGGGAGAATGTGACGCCACGCGACGTACGTGCTCCCGGTCTCTTTATCTTCTTTGCGCATCATCTCCTGCCACTCGCCGTAATCGCACTTTGGCACCTGTTCGTCTTCAAAAAGCCTAGGGTTGTCGTTGCTGTTTTTCTGGTTCTTCTTCGCCGCGGAGGAGAGTTCGCCCGTGGCTAATCGGTCTCGAAACTTCTCGTAATCTAATTTTTGTACAACGTCCGGATTATCAACTCCGGCACCTTTAAACATCGTTCGTTCATTCGCGACGTCAAAGAAAGCTTCTTGGTGCGAGTGTTTCCTGGACTCTTTGACGAACAAACCGAGCATGGAACCTCGTCTGGGCAAGTTACCCTTGGGTGCCGCCTTCGGCGAAGAACTGTTCTGTTCTCCGCCTTCGTCGCGCATCGACGAAAAAGTGCTCTCCGTCGTTCTGCTCGAAGTATTACTATTGTTGGTGCCAGAATCTTCCGAAATTTTTTCCAGCCGTCTTCGCGCGCCACCACCTCCGGTGGTTGCACCAGTGCCGTCGTCCATGTTCTCGGAACGAGATCCCGATTCTCCGTCTCGCGTTTGTTGTCCTTCGCGGTGTTCTCTCTGTTGCTGCTGCTGTTGTTGCTGATGCAACCGTCTTCTCAACTCTCTCTGTCTCCTCAAGCGCCTCTTAAAAACTTTCCGTTTCACGGCTTTCACGAGCTCTCGCGCGAACACGAGCGAACTGAGCGTAAACCAAATCGACTTGATCGAGTTCGCCGACAAATTCTGCCTCGACGACCTCGCCGCTTCCTTCAAAATCATCGCCAACCGCGAAATATCGTACTTCATCCCGAGTAAAACGACCGCAACGAGCGCTAAAACGAAGCAACTGAGCGACGCGAACGCCACAAATGCCGTCGTCGTCGTCGGTATCGTTCGGTCTCCTCCCCCTCCTCCTCCAAAACACATCCACCACGCTCGGTTCCAAAACGTATTCAGCGACTGCTCGATTTCCTCCTTGGACGGCAACGTAAAACCGGCGACGGACGAGAGCATAGCGCCTAAATCGGTCGGGTTAAACGGTTCGTCGTCGTCGTTGCCGAGCATTTCGTTCGGTCCTCCTCCTCGACGGAGAAAACGGACCGCCATTTTTTTTCGTTGTCGTTGTTTTTATCGCCGCTATATCGCGTGGAAGCGCGGTTTATGCGTGCGCGCGTGCGTCTTCGGGAAGAATCTGACTCGGATAATATTCCCGTTTTTTTTCCCTGCCGGGGGGGGGGATTCGTTTTGCAATTTCCTTCCCTCTTCTTCTCGACAAAAATGGATCCGCGAGCGATCGATCGATCGAAAAAGAGAGAGAACGGCCGATGACTCCAACGCGCGCGACGTTTCTCGCGCCCCGCGATGTCGACGACGACGCGGATCTCTGAGTTCTTTCTCCGCTTATATTGTGTTTATTCACTCAATATTGGGGCAAAAAGGAAGAAATTTATTTGAGGGAAGAATAAAAAAAAGCGGACTCGAAATCTGAGATACACTTTTTTTTTTTTGTTCGAGATCGAAGCGAAAAAGGTGCCCGCCTGCCGACACGCGTTTCTCTCTCTTCTCTCTCTCTTCTCTCTTCTCTCTCTTCTCTCTCTTCTCTCTCTCACTCTCTTGCTTTTGATGTGTCTCCATGATTGATTTTTGATTTTGTCTTTTTCCTCTCTCTCGACTCATCAACTGTTTCTCTCTCTCTCTCTCTCTGCGTCGCAACAACACAAAAAGAATCCGAGAGAGAACAACGCGCGTTGTTGGTTTCGCGCGCTCGATTGGCTCTTCTCTCTCTCTCTCTCTCTCTCTCTCTGGACTGAATCTTCCGCGCGCGCGCGACAAAAAATAGAGATGTCTTCTTCGGGAAGAAGGATAGCGAACGTCTGCATCGTCAACGCCGGTCGACTCGATTTCGATAAGAAACTCAACTTGCACTCCATCTCCCGCGCGCTCGGGTTGAGTGTTGGTGGAGGTGGCGATGCAGCAGCGGGAGAGAACAATAGTAACAGCTTAACCGCGCACGCGGATTCCTCGCCGACGCCAGATGTCGTCGCCGAACGCGCTCGCGGTCACAATTGCATAGTCACGAAAGAGATTGAAATAGACGTCGATATGCTGCCAGAAAGCGTGAAACTGATTTGCGAGGCTGGGACCGGGTTCAACAACATCGACGTGGAGAAAGCGAAGAAACGAGGGATTCAAGTGACGAACGTGCCAGAATATTCCACGGAAGCGATGTCGCATTTAGTCATCACGTCGATATTGAACTCCTCCGCGAGCATGATTAAACAGCAAAAGATGTTGGAGCGCGGCGAACGCCGACACTTTACCAACTTTAGCGGCTTGCCGCACTTCGAGCTGGAAGGTAAAAAAGTCGGCTTGATTGGTGGGGCAGGGACGATCGGGAAACGCGTGTGCGAATTGGTGAAAGCGTTTCGGATGAAACCGTACGTGTACTCTAGGTCCGCGAAGACGAAAACGGAGTTGTACGACGTCTATCAATCTTTAGAGGAGTTATTGTCGGAGTCCGATTTTGTGAGCATCCACTGCCCGCTCAACGACTCCACCCGAGGCATGCTGGATTACGAGAAATTATCGCTGATGAAACCGACGAGTTATTTAATAAACACCGCTCGCGGGGCCATATGTAACGAAGACGATCTGATACGAATATTGAAGGAAAAGAAAATCGCCGGCGCGTGTCTAGACGTCCAAACCAAAGAGCCTCCGGACGACGGTTCGTTGCTGTGGAATCCGGAAAACATCTTCGACGACAACGTGACGCTCACCCCACACATCGGATGGAAGCGAGTAGAAACCAGACAGAGGTTAATCGATAGCGTAGCGGAGAGGATCAAAGAGTTTGTCGACGGAGAGGATATTCTAAACGTTGTAAATAATTAATGCTGCCAGATGTCGTAATACTAAGTTTTACTTTCGCACGTTTTTTGTGTGTGACTCTTGTTTACCCCGCGTTCCCCACAAAAGAAGAAACGCTTAAAAACTTGGGGATATAAGTATTCCCTTTGTGGAACACCGCCACCAGAGACGATGACTTCCTCCTCCTCCTCCTCCTGCTCTCCCATCCACTCGCTGATCAATTCGCTCCTAAAAGACGCCAGCAATAATTGGTCCTCCGCGCACGACAAAAGACTCCTAAAACTGCTACACAAAATTCACGAAGACATCACGCACGAGAAATCCTCGAGTTTAGAGTTGAAAATGAAACACTTGCACTCGATTTCAGAGAAGGTCAACGTGCGTTTGAACGCGTGTAAGATTGGTCTGGGGAGGATGGGGAGTTCAATTGGCGTGGAGAGAAAAGTTGAAGACGTTTCATCGGATGAAGAAGAAGAAGAAGAAGAGAGCGAAGAGGAGACAGTTGAGGAAAGAGGAGGAGGCGCCGGGCGATTAGGGGATTCGACGGATGACGATGACGAGGAGAATAACAGGCGGCGAAACGAACGCAGAGAGCTCAGAAAACGAGAACGAAACGATCATCTCTCTCGAGCGATCGAAAAAACCGAAAAACGGTGGCTTGGGAACAATCATCGCGGCGACGTGAAGTTGACCGGGAACGTGTTTTGGAGGCCGCTGCCTCACATCGTCGGAACTGCTTCATTTTACCAGGATTCGACGTTAGGGTTAGCGAACTCGGTGAACCCGAATCCAGAGAGGTTTGGGCCGTACATTTCATCCACGGACGATGATTCCTCGGATGATGATGAGGAAGATACGTCGAGCGAAACGTCGACTTCAGAATCCTCTTCGGTATCTTCTTCTTCAGCGGAGGAGGAGGAAAGTGAAGAAGAGGAAGAGGATTCGTACAGCGACGACGAAGATACGGTAGGCAGAAGAAGTATCGAAGCGCGCAGAACAAGGCGAAGGAGAGAAAAACTCATGCAAAATCAACGAAAAGCAACCGGAGGAGCACTGAAAAAGAAGGAAAAAAAGGAAGACGAAACCATCGAGGAGATGCGCGAGCGGTTCGCAAAGGAAGTGTTGCTGCTCGCCGAATCGACGAAAAAGAAGAAGAAGAAAATGAACGCGAAGAAGCAGAAGAAGAAGAAAAAGAGCAGCATTTCTTCCCTAACTTCAGAGAATGATTTATTGAGTGCTGAAAACGACGACGACGACGATAGCGATATCGGTGTCGATGAACCTGCCTCGATGCTGTTTGGTGAAGGAAGAATACGAACGAGTAGTAGTAGTAGTACTAGCGATAGCGATAGAAGGAGTAGCGAAGAGGACGAAGACGTGAGCATTTTCGGGAAGAAGCCAAAGCAGAAAAAGAAAACTGTGAAAGCAGCCAACGAGAACGCGAAGAAAGAAGAAAAGAAAAAGACGAAAAAAGACCGCTTGCGAGGCCTTTTCGGAGACGAAGACGAAGACGAGGACGACGCCACCAAGGACGACGAAAAGAGCGAGAGCGAAAAGAAGAAGAACAAGAAGACGAAGACGAAGAAGGCAAAGAAAAAGAAAGCGCCCTCCACGCTCTTCGGGTCTTCGTCTTCTTCTTCCTCCGGTGACGACGACGATGCTGACGAGAGCATCAAAGACGACGTTTCCTCGTTGTTTAAATGATCGTGATGATGATTAGAGAGAGAGAGATTCGTGTGATGATGGTAGATTAAACGCGCGTAAAAGTGCTCACAAATCCAGAATAATAGACACACTAATCCGGCATTTAGATACGCACAAACAAATCACACATCATGTCTTCGCAGCTGTGCGCGGGACCTCGCGCACAAACGCGTCCTCATCAAAATCGCGCCTCTGCTCTTCGTTCGTCTTCTTCTTCTTCTTCTTCTTCTTCTTTTCAGCAAAAGAGACGGCGACGCATAGATCGACCAAAAGCGACGACGTCGTCGTCGTCGTCGTCATCAAACGTCACCACCGAAGAAGAAGAAAAAGAAGAAGAAACCTTCGACGTCGTCGTCATTGGGTCCGGTATTGGAGGCCTCTCTGCCGCAGCATTACTGGCTAAATATGGATTAGAAGTTGTCGTCGTCGAAAGTCACGAACACGCAGGCGGTGCGGCGCACGAATTCAAGAGAAACGGATACACATTTGAAAGCGGGCCCAGCCTTTATACTGGACTGTCCCAATACCCTACGAGCAACCCGCTCGGGCAGATTTTACACGCGATCGATGAACCGCTGAAATGTATACGATACAACACGTGGAAAGTGCATTTTCCGGAGGCGACGTTCGTTACTGAGGTTGGAAACGATCAGTTCATCGAGTGTTTGGAGAAATATTACGACGCGGAAGCCGTCGCAGATTGGCGAAAATTGAAAGAAAAGATGGAACCGTTGGCGCAGGCGAGTGCGGCGTTACCGCCAGCGGCAGTAAGGACGGATGCGTACGCGGCGTGGACTTTAGCGAGATTTATTCCAGGTTTGGTGAAGTCGATGCCGAGTTTGAACGCGATTTTATCGGATTACGAAACGTTTCTAGATAAGAATGACATCAACTCGAAGTTTATTCGAGATTACATGGATTTGCTCTGCTTCTTGCTTTCCGGAGGTAAGTCCAAAGCTACGATGGGTGCGGAAATTGGTTACATGTTTGCGGACTGGTACGCTCCTGACGCTGCTCTAGAGTTTCCCATTGGCGGATCCGGTGCGCTCGTAGATTGCTTGGTGAGAGGATTTGAGAAATACGGCGGGGATTTGCGCTTGCGAACGCACTGCGAAGAGATTCTAGTCGAGAAGAAAGACGGAGATGAAGAAGAAGAGGTGACTGGGATCGTGACGAAAAAAAGAGACGGAAAGAAAAAGATTTTAAGAGCGAGGAAAGCGGTGATTTCAAACGCGACGATTTGGGATACCGAGGCGCTTTTGAAAGATTGCTCGGAAGGGAGGCGACAAAGCGTTCGCGACGCGTCGTCGGCGACGACTGGATCAACGAAAAGCGAGAAAATAGTCGATGATGACGTCGAATTTTGCCAATCCTTCATGCATTTGCACCTTGGCATAGACGCCACGAATTTACCGGACGCAGAAACTCTGGAAATGCACCACGTGTGGGTTGGTGATTGGGACAAAGGCGTGGATGCGGAGCAAAATCTAGTTCTCGTCTCGATCCCTTCGATTAAAGATCCGTCCATGGCGCCAGAAGGGAAACATGTCATACACGCCTATACGCCCGGTAACGAGCCTTTAGAGCTTTGGAAGAACGTAAAGTATAACTCTGAAGAATACAATAAATTGAAGAAAGAGAGAAGCGAAGTGTTGTATCAAGCGGTCGCGAAAGCGCTGAATAACATCACTGTCGAAGATTTGAAAAGCCGTGCGGAAATTGAGATGGTTGGGACGCCTCTCACGCAAGCGCGCTTTTTACGAAGAGAAAACTCTCAAGGCACGTACGGCGGTACGGGGTGGATAAAGAAAAAAGAGTCTGGCGAAGACGGTGCGGGCGCAGTTCCTGTTACTTCCGCGAAGAGTAATTTGAAAAAATTGTTGTTAGTAGGGGATTCGCGCTTCCCAGGCCCCGGGCTTCCGGCCGTAGCCGCTGGCGGTTGGGCTGCCGCGCACGAGCTCGTAGATTTCAAAAAGCAGTGCGAAGTGCTCGATAAAGTAGTAGCGCGTTAATTACCAGTATTCAAGCAGTGTATGTATAAACTTATGTGTAACTAGAGTTTCTTTTGATCTTAAATTACAAAATTCCACACGTAGAGTCGCGAAGTCTTCGTATCCTCTTCCGCCTTTCCGACACCTACCCCTACTTTCAATTTCGCCAAGCTAAATCCTAAACTCTTCGCGTTGTTCCTACTCGAGAAATTCTCGTTCACTAATTTTGCGGGCATTCCGCCTGCAGCGACTACGGTTATTCTAGTTCGTCTATTACTCTCCTCCTCCTCCTCCTCTGCTTCCTCTTCGACGACATCTTCCGCGAAACCTCCCACACACAACAAAGGATACTTGGACGCGTGCTCGCCCATCATTTCGCTCGCGTTCAAGAACATCGACCCTCTTTGCACATCGAACGCGTCGAACAGAGCTACTCCGTTCCTATTGTGCTCCTTCATGCGACCGCAACACGCGACGAATCCGTTTCCAACATCCGCCATCGCGTGCGTTAACGCGAAATCAGTTTGCATGTTCATTCTCGGTTTTGTCTTCTCGATCCAATTTTTCGCGTCTGACATTGCGAGGATGCCAAAGCGATTACACAACACCACGTTCGGAAACTGTTCGAGTTCCATTCCTACGGCTGGGTTCACGAAAGTTAACGACGTGCACGCCATATTCTTCCGACCAGTACTACTGTTAGTGTCGTCAAAAACGCTCGCATTCTCCCCGACGAGATAAAACTCTCGTGCTTTAGCATCGAAACAGTACATGCGCATCGTGCCGTTTGAGTATCCAACCGACAAAATGTGTTTGTCTCCCATTTCGTCGTCGATGGTGCTATTACTATATCTACTATTCATTGCATATGCGTCCATTGCAAACGCGTACGCTATATCGAATTTACCTCGTTGACTGTTGGCACCGCCTTCACTTTCGTTCAACGCGAATCCAATCGGTACGCGAGCAATCTCCTTCAACTCCCCCACCGATGACGAACCGTCTTCGCTTACATTCCTGGTCACTTCCACGCCAATCAACTCCGCGTCCGTAGCTATGACTAAGTACTGATCCCTCGCGCCTAAAAATTTCAACCCGTACACTTCGTTGTTGTTGCTGTCTTCTTCTTCTCCTCCTCCTTCCCCTCCCCTCATTCGATTCGCGTTAAACTTCGCCAACAGCCCGTCGCCGCCTTCCTCGTCCTTCTCCTTCCCGCTTTGACAGACGACTCGCCACAAAAAAACTTCGCCGTTTGACGACCCGGTCGCTAACACAAACGATGACAAACGCGAAGAACTCTTCTCTCCGTCGTCCTCGTCCTCGTCGTCATTCTCATCGTCGTTAATGCGCGCGCTGCTGCTCGCCCCGAAAGCGCACTTCAACACCGCGTCCGAGTGGCCTCTCAAAACGCTCAAACCGTACGGTTTCGGTTCCAATAGCACTTGCTGTTCTCCTTCTTTCTCGTCATCGCAATCACCAGAATGACACCATTCGGTGGTCGTCCACAATCTGCAGCAATCGTCCTCTCCGCTCGTCGCTAAAAGTCTTCTTCGTCGTTTCATTTTCCTAACAAAGCGCGTTGTTGTTGTTGTTGTTGTTGTTGTTGTTGTTAGGGGATTCGACTCTTTGTCGGCATCATCGTCGACGTAAAACGGAGGCGAAAAGCTCATCGAAAACACTCTCCCGTAGTGTCCCGTTCCTCCAGACGAAGACGACTGTTTCATCAAAAACGACGACGACGACGACGAGCTGCTCTTCTCTTCCCGTCGTTCTTCGCTTTTCATCTCTTCTCTTTTTTAAATCCGCTTTACCGCAGCCGCGCGCGCGCGGCTTTTTTCTGACGTCGTTGAGAGCGTTGAGATATTTTTTCCCTAAAATGACACGCACCGGAGTTTTTTTCCATTAATCTTGCGCGATACCTACACGATATATATATATTCATACGCTCACATAAAATGCGCTCGTCCTTCTCCGCGTCTTGTTCGTCTTCGTGCACGTCGTCTTTTTTCGCTCCCACTCCCACTCGTCGACGAATGCGCGCAAAGACAGAGAGAAGAAGAGGAAGAAGATGCGTAAATCTCAGCCGACTCGCTTCAAAGACCAACGTCGACGTCGACGGAGAGACCGCACAGAAAAAAGAAGAAACGGAGAGAGGTTTGACCGGCGAAACGCTCTCGAAGCTGAAAAAAGACTTGACGGAAGATCTGTCGCACTTATTCGACGACGTTGGGATCGATCCGAACTTGTACTCGCCGGAGGTGACTTTTACCGATCCCCTCTCTAAATACACGAGTTTTAGCGGTTACAACTTTAACATCCAGATGTTGAAAAATGTGTTTAAACCGATATACACGATGCATTCGATCGAGAAGACGAACGATTACGAAATCACGACGAGGTGGACGATGAAGATGTATTTACCTTCGTTTCCGTTCGTGTGGAATCCGGAGCTGACGTTCACCGGGAGATCCATCATGGAGATGGACGAGCGTTTCCCGCACAAGTGCGTGAAGCACGTGGACACGTGGGATAGCATCGAAAACCAGACGTATTTGAGTCCAGAGGCAGTCGCGGAGGTTTTGAAGCAAGTGTTTAACTTTGCAAAGACGCCAGAGAATTTGAAGACGCCGAAATACGTGACGTTGAGGAGGTATAGGGATTTCGAGGTGAGAGAGTACGAGAAATTTTTTGTCGCCGAGACGAGTTTGAACTCAAACACCGGGAGCGCGAAGATGGAAGATAGCGAAGCCGGGCAGGCTTTTAATCGCTTAGCTGGGTATATTTTCGGCAAAAACGAGAGAAACGAAAAGATGGAGATGACGACGCCGGTATTTTCAAACAAGAATCAAAAGATGCAATTCGTCGTGGAGGAGAGTTCGAGCGAGGTGAAACCGGTGGACGGTTCCGTACAGGTGAGAGACCGCGAGAGCTTTCTCGTCGCCGTGATGTCTTTTTCGGGCATCGCGAACAAGGAAATCACGGACGAGACGGAATCGAAATTGCGAGCAGCCATGAAAAGGGAAGAAGAATCTACGTCCAAGGTAACATTCCTCCCTCGCTCGGGCGACGAATTCGTCGAGTTGGCGCAATACAACGACCCGTTCACGAACCCGTTGCAAAGACGCAACGAAGTTCTCATCGCGTTGGAAAATACCAAGGACGACTTTATCGCTTTGTAATAATAATAATATATCGAATAATCGCCGTGCTCACCCACCTACGCGCGCACCTTTCGTTGTACGACGGAACAGAGCTTCTCAAATTGAAACCCTAAAGCAGAACAACGCAACCTTCCAACCGTTTCCTTTTCATCCTCACTCACATTTTCGGTCGAGAGAGAAGATGTTGTTCTCGCTTTCACCGCGATAACATAAACAAAGCTCGCATAACAATCATCAAAATCAGCTCAAGAATATAACGTCTTCTCGCACACTAACTAATATATATATACTCATGTTTTAAATCGTTAGAGAGTATATTTAATCGCATAAAGAAGTTCGTTCCATTTAAGTTGTCTGTTAGGGGAAACATCATCGCGCTTTTCGAAAGGAGAGAATAAAAAGTTTATCAAAGAAGCGATGATGACGACGGCAACGACGACAAATGAGAACGAGAAGAGCACAAACAACGTCAACAACAGCAGCGACAGTAAGAGCGAAGAAGAAGATAACAAACTCCTCCTGCTGTTAACCTTCCAAATCTGGCGGAAGCACGCGGAAACGAGAAAGCAGAGATTGCTGTTGGAAATGCTCCTGGAGCAGAAACGGCGCGACGCGTTGAAATTAGCCTTACACGGCAAGGCGATGAAGTACCAACGAGAGTGTTTCTCGACGTGGAAGAAAGAGGTGGCGAGGACGCGAGCGCAAAGCGCGCGTTTGAAATCAAAAGTGGAAGGTTTACGGTTGAGATATTTGAGAAGGGCGTTTGACGCGTGGAGGAGCGAAGCTTCGCGGACGAAGCGGTTGAAGCGGCGGTTGGGATTAGCGACGGAGAGGAGAGCGGGGATGTTGCAGCGGGAGATGTTCGAGAGATGGCGGAGGGAAGCGAGAGAGAGGAAGAAAGAGAGGAACGACAGAGAAGGTACGGATAGGGAGGTGAGCGCGTTAAATGAGCAGTTGGAGGCGTTGCGAAGGCAATTCGAGGAAGAAAAAGAGCGATGGAAAGAAGAGGAGAAGCGGATCGCGGACGCGCACGAGGCAGAGTTGGACGAGTTTACAAAGGCGAACGAGAACGAGAAATTGCGAGTGGCCACAGAACGAGCTAGTCGGGACGCGGAGACGAAGCAGAAGTTTGAAGCGGAGATTGCGCTTTTGAAATTGAAAGAAGAACAAGGGAGGAAGACGTACGAAGAGAGGAAGGAGAGGTTGACGGAACGCGCAGTCGGAGCCATGGAGAAGGAAAAGAAGGAGAGGTTAATGCGTAAATTTTTCACGAGATGGCGAGAACAAACGATGGAAGCGAAGCGAGCGAAGCGGACGTTGCGATTTTTATTGCTCAAAAAACGAAGGAGCGTGATTGAGAGCGCGTTTCGAGCGTGGCAAGAAGCCACCAAAATGAGTCGAGAAGAACGCGAAAAGGATCGAGCGTTAGAACGCCGCTTGGAAAATCACATTCGAGCGAAACAATTTCGGATGCAAAAACGTATCTTCAAAGACGTGTTTGTCAAAGAACATGAAATAGGAATGCGCAACAAAAAGAAAGCGGACGCGTTTAGAAACGCGCGATTGCAAGAGAAAGCGTTCGAACAGATGCGAACGCACGCGAAGCGTTCGAAGATCGTGACCAACTTACGGGCCAGAGCAATATCGCGCATATCCTCCAAGAAAGTCGGAAAAGCGTTTCATGTTTGGCGAAACGAAACCAGAAAACAAAGAGAAGAGAAACCGAGGAAAGCTGAATTGCATTTCGAAACGAGAGTGAGACCAAAGTTGCTCAAGCGAACGTTTTCGCAATGGAAGATGGTTTCGGACGAGGAAAAACGGTTTCGAATGCTCGAAAACGACGCGACACAAAAATACGACTCAAAAATCCTGAAAGAAACGCTTCAGTTTTGGCATCAGAAAACAGTTGCGCGCCGCAAAGCGTTAAGCCAAGAGCGCAAGTTAGACCGCGCAATTCTTTTCCGCGAACGTTCGAAAATGCGCGAGGTTTTCAGAGCGTGGCGAACATTAGCCGTCTCGGAGAAGAAACGCGACGAAACGTTGGTGAGGACGTTGAAGACGAAAAACCACTACGAGCGACATTTCGTGCAGCCGTTTGCCAATTGGAAAGCACTCGCGGAAAAAAGACGTTCTTTCACGCGGCAAAGAGAGGAAAAGCATCGCGTCAAAGTTTTACGAGCCGTGTTTATGTCGTGGAAACGCTCAGCCGAAGATTGCAAAAATCGATTGGCACTTACGGAGAAGTTCATCGCGCAGAAATATAGAAAGCAACAAACGCAACTACAAAAAGATTGCTTACTAGCGTGGAATGCACGCGTGAAGATGTTAAAACAAACAAGAATAGAGCAAATGAAACGCGCGGTCGTGGAACGTGCGATTGCGGATGAATCGGAGACTCATTACGGGACGCCGGAGGGCATAGCCATAGTTCAAGCGGCAAAACGTTTTCAGCGGCGCAATTTTCTCGAACGCGTAGCAAGCGTCGTGTTTCAAAGATGGCGTGAAGAAAGTGCGAAAAGAAATGGGGTTTTGTTGGCGCTGAAATCCGCGTTTATCGAAGAAAACGAGTCGAGACGCTTGCGGGCAGCCTTTCGCGTTTGGCGGCAACGCGCCATGGAGATGAAGGCTAAAGACGCGTGGCAATCCAGCAGAACACCAGCCGTCGCAGCTTTGATGTCGTCGTCATCGTCTCCGCTCAAAAAGAAAGCAAAGGACAAGGAAAGTGGCCCGAAATCAACCGCGAGTTCGTGGGATTTCGACGTCGATTTCGAGCAAAACGCGAGAAATTTGAAGTTGACAAATTATAATACGACCTCGAAGTCGCCGAGAAGAACGACTACGTTTTTTGGCGCCGATAACACGAACAACAAGAATAGGCGCGACGACGAGAACTCTGACGCCAATAACAACAATAGAAGTAGCAGTAGATTTTCAGCTTTAGATCGGTCGTACCGGGAAACCATAGATGCGTGCATCGCGCTCGAGGCTAAACTCGAGATGAAACGGAGTGCGACGAGAACGTCACCGTACGCCACGCCAAGGAAAGGCGCTCCTTCTTCGACGGTGCCAACGACGCGCGAATCCAGAGAGTTCAAACAAAACGCGTTGAAAGAAAAACTGATGGATATAGAAGCGAGCGCGATGGCGTTGCTCGAAAGCGCGAGAGCGACGCGAGAGCGCAGAGAAAAATTACAACATCAACATCAACAAGCGTAAAATAGTACAGAATTCTATAAATTTAAAAATACATACCTAGTACCAGCTAACGTATTCTTCGTCTTTGAAGTCGTCCTCATCCTCATCCTCATAATTATCATAGTCTTCTTCCTCGATCGTGTCTATGGTATTGTTCATCGAACGGTAATAATCTTCTTCTTCTACTTTTTCTACTTCGTCTTCGTTTTCGTCGACTGTTCGATCGGCTCGACCGGCTATCAATCCTTCGAGCGCGCCGCATCGGCGCGACAATCGAACGCTCGCAATAGCGCGCGTGAGAAAAGAAACGCGGATATCTGCGACGTTCTTGACGACGTTAAATGCAAAGAGCTCTCGCCTTTTCTCCTCGAACGACGCTTCATCGTTTTCGTCGTTGACTTCGTCGTACTCGCTTTCTAACAACATGGTTTTCTTGCGCTCGATGCACTCGCGCAACGTCGCTCTCGCGTCTCGCAACGAGCGTTCCAAACGAAGATTAGCCGCATCGGCGCGTTTTCTAAATTTCAATTTACTTCCTTCTTTCTCCTTCTCATCCTCTTCATCTGAAGACGATGACACGTCCGAGGAAGAGGAGGAGCCAAATCCGCTGGCGAGCCTCGCGGCTCTTCTCTCGGCGTACGCCGCAGCAATTTCACTGTCTTCGATGGCTTTTTGCGCTTCTTCACACAAAAACTTGACCGCAATAGACGCCGTCTCTGCTGTTTGTACCCGTTTCTCCAACCGCGCGATTGTCTGAGCATCTCGTTCCCTTTGCTCCAAAAGTTTCTCGATTTCTTGATCTCGTTTCACTTTGTTCGCTTCCATCGTTTCCGTAAACTCTTCCTCGCGTCTTCCGTGTTCCTCTCGAAGCAATTCAACGTCTGCATCTCGTTTAGCATCTCTCGCTTTCATCGTTTCCATCAACTCCTCTAACTTTTTCCTCGCCATTCCGGCTTGTTCTCTCAACTTTTCCTTCTCCTCTTTCGCTCGTCGCGCGTCTCGTCTCGCTTTCTCCAGCTCGCTTTCCATCTCTCTCATTTTTTTCCGAATCTCGGATTCATCCTCGCTCATCTCGCCGAGCTTCGATCGCACGTGTTCCATCTCTAGGTTGTGTTTCATCGCAATCGCTTCCAGATCTCTGCGTTTCTCTTCCTTCATCCTTTTCAACTTTTCCTCGCACGCTTCTTCAATCTTCAACTCCCTCTCTTTCGCCCTATTGACCGCATCCACGCACCGCCTCTCCACCGCGTCCATCTCGTTTTCCTTCGTCCTCTCAAAATCTCTCAGCGTTCGCTTCAACCGATCCATCTCCGTTTGCATTTCTTTCTCTTTTGCCTCGTTCGCTCGCTCTTCCGTTTCCCTCGCTTTTTTCGCCTCTTCCATCGCTTCCTTCGTCCGCAAAAGCACCTCTCGTTTCTCCCGTTCCATTTTCGTCGCCTCCGACGCGTACGCTCTCCTCTCCTTCTCCAAAGACGACGTCGACTCCTCCAGAGTCGTTCGAAGCAGTCGGAACCTTTCGTCCGTTTCTTTTTGACGTCGATTAAAGGAGCGGGCGCCTTTTTCTTCTTCCTCCTCCTCCTCTTCTTCTTCTTCGGGAAATAAAAAATCAGTCTCGAGCTTCCGCGCGAACCGTTCGAGAACATCCACCGCAGAACCTCCCCGAGCACAGTTCGTCTTTTCCTCTTTCACTCTTCTCCTCGTTCTCATCTTTTCGTCGCGCTCGATGTCCTCGGTACTAAATCGTCCTCCCTTTATGAGTTGTTCTTCTGATGCTTCTTCTTCCCGTTGTCGTTCGTTTCTTTTGGTGTTGTTCACCACGTCGCGCCGTTCCGAAAGCACTTTGTCATTGTTGTTGTTGTTGAGCTTCAATCGCAACGCTCTCACGTCGTCGTCGTCTGTTTCCTCGTCGATGACTTTTTTACCCTTGTTGTTTATCGGAGAGTGTTCCGGCCGGTATATCAGCGTCGTTCGCCGTTGATATCCGCCTCTCATGTCTTAAAAATCTCTGACGCTTTTTTTCCCCTTTTAACGGCATTTTTCCCCCCCACGGATTTATATGCCCCGGTCTTTGTCGTCTTTATCGTCGTCGTCGTCGCGGACGCGTCTCTCTCCTCTGCCGTTGCTGCATTTGTTCTCGTTGTTCGTCGTCCGCGTCGTCGCCAACGCGAGCGGAGAAGACGATGCTGGAAGTTTAAGAAAAAGCGGAAGAAGAAACTTGGTCGTGTTGGTGCACGGAATGGGCGACACGTGCTGCAACCCGCACTCGCTGGGCGCGATTGAACGAGCTATTGCAGAGAGAGAGGGAAAAAATAACAACGAGACGTCCAAGGTGATATCGATCAAGTTTGGGCGAAACGGGATGTCGGATTTTATCTCAGGTTTTATCGGGAACGCGTTCGCGTTGGTGGAAGATTTCGGGTGCAAACAGTTGCGAAGAGCGAAAGAAGAGGAAGAAGAGGAAGAAGGGAAAAAAATAGACGGCGAGACGATCGTGTTGGGATTTTCGCAAGGCGGGGTGTTCGCGCGAGCGATGGTTGAAACGTGCGAAGACGAGGTGAACAAATTAATCACGTTTGGCTCGCCGCATTCGGGCGCGTGGAAGTTTCCCGGGTGCGATAAGATGGAGAGCGCGCTGTCGCGAAAATGGTGCGAATATTCGAGAAAGGCGGCGAGTAAAGCGGCGTATAGCAAAATGTTGAAGAGTAAGAGCGTACAGGCGAGTTATTTCAGAGACGTGAGCGACGAGGAGAGATTTAAAGAGTACGGGCGGTCTGGGAGTTTGCTGAGCGTGATTAACGGCGAAGGAGATGCTTCTTCGACGAAACAGAGTAAGAGAAGAAGAGAAAAGATGTGCAATCTCGATACATTCGCCATGTTTTCCTTCGAAAAAGACGAAGTGGTCGTTCCGAGAGATTCAGCCGTGTTTAGCGACGCGCCTTCGATACCGTTCGAGTACACCGAGGAGAAAGCGTCGGAGTTGTTGAACGTGCGGGAGACGAAATTTTACAAGAACGAAGAGGACGGTTTGTGTTTGCGAGAGTTAGACGGGAAGAAAAGAATGAAAATTGGCGTCGTCCCAAATGCAAATCACATGCAATTCTCGCTAGAATGGTTCACGGAACACGTCATCGAGAAGTATTTATTAACCCCGGAAGAGAAGGAGGAAGAAAAAGTGACGCATCACACAGAGGATGATAGTTTTGTACTTTTAAAAGCAGCGCGGTAATAATAAATGTATTTAACAAATTAAAAAGAAAGAATCATAACATCCCCTCTGGGAGCATCATTGATTTTGGTAACCCGTCGCTCGCAAATCTATCTTCTTCCTCGTCCGTCCCGTAATCTAAAATTTCCTCGTCGTCTTCTACCGTGAACACTTCCGTCTCTCCCGTGGATTTCTCCCATCCGGCGACTAAGCTCAACTTGAACGTCGCCAACTTGTACCCAAACTGCCTCAACAACGCGCACTGATCCGAGGTCAACTTCATTCCTCTCTTACAAATAACCTTCTCCTTCACGCACTCTACGACCCCTTTATTCAACTTTGTCGGTAACCCGTGTTTCCTCAACATCGCCTCCAGCGTGTGCGACATCGGCACGTCGTAAATATTCTTCACCGGTCCTTCCGGACACGTGACGGTCTCCGTGGCAATCTGCCCGACACGCGCGAAATCTTTCGTTTCCTTCTCCTCCATCGCGGAGAGTAAATCCTCTTTAGTCAGGCTCGTGAACACGACCCCGGTCGTCGTCGTGTTCAAATCGTGTTGCGAAGAAGATTCGTCGTTTTTTCTCTGATTCTCTTTTTTCGTCTGTTTCTGTTCTCCTCCTTCTCGTCCGCCGCCGCCGCCGCTCTCGTTGTTCAATATGTGCCCGCTAAACGTCGCCAAACCTTTCTCCACCTCCTCGCTCTCGTCCTTCCCGAACGCCGCGCGCATGAGTTTATTCCCGCCGACGAAGAATCTCGACGTTTCCGCTAAATCCTCGCGCAAGCTCTTGAACGTTTCGTTGCGCATGTTTTTGCATCGAAAGACGTACACCGACGGGTACTCGACGACGCAGTCGCGAATGGATTGAACCAGAGATTCTTTCCACTTGCGGTCTTTTTTTTTCACGACGGTTAAAGCGACCACCTTGTTGCGCTTGGATTTAGGCATGGTGATGCGGTTGCGTTATGATTTTTGCTCGCGCTCGCGTGTCGTGGTTTTGTGTTTTGTGATTGTAAACGCGCGTTTCCGTGCTTTATTAGTATTATGTGAGGCATTTTCGCTAGTGTTTTGCTCTCTATACAACTACAAGCGTGCACATTTATTTTCATCGATTTATCCTCCTCCTTTACCTCCGCCAAAAGCGACGGCAGATTTGGCGTCGCGCAGAGCGTCGACGAGCACGGCGAGCGAGTCTAAGTCTAAGTCTAAGTCGTGGTGCTGGATATCTTCTCTCGACGCGGTGTTTTCCTTTTCATCTTCGCGGCCGCCGTCCGAAGCCACGCGAAGCGAAAGGCGAAAGCGAGAAGAGGAAGATGATGATGAAGAAGAAGTATGCGACGCCTTCGATTCCAACGCCGAACTCGATGCTCTCGTCGCGTACGCCGTCCAATCGTACTCCACTAACCTCGGCGTTTTGATGCCTAAACTCTTTCTTCCGTCGCTCTCCTTTCCTACTAAGTTGGTCGCCGCCAGCCGCTCGATGATGGTATCGTCGTCGACCGAACCACCATCAACACCTTCTTTCCCGTCATTTTCTCCTCGCGTCTTACTCTTCTTCTCGAACCACGCGACTGATTTCGCCAGAAGAATTTTCTTCAATCGGTTCCTCGCCTTTTCGTTCTCTTCTTCGTCTTCTTCGTTGTTCTCGAGCACGCTCTCAACCACCTTTTCCAAGCGCATTCTTCTCGTCTCTTCTTCTTCGTCTTCTTCTTCTTCTTCTTCACCGGCGCCGGTCTTCTTCTCCACCACGCGCGCGACGACGCGCGTTTTCAAATACTCCAAAAATGCCATCGCTTCCATCTCTTCTTCTCTTCCTCGAAAGTGCGCCTCGAGCTTCTCCTTCGCTCGCGCTATTCGCAGTAAAACCATCGGTTGTTGTTGTTCGTCTCCTTCCCGGCCGCGCGAAGAAGAAAAGAGTTCGAAAGCGGCATCGAACATCGCGCTGGACGTTTCTTTTGGCGCTTCGAGAAGAATGGATTTCAACGAGAGAGGATGGGGAGAGGTTTTTTCCGTCTCCATCTTTTTCTTCTTCTTCTTCTTCTCGTCGTCGTCGTCGTCGTCGTCGTCGCTCTCCGTATCGTTCTTCGTTGTTTTTGATTGCTTTTCCCCAAGAACGTGTTTTCTGTTGCAACTCAAACCCTAAACCCTAGACCCTAAATATCGATATCAACGCCCCGAACTGAGAGAGAGAGAGGCACACACACAAAAACCAGACCGTCCGCGACGACGACGACGACGACGACGACGACGACGACCACGACGACCAGCTTTTTTTTCACCGAGAAGAAGGAGGAGGCGAGAGAGAGAGAGAGAGAGATTGGCACGCGACATGGCCGGCCGGAGAAATCAGCTCCGGTACGTCCTCACCGGAAACATCGACTGTTGTCCTCCTCCTCCTCCTCCACCGCTCTCGACATCGTCGGAAAACAAGAACGACGACACGCGAGAACGGAGAAGGAGCGACACGTCGGTGTATTCGGTGTTGTTTAACACGCTGCATCCGGAATGGTACCACGTGTTCGCGGCGTGCGCGGCGAATCGATTGATGGTGTATAAAATAGACGACTATGTCGTTAAAGAAAACGAAGAGAGAGGGAAGAAGGATGGCGGAGAAGAAGAGGGGGAAGAGGAAGACGACGACGAAGGCGAGACGGTCGAGCGGACGACATTGTTGCAGTGCTACGTGGACGCGGATCCGAACGAGACGTATTACACGTGCTGTTGGTGTTCGAAGAAGAATGCGTTGGTGCCGTACATCGCGTGCGCGGGCGCGAAGGGCGTCGTGAGAGTTTTGAATTGTAAGAAGAAGGATTTCTGCGGCGCGTTAGTTGGACACGGCGGGGAGATTAACGATTTGCGGGCGCATCCGGCGATGCCGAATATCATCGCCAGCGCGAGTAAGGATTTGTCGGTGCGGTTGTGGAACGTGAGCAACGGGGTGTGCGTGGCTATTTTCGCCGGAGCGAGAGGGCACAGGAACGACGTTTTGTCGGTGGATTTTCATCCGAGTTTACACTCTTGTCCGGAAAGCGGGAGACAGGACGTGGTGGTCATCGCGACTGGTGGCATGGATAACGCGGTGAAAGTCTGGTCGACGAGAGGGAAGAAAGTGAGCCGAGCGATCGAAGACTCGGAGCTTTGGGAAGACGAGATTGTGGAGTTCCCAACCGCGCAGGTTCGGGCGCCAGAGTTTAGCACGTTTCACGCGCACAATCACTTTGTCGATTGCGTCAGGTACTTTGGGGAGATTATATTTTCAAAATCGGTGGAAAATAAGATATTAGCGTGGACGCCGGATTTGTATTTGAAAGAATCACCGCCGTTGGGATCGTCGCTCGCTCCGAAGAATGATGGTGATAATAAGAATGCTACCGCCATGGAGACCGATGAAAATGCGAACAACAACATCACTGGTGATGATAAACACAAGAACAAAGACAACAACAACAACAACGACGAGAAACAAGGAATTCAAAAATACGGCGGCGACGACGAAAAGTTCAAGCGGTCGTTTAGGAAGCTGAAAAGTTTCAACTTGGTCGATGCGGAAAACTGGTGGGTCCGATTTTCCTTGGCGAAAGAGGCGAGCGTTTTGTGTTGCGGAAACACGAGAGGTTTAGTCAGAGTGTGGAAGTTTTACGATAGCGATGACGACGACAACGACGACATCGATAGCGACGACAGCGATTCCGACGATTCTTCCTCCTCCGACTCCTCCTCCGATTCCTCCCGCGGTGAAAAGGAGGAGGAGAAAACAGCTCCAAAGGAGAAAAAATCGAACGCCAACGCCAACCGTCGTCGACAAAAACGACGCGTACAAAGCCACCATCACGGAGGAAATAGTAACAGAAGAAACGACGGCGTTCGAGTCACCGATTTGAAGGGCCTCCCGAAAGAAACCGTCGTCCGTCAAGCGGAGGTTTCCTTCGACGGTAAAATCGTCTTGGCCGGATGCGACGGCGGGTATATTTACCGTTGGGACATCGAGCAAGACATTTTTGATTGACTTAGATACAAAAAAATAGCACTTCGTAGTTGTAGTTTTACAAAGGAGCAGCGTCGCACGCGCGTAGAAGAGAAATAGTCGTCAACGTCAGCGGTGATTATATTTTCATTTATTGGTATTTTTGTTTGTATGTTTGTGACATCAAAAAGTTTGTGGTATCCTTTTTTCGTTCCTTCTTCGTTCAATAGTCTAAGCGGATCAAAACCATCATCGTGCTGGTGATGTATATAATTCGCCGTCCTCGTATCGCCAACCGCGTGGTAACGTGCAGTCGTTGTCGAGGAGGTATTGTAAACATTCGGGTTGATTGTTCTCATGTGCGTATTTTACTGCAAAAAAGTTCCACGGCGCTTTGGCGGTTTCGTGTAAGAACTTCAAACAGTCCAAGTGACCTTTCTTGGCCGCATACTCACACGCACATGCATTATAATTATAAAATTTACGCTCAACAAGGTATTCGAGTATATGGAGATGACCTTCTTCAGCTGCCCATGCGGCAGTTTGCCAATCCCATGGCGCTTTGACTTCTTCGTGTAAGTATTTGAGGCACTCGAGATGACCGTGGTAGGCAGCCCCTGCACACGTCCATTCATCAATAGGACACTCATTTGCAACGCAATACTTTACCATTTCCAGATTACCTTGTATTGCGGCCTTAGTA
>Ga0182095_1173038_pt1 | contig 42419 bp, 23 predicted proteins | sample 041ome_19_FD_127784 | JGI IMG/M metagenome (GOLD analysis project Ga0182095, IMG submission 127784) | Metatranscriptome of coastal salt marsh microbial communities from the Groves Creek Marsh, Georgia, USA - 041412BS metaT (Metagenome... | ecosystem: Environmental > Aquatic > Marine > Intertidal...
CGGCATTTTCAGAGCAGGTATTAAGCAAACCTTTGATATCGGCGCCGCTGGTGCCGTGCGGCATTTCTTTCGCCGCGATGGCGCAAAGGTTTACGTCTGGATCGGTTTTGATATTTCTGGTAAGTTTCCACATGATGTCGTATCGCTCTTTCTCCGTTGGCCAGTCTAAAAAGAGCAAATTGTCTAGACGGCCTGGACGTAATAAAGCTGGATCGATTGTGTCTGGTCTCGACGACGTAGCAATAACGTACACTCCTCGTAACTCTTCGAAGCCGTCAATTTCCGTCAACAACTGGTTGACCAATCGATCCATGACACCGGCGTTATCGGATCCTCTTCGAGGACAGATGGAATCAAACTCGTCAAAGAATAAGCAGCACGGCGCAGCAGCGCGCGCGCGTTTGAAAATCTCCCGAATGGCTTTCTCGGATTCGCCGATAAATTTGGACATGATTTCAGGACCACGGACTTTTATGCATCGCATGCCGGATTCTGTGATCGCCGCGTGCGCCACGAACGTTTTCCCGATACCAGGAGGGCCGTATAGAAGGACATTCGTTTTCAGACGTAATGGACACTGCGAGAAGATCTCTGGAAACTGTCCAGGAAGAATCATACAATCATTCAGTAACCCTTTTACGCCGTCGTATCCACCGATAGCACTTAAACCGCCTTCGATTGTATACTTGGACGGATCCGTGAGATTTAAACCTTCGTCACCACTCGGTTTGATGTCTGCTCTCGCTTTTTCGTAATCTTCCAACTGTAAAGGGATGAACTCGTGATCTCCACCATGCTGTCGCTTTTGAAATTCAGGATCTTCCTCCAGATTTAATCGCTTGAACGCGTTTTTTATCGCACGAGCGACGAGAAGTTCTAAATCTCGTAAATCGTATCCGATTGTTTTTCTGTCTTGCGAGATATCTTCGGCGACATCATCGGGGGTCGAAAAGTTCAAACTAGCGGAAATTAACGTTAAAGACTCTTTACGAGCGTCGTCGTCCATAGATCCAATATCCTGAAACTCGTAGAAAACCTCTTCATCGAGCAATGGTTTAGCCACGTTCTCTTTCGCTTCCACCGTAGCCACGAAACAGACGGTTTCCATGTTTACGCAATATTTAATCTCATCCGCGAGCAACGCCGCGATGTGATATGCGTCATCCATTTCACCCGATTCTTCAGCGCCATCTGGCTGTTTCTTACATACCGAGTCTAGGTCTAAGAGTAAACAAAGAGCAGGTGCTCGCAAATGTGCCGCTTGCAACGCGTGTCGTAACGCTTTAATCGCTTTCCGAGGATGCGCGGGTAAATCCTTACATTTCACTTCGACGACGCTCGCATAACAGTTTGGGTCGTTTGCGATGCTCCACGCAATGCCCTTCGCCAATGGGTCTCGATGCGACCCGATAGCTCTACCGCAAAGCATTGAGCCTCCCGGAATTTGAAAGCAGTTTTGCTCGTTCCGCATTATTTGAGCTTCTTCCCATAACGACACTCGCACGCGTTTCAAAACATTAATCGCCACTTCCTTGTATCTCTCTCCAGGCGCAACGTCGCCGAGATGTTTAAACCGCCCATATGAAGGCATCACGGAAACGCCTAAACACGGTTCGAGTAAATTTACGTGCTCTTTTCTCGGGTCTAAATAAGCAGTCGTTTTTCCGAGTTCCACATGGACGCGCGAATTTTCTTTCATAAGATCGTCTCTAGTGATATAAATTAATGGGATTGCGTCTTCGGATAAACCCGATGCTTTCCCTCCAATCACCCGAATCGTCACTTCAAAGCTCGCGAACGGTAAATATCCACCGCTTCCAACCTCATCGCTTGAAAGCATAATTGTCGAATCAGAACTTAAATGTATGCCATTGTTATTGTTATCACTGTCATTGCCGTCACTGAAACCGTTTCGACTGTTGCCGATATCTCCGCACGAGCCAGAAGCGGTATTCTTGACGTGCGCCTCGAGCCAATCGAGAAGGACACGCTTGGCACCAGAATTGCACGATTCTGTCGTTACTAAACGCAAATCAGACAACGCCTCTTCATCTTCATCATCGCTGTCGTACTCGTAATCGCTATCTTCCGTTGCAAAGACGTTTAGATGACCCAAACCAAGCGCGATGCGTTGCGGAGCGGAGAGTTTTCTCGCGAGAATTTGAGCAGCTGTCAATGGTTTCGATTTCGGTAGGAGCCCAGTGTCGTTGAATATGGCATTTCTCTTTACTATTGTAGCCTCATCCTCGGTGTCGTCCGAATTAAATCCATCTTCTTCCTCTTCGCTGCTCGTTTCGTCGTCCTCGTGAAGTTTGAATTTTTTCTTCTCCTTTTTCACGACACTCGGTCGAAGTTGAATGACAACTTTCGCGAAATCATCCACTTTCAACGGTTTCGGACCCTTGCTCAACACAACCGTATCGCCTTGAACGGTTCCTAAAAAGTCCATGATTGATTTCGACAACGCCACGTGACCAGGTCGTAAGTGTTCGTGCGAGGTATATTTTATTCGCACAAGCGCGGAGCGGTCGTTGCGAAATTTTTTCTCTTCTGAATATATTCGCACCCGACACAACTGGCCTTCGCGACAAGGCAACATTTCCTCGTTTTTATCTTTTGACACTCGAAGTAAAGCAATTCCACTCAGCTCGCAATTAAAATCGTCAATTATTTCATCGTTCATAGCTTTGAAATCGCGATCTATTTTCACCATGAGCTCATCCAAAATGTGATACATCGGCCTTTGCACGCGAGCGCAAAACGATTTCATTTTTTCTTCTTCCTTCTCGTCGTCGTCTTGCATCCCATCTTTCGGTACATCTTCTCTCGCTGGTGGTGCGACGATGAGCTCGGTGTTCGGCGCTAACCGAACGACCGAAGGAAAGACTTGACTATTTTTACTATCATTATTACTGTTATCATTTTCACTACTTTCTACGTAAGCTTCCACTTTCGTGCATTTCAACACGACCGGTTTTCCGCCCGCTTGGATGCTTGGAAAAAACGGAAACTTCATCCCGTCATACGCGCTTCCAACTTGTTTCAACAAAGACTCTTCCACTCGGTCGCTTTGTGCAAACACGACGTCCCAATCGTCTTTTTGCATCGGGGAAACGTGCACAGCGGCTGCAATCGGCGCGAAAAAGACTGGCCAAACTCGACACAAGTCTCCGTCTTCTAAACCTAAACATCTCGCCGCCACGATTGGGACGTCCATGAATATCTGTCCCCCTAGTTCTGATGTCGACCCTGCCCAAGAGACATACTTAAACACCGAGAATATCTCCTCTTTCTCGTGCGCGGGAATATCGTAAGGTACGCCGCGGCCGTTTTGATTACTACTATTACTACCACTCCTGAGCGTGCCGCCTCTCTCGATGACTTTCACTTTCATCGGCAATGGGAACGTCGGTGCTTTCACGAGCAAATTTTCGCACATTCTCGATGGCAAACGAATAAACGTGGAAGTATCGTGTATTAACCGAATGCGAAGTTCCATCACGTCTCGGATGTCTATTTTGTCGATCGAAGCATCCGCGCCGCCGTCCGCGTCGAGGAGCGACGATTTCATCGCGTTCAAAAAACCTTTCATCATGTCGGCAGTAACACTAATTTCAGAATAACAGCAATTTATCTCTTTCTTTTTCCTCTCTAATTGTTGTCGTTCTCTCCTTACATGCGTTTCCCGCCTTTTCCAATTTTCACCACCGGTTTTTGTTTTTTCGGCCTCGGTCCTTTGATGCCTTCGCCTTTTTCCGTACCTTCGGGCGCTTTAATCAAACGCAAAGTGCCACCCGAACTCGTCGCTCTTCTCGCAAACTCCAACTCGTTCTTCAAGTTCACCTCTCTGGTGATTTGCATGGACGCTTTCAAGTTATCCGTCAACTTGTTGCTCTTCTTTTGAAACGTTCCTTTTCTCGTTTCGATGCGCTTCCCGTGTCTGTTTTTCGCGATTTGTTTCTGTTTCTTCAACGAATTCGCGAGTTGGTGCGACGCGGATTTCTTTGCTTTCTTGAACGACGATTGCTGCGGCATTTACGATGAACGTGTGTGTTGTGTTGTGTTATTATCAGCGCGTGACTGCTGTGTTTTACCGCTCTCTTTTTTCACGAAATCGCAGGAAGCCACGACGACAACGCGATTTGACACCGGTGTGCAATTGCGCGATTGAGTTGAGAGCGAACGTTTTTTATTTGTGTCGCGTTACCGATGAATTTGTACGAGAAGAAATTTTCACGCGCGTGTCCTAAATACGCGGAGCGCTTACGCGGGCAGAGTCAAAAAATCGTGCATTTTACAAACAAGCGAGAACACCACTAACCTAACATTTTCACACGGTGGGATATTCCATTTTCGTCTTCTTTTTCGGTTCCGGAAAGTTGATTTCGAGCCAAGCATCCGAACCTTTCTGCGGTTGGTCTTCTTCGCCGGCGATTTTTTTTTCGAGAAGTAGGATATCGCCGACGCGCCAGTCGCCGGCGTTGGCGTCCTTTTCGAACCTTCCCACGCCGAGCGGGTTGTTTTCGTTTTCGTCGTCGTCGTCGTCGTCGCTCGTTTTTTTCTTCGCGAACAAAAAGCGCACGCCTTTCTTGGAAGAAGAAGAAGAAGACTTTTCGAATTTAACGGGACGTGTTATACCTGTTCTGAGCGCGTGGCAGACGTACGTGCCGGGCCAATTTTTATCTCCGCCAAACGCCGCCGCCATCGCATCCGTATCGAAACGGAATCGCGACCCATCTTCTGAAACGGAAAGGACGTCTATACTCGTCGAACACCCGACAATGTTTGCGTGAAGCCCGCCTCCAGATCTGTACGTTGAGCCGGGAAGTTTATGCAGATCCGTATCGGGCCACGTGACCCGCACAGACCTTGCGTCGTCAATCGGCTCCGCGAAAGCGCGTCCCCACGCGACTTTGTTACGACTCAAAGGAACGTCGTGCCACTGACCGTCCGAGCGAAGCGCTTTGACGTTAAAACATAAGCTCTCGTAAGGCACGTCCGTGTGCACACCGCAAACTCGCGTTCCGACGTTGGATTTGTCGAGCACAAACTCCACGTCGAGTTCTTTCCACCAGTGCCCGACTAAACCCGCATTTCCAAATCGTATCATCTCCCCCGGTAAGTTCCACCCAGTTTGCGAGTGCGTCTTATACTCAGAGATACTGAGAGGAAACGTGAGAGGTGGCATGGCGTACGATTCGCTGTAATTCAACAACGTCACCGTATCTCCGACTTCCCAATCGTTTTCTTTGGCGTATCCAGCCGGGTTCCAACACCCAACCCCTTCGCCATTAGGACCGCCCCAAACGCAAACGGCTTTGTTTCCATCTTCTGTCCCGTTCCTTCTCGCTACGAACGACGCTCCAGCCCCGCCTTTTATTTCCTGCGTCTTATACGCTTCCGTATCTACGCACGCCCAATTGCCGACGATGTTTGTTAAATCTTCCATCTTGAATCGGAAAAACTTTCCTCTCGGCTCGTTCTTGTCCGGATCTGGATACTCGACGCTTGTCACTTTGAACTCCGGCGCGATGGCAACCACGCGGCGTCTTGGAAATAGAAATCTTTCTCTATTGTTATTAGCGTCGCCTTCGTTGTCCTCGTCCTCTCTGTTCCCTTCTTCTCTCACACCGTTATTAATAGCAGCAGTGTTGTTATTACTATTATTATTATTATTGTTACTATCATTACTATTATCATTCCTTTCATTGCTCGTCATCATGAGAAACCGCAGCGCGGAATCTTTCACGTGCTGTTCGATCAAATCGCGAATCGCAAAGTTCGGCGCGATATCGTCCACACTCATGCGCGCCGATGGATTTAACGGGTCCGTGCCTCTTCCACTCACCCATTCCTGAAGCGCTTCTCGCTCGTACGTTCGCCCAGATTTAACCGATAAAGCTGGTTCTTTCATAACTCTCAGCGTTATCGAACATATGAACGATTCGGGCGTGCCATCGATGAACTGTTGAGAGTCTTCCAGCGCCGATGGGATTGGGATTGGTGGTGGCCACTTCATTTTTATTTCTTCTTCTTCGTCGTCGTCAGACAGAGTTGTTCTTTTGAAGTAAGTTGGTGGTAAAAATTCCCCTAAATTCCCCCAAAATTCACACGCACACTTACACACACGCGAGAAGTATCAACATAATCGCATCATCGAGAAGATGATGATGTTTGCTGGACGCGCCGCCGCTTCTTTATCCTCTCTGTCTTCTCATTCATCGTCGGCTTCTTCTTTATCGTTATTATCGTCATCAACTACGAAAACAAAGCGTGGCAAAAGCGACAACAACAACAACAACTTGAAGAAGAGGATAAAAATCGAATCCCGAATACGTCCCGGCCGCCAAGCGGAGCAAAGAAAATTTCGAATGGAACGAGAGAAAGAGTCCATTGGAATATACGAGTATTTGGAGACGATTGGGGTGGCAAAATCGGCGGCGTTGAGAGTGATGTCGCAAGCGACGATGCAGTTTGAAGCGGAGAGAGCAAAGATGGGGTTGAAGATGGACGGGTCGGTGAAGTTTGACGAGACGGAAGTGAGAAAAGTGGTGGAATTTTTACAATCGAGAGATATTTGCGGGGATGCGTTGGGGGAGTTGATCATGAATTTTCCGTCGGTGTTGGCGTACGACGTGGAGACGAGATTAGAGCCGTTGTTTGTGTACGTGGAGAAGGAGTTGGGAATTACCGGGACAGAGTTTGCGAAGGAGGTGCAACGACGACCGAGTTTGCTAGGATTACGAGCGGATGAAAATTTGGCAAAGATGGTCGGGTATTTAGAATCTACTGGAAGCACGCGGGAACAAGTTGTAGAGTATTTGATGAAAACGTTATGATAGTAGTATTATATGTGTGATGTAGTATGTGTTTAGTTTCCTTGATTTGTGTATTAAAATAAGTTACGTGCTTCTTAATTCTTTTCATCCGGAGGCGCGTCGAGTTCGGCGGCGATTTCCTTGACGAGCTGTTCTCTGTAGTCTTCAAAGTCGCCGTTGAATTTCGTCACCACACCATCGTCAACGACCCAGATTTCACTCGTCTCGTCGTCCAAAACTTTGGAACAAATGTGAGCGTCGTGGGTAATCAGAACGACGCCACCTGAAAACGCAGTCAAAGCGTCCGCCAACGCGTCGATGGATTGCATGTCCAAGTGGTTCGTCGGTTCATCCATGAGCAAAATGTGCGGGTTCGACAACGAAATCGACGCGAAAACGACCCGCGCTTTCTGTCCACCGGATAACTTCACGATCGGCTGCAAGTGGTTGTGTCCAGGTAAACCAAATTTGCCCAAGATTGCGCGGATGTCGTGGTCTTTGTAACTGCCTCCGTCCTGCCTCTTGTACTTTCTTTGTAAATAACTCACAGGTGTTTCGTCCATGGCTAAAACGTCCACGAAATGCTGCGAGTAGCGACCGATGCGTAAGGCGTGCGACCGTCTCGAATCCCCTTCGGTTGGTGTTAAGTCTCCGGCTAGTAAATTCATCAACGTTGATTTTCCGGCGCCGTTTGGCCCGATAATCGCAACGCGCGTTCCCATATCAATGCCTAAATCGATGTTATCCAAACTGAAACCTTCCAAACCGGGGTACCTAAATGAACACTCTTGCAAAGAAATTAACGGTGGATTCAACTCCGTAGGCTCTGGGAAGTTGAACTCGACGTCGTAATCGTTCCATTTTGTCGGTGCTCTCGCAGTGTTCAAAGCATCGTCCGCGTCGTCCATCATACCTTTGTTTTTCTTCTTTTCGTTCTTTTTCATCGCATCCTTCTTCGCCTTGGCCGTGATGTCTTCCTGCTTCTTCTTGTTCGATTGTTGCTTGGCTTGCTTAATTCTCTTTTCGTACTTCTCAAACTCTTTGTTCGCCTCTTTGCGTCTTTGCTCGTACATCTCTTCGAAGGATTCAAAGTTGCCCTTGTACTGATCGAGTTGATGGTCGTGCAAATGGATGATATCTGTCGTGACGCCGTTCAAGAAATCCCGATCGTGCGAAACTACAATCAAAGTTTTCTTCCAACGCATCAAGTATTCTTCCAACCAAATTACCGCGCGTAAATCCAAGTGGTTCGTCGGTTCGTCCAACAACAAACACGTCGGCTCGATGAATAACGCTCGGGCTAAGGAAATTCGCATTCTCCAACCGCCGGAAAAGCTCTTGGTCGAATTATGCATCGAAAATCGATCCGGACCTTTCGTTTCGCCTTTCTTAACGACGGTAAAACCTAGACCGTGTAAAATCTTCGACGCTCTTGCCTCTGCGGTATCGTCACCTTTCAGTTTCAACTTATCGTACGTCTTTGTCAACGCTTGCGATACGTCCATTTCAGCCCCGGTCTCTTCGTCTTTGAACGTCAACTGGTTCATTTCCTTGATCAAAGCTTCGTTTTTGCTCTCGTCCGCTTGCGCCATCTTCTCCATCAACTGCTCGTACTCCAATTTCTTTTGCCTCAATTCCATGAGCTCCACGTCCGCGGCAACTACGGACTCCAACGCCGTTCTCTCGTCGCCGACTACTTCTTGCTCGACCAACAAAATATCGATGAATTCCGGCACCGGAATCTTACGTCTCGCTAACAACTTCATCAAAGTCGTCTTCCCGGTCCCGTTCGGTCCAACGATCCCGTATCGTCTCCCGTGCGCAATCGTAATGTTCGTATCCGTCAACAACGGCTTCCCTCTCACGGAAACCGAGAAATTATCAATCTTGATATCCCGCGAGTTTGCCATTTGAGCCATCGCTTGTTCATCCATAGCCGGTAATCGAACGTTAAACGCGTCGTCGTCGTCTCTCATCGCCTCTTCTTTCGCCATCGCCTCTTTCCTAGCCATTTCGATTTCTTTTTTCCTCGCTTCCGCGGCTTCCTTCTCCGACGGTCCGTCGAACGTGTTTTTGGTTAAATCTCTTTCCACCTTTTCTTCCACGTCTTCGTCGTCCGAGGAGGAAGGTAAATCCATCCCGGCTAAGTAATCGTTTTTACTGTTCTTCTCCTGCATCATCATCGCCGGGGTCGGGCCTCGCGAAGCAGACTTTTGCTTCTTCTCTTTCAAAGCGTTACCGCCGCTCTCTTGCTTAGACGCTTTCGCCGACTTTTCCTTGCGTTCGTCTTTTGATTTCCCATCGGCTTTCGCCGCTTTTCTCGCCGCTCGTTCCTCGGGAGTCTCGTCCTTCTTCTTATCCTTCTTCGAAGATTTCCCCTCTCTCTTCTCCTTCTCCTTGCGCTTGGCGCGCTCTTCGGGCGTCTCGTCTTTCTTTCCCATCTTTGTTTGTTTGTTTTGATCTTCTTCTTATTCTTATTATTATATCGATAAGATAGATGCGCGAGAAAAAGTTAAGTCGGGGCGGCGAGTTTGATGTTGATGTGTTCGCTTTTTAAAATTTGATTGACTGATTGAGCAGGGCTTACGACGAGAGAGAAGATACACAAATATCAAAAAGGTACGCGCGTCGCGCGTGCGGTCTTTGAGAGAACTTGAATCACAAAATCATCTCTCTCTCTCTCTCTTCTCTCTCTCTTTCTCTCTCTCTCTCTCTCTCTCTCTGTTTTCTCTCTCTTCTCTCTCTTATCTTCTCTTTCTTCTCTTCGCTTTTTCACGCGGCGGAGAAGAAGTTTTCTTTTCTCACCCCTTTTTTGGCAAACAGCGAGGTCCACTCCACGGCTTTTTTCCCTTTCACTCCGGCTAAGCACAAGACGCACTTGTTGTGCTGTAAATGCGTTTCGCCGACGATGTTATTGGTGGAGGAGGAAAGAACAGAACGAATGGTCAGAGAGTGGTAATCGATGATGCCGTCCGGGTCTTCATTTACCGAGGTTATGATTTGGACGCCTTGTTGCTTCCATCGTTCGATTTCGTCCACGGTGATTGGCAAGCGACCCGTAGATTCCGCGAGGAAGAACACCGTCACGGGAGCTATGGAAGCGTGTGCGAGTAAAGCCGGCCACGAGAGTAGACTCTTCGCGCACGCGAAGCCTTGCGACCCTTCGGCGAGAATCACGATCGGAACTTTGACTATTTCGGACATCATCGCGTTATCCAACGTCTTTTCGTTTGAAAACAGCGGGTTGGTAAATCCAAAGCCTCGTGGCATTGAAATTTTCATCTTTGCTTGAGGCTCTAACTTCGTCAAGTGCTTTTCCTCCTCATTTTTACTGTCTACGATGAATTTTGCTCTCGTATGCGTCGACCCAGCGGACGATTTCGTTCTCGCCATGTGTAAATCCGTCGGCGACTGCGCGATGGGTAGCTTGTGCGTCAAGCGTCCTAAACTCTCGTCGACGACGTCCTCTCCCGACCAATCTTCTTCTTTAAACACCTTAAACTGTGCGCTTTGACCCGGGGTAACGTACTTGGACAACCACTCGGAATCGAAATCTGTCTCGTTCTTCACGTATCCGCCGTCGATGCTCGAATCTCGAGTCGTGTGCGTCCTCCCCGTCGTAGTCCCGTTCGCCTTCTCTTTATTCATCTTCAGTTGTTTCGACATGACTCGCATCGTCGCCACGTCGTCGTCTATTTCCACCGTCAATAATCGATAACTCTCGTCCGCGGATATCGGGTCGTTCGATATTACCGTGCAATTAAAATATTCGTGCTGCGTTCTGTTGTTGTTGTTGTTGTTATTGTTATCATTCGTCGATGATGATGCCTTCACGACGCGACGATGATGTCGGTGATGTTGTTGATGCCGACGAGGAAGAAATACATTCGCAGTAGTCGTCGTATTTCCGCCATCTTCTCTTCCTCGTCGTCTTCCTCGCGAGGATGAGAAGAGTTGTTTCATCTTCCTCGCCCTCGTCGTTTCCCAACGAACGAACGAATAATACGCACGCGACGACGACGAAGCAGAAGAGGAAGAGGCGCTCATCATATTTATGGTGGTGGTTTTTTTGTCTTCTTCTTCTTCTTCTCTTTCTTCTTCTTCTTCTTATGCGCACCTATACCTGAGCGCGCGCGCGTAACTGTCAGAAAGAATCACGCACGAAAAAGATGCGTGTGTATGTACGTATATAAGAGATATTTTTTTTTTGGTTTTCGACGACCTTTGCCCTTTTTTTTGAAAAAAAGGGGCTCAATTTGCCCCTCCACCACACAAAGAAAACACGCACAGTAACAGTAAACACACAACAACATCCATCGACACAAACCGATTATTCAAAACACAAAAAAGAAAAATGGGCTTTCTCGGTCTCGGACGAAAGAAAAAGTCGGAAGCGGAGCTGTTGGAGGAGGAGAGATTGAGACGACAGAGCATGCCTTGGTACGCGCGATTGTTCGGCACGGAGTGTTGCGGGAACCGAGGCGGGAAGCGGGAAAAAGAAGAGGAGAAGAAGAAGGGTGGGGGCGCGTAAAATGTATTTTAAAAGAGAGATTAGAGAGAGAAGATACGCGCGTGCGTATTCAAATTTGTGGGGATCTTCTGAAGTGTTGCTTTTGGGTTCTCGCTGCTTCGAGCGAAAAGTCGCGTTTCTAAAAAAGATGCGAAAGAAGGGAACGATCTGAATTTGAATCGACGAGAGCGCGCGGGTCTCTATCTCTATCTTTCTCGCGTCTTCTCGCTTTGTGCGTTCAAAAATGTGCGAGTATGTGTATATAGAAAACCGACAGAGAAACGAAAAGAGAGAGAGTCAGAGAAAATTTTATTAGCAAACCAAAACAACATTAACAAGAACACGCATCATCGAAGGAACGGAACGAGAGAGAGACGATGGTTGCGTGTACATATATAGCAACAGTTTTGTAACTTACAAGTATAATAACATCAGCGCGTGTCATTTTCATTCCAAGAAGGAGGACTAATACTAAAAATTTCCAACCGACACGACGCTCGCAAGGCTTCCGATGGCTTCCGTTAAGCGTCCTGCTAAACTAAAGGTGAAAACCGCAACGCTCGTTAAACAGAGCAAAACAATGCACCGCCTTCGGGTGAACAAACGAGAAGTGCCTCGTCTGCGCTTCTTTTGTTGTTGTAACGACATCGTTTGCGTGTTTATTCTATGCTCGCCGAGCTCCATGCGGTCGATGTTGGAGGAGTTCGACGTTTTCAACAAGCTTTCGGACATCGTCGTCGTCGAGGAAGACGTGGGAAGTTTGTTGGGCGCGTTCAGAGACGTCGCCGTGGCGAGTTTCTTCATCGTCGTCGTCGTTGATGGTTTCTCCGGTTTTTCCTCTCTGCTTAAACTTCTCGTTAAGAATCTGTCGACGTCGTACGACGCAGACTCCGTGTTAATCGTACCGTTTGGACCGACTAACCTTTGCAAGCATTCCTTCGCAAACATCTGCGCGAGAGCAGGAACCGGATCGCCTGCTCTTCCTGTAGCCATTTGTAACATCGCGCGAAGTTCTTCCACCACATTCGCCGCGCGCAAAGCCGAATGGTGCGCGGGATGGGACGATAAACCCGACAACGCTCGGCACGCGTCCACGAGCGCGGCTGAAGATTGATGCTCGGTATCTTCGTCGTCGCTACTTCCGTGTTTCTTCTTCTGGCTACTCCTTCGAACGCCAAAACCATCGTCGTCGAAATCGTCGTCGTAATAATCATCGTCGTCTTGCCCGTACTCATTTACACCGTCGCCGTTTTCTGAGTCGTTCTCGCCGTCGGAATCGTGCTCTGGTGGCTCTAGAGACGCGCACAAAACGTACGCGCCTCCTGAAGCGCAGAAGGCGCTCGCCGCTTGACTCGGAGGGTTCGTCTTCTTCGTCGTTTGCGCAGTTCTCCCTATGATCGCGGCGAGTTTGAGTAAATCTAACACCCCTAAAGTTCTCGCCGGATCGTTTTTTTCGACGACTCGTAAACCGAGCCATCGTGCGACTGACGTGCCTATGTATTTACCAATCGGCAACTGGTCGTTTTTCAACAGTTCACACGCGTAATTTTTATCGTCGACGATGCGAGCAATCGTCGCGAATGCCAACACGGACGTTTCCTTGTTCGTTGCGCTGTGTTCAGTACCGCTACTATTACTACTTTCTCTCGCGAACGTCTCGCACAACGTCGCAAAAGTTGTTTTTGCGTGTCGCTGCAAATATTTTTTGTTTTCTAAAAGAGAAGACAAGCGGTAACTGGTTAAAGTCGCCCGATGCCGAGCTATAGCCGAGGCTCCCGAATGCGCCTCGGCGATTTTAACGACGCCTTCTATAGCCTCCGCACCAATCGCTAAGACCATCGTTTCCGACGCCGAGGAGTAATACGTAGACGATTTATCGCTCGTGTTGCAGAGCGACGCTATGGCCCAAATCAAAGACTCCGTGGCCTCGTCGCTGGGAGAGAATCGTAACAACGCCTTTGTCAGAGCGTCAATCGCTCTCGCTTGCCTCAACAAATGCCTACCTTTCAAACTCTGACCGGATAACAAGACGATCAGTTTCGCGCAATAATCCAACAAGTGTGTCATTTTCGTCGTTCCACCGGCTTGTTGAGATTGTAACAACGCGCGTTGGAGTAAAGTCACCAGCGGCTCTGAAACGCCTTGATTCAAAACAAGCTTCGTGTTCTTCTTGTTGAAGAAGCTAAAATTACCGCCTCCCCCGCCCGCGTTCGCGTTGCCGGTGACATTTGTTTTCGCTCTGCAAATATGAATCAAAGCCATCACGGCAGCTTCCGCGCACTCCAACCGTTTAGACATCAAACAATTCACCATCAAAAGGCAACTTTCTTTGGTCACCGGAAAAAATTCGTTCCCTCCGTGCGCGTAAGAGGAGGACGAAGACGGGAGAGACCCCCCGGCGTGATGGTGCTGGTGATGATGATGATGACTATTACTAAAAGAAGAAGATAAAGAAGACGAGTGATGATGACTCGAATCCAACTCCTGAGAGAAATTCGCGAGGCTTTTAATCGCGTAATAGTACGATTCTCCGTCTATATTCTCCGATTTCCTCGCGATCCTCAACAATAAGTTTGCCGCGTTCCCGCTTCCGAATTGGTTCATCTTCACTCTGTTTTTATGCTTCTTCGAGAGAACACACATCAACTCGCACCCTTTCTCGCACGTTTTTGATTCCAACGACGATGCGTTTAACGCGAACGTCAGCGATTGCATGCCTTTCAGCAAGAAAAACTGCGACGTCGGTGAACTCTCTTTGTTGTCTTTAGTATTTGTCGTCGTCGAATACGAAGACGAAGACGAAGAAGAGGAAGCGGTAATCAATCGAATCGTCTTCTCAATCGCGTCCGCTCGTTCCGATTCTGTTCCGGTAAATTTTTTAATCAGTTCTCTCATCTCCGAAGTGGAAGAAGAAGAAATAGAGGAAGAAGTCAAAGACATCTTCCTATTCTGATTCTATCTATATATATATATATGATCTCTCTCTCTCTCTCTCTCTGCGTGAATTTCTTCTTCCTTATATTTGATTGTATGTGTTATAAAGTTGACCTAGCTGCCTATTTATTATTAGGGGAATTTCAAAATTCCACAGAGTTTGTTTCAACAAGTTTGTGAAACGAAAGAAAGCGTCGTCACACGCACAGTCATTCTCTCTCTTTAACTCCTCCACGCGCACGTTATCAGAAAGAGACACAGTAAGAACACACACAAAAACACACACACGCACACATCTCACGATGTCGGTGACGTTGCACACGAGTTTAGGGGATTTAAAAGTGGAACTCTTTTGCGAAGACGCGCCGAAAACGTGTCATAATTTCCTCGCTTTGTGCGCCTCCAACTATTACGACGACACGATTTTCACTCGCTTGATTAAAAAGTTTATCGTGCAAGGCGGGGACCCGACCGGGACCGGGAAAGGAGGGGCGTCGATTTATAACAACGGGGGGATGTTTGAGGATGAGATACGGGAGCATTTAAAGTTTACGAACAGAGGGATATTGGCGATGGCGAACGCCGGGAAAGATATGAATGGAAGTCAGTTTTTCATCACGTTCGCGAAAGCGCCTCACATCGACGGGAAAAACACGATTTTCGGGAAAGTCATCGATGGGTTTCCAGTTTTGGATATGTTGGAGAAAACGAAAGTGGACGAATCTATGAGACCATTGACGGATGTGAAGATCGAGAGGGTGACTATTCACGCGAATCCAATGGCATCGAGATGATTAAATCATCGATTGATTAAAAAATGATAGTTTTCTTTGACGCGCTAAAAGGTGTTTGTAATAAAAGTTAGGTGAAATTATTGATACTAGTAGATCTTATTTTTACAACAACAATAACAACAATACACGAATGCATAACGTGCGTCTGAATGCGCGTCTACCTCGTCCTTGACGTCAGCGTGCGTTCCATTTTGAGCAAATCGCCGACGTGTCTGGCTTTACCGGTAGTTTTCAACCAGTCTCGAAACTCGCGCTGAATCATGGCAACCTTTTCCGAGTCGGCGCCGCTTGACATTTTTTCAACCATGTCTCTGCGAAAGGTGGCGACGAGCTCGTTCTTTTCGTCCAAAGAGGTGACGTACTCACCGGGAATGCGGAAAGGATTTGCCCTCGTAATCTCTACCGATGCCGCTGATGATGCGGAAGGCGCGAGATCGTGCTGCGATTGATTATGCTCCCCTCCTCCTTTTTCTGCAGCAGCCGCAATCTCCTCGGACGGCAAAAACGGAACGATGAAAGGCCCGAAATCTTCCGGTTTCTGCACGCAGACGCTAAAGTTACTATTGCTATGGTCGCTATCAGATTCTGAACCTGAATCGGGGTCGGGATTTGTGCTAATCACCCGAGAGCTTTTCCAACTCTCTGTCATGTCGTTCGAATCCGGATGTAACCGGCACTTTTTCAAGTGCGTGGACAACCCGCCGTAGTAGGAATTATATGGTCCCACGACGCAACCTCGAGAATCCCCGACAAAGATTGGACGATTTTCCACGGCAACGTTGAAGTTACAATCGTGCGACGCTTTGCTAAATAAATATTTCGACGCCGAGACGACGTGGACGCGCTCACATCTGGTGAGAAATATCGTCGAGGATACCGAGCCAATGAACACGGAACAATCCACCACATTATCGATTCGAACGTGCTGCACTGGCGCCATGACATACACGGCACTCTCCGAGCAATCCGAAATCATGCACGATGAAAGAATTTCATCCTCGGCCTCATTTCTTTCTGCAGAGGAAGGGACTAACTCGCGCGCAAACGTTTGCTTTTTCAAGTTTTCCACGCGCAACTCGAACGGCTTCTTCAACGCGCCGGAAAAAGATGAAATCGAAGACAAGGAGTCTTCCAACAACCGATAAATATTCAGTGCCGTTTGCAATTCCTCTTTCGCAGCTTTGGAATCAACCTCTTTCATCTCGTTTGCGTCGTAAAAATGAAAAACGTATTGGAAGCACTCCCACGAGTTTGCGCTGATGAGTCCGGGAGAATCGATCAAATCGTCCGTTTTCGTCGCTATCGTTTTAATATCGTTCCAATGCGAAATTAAGAACTTCATTCGCACGAACTCTTCTTTATCGCGTTCGCTTTTCTGTTGTTGTTCGTTATTTTGATGGGTGGTTGAACTGCTTTCCCCTCCATAGTTCCCGCCTCCTCCTGTTAAGCTCGAGTACCACTCCGCGTTCGCTTTCATCGGCGACTTTGCCGAAGGTAAGTTTATGCCGTGCATTAACAAGAACAAGCAAAAGAAATCTACTCTGATGGAATCACCACCTTCTTCTGTGCAACCACATTTCGTTTTATCCAACGACGCATCGTACGCGTCCAGTATACACTTTACGTTCGCCTCCATCTTCTTCGTCTTATTCTCGAGTCGTCGATACGCGCCGCTCGTCGTGCTGTTCGCTTCAAAATTCATTCTCAAAACTTCCTCCACTCGTCTTCTCTCCAACGTTTTCGCAAACGGATTTGCACTATTCTCCGTTTCTTCTTCTTCCGCGCATCGCTCCAACAATTTCTCCTGCGTCTGCATCACGCACCGCTCGAACGAGTGTTGATGATGTTGATGATTGTAGTTGCTATTTTTTGTTGTTACTTCAAAAACAGAAGCGCAGCAGAGATGTTTCTTCACCATTTGCGCTGGTAATAAACCAGAATATTCGAACACCTCCGCCCGACATCTCGCTCTCAGTAACCTCGCGTCGTCGTCGCCGTCGTTGTCGTCGTCGTCGTTGTCACCATTCTTCGGCGTCAGAGCCGCTGATGGTACCGATGGTGCCATCTTTCTCTCGTTCTTTCTTTTGAAGACGAGAGAGAGAGAAAGAGAGAGAGAATTGCCTATTTATTTACGAAGAAGAGGAGAAAAATTTGAAAAGCTGAAAGACAGCTGTTTGCTACACACAACTTCAACTAACGGCTATCTTCATTTCACTCTCACACTGGCACAAATAATTGCTATCGTTATTATTATTATTACTATTACTACTACTACTGCATTGATACTAAAAGAAGAGTGGGAGGTCCACCGATCATGACGAGGAAGAGTCGCTTGAACAACGCGTCGTCGTCTCTCTCGACGACGACGACGAGTGACGTTCCCGGGAAGACAAAAATGATGGTGCCAAAGTCCCCTACGAAAACGACACCTACGAAGACGACGACGAGCGCCGCGAAACAAACGACGAGAAGTCCGCTCTCGCAAGTGCTCTCGCCGAATAACGCCGTCATCCCGAGTAATAATATTTCCAATTCATCATTTTCGGAGTCTTCTCCGAACGATGGAAACACGCCCACGAGGAGGCATTTGACGACCGCAGAGCTGACGAGACCGAGCTTGAAAGTGTACGTGGAACAGATGACGACCCCGCCTCCGTCGTCGTCGTCGTCGTCATCGATGATCGCGAATAACAACAACAACAACAACAAAAGCGTGGAAGAAATAGCGGAGGAACTATTGAAACAATCGAACGAGAATCAAACGAAGATGGTTTTGGTGGACTTGTTACAGACGGCGAAAGAAAACGCGAATTACAAGTTGATGCTGGAACGGATGAAGTCAGACGAGGTGGAGAATTCGTTGAAGTCGTCGAGAAAGATGAGTGAGGTGACGCAAGTGTACGAAATGTTGAGAGAAGATAAGATTAAAGCGGAGATGGAGATTGCAAAGTTACAAGAGGAGAAGAAGAGTTTAATGATGGCGGCGGAAAAAGAGAAAGTGAGCGCATCCGTTGAGACCGATTTTGTGGCCAAGACGCCTTCGACAGCCCCGACGAAGCAATCGTCGTCGGCTTCACTTCGCTTTGCAACGACTTCGACCGTCAACGATGGCAACAATAACGTTGGAATCTTTGCCTCACCGAGATGGGAAGCGGTGAAGAAATCTGCGACGGAAACTGCGGAGCGTTTGAGAGCGCTTTCGAGCGAGAAAGGCACGGCGGCTTCGCCATTTACCGGTGGAAAAGCGCGAACGATCGGGAGACCAAAAAGTACAGCAGTTGATAACAATGATGATGAAGAAGAAGAAGAAGAAGATATCTTTGTCGACGCATTGAATACGGTCGCCCAGACCCAACAACTTCATCGCAGTAAAAGAATGACCGAGACGACGACGGCAAAACCGTCAGTCAGGGCGATTGAAAAGACGCAGAACTCCATCGCCGACGCCTTGAGAGATTCTAACAACGAACTTGAAGTCAAGAATTTGCTCGCTTCTCTGGACGAGTATGTCTTATCGCTCAGAGAGAGAATATCGTCTTCTTCGCCATCGACGACGACGACGACGACGACGAACAGCAGCAATGAAGCGAGTACTTCCGCCCCTACGCGCGAAGAGAAACCGCATCCAACAGAAATGAACAAGGAAGAGGAAGTTTTAAAAATTGCGGATAAAGCGGACAATTCGATCAAATCGCTCTTCCAGCTCTTATTTATTAAAGAAAGCGGCAAGAAGAAAGTCAATACTACAGTTGACCGCGTGAAATCGGATTTACTGAAAACATTCGAAGAGGAAGACGATGGTGCGCAAAATCGATTACTGAAGAAGGAGCAAGACGAGCGGAAGAAAGACAACGAGAAAGCGGCAGAAGCTTTGAATAAAGTCCAGTTACTCTTAGACGAGAAAACTAACGAAGCGAAACGAATGGCGGAATCTTTGGAAGACGAGCAACGGAAAAACAAAGCGTTACAGACGAAATTGGCCGAAAAAATGAAGGAGATGGAGGAAGAAAAGGAAAGGAAAAGCGTCGCGAGTGTATGTGTGCAAACAGAAGAAGTGGAAGAAATTAATAGCAATAGTAAACTAAACGAGTACGAATCTTTGGTAGCGTTGCTCAAAGAAGAGAATCAAGGTAAAGACGTGCAGATGCTTCAGTTGCAGCAAGAGTTTGCGGATTCGATGTCCACGAAAAACGCAGAGCTCTCAAAACTCGAGAAGGAGGTCAGAGAACAAGATGAAAAAATCTCCGAACTTTCGCACGCGTGCGCTCATTTTGCAGAAGCTTTGGGATCTGCAGAAGAAGAGGTGGAAACTTTGAAAGAAGAAGCCAAACGTGGAGGCGAGATGGAGATGAAGATGGAGTCATTGAAGGAGATGTTGACTGAACGCACTCACGAGCTCAACATCTCTCAGTCTGAAAAGACCAATTTGGAAGGAAAATGCGAAGAGTTGCAATCGGAAATGCTCTTCAAAGTCGCCGCGTTGGAGAATTTGAAGCAATCTCACGATGAATTAGAGGCGAACGAAGTTGAAGTCGAAAATATATACGGTCTTCTGGCGGAAGAAGTTGAGAATTTTGAACGCTTGTACGAAGAAGAAAAAGAAAGAAAGAAAGGTGTGATAGCAAAATACAGCACAGAGAAGGAAGAAATGCTTCAAATCATAAATCATCTAGGGAACGATATGAAGATGTACGAGCGCGAAGCTTTCACTTGGTGGACGAGAGCGGAGCTCGAAAATACGCACGCGGCTGATTTAGAAGACGAAATAGAGCGTTTACAAGACGAGCTCGAACGCGCAAACGAAGAACAGGACGAGCGCACGGAATTGCTCTTGGACATCGCGAAACTCAAGGAAGAAAAGCGAGCAGTCGAGGAAGCCTTGGAAAAAGTCGACACGACGAATAAGACGTTGAACGTTCGCCTGAAGAAATCGTACGAGCGCATACAGGAGTTGGATGAAGAGATTGAATCCGCCAATAGCGATTGCGATTTCTTGTGCAAAGAAGTGGACGAAGCAAACTCGAGAGTACAAGTTCTCGAAGCGTGGTGCAAAGAGACGAAAATTCACGGCGAAATCAATGATGAGGACAACAATACTTCATCTGACTCGTACGATTACGCGAAAATTCCTGCGAGATATGAAGAATTGAAGCTCGAGAACCTCGAATTGATGGAGAAGTTGACCGCCTCTAAAGCTGTTGAGGAGAGTTTATCGCAGCGACTCGAGAACATCATGCACGAAACCGATGGGTTGAAAGATGAAGCGAAGACTGCGTTTATGAAATCATCTGAAATGCAGAAAATGACCGAGAACGCGGTGGAGAAAACGGCTCAAATGACGAGCGAATTGGAAGAAGCGACGAATGAAATACAAAAGCTTGAAAATTTGTTGGCGGTTTCGAGAAAACAAGTACAGACGCTTGAAAAACAACTCGCCTCGAGAAGAGAAGAGATTCGTCAAGACGAAGATGGTAACACTGTCGCGAAAGAAGAAATCCTTCACGTCGATGAGAACGACGAAGATGCGGGCGCCATCAAAGAGTACTTCGAAGCACAAAACGAAGAGTTGACGGCACTCCTAGCGTCCAAAACGAACGAATTGACTCAGTTGCAAGCTGAAATTGAAAATTTGAAGAGTAAATCGAGTTCGGAAGAGGATGCGAAAACGCTTCGAGGTGAAAATTATGAACTCGCCGTGCGACACAAAGCAACGTTAGAGAGATTGACTGCAACTATGGAAGAGAAGGAAGCTTTGGAAAAGTCCTGCCAACACTACGAGACGACGATAGAAAAGATGCAAGTGGTTGTAAAAGAGTTGAAGACGGAAGTTGAAAAGTTGAAGGCGATGAAGTCTCCGGCGCCGAAGAAGACGTCGCAGTCGACACAAACCATCAAAGATGGATGTCCATCGTCATCTGAAGCTGCTACCGCGTCAGTTCGCGAAAAGATCGTTTACGTGCATGATCCGCGACAACATCTTCCACCGCCCGCGAGGAAAGCGACGTCGACTGAAGAGGATGAAATGTTTTACGACGTAGCCGACGATTTTCATCATCAGGACCACCACCATCAAATTCGCGACGCTCGAAGAGTATCCGTATACCCTCTCGCACCGAGAGGACAGCTACCGCCGTTGCGCAGAAACGCCATCGAGTCGTATCACTATGATGCGCAAAGAATGCGTTTACGAAAAGAATGCGAATTGGAAGAGCGAGAGTTGTTTAGGATGAAACAAGAGAAGAGAATATTATCGGCGAGAATGAAGGAGGAAAAACGGTCCTCTTTGTCGGCGAAAGAATCAGAAAAGAAGTCGACAAAAGTGAAAAAGAGCAGCAAGAATAAGAGCAGCAGCACTGTGAAGACGACTTCTGCGGCGGATTTTCCAGCGCAATCGCTCTCGTTCAAGACGCCGCAAGTTTCGACGAAAGAGGAAAAAAAAATCGACGACGAAGCCTCTCCGTCGCCGTCCACCGACATCGTCGACGGCTGCAAAGCTCCAGAGAATACGCCGGCAGATGAACCGGGCATTATTCACAATAACACCGACGACGAAAACGCTTCCGTCCTCTTAGAAACCGCGCTGACGGCGAAACTCGTTCTCGAAAACTCCCGCAAAGCGGATGAAAAAGCCAAACACTACAAGAAACAAGCCAGAGCGGCGTTCAAGTCTCTCGAAAATATCAACGAAGAGATGCAAAGAATGAAACGAGCGTTCGTTAAAGAGGAAAACGGGGCATCTTCTTCTATGATCACGCCGTTGACGGAATCTAAGTTTTTGATGCGCAGACCGTAAATGAAAAGAAGTGAGTTGTACTATTATTTTAACGAAGAAGAATCCTACTGTATTGTTACTGCGTTTCGTTACTTTATCCGCAGCGGAATGTCGGAATGTGCGCACCCCTTTTGTGAAAATTTTTTTTTTTTGCCATGCGCGAGTGATGTGACACGACACGTGTGTTTTATCTTTTCTCCACTTTCGATTCGCGTTGCGTGAGAACACACACAGAGCACCAACACGACGACGATAAGAAAGACGAAGACGAAATATCATCATGTCGAATTCAACGACGACTTTTTCCGAGAACAACGACAAAAGACTCCGAGATTTCGTGCTCTGGTGCGAGCAGAAAGGGTGCGAGTTGAACAAAGTCGAGATTAAATCCATCGACGCGTACAAAGTGGAAACCCCTACGACTATTACTATTACGGGAGGAGGCGAGAACGAGACAACGGAGAGAGAGTTTGATCGACGCGTCTATTGCGTCGGAAGAGGAGAGATGAAGACGGGAGAAGAAGAAGATGAGGATAATAACATCGCGATTAAGAAAGGAGAGAGAGTTTTGTTCGTCCCATTTGCGTGTTGCGTGGGGACGCAAGGCTTACGAGTTGGCACCGGCGGTGACTCTTTACCGCCGTTCGAGCAAGCGACGTCGTCGGAAAGGTTAGCGGCGGAGTTACTCAGACAGAGAGATTTGAAAGAGAAATCGGACTTTTATCCGTACATTAACGCGTTGCCGAAAGTTATCGATTCGCCGACGTGTGGGACGTGGACGACGGAGGAGATTAAGGAGATGCAGTTCGCGGACGCCATCGGGACGTGCGCGAAGACGTTGGCGAGGGACTCGGTGAACGTAGAGATGCACTTTAAAAAGGAAGAGACTACCGCTACGAAGAGCTGTAGGAATTGGACGAAGCAGGAGTGGGCGTGGGCCATGGCAAACGCGCGGTCGAGAGCGGTAGAGATTGATGCGGAAATTGGAGACGTGGGGAATAACGAAGGACGCATGCCTCCGTCTGGAGCGTTCGTGGCGCCGTTTATCGACATGTGCAATCACACGCACGTCGACCCGGCGGCGTTTTGGCGGCCGGCTTATAGCGAGAAGAAGAAAATAGAATTAGGAGGAATGGAGAAAACAAAGTCGGGACAAGAAGCGTTGTCCGAAGAAGAACGGGAAAAGAATAAGCCAGACGGAGTGGAACTGGTTGCCAGAAGAGACTTGGAAGCCGGAGATGAAATTACTGTCTCGTATGCCGTGGCAGATTCGGACACTTTTCTTCTGTTTGGTGGTTTCGTCACGGAAACGAGAAATCCTCGCGACACGGTCGAGTTATGGCGAACGTTACCGGAATCTGCCACTTGGCTTTCCGAAAAACTTGTCGATGCGGGAAGTTCCGAGCAAAACGCCATGGCCATTCCTCTGGAATACTCTAAAGGCGTCGCGTACGCCATAGTCGAACAACGTCGTCAGCAGCTTTTAGAAGCCATGGGTCAGAATAAAGCCGACGTGAACAAATTTGATTGGGATAAATCCGGGTTAGACGAAAGCGTACGTGCAGGATGGAATTTCGCGAGGGACGAAGCGCATCACGCGATGTTTACCTTCATCGCGCAAAATGTCATGCAATCGGATAACGACAACGACCAGTTATACCGACAAGTACTGATCGGTAGAATCACGGAATTACTGCACGAGTTACCAACGTCCATGGAAGAGGACGTCCAAATCATGGAACAGTGCGCGAATATTCTCGACGATAACAACTCCAACACCGACAAAGAAACGAGACTCAAAGCTTTGCGATTGAAAACCGTCTGTCGATACCGCGGCCAAAAGAAGGCCATCTTACATCAATGGTTACAGTTTCTCACGAAAGATGAAATGCCCAGAGATTTGACGGCGATTAAATCCAGTCAAAAAGCAAAGGAAGAAACCAGCTCTGCGGCGGATGAACTCGCCGCCATGTTGTAGTAAAATTCTTTAGTTGCTTTAGTAGTTAGTCCAAAGAGAGGGTCAATTAAATATATAAATTAGGTATTTTCACACACCTTTCTCCCTTTTTTTCGTCGCACCCCACACAAAAAAAAGCGCAACGACACACACAAGAAAACACAATCCGCGATAGCGACGAACGAACGAACGAACGATGACGACAAAACGCTCCGAAGATAACGAAACAGAAGAAGACTGAAGACACTTTTCGCTATATTGCTCCTGATTTCTAAACCTGTATAGATTACAAAAAAAACATGGGCGGTCCACGTAAAGAACTCATGAAGAAGAAAAAAGGTATCGTCGCCACGGGAGGAATGAGCAGCAAACCGGACGCGAACTTTTTGGAACTGAAGAAGAAAAGCGGCACGGATTTACAGTGTCCGTATTGCGATCGAGACCCGTTTAAACAGCGAGACCGATTGAAAATGCACATCGAGAGACACCACAAAGAAGAACTCGAGAAGGAGTTAGGAGGCGGCGAAGGCGGGAAGAAGATAGACGCGAAAGACGCGGTGAAGATGTTGGCACAGAAGCAGAAAGATTTGTTGGAGGTGAAGTTGGCGGAAAAGAGCAAACAGCAAAGCGATAAAGCGAAAGGCATCGATCCTTCTGCAAATAATAATAACACTTCGAATAACCCGAAAGATAGAAGCGCAAAAAAAATCATCGTGGATACGGCACCGGTGGTGAGAGCGTCGATGAAACAACCGAGAACGATATTGGATGAGTTCGCGAACAAGAAGAAGGACATTCGGAAACCGCGATACGTGCCGCAAGAGAAGAAAGATAGTAGTAGCGCTAGCGGTAATGACAGCAATGGGAACACGTGGATTTGCAAAGTTGTTTTGCCGGATAAATATAAACCGGATTCGGATATTGTTTTATGGATGAACGATGCGGCGCCATCGAAGGAAGAGGCGATACAGAGAGCGGCAACGTTGGCGTTGGCGAGATACGCGACGAATCTCCCCTTGCAAAGACTGCTGCCGCACGAGTATAAACAAAGATTTGAAAGTTACGAGAAGGAAGAAAAAACGAGATTAGAGAAGAAGGAACAAAGAGAAAAGAGAGAGTTGGAGATGAAAAATAGGAAACCGAAACCGAAACGAGTCATTCCGACGTTGCACATGTCCGAAGAGAAAAGGTTGATGGTTGAAGAATTACTCCGAACTTACGAATCCGAAGATTCTTCGACATTCTCGCAGCATCATCGCTCCTACGACGATTTCTCCGTTTTGCACGAAACGGACGAAGAGATTGCAAACCCAGAAGTTGAAGCGCTGACAAAGAGATTAGAGGAGTGTGGTTTTGAGAAATCAGACGCGACCATTGCGGTGAAACAATCGAAAGATTTCGCCTATGAGAGCGCTTTAGACTGGCTAGTCATTAACATTCCAGAATCGCGATTACCGGCAAAGTTTGCTCCAAAAGCTATGAACGATCCGATTGTTTTGTTGAACAATGCAAAGAAGACTGTGGAAATGTCAACGAAAGAGAGTAATAGCGTTCCTGCGAAGGATAGTGGAGATATTAGACTTGTTTGGGAACGCGGGTATTCCGTCGAAGAAGCGGAGAATGCAGTCAAAACTGCCTCTGCTTCTTCGGTATCACCAATGATTGTTGCGTATCGGAACAGAGTTGGGCCAGAGTTTACGATTAACCCAGAGAAACAAACAAACGAAGACTGGGAAGATGAGATCGTCGCGATTGAATCTATATACGGAGATGAGAACGTGAAGAAAGGCGATGAGGAATGCGCGATTTCTGTATCGGTGGAGAATAAGGTGCTCGTAACATTTACGAATGTTGTTGGTTATCCCCAAACTGCACCGCCGTTGATATATTTATCTCATGTAGATAGTAGTAGTAGTAATAGTACTAGTCACAGCAGTAGAGAAAAGCTCGCGATGTGTTTGAAGGTAGCGGTCGCAACAGCTTTGGAATGCGTGAAAAGTGAGTCGGGGCCGTGCATGTATTCAGTCATCGACGCAGTCAGCACGGAGCTAAACAAGGAAGAAACAGCCGAAAGCAACGCCACAACATCTTCGACGAGAGCAAAAGCAACGCAAAAGTTACCGTCGTCGTCGTCGTCGTCGTCTTCAGCTGTGCCGAAACCAAGAGGTGCAAACACAGCAACAACAGCACCACCTTTGGCAAACCAACAAGCAAACGAGAACAGAAGCAACAAGAACAACACGCGCAGTCAACTTTCGCGAGCTCAAATCGAGGAAGAGAGCGCGCGTTTGAAAGATGCGTACGATTTATGGCAGCGCGATTTCAAATCTAACAAGCATTCTACGGCTTACAAAATGCAAACTGTTCGAAACAACTTGCCTGCCTCAGAATCCAGAGACAAAATTACGAAACTCGTTGAAAATAATGCCGTGGTTGTGCTTTCCGGAGAAACTGGGTGCGGGAAGTCTACTCAAGTGCCGCAGTTTATTCTCGAGCACGCGATTTTCAATCAAAAAGGTGGCGGAACGAATATAATCTGTACGCAACCTCGAAGAATTAGCGCCATTGGCTTAGCCGAGCGCGTGGCAAACGAACGCGATGAAAAAGTCGGAGGCGTTGTTGGTTACTCCGTGCGATTGGAATCGAAAACGAGTAAAGAGACGCGCTTGCTGTTTTGCACGACTGGTATTTTGCTCAGACGATTGCTGAGCGATCCTACACTAGAAAGTGTCACGCACGTTATTTTAGATGAAGTTCACGAACGCTCTGTCGACTCGGACGTTTTACTTCTGCTTCTCAGACGCGTCGTCCAAAAGCGACCAAATCTGAAACTTGTTCTCATGTCCGCCACTGCTGATGCGGATTTGTTTGCCGACTATTTCCAAAACCCATCGAAACGAGCGATTGAAAATGCCATCAAAGCCGTGAAAACGTCCAAAATTACCATTCCTGGGTTCACGCATCCAGTAAAAGAGTATTACTTAGAGGACGTGTTCGAGGAGACTAGATTTTTAGTTGGTCAAAAATCTAAGTACGCTAAAACAACGGCGGAAAAGAAAAGACAACTCGCGATGCTGGAAAACGAAGAGGACAGCATAGATCCGAACGCGCTTCTATCTTCTGATGACGAGGAAGATGATGATAATGATGCTAGACCTGATCGTGAAGTGCCAGATAGTTGGGACGTAGCCGAGCTCGACGAAATTGTAGCCTCGTCCAAGAAACAAAAGAAGAAAAATGACGAAGATGATGAAGACGACGAAGATACATCGGATAGTGACGATGATGATGCAGAGGATTGGGCTTTGAATAAAAACCAGGCGGAAAAAAAGCGTGCGGCTATTCCGAAGCTTTCTCCTGGAACGAACAACAATAACAAGGACAATAATGAAACCACCGCGGATGAAAACATGAAACGAAGGAAAGAGGAGGAGGAGCGAGAGCGTCAAACCGAACTCGCTTTAGCGAGAAAGCATTTGGAAGATAACTACAGCGACGATGTAAAGCGTTCTATCCAAAATGTGGATGAATCTGTTATGAACTACGAACTCATCGAAAGTGCGCTCTCGGCGATTATTCGCAAAGAGTTGAGGGAAGGCATGGAAAGCATCGTCCCGAAAGGAGGTAAACCGATGGAGAAAGATACTTATGGTGCATTTCTAATCTTCATGCCCGGTCAAGCTGAAATTTTGAAGCTCATTCGCGTCCTCGAGCAATCGCGCTTGTTGGAAGTTTCCGATGTCGGTGAGTTAGACTTTCTTCCTTTGTATGGTCAGCTTTCCGCGGCAGAACAGCGAAGAATTTTTCAGAAGCCAAGACTCGGCGTTCGTAAGATTGTCGTGGCGACAAACATCGCAGAAACTTCAGTTACAATCGATGATATTCGATACGTCATCGATACGGGACGACAGAAAGAGATGCGATACGACTCGGAGAGAGGTTTGTCTTGCTTAGAAGACTGCTGGGTCTCCAAAGCTCAAGCGAAGCAGAGACGAGGAAGAGCCGGGAGAACGACACCGGGCGCGTGTTTTCGATTGTTTTCGCGCACACAATTCGCGAATTTCGAGAAAACGCAAGCACCGGAAATGTTAAGAACGCCACTTCAGTCGTTAGTTTTGAACATTAAAAGTATGGCGCCAGAATCTGGAACGGCAAAAGAAACGCTTTCGCTCGCGTTGACACCTCCGGATGAAAATGCGTTAGATCTCGCCGTTCAAGAATTGAAGGATTTGAAAGCGATGGCAATCGTAAATAACACCGAAGAAATCGTCACACCGTTGGGTAAACACTTAACACACATGCCGTGCGACCCGAGATTGGGGAAGATGCTTGTCTATGCTTCTTTGTTGGGATGTTTAGATCCTATGTTAACCATCGCGAGTGCAATGTCCGGACGTCCGTTGTTTTATTCTCCGAAGGATAATAGAGAAGACGCCGAGAGGAAAAAACGGGCGTTTGCAGTTGGTAAATCCGATCACTTGGCCGTCGTCAATGCTTTTGACGGATGGTTAAACGCCAAGAAACGCGGTGGGAGAGGTGCAGAGAGACGCTTTTGCGACGAAAATTATCTCTCGAGTCAAGCGCTAGAGGCTGTGTTGCAATCGCGCGTAGACTTTGCGCAGATTTTGTCCGATTTGGGATTCGTTTCTCGAAATTACGCGCTTCGCGTGAAACGATTCGGGCGCGCAAAAGACGACGCGACGAATAGTAATAATGGTAACAAAAACGCAGCGGGAGGTGGCTTAAAAGATGAAGTGGACGTGAATTCGAACGTTTCTCGCATTATTAAAGCAGCACTCGTCGCCGGCTTATACCCTAAACTCGTTAGAGCGCAACATCCGGTTGCCAAATACGCCAAGACGCTCGGCGGCGCCGTCGAGAAAATGGCCTCCGGGAAAGAGATGAAATACTATTCTCGAGACGTCGGCAGAGTATTTTTACACCCAACGAGTGTGAATTTCAACGTCGGCAAGTACGAATCGACGTGGCTAGTTTACGGCGATCGCGTTCAAACCTCGAAAGTTTTCGTTCGCGATTGTACCATGGTCGGAAGCTATCCGCTGCTCTTGTTCGGCGGAGATTTGGACGTCAAACACGAACAAGGCAAACTAGTTCTCGATGAGTGGTGTGAGTTCAACGCCCCGGCAAAGATTGGCGTGTTAGCGCGCGAGCTGCGCAAGAAGATTGACCAACTTTTGACGAATAAAGTGAATTCTCCTGGTCCTATATCCATGGACAACCCAATCGTCAAGGCGATGTTGACTCTCATCGAATCAGAGGGAATGTAAAAGTTTAGACGAGCAAAAACGAATGCGCGTTGTAAATTTGATGTTTTTCGCTTTCATGTCGTCTTCGTGCTTCTATGCGCTACCTATTACATGTCGCTGCTGCTGCCGCTGCTTTTATTAAATATCCCGCTATTTTCTAAAATTTCTAAGTATCTCTGAACTTTCCCTCTCGCGTCTTCCGCAGTCAATAGCAGACCGTCAGCCGTGATTCGCTTATCTTTCCTCTTGCCCATCGCTACGCCTTTTCTCAACATATCAATCGTCAAAGCCGCTTCCGTCGAGGGCGGCGCGTCCGGACTGTTCACGCACGAATACAACGCGCACACAAACTCGTTCGGGGTCACTATAAACGGCGTGTGCACGCCCCCACCGTTCTTTTGCGGAATCGAGTCCCACACGGCCGCTTCAATGGGCGTCAACTCTTCGGCGTCGACAAACGCGTCCAACTTCAACGCGTTCTTTTGGAAATTATAAATCGCCGACTCTCTGTTTTCAAACACCGAGGACATAGACTCTAAAGGTGGATCCGTCCCGACGTCGCTCGCTCTTTTAAGCTGTCCAACCATCTGCGAGAGTTCAAAGTCCGCACGTTTTATTTCCGAGAGGAGGAGTTTCAAGTTGCTGAAATCTGAAATTTTTCCTCCTCTTCCTCCGCTCCCGACGACGAGAGGGACTACAGCGGCGTCGGAATCCTCCGAGGACATCATGGAACCCGCTCGAGCTTTGTCGCAGCAACCATCGGCCCATACCAAAGCCGATGATGCCCACGCGAGTGTCATCGTCGTCGTAATCTCTCGTCGTCCTCGTTTTCTTCTTTCTTCACCTTTTCCTTCGTCGTCATCGTCGTCGTCGTTAGACTTTGACGAGTGAGAAGAAAAAGAAGAAGAAGCGGACGCGCGCGGCGATTTTCTCATCAGCGGTGCGTTGTGAGCCGCGATGCCGCGCGCGCCACGAACAGCAGCGGCAGGAGGAGGAGCAGGTATCGTGTACATGAAAGTGTGGTTGTGCTCCCGCTGCACTTTTGAAAAGACTGAAGTGAACTGTTTTGCCGTTTTGTGTTTTTCGGAGTTTTTGACTGCGCGCGAGAATTTCTCCAATAAAATATATATTCCACGCGAACAAATATAGACAACGCACACTTCACGCGAAAGAGAGAACAAAGCGCTGCTCTGGAGGAAAAGCGAAGAAGAAAAAAGAGCCGTCTCGTCTCTCTCGTCTGTTTTCATCTTTTTATAACCGCCACCGCTGCTGACCCCCCGCTTTGAGAGAGAGAGAGAGAGAGAGAGAGAGAAGAATCGAGAATTAGAAAGAGAAACTTCGTCAAAAATCACAATCGGAAAACAACAAGAGATGACGACGAGAGAGCAAATCGAATACGCCTCGCAAAACCTCTCCTCTCGGGAGCAATCGGTCAGAGAACAATCGGAACAGATTTTGATATCGTTTCGTAAGTCACCGGAAGCGTTGCCTTTATGTCAAGACATTCTTGTGCATTCGCAGTCTGTCGATGCAAAGTTTCAAGCTTCAAACGCTTTGCGGTTTGCGATTTTACAAAAATGGGAGTCCATGACGAACGAAATGCGCGCGGAGATTCGACAGTTTTGCTTGAAGTATTTATTGCATTCTTCTGCTGAATTAGCTGGACCGTCTTCTTCTTCAGCGGCATCGTCTCGGATGAACAACGTCATCAGCTCGCAGATTGTTTCCGTGCTGGCGGTTGTCTTGAAACGCCAGTGGTTGGACGACGACGGGAAGCAACGACAGATGGCGTTGGAAGAGTGCGAACGCGCGGTATCGTCTTCAGCGACTGCTGCAGCGAGGAAACTTGGATTAGATGTGTTCACGCAAGTCGTTTTGGAGTGCGCGCCGAGCACGAGCTCGCCTATGCATTTGAATTGGGAGTTTCACGAGCGAGTGCGAGACGCGCTCGAGAAGGAAGTTTTGGTTCATTTTTTCTCCCACGCCGGAAACATCGCCAGAGAAGTGTTGATGGTTGAAGGAGGTAAGATGGTGAAATTAGGAAAAGACGAGGAGTGTTTTTTCGCTAGTCTGCGGTTGTTAAATGCGTGCTTATCGTGGGATTTCTCCCGGTTCGGCGGGTTTGGTAAAAACGGAGCGAGAGGCGTAGAGAACGATAACGGAACAACAAGCAACGATAATAATACTAGCAATAGCAAAGGTGGAGGTCGAAACGTTTTAGAGAACGCATCCATATCCGATGGATTTATTCCGGTGACGCCCGGAGAAACGTGGAGAGATGTTTTGTTGCAATCTGGTGAGAACGACACGTTCGCGTGGCTTTTTTCTTTACACGAAGCCATGCACTCGCCGAGCGGCGTGGCGCAGAACAGCGCAGACGGATCGAACGCTATATTGCCGGAAACTAAAGTCGCCAAGGAAACGAGGAGTTTATTTTCGAGCTTTTGTGCTTTGAGTGGATCGATATTTCCAGAAGCCGACGTCCACAAGCAATTGAAGTCCATGCATTTCCAACGCTGCGCGCAGTCTCTCTTGAAAACGCGAACCGTGATGGATCCGAAAGATGCCATGAAAAACGTCGATGAAAGAGAAGAGGAAGTTTTAGATTGCGTCAAACAACTGGGCACATTGTGTTCCGCGCATCATTGGACGTATTTAGTGGCGACGTGCGCGGCGACGGGCAGTAGCGTATTAGAAGCGCTAACAAACATTTGCTCGGCGGCGATTGAAGCTGGGAGTTTGCGCGCGATAAACGACGGATCGTGTTTAGATCTCGTCATGAAAAATTGCTTCGATGCTTTTGCGGTGCTCTCGTCAAAAGTCGAGCGAAATCAAGCCGAGTCGCCGGAAATGGCGATGAAAATAAACCAAGAGATTGCTAAAATATGCCAAAGGTACGTCGAATTTGGTTTACAATCCGCGAGAGAGTCTGCGTACGACGAAGACGACGGTCACGAAGAAGACGGCGCAGCAGGTATCGAAGCTTTAGATGTCGCCTTAGATGTCGTCGCAGAGTTGTTTCGCTCGACGGTATCGTCCTCCGTACCGATGCTCACCGCGGCGTTGCATGATAAAATTAATTTCTTGTTACAATTAGCCGCGTTATCGACCGATAACGCCGCGCACGCAGATTTACAACGCGCTCCAGAATTGTTCGAAGAGTTGTGGTGGTTGTTACGTCTCGTAGGCCACGTCGTCGCGGACGATGGACGAGGCGAAACGCCCATGCGACCTTTACAATTTGACGAAAACGAAGGAACGAGAGGAGCTTTGCGTCAAATAGGCGAACTATTTATCGGCACTTTGTGCGTCCAAATGTGTGAAAATCAAAGCGTCAAGCAGTTCCTATCGCCTCGAGTTGTCGAGCAGGTTGTGTGGTGCGCGGCCAGGTGGGCGGATACGCACTTGTTCCCCGAAGATTCCGGCGGTCGCGTCCGCAATGTTCTACTCCACGATAACAATTTGTCCATCAATGGCGGCGTTCACCCACCAGACCCGTTTGAAGGCGAGGGAGGAGCCTACGCTGCAAAAATTTTGGTCGGTTTGGCAACGGTAGCGATTTCCTTTTACGAAGGTGAAACCTCCTTGAGGAAATCTGCGAGCTTCCGTTTACTTCCCTCCTTAACGCGACGCAACGCGCCGTGCAAAGCGGTCGCGAACGACCCCGCGTGGACGACGCTGTTGTTTTCAACTGGTCAAGCGCACGAAAACGTAAACGGTGGTTTTCCAAGCGAAATATTCTGCGGATTGACTGAATCGCTCACGAGAGCCGCGATTGGCATCGCGGAAGAAAACGATCAAAGAAACGCGTATTTGCGATACGTTTTGGAACCACCCTCGAACGTTTTGCTTTTAGCCATAGAGAACAAGAAATTTATCGAGCACCCAACCGGTGAAAGTCGAACGATGGGTGCTTTAGAAGCGCTCAGAGGTGTGGCGAGAGCGTCTCTGAGTAAAAGGCACGAGTTCTCGACGAACCATTTCTTCGAAATGCTTTCGCCGCTGACCAGAGTGATTGAAAATGCAATTTCAGCAAACTCTTCTCTCGTTATCTCTCGAGCAATGAAGTTATCGGAGACCTTGTGCGAAATATTTGCAATGGACGAGGAGAACATGGAACGACAGCAAAGAATACGCGAATTTACGCTCTCGATTGTCTCGATTTTTGCGAAATCCGAACCCACGAAGATGACTTCGGCGACGCTTACGCGATTGCGAGACGAAGAAATAAAGGCGAATTACAAGTGCTTAAAATCGCTGTTGAGAGCGTTGACGCACTTAGCTTCCGCGTGGAACGACGAAGATAAAGAAAAGTTAGCCTCGGTTGTCTTTTCGGGACTAGCAGTCGTCATTCCTCTCTTGACTCCGGAAGCGTTGTTGCTCCCAAAGTTGAGAAACTGCTATTTTTCTTTGCTCTCGTATTCGATGGAATCGTTCGCGGATATCATCGTTAAAAACGCATACAGACTGTCAGAGCTCGTCGTCAACATCAATGGATCTGCTGCGAACGCTTCAGATCCAAACGCGTTGTTTTTCATGATACTTTCGACGTTAGAGTTTGGTTTAGACAACGACGACGAAAACGTCTGCCGAGAATCTCTCATCGCTCTCGGCGCTTTGGCTGCCGCGGAGTTGCGAAAGCAAAAAAGTGGTGGTGGTTCCCCTACCGATAGTCCTCTGTTGGTGCAAACGACTCAAACTGTCGCGAGCTTCATCGTCGAGGGTGGGTCGACGTCGGCTGACAACATCAATGACAGACCAAACGCTCTGATGGTCCAACTTCCGTTATCGCCTTTGGGGAAGTGTCTTCGAATCGTCTGGAAACGACTCCTTTTCGTCGACGCATCGGGCGGTGAAAAAAACTCCGCAATCGTAGACGAAGCTGCCGACGCCTTGTTGCCTTTGTTGCAAATAGAAAACGCCTGTTTCATGAGTCTCGGCGAGGAGACGTTCGAAGCCGCCGAGAAGAAAGGCGGTCGAGGCGTCGTCGTTCGCGAAGCGCTCGGCCAGTTGACCACCGCCAGAGGCTTAAACGCCGAGGTCGATCGAATGAACAAGCGAAGGTTTCGCAGAAACTTGGGCGAGTTCGTCGAGCGCGTGAGAGCGGTCGTCCGGAGTAACTGATGAGAAAAGATCACGCCGCGTTTTTTTAATCATTTGGAAGTACCTGTTGTAAAAGTAGTAGTAGCGATATGCGTAAAGTAAAGTAAAAGAGAGCATTTGCAGCGTTGTGAAACAAATTTTTTGTTGTTTTCCTTTTTTTTTCAAGACGAGGCATTTTTGTGTGCGCGCGTGTGTAAGTGTGTAAATTGTGTGTGTTTCGGTGCAAAAAGAGAAGAAGAGGATAGAATTTCTCTAAGTACAGGTTAAGTCTCTGATTACAACGCTCTCGAACCTACTAGTTATATTATTATTAAACGCCAGCTCTCACCTCCCCATCCCCTATATATGTATTTACAACGGGAATGGTTTCAAGGCGATCTCTCTCTCTCTCTCTCTCTCTTACGCCGACGCTTTTCTCGTGATGGCTTTCAACTCAAACTTCTTCGTCTTTGATTTCGGAACGCACATCTTAATCTCAACAATGTCCCCCACGTTACTCTCGTTCTCTTCGTCGTGCACGGCGAATCTTTTGCTCTTATTGATGCGTTTGATGTAACGCGGGTGCGGTACTTGTCTCTCTATCAACACGATCGCCGTTTTATCGTTCGCTCTGGAGACCACTTTGCCTTCCAAAACCTTGGAGATGGTCGTCGTGTTCACCCTCGGAGACGCCATCGTCGTTCTCGAGGAGGAGGAGGAAATTCTCGACGTCGACGCGGTCACGTTCGCTCGCGCGGATAACTGAGTGGTTGCTAAGGTAAACATATCTTTTAAATTCGTTTGCACGTAAAAGTGTGGTTATCTGTGATGTCTAGTGTTCGCGTGTCTGCGTATTACGCCCGGACCGCGAGTTGCTATTTTTTTTTTTATGCGGTAAAAGAGGATAGAAAACCTCAACTTCGTGCGTCGTCTCATCTCGTCCGTCGGCTCCCTCTCTCGCTTCTATGATTCCTTCGCATTTTGCCTCTTTCTCTCGCTCCAAAACAACAAAAAAAACAACACACTTACACGAAACGTCGTCACTCAGAGAGAGACAAACAGAAAGAAAGCGTAAAATAGAACAACCATGCGGGTCGCGACGAGCGTTACCACCACCACCGCTGCTGCCGCTGCTAACGCTCGCGGCGGGAGAAGAGCGAGAGGGAGAAGCGACAGAAACATCGTCACCAGAAGCAAAAGTCAACAACAACAAGAACAAACGACGACGACGAAGCAGATTCGAGTCGAAAAGAATAGAAAAAAAGAAGAGTTTTCAAACTGGCCGGTGTGGGGATGCGAAGCGAGCACGTTTCCGTGGACGTACGGAAGCACAGAACAGTGCTACATTTTGAAAGGGAAAGTTATAGTGACGCCGGATGAGAATCCCGAGGAAGCGGTGACTCTTGAAGCGGGCGATTGGGCCGAGATGCAAAAAGGCTTGTCGTGCACGTGGAACGTCTTAGAAGACATCTCGAAAAATTACAAGTTTGTGTGATTGATGTGTGCGCAAATTTGCATCGTGTAATATAATTCTCTGCGCTTATATAATTATTACGTGTGTATCAACAAGTTATATATATCTACTTCCTCGAATTCGCAAACAAACCGAGCACGGTTGCCGCGCCTACGAAAGTTGCTAATCCTAAACTAAGCGCCGAATTTCTCGCCGCGAGTTTTCTCTCGTTTTCTTCTAAGTTCGCCAGCTTTGATTCGATCGTTCGCAAAACGTCGCTCATGGAGGAGGAAGTTGAAGGAGGAGGCGTTGGCTGCGAGAATCCCTCACGCGGTGTCGTCCAAGCTAAAGGAGAAGATTGTTGCTGCTGCTGCTGTTGTTGATAGTAATGCAGCTGCTGGATTTGTTGTTGCTGCTGGATGTGGGAAACTGCGGTGACGACATCCTCGAGTTTCCTCGACATCCAATCGAATTTTTGCTCAAGACTACTCGACGAGCCACCTTCTCTGTAGTACTGCTGCGTGGGAGTGTTGCGTCCTCCGTTTCCTCCGAAATCTTCGGAGAGTCCGGAAAGGTCGCGCTGGTGGAGGCCTGGAATCTGATCCGGTTTCGGCTGTCGAAACGGAGTTTGCGGACGTCTTCTATCTGGAGTGCGCTGCTCTTTCTCGCTCGAGTACCCACCGTTGTTGTTATTGCCGTTGTTGTTGTTACTGTTGTTATTATTGCTGAGACCAAAAGGCGTGCTCTCTCCGTAGTTGTGGCGCGGACTGCTCGTCTCGTTGTGATGACGGCCCTCGCCGTCACTTCCGGCGCGATTCAACGCGTTCATTTCATTCATTCTCTCCGCACTCGTCTCGAGTTCAGCCTGTAAAGGATGCCTACCACTTCCGTCCTCGTACGTTTTCAAACTTCCAGAGTGCACTGAATTCGCTCTGGAAGAAACGTTGCTTCCCATGACTGGTGGTACGATGTGATTCGTTTCGATGTCGTATCCGCCGCTGCCGCCAATACCGTTCGGACGATTTATCGACAACAATCCGCTAAACTTGTGTTTGATCTCGTCCGTCATCTGTTCGCGTAACTCTAGAGTCAATTTTTCCATTTGCACTTGCTCGATAAAACTCGTTGGAATGTACGTGCCTTCCAATCCTAACTTTTCACCCGCTTCTTCAGCCGCTACGCGAGATTTCGATTGAATCTGCACGTACGCTCGTTCTAAACTTTCGATCCAATCAACTTTAATCGTGAGCAAATCATCCGACCACTCGCGACCGCGACGTTTTAAAATCGCCCCAACTTCGTAACCTAATGCCATCAACCCACCTAATATACGAACACCGACGCCAAATTTAATGCGAGGTGAGATCATAATGGGACCGTCCGTGACCGTTTCCTCAAACATGAGCGAATAGTGTCCGTCGCGATTTCTTAAACGCAACCAACTCGTACACTGTTCGGGATCTTCGTTCGGAGGTAACAGATAAATATCCGCGGTTTCAACTTCGTCCGTTCTCGTCACCGGAGATTCAGGATTGGAGTGGTCCAAGACGCTTTCGATTTCCTCGTCCGTGGGGACTTTATCCGATTTCAAAATGTACGTTGGATCTTGGAAACCAGCGAATGGATTGAAGCTATTGACGATCCGCAAGTGCGCCGTCCTTAAATCTGGTTCGATGTATGCTTTATACATCGGGTACACGGTTTCCGAAATCTGATGGATGATACTTTCTGGCGCTTGTCCAGATCGATGAATGTCTCGCATCACGCGTTTCAACAAATCAAAGTGCACCCCTCCAGTCACGGAAACTCTCAAATCCAGCAACGGTCTCAAACGTTCGCTCAAGGCATAAATACCTTCGATGATAACTACTCTCGCTTTCGGTACCTCGACGTGTCGATACCCGACCCGTTTACTAGACTTGAAATCGTAAATTGGAACTTCCGCAGATTTCCCGTCTTTCAAACTTTGAATGTTGTCCAACAACGTCGCGTAATCCGTCAATCTCGGGTCGTCAAAGTTATCTTCCAACAAAACGCTCGCATCGTTATACATATCCATCGATATGTGTTCAATACCTGGCATAAATTCTAATATTTTCTTGCTAAATACCGTCTTCCCGGCGCCGCTCGGCCCCGCAATGCCGACGACAATCAACCCCCCTTTAATTTCCTGTTTCAACAACTGTATCGCTCTAATGGTCAAGTAAAACCCTTTATCGAACGAGACTTGCGTTTCAAATCGTTTGATTTCCTGCGATGATATCGGTTAAAGAGTAGTTAGAGATGTGTGTGTGGTAGAGAGAGAGAGAGAGAAAGAGCAATGTTAGTGTTAGCCTTCGCTGCGCTTGTTCGCGCGCACTTTATTTAAAGTTTTTAAAAGAAACACATCGAGTAAAAAAGAGAACAAAAATCCACTTCTACTACGCGTACTAACCTTTCTCGCTCTCCCGTTCCGAGTGACTTCAACCACTTGCAGCTGATCTTTAATCAGCGGCAACGGTTGCAACGTACTCTCGCCGTTGATGCTGTTGTTATTTTTGCTCTGGATTTGAAAGTTGAAGCTCGCGTGTCTCGGTGGTTTTGAATCCGAGTTTGGTCTGCTCCCGCTCGAAGAAAAGGTGTTGTTTTCCCCATCATTTTTACTTCCGCCGCTCTTTGGCGTCTCACCGCTCTCTCCTCCTCCTCCTCCGTTACTGTTGTTGTTGAACATGTCTAACAGAGCGGGAGTGTACGATCGACTCCCTCTTCCTGATTGAGGAGGAGAAGGTGATTCGGATTGCGGAGGAGAAGAACCCATCTTTCTTATTATTTTCTCTCTCTCTCTCTCTCCTTCCTTCTTCTTCTTCTTCGGCTTCGCGGGTACGTAAAAAGGCGAGAAAACAGAGTGAGGAGTTCGCGACGTTCTCGTTTTTTTTTTCTCTCTCTTCATTCAGCACTTTTTCGTGTGGCTGTCGGCAGTACGTAAAGGAGCGCCAAAAAAGATACCACCGCCTCGTGCTCTGCTTTGGAATAAATATATAGGTAACAAAACATCAAACGCTTCTCGCCGCAAAATAGCGCCGCTAATAGTTACGCGAACAAAAGAGAGAGAGAGAGAGAGAGAGAGATCTTTTTCTTCTTCGTCGTCGTCTTTATTTTGTGCGTGTCGTTTGATTGAGACTTTGGTGGTGGAAGAGGAAACTTTTACGCGCGCGAAACGATGGGTGCGTGCTTTTCATCGCCGTCGCCGGACGGCATCGAGAAGAACAAAAAGAAGACGATGAAGAAGAACAGAAAAGAAGAGGAAGAAGAGGAAGAAGACGATGAGTTTGAGCGAGCGATGATGACCTCGGAATACGCGCGATTACAAAGGATTAAGCGAGAGAGAGCGAAGCAGAGGACGCTTTCGGAGTGCGAGAAGTTAGACGTGATTGCTGATACTTTGGCAACTATGGAGAGAGAGAAGAAAGAACTGGCCATCGCGAGGAGACATATACGAGATATGAACAGAGCGGCGAAAGCAGCGAAAGAAGGAAACGATGGATTAGGAATAGGAGCTGGGACAGTAGGAGTAGCAGGATCGAGCGCGAGCTCGAGAAGAGGAGGCGAAGGAGGACCCGGGATAGCAAATAGCGGGGGACAACATACGAAGAGAAAGAGCAACCTCTCCGATAACGAAACAACGTCATCCTAGCAGGATGTATTTTTTTATGTAATCTCTATATCACTTCTAGTATGTATTCTATCTAATTCGTGTCTATTGGAAATGCAATATCGTTACGCGCACGCGCACGATTTCTATGTACTAGTTACTTTGAGCTCGTTCTTGGACCAAGTGACTTCTTCGGTGACGGAGCTTCGAACTCCGCGCACTCTCTTCCTCCTTCTCCTCTCACTCTCTCTCTCTCTTTTGTCGTCGTCGTCTCTTCCTTTTACTTCAATACAGAGCGTGGTGGTGCAAGTTTCCTCGCGCTTTTAATCTGCCTCGAAAACTTATTATCCTCTAATTGCAGCAGCGTTTCTATAATCATGATGCAGTGGTGCGTGGTTTTGAAGTTTGCGCCGCACACTTCCGATGCCCAATTCAATACGGCAATAAATTCCGGTGCGTTTAAATCGATTCGTGAATACGTATGCACGAACGATCCAGCGTATTTGAAGTCGTCGTTATCGAGTGTGTGAGCTACCGTTGCTGCTGAAGCACTACTGCTTTTGTCTTTGGTAAACGGAACGTTTACGGCAACTTCGTAAAATTTTGCACCATCTTTGGTCTCATCATCTGCATCACTCTCACTTCTTTTCTTCTCTTCTTTGAGCAACTGAGAAAGTGATGTGGGTGCTCCATCGTCGTCGACGTCGTCATCATCCTTACCTTTTCCCGTCTTTCCCACCGAGTCTCCCGTCGCCATCTTGCACAATTTATTGCGAATTATATTGAACCGGCCCGAAAGTTTCTTCGTCGCATCGTCAAATACATTCGCCTCGCACCAATCGATGTATGCGTTGATATCCTTCGTACCATCTTTCTGTTTATCTTTCGGCAAAGTTGGTGGAAGAACTCGACGTTTGCGAAGCATCTCTTCTTGAAACGCTTTTCGAGCATTCGTTGCCCATACGAGCCACCCTTCCGCAGGAACTTTTAGCGCGCTATTTACCCTATCGTCAACCGGGAAGCAATCGGGAAGGTGATCTAACGACGATCGTTTACGTTGAAGAGACTTGACTCTTCCGTCTAGACCAAATAAGAGTTTGAGCGTTACCACTACGATTGCAGCCGCGTGCACTTCAGCTGGATATGTGCTCAACATCTTACGTGCGTCCCCTTCTTTCATTCTACTAATCTGCGGCATTCGACCTCCCTCGGATTTGTGATTCTCCTCGTCGAGGAGAAAATCGTAACCCAAGAATTGCATCAAGTTTTCGGCGCTCTCGCAATAAGCATCCGCCACGCGAGACAGAAGCGTCGATGGTACCGTATTCTTTACAGCATTGTTTTCGATGTTATCATCGTTACTGTTGGTGTTTATGTTCTCGTCGTTTTTAGCCACAACAACAGCCTCAGTGGGGTTATGCTGATGTTGCTTCAAAACAGCCGGAAACGAAGACTGGAACGCTCTGCGTACTAATTCCCTGGTATGATTGAAAACATCTCGTGCAAAAATTACAGCCTCATCTAGACCAGTTTTAGCGACGATATATTCTGCCATTTGGATCACATCCGTGCTCGTTGGCATGGTTCTCGGTCTCAACAAGTCCTTTCCCCATGCCCGCAAGTTGTAGATATTTGTCGTCGGCCGCATGTACGGCAACTTTCCCGTTGATGCTAAAGTTGAAATATCTCTCGCAAAGGTGAATCCAAACGATTCTTCACCTGAAAAACACATTCGCGCGGCAACGAATAATACACCGAGCGTCAGTTTCAGCGGTAAGTGCGCCATGATGAGTGAGTGCACAGCGTTGAGATGTTTCCTCTCTTCTTCAATCTCCATCTTCAAGCTTTTTCCATTTTTCTCGTTTGCATTTTTGACTTTTCCGCCGGCGATATCCTCGGCTTCATCATCCTCGTCACCTTCATCATCATCTTCCTCTTCGATATTCTCTCCGTCTTCTTCTTCTACTACTACTTCTTCTTCTTCGACGTTGTCGTCGTCATCCTCACCTTCGTCTGAATACGCCAACATTTCCTTTTGTTGTTTCGCTTTGGCAATGGCTTTTCTCTTTTCATTCAGTAGCTTTCTTGCGTTTGTAACGAACGTGGACGTCCGAAGCGCATCATTCACACTATCGATGTCGTCCATATCTATCGAGAAAAGTTCATCTTTGGTTGCTAATAGTGCAAACCATACCGACCGACACGCCTTTCGAAACTCGTTTGCGCGTTTCTCTCTTCGTCTCTTCTCTCTTTCTTTTTCGTCCTTGTTGCCGTTCGAAGATTGCACGTACCTCTCCACGCAATACTCACATTGCGCTCTGAGTAATTTCGTCATCGATTCGCAATGCAAATCCACCATCTTCGTAAACTTTCTCTCTTCGATTCTCAGCACTCTCTTTTCTTGCACCATCCTTTCCTCTTTCGTAAACTGTTGCGAATAGTCCTGCACTCGCTGACCAAAACCGACTCTTCTCCTTCTTGCGCCGTGGAAAGACATCGGTCCTGATTCTCCGCCAAAACCAGGCAACGCTCTCGCCAAAGCTTCTGCGTCTGGCGCGACGACCAACGCATCCGTCTTTGTGTTGCATCTTTTACAGAAATAACTGCCAGTTTGCTGGTCTTCCTCGAAATTCTCAAGGCCGGCGTTTCCGCACATCTCGCAAACGACTTCCACGCTTCTCTGCTGGTTTTGCGACGCAAACTGAGACATGGAGTATTTGAAACGCAAACTCTCGTTCTGGTCGTTATCGTCGTTCTCATCGTCGTCGTCGTCGTCGTCGTCGTCGTCTACTGCTGCTGCTGCTGCTCGTTCTTTCCTTCCTCTTTCAGAAAATTCTTTTTCTCGTTGGCGTTTCGTGAGAAGAGTTTTCTTCGTCTTTGTTTTCTCTCCCTCTCGTCTTTGGCTCTCGCTGCCGAAGCGCTTCATGTGGTGCGGCTGCGACATGATGATTGCGGAAGGATTTCTATCGCGCGCGCGTGTGTGTGTGTTTGTTTGTTATTGTTTCATTTCGCGTGTGTTTTTCGTGAGTCGGTCACGATTGAATTTGTGTAGCACACATCTCAAAGAGAAAAAGTTTACAGTAACGAACTCCCAAGTTTGAAGAGTAAAAGTACGTCATGAAGCGCAGCTCTCTCAATCTAATATGTGCGTACTGCGCACGCGCTTGAATTAAATCTATATACATTAGTAAACTCTCTCTC